>FWWL01009484.1_pt1 | contig 11768 bp, 11 predicted proteins | sample 2228331 | NCBI WGS metagenome assembly FWWL01 (sample SAMEA103939775, study PRJEB20133) | metagenome | reverse complement strand
CTATTTTTATACCGTTTTCTTTAAGAAGTTTAAGAAAATCCAAAACACCGGGTAGTATTTCATCTTTAGTCATTTGGTTTATGTACTCAACGTACCAACCGTTTTTTTTATCAGCCAGTTGTTCTTTTATTTTCGGATCGTCTATTTTTATGTTTCCCACTCTCAAAAGAATCTCTAAAGATTCCATTCTACTGACACCTTTAAGTTGCTCGTTATCTTTTTCTGTGAACTCAAATCCAAGTTCTTTTGCGAGCCGTTTCCAAGCTAAATAATGATACTTAGCGGTGTCAACGATAACACCATCAAGGTCAAAGATACAAGATTTTACAAGAGCCATTTAATAACCTCCTTTGCTTTATTTTCAACTTTGAATTAGCCCTTAACCGCTGCAGATTTACCAGTTTCAACAAACTGTTTTTGGAAGATTATAAATATTATCAACATTGGAACGGTCATCAAAAGTGATGCAGCCATCATATATTGCCAGTAAGTATAGTAAGATGCTTTAAAAAAATTAAGTCCCATTGTAAGTGTGTACATCTCTTTTCTTGAGGTTATTATCAATGGCCATTGGAAATCATTCCAAGCACCCAAGAATGTATAAATCGCAAGGGCACTCATAGCTGGTTTTGCGTTAGGAACAACAATTGTAAAGAAAGTACGTACTATTCCACTTCCATCTATTCTTGCAGCTTCTTCAAGCTCTTTCGGAAAATCTAAGAAGAATTGTCTCATAAAGAACAGGCCAAAAACTGTGGCAACTTTAGGTAAAAAAAGTCCTGTATAAGTATTAACGAGACCGTAACTGACCATCATATTATAAAGTGGAATTAAAGTTACCTGTCCTGGTATCATCATTGATGCTAAGAAAAGGCTGAAAATGAGATTTTTCAAAGGGAAAGAAAGTCTTGCAAAAGCATAGCCACTGAGAGTGTTGAAGAAGATATTTCCTATAGTTAAGGCTCCAGCATATATTACAGTGTTCAAAAACCATTTTCTTAAGAAAGGTACAACCTCGAATATCAATCTGTAATTTTGGAAAGTTAATGGTGCACCAAAAGCTTTAGGCTTTGGAAATAGTTCTATTTTTGGAGGCCAACTGAACAGGTCAACGCCTTTTTCTGTGCCATCTTCATCAATGTATGTTGTTGGTGTTGTCGAAACAAGTAATGCCCAAGTGAAAGGGAATAGAGTTATTAAAGTGTAAATAATCAGTATTGTATAGGCTAATATTTTGAAAACATTGGACTTATCCATAATTTCACCCCTAATATGTTTCTCGGATAATCTTTCTTTGGAGCAGAGACAATATAAAGATCGTGAGGAACAAAAAGACCGCCAGAGCCGAAGCGTAGCCCATTCTTCCGTATTCGAAAGCGTTCTTGTATATGTAGAAAGAGATTGTTATATTTCTTAAGCTTTTAATTAAGAAGTATATTTGGTCAAAGACTTGCATACATCCTATCGTTCCCATTATCGAAACGAAGATAATCTGGGGTCTTAACAGTGGCATAGTTATTTTCCAGAACATATTCCAAGCGTTTGCACCGTCAATTTTTGCAGCTTCAAATATGCTTGAAGGTATATCTTGAAGTCCAGCTAAGAAAGTGACCATAAAATATCCTGCAGTAGACCAAATATTCATAGCCATAATTGCGAACAGAGCGATTCCGGGTTCATTTAGATAATCTATAGGTTGAAATCCAGCCCATCCGAATAGGGTTAGAAGTATTTTATTCAAGATTCCGGGTTTTGAGTAAACAAGCCAGAATATCATTGATAGAGCGGCTGAAGAAGTTATGGCCGGTAAAAAGAATACTGATTTAAAGAATTTAACGCCTTTAACTTTGGAATTTGCAGCTACAGCTAATATAACTGCTAAAACCGTTTGTATAGGTACGACAACTATAGAGTAGAGAAGTGCATTAAAGAAAGATATAACAAAATAAGGATCTTTAAACATATTTTTGAAATTTTCAAGTCCAACGAAGTTGGGTCTATACTTAGAAAAATTTTCAGAATCCTTTTTCATATATCTCTTAAAAAATTCTGAAGTTCTCATTTCTTTGTCTAATTTTCCATTTAGAAAATCGTTAGCAAATTTAAATATATCGAGCTCTGATTCGACTAGTTTTTTCTCCTGTTCTGACAAATTTACTCCAACGTCAAGTTCTATAAAATCTACGATATTTACCATTTTAGCAATTTCTTCGGCAGAGTATTTCTTCAATTCCTCATATGTTAATCCTGTATTTATTTCTAAAGCTTCAATTGGGTTAAAAGTGTAATAAAACTTACGAGCCTCTAATGGTTGATAGTCAGTGAAACTGTAGTAAAATGCCATTATTATTGGGTAAATTGTAAATAGTGAAAAAATCAATATCATTGGTAAAGAAAATATATAACCCGCTATAGCTTCTTTTGTTCGATACTTCATAATCTAACCCCCTATTTAAATGGGGGGAGACTTTTCTCCCCCCGGGATTCTTAGAGAGAATTATTTAGAGACCCACTTGGAATAATTTGCTTCTATAAATTTGATACCCTCATCGACTGTCATCTTACCTGTAAAAAGATCTCTTAATACTGAGTTAATCTGGTCATTGGCTGTTGAAAAAATTCCTGTTGGTGTTGAAACTCTCCATGGTGTACCGTATTCCGCACCTTTGTAGAAAACTGTCTTTATTGGATCAGTATCTTTTGCTGCCAAAGATTTCCTTGATGCTAAAACTCCAGCACCTTTAACAAATATATCTTGACCTTGTGTTACTAAGAATTTGAGGACTTCCCAAGCAGCATCTTTATTTGGTGTTTCTCTGTTGATTGCCCAAGCAACTGTGTAGATCATTGTTGATTTTTTGAGCATTCTTGGCATTTCAACGACTTGAGCTTTCTTGAATGTATTTGGGAAGTTTTCTCTCAAAAATCCAATTAGCCATGGACCTTCCATAACAACTGCAACTTTTTCAGTTGCAAATGCTTCACCAAGCCAGCCAGAACCGAGCGATGATGGGTCTTTTGCAACTTTTTCTTTGACTACCAAATCAACGTAGAATTGAAGAGCTTTTTTTGAATTTGGTTCACCAAGTGCTATTGAAAGATCTGGTTTTACAACTCTTCCACCGTAGCTCATTATGAAAGGAATAATTCTGTTGAAATCCGCTGCAACCGACATTGGTGTTTCAAGACCTGCAGCTTTAAGTTGTTTGAGTTTCTTGAGGAGTGAATCCCAGGTTTCGTTGTTTGTTGGGTATGGTACTTTGTACTTGTCAAACATTTCTTTGTTGTACCAGAGAGCTAACGTTGAGAAGTCTTTTGCAATACCGTAGGTTCTACCTTTGTACTTGAAAGCGTCAACAAGCGATGGGAAGAAGTCGTTGATATCAAAGTTGTCTCTTTTTATGTATGTATCGAGTGGGAGCAGTACGTTTGCACCCGCAAGTTCTTCAAAAACGTAGACATCGACGTAGAATAGATCTGGACCTGTACCACCTGAAAGTTTTGTCATAAGTGTTTGTTTGTAATCGCCAGCGACAGGTTCCCAAACTATTTGGATATCGTTTCTGCTCTTGTTGAAAGTTTCAATCATGTTTTTAATAGCAGCTTCTTCCGCTGGGTTTCCTGGCCAACCGCTGATAACTACTTTTGTTTGTGCAAAAATGTTAAGTACAAAAAACGTCGTTAAGAGAACTACCAAAACCTTCTTCATACTTACACCCTCCTTCTTCAAAGTGTGGAAATTTTACTTGTTTCTCTCACTATAAGCTGAACATCAATGATTTCCGAGGATACTTCATCGCCTATCGATAGTTTATGAACTTTTTCAGCTGCTTTTTCTCCTACAAGTTCTATCCTTTGATCGATTGTTGTGATTCCTGCTATTTCAGAAAGTAGAATATTGTCAAAACCAACTATTGGAACATTTATATGATTTTTTTCGATATATCTTAAAGCTACGTAAGCTATAACATCTGAAGTGCAGAAAATACCATCAAAACTTTCTATGCTGCTTAATATTTCTAAAGCCTTTTCTTCTTCATAATATGCGAAAGTTTCAGTAATTTTCACGCCGCATTCGCCGATCGCACTTTTAAAACCAAGAAGGCGTTTTTTTTCAAATGGGAGCTTAGGATCACCACCTATGTACAACAAGTTCTTGCAACCCAAAGAACACAAATGTTTTGCTGCCAAATATCCACCTTTTTCATTTTCAGTGTCCACATAGATGAAATCGTTCTTGCTGTTTTGACCTACACAAGCGAACGGAACGTTATATGATTTCAGTATTTCAATTCTTTCATCATCTTCCTTTATATCCATCAAAATGTAACCATCAATTAGTTTTGAACGCACAGCGTTTGAGTAATATTTTTTTACATCTCCGTGAGTAAATGAATCGACAATAAGTTTTAGACCGTTCTCTGAAAAATACTTGACCGCTCCTTTTAAAAACTTCGAAACGTATGAATCTTCGAAGATTCTTTCAACACCACTCATAACAGTGAGCAAAAAAATGCCAGTTCTTTGTTCTCTCAAAGATTTTGCGACCACATTTGGAAAGTAACCATAATTTTCAGCTAATTTTAAAATCATTTCTCTCGTCTCAGGTTTTACTTTTTCTGGTTCATTAAAAGCCCTTGAAATAGTTGCAACCGAAACACCACATATATTGGCAAGTTCTTTAACAGTCATTTATTTTCCTCCTTATTACTGTAATTTTCCGTAATGTAATCGATTACTGTAATCGATTACATTGGCAGTATATCATTTTTCGCTCTAAAAAATCAACTCTAAAATTTCTGAGAATTTTCTTTCTTTTTGTGCTTATAGGCTAAATTCATAAATTTTTTAATTTTTCCTACAAATTTCTAATTTTTTCACTAAAAAGTAAAGATGCCATCTTTAAGATGGCATCTTTACTTTGTTTAATATTTGTAATAACTACTTTTTCAGAAACTGTTTGATATTCTCTGGTGTTAAAACTTTTCCGTAAGATACAACTTTTTCATCGACAACAAGAGCGGGGGTTTGCATAACTCCGTAAGCCATAATCTGTTGGACATCTTGAACTTTTTCGATTGTGGCTTCAATACCAATTTCTTTTACAGCTTGCCTAACATGTTCTTCAAGTTTTTTGCACTTTGGACAACCCATACCTAAGATTTTGATAACCATTTAACAAAAACCTCCTTAGAGTATGAAATTAAAAAGATAGCCTATAAATATTATTCCAGAAGCAACGATAGTTATAAATATTACAAGTAGTTTTGGTTTTAGAACCCTTCTTAGAAGAATCATCTCTGGAACACTTAATGCTACTACAGACATCATAAATGCTAAAGCAGTTCCCATAGAAACACCTGCTCTTGTGAGTTCACTAACTATTGGAATCATTCCAACAGCGTTTGAATAGAGTGGTACACCACCAGCAACTGCAATAAATACCGTAAACGGAGAATCTTTGCCTGCAAATTTCACAAATGCACCTGTAGGAATCCAACCATGCATTAGTGCACCGATTCCAATTCCTATAACAACAAAAACCCAGATTTTTTTCAATAAGTCAATCGTATAAATTAAGGATTCTTTTAATCGTTCATTCAATGTAGGTTCTTGAATCTCTACATCAACAGCTTGTACTCTAAAAACATAGTCTTCTACATATTTTTCAAGTTTTAAAGAACCTAATATGATTCCACCTATGAATGCAATTACAGCCCCTGATAACATATATATCAAAGCGATTTTCCAACCAAAGATTCCGTACAACATACCTAACGCTACTGTATCAACTATCGGAGCTGCGATAATGTAGGAAAAAGTTACACCAAGAGGTATTCCTGCTTCGACAAAACCTATAAAGAGTGGAACAGCTGAGCAAGAACAAAAAGGAGTGACAATTCCCAAAAGTGCTGCTAAGACGTTTCCGAATACACTTACTCCTTTGTGCTTAGCAAGGTATTTTCTTGTCTTTTCAGGCGGAAAGAACGTGCGAATAAACGTTATAACGTACATTATTATGAACAATAGTATAAATATCTTTATCGTGTCGTATACAAAGAAATTCAGAGCGTCCCCAAGTTTTGTCTCTTTTCCTATATTTAGCGCCTCGTAAACCAACCAATCAGCAAATTTCTGAACGAATGCGAACAACTTAATCACTCCTTTTGTTCAGAAAATGAACAAGTTATGTATTTTTCTTTTTCTTTAGCTTTGTTAAAATCTTTCAAAAGCTGTGGATACTTTTCAATTGAGTTTGAAAGTAACTCTAAAAACTTTATGAGAAATTCGTTTTCTTTTTTGATTGAATAAAAGACGAACTTTTCCTTCCTATTATCTTCCACGTATCCCAAGTCTCGCATCTTTGAAAGCGCTTGAGAGACTTTTGGTTGTGGAAGTTCTAAAATACCACTGAGCTGACAGACTGCAAAATCATCTTTGTAGAGAAGCATCAAAATTCTCAACCTCGTTTCGTCGGAGAGAATCTTAAAAATATCAGTTAACTCGTCCACAAAATCACCACCTTGTATGAATATATTCATATATGTGAATACGAATATATATTACAACATTTTAAATTTTTGTCAATATTTTGTTTTGTGTGTTTTTTCACAAATTTTGTGGTATTATTAAATTATGATAACGTTACCACTGAGTTATTAAGTGTACATTTATTGGTATCTCAAATATGTTTGTTATTAAATTCACATATAAATGGAGGTGTCTACTGTGAAAGAGTTTAAAGTTATTGAAGTAAAAGAGAGTGTTTTTGCAAACAACGAAAAACAAGCCAATCTACTGAGAGATGAGTTAAGAAAGAAAGGGTGTTTCCTTCTTAATGTTATGTCTGCTCCGGGTTCGGGAAAGACTACCACTATTTTGAAAACTATTGAATTGCTCAAAGATAACTTTAAGATAGGTGTAATGGAAGCAGATATCGATTCACACGTTGATGCTGAAAAAGTTGCTCAGACTGGTGTTAAGGTTATTCAAGTACACACTGGTGGGATGTGTCATCTCGATGCGTCGATGACAAAACAGGGATTAGACGAACTTGGTTTGGAAGAACTTGATCTTGTGATACTTGAGAATGTCGGAAATCTTGTATGTCCTGCAGAATTTGATACAGGTTCTTCAAAAAATGTGATGATTTTAAGTGTTCCAGAAGGTGATGACAAACCTTTAAAATATCCTTTAATGTTCACCGTTTCTGAAGTTTTGTTGATAAACAAGATTGATACTCTCGGTATCTTTGAATTTGACATTGAAAAGGTTAAAGAAAGGGCACAAAAATTAAATCCAAATTTGAAAGTGATACCTATTTCCGCTAAAACTGGTGAAGGATTTGAGGAGTGGATAAACTGGTTAAAAGATCAAGTAATTTCTTGGAAACGCAACAAACAATGATCTTTTGAGTTTACCTAGAGGGAGGAGAAGGAACTATGGTAAAAACGTTCTTATGGGAACCTTTAACTTGGTATCAAGTTGTAGCGTTTTTTGTTGTTTTGGGTGGTTTGATGTTTTTCAACGAAATTTCCCGAAGAAGCAAGTGGTTCAGTTTTGCTTATTTTCTTGTACTTCCAACCATTCTTACTTTCGCAGTTTGGACAAAGACAGCTGTACCTGGTAGTAGCGTAGGCACGTGGTTTCACTGGGCGAAGGTCTATTCAGTCTTAGCAGGATGTTTAGGCTTTGCGGCATTGAGATATATAAAAGGGGTAGCTAAGAACAAGTATTTCTTACTTTTTCCTCCGTTTATTTTAGCGTTGAACATTCTTGAAGCAGTCATACGTGATTTTCAAGTTTCCAAGTTCAACGGTTTTATTGATGGTATGCAACTTGTAGGTGGACCGTGGAATGTAATGAATGCAATTGCGGGAATTTTGAATATTATTACAATTTCTGGTTGGATGGGAATATACATTTCTGATGATGGAAAACGACGTGATGTTGTCTATCCTGACCAACTTTGGTTCTGGATAATTGCATACGATTTGTGGAATTTTGCTTATGTTTACAATTGTGTTCCTGAACATTCTTTCTACGCTGGAGCTGCATTACTTTTATCTTGTACGATTCCAAATTTTCTCAAAAGTGGAAAAGGTGTTTGGTTACAACATAGAGGTCATACGTTAGCTACTTGGATGATGTTTGTTATGACATTTCCAACTTTAGTTGATGAATCAATCTTTGCAGTTAAATCTTCGCACAATACAACGGCGTTGTTAATAGTTAGTTCTCTTTCTCTGTTGAGCAATATTCTTGTTTTTATCTACCATTACTACAGAGTCATTAAGTACAAGATAAACATACTGAAAGGTGAAGAAGTTTACAAAGATTTAAAAGCGTACAAAGAAGTTATAAGTCTTAGAAGACCAGTTGAAGAATGAGGTGAAAGGGATGGAAGAAGTAGTAAAACAAAAAGTTCTTGAGTTTGCTAACAAGATAAGTTGGAAGAAACCGGATGCTAAAGATGCAGTAAAACCCGAAGATCCAGAGTACAGAATATTGGAACCGATTGTAACTGAAGAGATGGCAGAAGTTGGTCTTTGTCTTGAATTTAGGAAACCACAAAGTGCAGAAGAAATAAGTAAAAAGTGTGGAAAGAGCTTGGAAGAAACGGAAAAATTGCTTTGGGATCTTGCAATAGCCGGTGCAGCAGTGGTCAATAAAGTAGAGGGAGTGGATAAGTTTTGGATAGACCTTTGGGCTCCAGGTCATATGGAAATGATAGTCAATAACAAAGAAAATATAAAGAAATATCCTGAACTTGGGAAGGCATTCAGTGATTACACAATGAAAAAAGGTGGAATGCTCGCTGGAAATGTTCCGGTTGGTCATGGAGCTATGAGGGTTATTCCTATAGAACGAGCCATTGAAGCAGAGACAAGAAAAGCAAGTTTTGAGGAAATTTCAAAAATTCTGAATGACAATACTATTTTTTCTGTTGCTGATTGTTCTTGCAGAACTTCAAGGGAAGCAATGGGAGAAGGTTGTGGACATCCAAAAGAAGATATGTGTATTCAGGTTGGTCATGCAGCCGAGTATTATATAAGAACTGGAAGAGGTAGACAGATAACGAGAGAAGAAGCTTTTGAAATAATAAGAAGAGCCGAAGAAAACGGCTTAATGCATTCTATTCCAAACGTTGATGGACCAGGGAAAACACACGCAATTTGTAATTGCTGTGGTTGTGGTTGCTTCGCTGTCAGAAATGCTAATATGTACGTAAACCCCGATATAATGCGTTCCAATTATGTTGCAAAAGTAGATATGGAAAAGTGTGTTGCTTGTGGTATGTGTGTTGAGAATTGTCCTTCCAATGCTTTAAAACTTGGTCAAAAGTTATGTGCCGCTTGTCCACCAGTCATCCAAAGAGATGAACTTCCATACGATACTGAGTGGCGACAAGACAAGTGGAATATAGAATACAGGACAAATAAAAAAGTTGTTCTCGATACAGGTTCAAGTCCTTGTAAAGCTGGGTGTCCTGCACACATAGCTGTTCAAGGATATATTAAATTAGCTTCTCAGGGAAGATACACAGAAGCTCTTGAACTCATTAAACAAGAAAATCCGTTCCCAGCTGTTTGTGGTCGTATATGTCCAAGATTCTGTGAATCCGAATGTACCAGAAACGAACTTGATGAGTCAGTAGCTGTCGATGAAATTAAGAAATTTATAGCTGAACAAGATTTAAAATCATCGGTGCGTTACATACCACGTAAGAAGTACAATTTTAATAAGAAAGTTGCGGTTATAGGTGCAGGACCTGCAGGACTTTCTTGTGCATACTTTTTAGCTATTGAAGGTTACAAAGTCACTGTTTTTGAAAAAGAGAAAAAGTTGGGTGGTATGTTAACATTTGGAATTCCTTCGTTCAGACTTGAAAAAGATGTTATCGAAGCCGAAATTGATATTCTTAAAGAATTAGGAGTAGAGTTCAAAACAGGTGTTGAGGTTGGCAAAGATATAAAGATAAGTGACCTTAGAAATCAAGGTTACGAAGCATTTTACATTGCAATTGGAGCGCAAGCAGGTAAAAATTTAGGAATTGATGGTGAAAAATCAGAAGGTGTCATAACCGGGGTTGAATTCTTAAGACGTGCTAACCTTGGTGAAATAGACAGATTATATGGAAATGTTGTTGTAATTGGAGGAGGCAATGTAGCAATAGATGTAGCAAGAACAGCGGTTAGACTTGGTGCAAAGAGTGTCGAATTATTCTGTTTAGAAAAAAGAGAAGAGATGCCAGCATTGAAAGAGGAAATAGAAGAAGCTGAACACGAAGGAATTATCTTCAACAATTCCTGGGGTCCAAAGAAGATACTTTCAAAAGATGGAAAAGTAACCGGTGTTGAATTCAAAAAGTGTTTATCAGTTTTTGACAACAGTGGTAAATTTAGTCCGAAATTTGATGAAGAACAAGTAAAAACAGTCAATGCAGACTATGTTTTAATAGCTATAGGTCAAGCTATAGAGTGGAAAGATTTGGTAAGTGGTACTGATGTTGAAATTAACAAAAATGGTACTATAAAAGTTGATCCAGTAACTTACCAAACAACAGAAAAAGATATATTTGCAGGTGGGGATGTTGCAACAGGACCAAAGTTTGCAATAGATGCTATTGCAATGGGAAAAGAAGGAGCGATATCTATTGCAAGGTTCTTAAAGGGTCATAGTTTGGTTATTGGAAGAATAAAAAGAGAATATAGATCTTTTGACAAAAACAACATAAACCTTGATGGATATGATCAAAGACCAAGACAAAAAGTAAAAGTTGATGACAAAGAAGCCGTAAAAACTTTTAAAGATCCTAGAAAGACCTTTACGGAAGAACAAGTCAAGAAAGAAACCGAAAGATGTTTAAGTTGTGGAACAACATATGTTGATGAATTTATGTGTATCGGTTGTGGACAATGCGTTACAAAATGCAAGTTTGACGCTATTAAGTTGGTCAAAAAATACGATGTTCAAACACCTGAATTTGAGAAATTACGTCCAACTATCGTTAAGTATATTTTGAAAAGAAAAGTAAGAATACTTCTTAAAAAACCAGCAAAATACGTAAGAAAGTTAGTCTCAAAATGATTTAAAAAACAAATTCCTCCGCCTTTAAAAAGGTGGAGGAATATCTTGTTGAGGAGTTGAACAATGTGCATGAATTAGGAATAATAATTGAAGTTGTTAAGGTAGTAGAAGATTATGCTTTGAAAAACAATGTGACAGGTATAGATACTCTTGTCCTTCAAATTGGTGAGATTTCATCGGTAATACCTAAATACGTTGAAGAATGCTATCCGATAGCTGTTGAAGGGACATTGCTAGAAAATACTAAACTAAAGATCGAAATAATACCAGCAAACGCAATGTGTTATGACTGTGGAACCGTTTTCAACGTTGTCGAAAACGAAAAAAACTGTCCGAAATGTAAAAGCACTCTTTGGAGACTATTAAGTGGCAAAGAATTTATTATTAAAGAGATAGTAGCGTATTAAAAAGATAAAGCCACCATCGGTGGCTTTATCTCTTTTAATTCTGTTTAATTTAGTTAGAAAATTCTTGGAACTTTCTCATAGAAATTCTGTTGAGAATCCTTGCGGTGAAGAAAGAAATTATAACTCCTAATGCAACCAAGATTAGAGGATTTATTTTTGTTACTCCGTAAATCACGTAAAGAACCAAGGCTATAAGAGCTGTTGTTAAAGCATACGGAAATTGTGTCTTTACGTGGTCCATATGGTCGCTACCTGAAAAGATTGAAGCTA
>FWWL01009271.1_pt1 | contig 11769 bp, 12 predicted proteins | sample 2228331 | NCBI WGS metagenome assembly FWWL01 (sample SAMEA103939775, study PRJEB20133) | metagenome | reverse complement strand
TCGGGGAACACTTCGCCCACGAGCTCGTGCGGGGTCACGTCCAGAACCCCGACGAACACCCCTTCCTCCACGAGCCGCTCCATGGCGGTCCCGCCCGCGCCGGAAGCGTGGAAGGCGATGGGTTCATAGCCCGCCCTCCGCATGCGGTCCATGAGCGCCGTCACCGCTCCATGGGTGTTGCCGAGGGCGGTGAGGGCCACCGCCGGCCGGCCCGTTTCGAACGCCTCCTGCGCCTGTGCGGCGCCCAGCACCATCCCCGCGGCCCGGGCGAGCACGCCCCGGGTGATGCGGTTGGGGCCGCCGATGAAGTCCGCCACGGAGAACATCACCGCGATGTCGCTGGCCTCCACGTACGGCCGCAAATTTCCGGAGGCCACCGTGGAGACCATCACCTTGGGCACCCCAAAGGGAAGCCGGCGCAGGGCGATGCAAGCGGCCGCGGTTCCTTGGTTCCCTCCGATGCCGATGGCCCCCGCAAGCCGTCCTTCCGCCCACCACCGGAGCAGGATGCGGCCTGCACCCTCGCCCATGACGGCAAGGGCGTGATCCCGCCGTAGGTCCGTCAGCCTCTCCGGCTGCTCACCCGCGGCCCGCACGACCTCCTCCCGCGGCACGTCTACCACCCACTCCGGAGGCGGAGGCCGAAGCCCCACATCGACCACCCGAGCCACCCACCCCCGCTCCTGGAACCATGCCCGGAGGAAGGCCGTCTCCGCTCCCTTGGTGTCCACGGTACTGAGGATGGCCACGATCCGGTCCTGCGGCGTCCTAGCTCCCCCCTTCCAGCAGCCGCACCAAGACGGCCGTCCGGCACGCGTCCTCCAGGTACTCCGTGAGGTACAAGGCCGTTTCCAGATCAGGGCCCACGGTAACCGTGCCGTGCTCGGCCAGGATGGCGGCCCGCACCTCCGGCGGCGCGAAGGCCTCGCCCACCAGCCGCGCCAGCTCCAGCGATCCCGAGGGCGCCCGAGGCACCAGCACGAGCCCTCCCTGCAGGAAGGTCCGGGCCGCGCCCGTGAGCAGGGGTGGGAGTCGGTGCAGGGCCGCGAAGGCCAGGGCATACGGAGGGTGGAGGTGCACCACCGCTCCCACATCAGGCCTGCGCCGGTAGATCTCCAGGTGGAAGAACCGCTCCTTGGAGGGCTCAAGATCGGAGGGCTCTGCGAGGTTTCCGTCCAGGTCGATGAGGATAATCTGGTCCTCCGTGAGCTGTCCCAGGCAGAGACCCGTGGCCTTGATGAGCACCCGGTCCTGCCCCGGCACCCGGCAGCTCAAATTGCCGCTGATGCCGGGCACGAGCCCCAGCCGGTACGCCCGCCGCGACAGGGCAGCGAGGCGCCGGCGGAGTCGGCGGATCTCCTGGAGCGTCATGGCTGCCATGCCCGCTCGGGGAAGTCCACGGACCGTACCTCTACGGGGAACCGGCGGACCTCCTGGATGAAATCCGCCAAGTGCCGTGCCATCCGGCGGAAGATCTCCATGCCCTTTTCGGGATTGGCCCGGAAGGGGTTGCCGATCACCGCGGTGTCGGAGTACTCGTGGTGCTCCATGGGCACCCAGATGTTCTCCGATCCCTGGAAGATCACGGTCCCCGTGCCGTCCACCTTGTGGAAGGCCTCGCCCATCCACCGGGGCGCATGGGCCCGGTCGGCGACGGCCCGCCGCATGTCTACCAGCTGCTCGTGAACCGCCATCACGCAGGCGGTCTCGAGTTCACTGCTGTGCCACCCCGGGGTCTCCTCCGGCGGGTTCTCCAGCACGCCCTGCAGCAAGCTGATCTCCCGCTCCGTAGGGGTCTTGTAGAAGGCGAAGAAGGCCCCCGTGCGGTAGCGGAGGTAGCGGAGGACTTCGTCGATGGGCTTGGTGTTGGACCCGTGGTGGCTCACGAACACGATGCGCCGGAACCCGTGGAACACAAGACTTAAAGCAATGTCGTGCATCACCCGCCGGTAGGTCTCCGCTTGGAGGGTGATGGTCCCTGCCCCCTCTCCCAGTCGGCCCATGTGGTGGGGGGAGTAGCCGAAGGGCATGAGGGGCGTATATAGGCAGTCCGCGAGCTCCGAGGCCATCACCACCGCGGTCATGGTGATGTAGCTGTCCGTGCCGAGGGGGATGTGGGCCCCGTGCTTCTCCGTGCTCCCCAGGGGCACCATCACGGTGTCCTGCCCCGGCTCCCGGAGCCGCTCGGCCACCTCTGCAGAGGACATGCTCAGGAGGTTGCGCTTGCGGCCATCAGGCGGGATGTCCGCGGCGAAGTAGCGGTAGTAGGCACGTCCGGCTTCCGTCACGGCTCCTCCCTCTCCTTAGGAAGATGGAAATCCTTTTCCATTACCCTTCCAAGGTAATTTTATCCCGAAGGGCCAGATTCCTTCTCCAGAGGGCCTCACTGTCCCTCGAAGAGGTGCACGGGGGCGAACGCCTCTTCCAGGGGGAGAGGTCGCTCGAGCAGCCCCTGCTCCTGGAGGTAGCGCAGCAGGGTCTCCAGGACCCTCCGGTTGGGCTCCAGTCCGTACGGCCACGGGTCTTCCCCGAACAGTTCGTGCATCTCCTCCAGATCCGCGTGCAGCCACGGGAGGCTGTAGCGCAGGGCGGGGCTGTGCTGCATCCGCGCGAAGGCAATCTCCTTCGCCCGGCAGAAGGCCTTGTAGAGGCTAGTGGCCACCCAGGGATGCTTCTGCAGCAGCTCTTCCCGCACCACCACCGTGTGCATGATGGGGAAGATCCCCGTGCGCCGGTAGTATGCCCGCTCCACCTCCCGGTAGTCGGGGAACAGCCGCCGGATGGAGGGATCCACCCCGAAGGACCGAGGCCGCACCGCCCCCATGTAAGCGTCCAGCAGCCCCTCCACCAGCATCCGGTCGAGGCTGTAGCCCTCCGGGGCAGGCTCTAGCTTCCACCCCTCCCCGCGGGGCCGGCCCGTGATGAGCTCGGACCGCTGGCCCGCCCGGTTGGCCTCCCCAACAACCCACGTGATGGCACGCAGGTCCACCCCGTACTCCTCCTGCAGGATCCCCCGCAGCCACACCAGCCCCGTCTGGCTGAACTCCGGAATCCCCACCCGCTTCCCTTCCAGGTCCTTGGGATGCCGGATACCGCTGCCCTCCCGCACGAACACGTATCCGTGCCGGAACATGCGGGAGGGAAAGACGGGGAGGGCGATGAACGGGAAGTCCTGCGCGGCCCGACGGGAGAAGTACAGGGAGCAGCTGAACTCGAAGGCATCGAACTCCCCCGCTAACCCCCGCAGGAAGGCCTCCGGAGGTTCCTCCAGCGGTACGTACACGAGCTCGATCCCCTCCAGCCGCACCGTGCCGTCCCGGAGGGGCTCCAGGCGATCGTAAGGGCCCGCGGCCAGGCTCAGGGTCAGGGTGGCCGCCATGCCACTTCCTTAGCGGGCGCACAGCCCTGCCCACCGCGGCTCCATGGCCTCCTCGAAGGGCACGGGCTGCTGGATCACCCCGGTCTCCATCATCCGCCGCAGCTCCACCTCATAGCCCGTCCGGCTCAGGCACCCCGTCCCGTACCCGTGGCGGATGCGGTTCACCATCCGCACCGCGAGCTCCACCGGAACCCCCTGGAAGAGCTGGGCCGTCTTGGGATTCCCGCTCACCAGCTGCACGATCTCCCGAGAAGAGTGGCTGCGGATGTAGGCCAGTCCCTTCTGTACGGCCCGCACCATGGCCGCCACCACCTCTGGCTGCGTGCGGATCACCGCCTCCGTGGTGGCCAGGACGTTCGAGAGCACCCGATCGGTACCCATCCACCGCCGGGCCACGTTCCGGTCGAAGATGTTCACCAGCACGAAGGCCACCCCATCCTGCTCCGCCCGACTTAGCACGGGCTCGCTCCACGCCAGGGCGTCCACCCGACCCGTTTGCAGGGCAGTGTAGAGAACGCCAGGATCCGTCCCCAGCGGCAGCAGCCGCACGTCCCGCTCGGGGTCCAGGCCCGCCCGCTTCAGGTAGGTGATGGTCATGGACCAAGAGTAAGATCCCGGGGCGCTGATGCCCACCACCCGGCCCTTGAGATCAGCCACGGTCCGCACCTGGCCCCGTAGGGCGGACCGGACCATAAGGGCGATGTTCGGGAGGTCGTACGTGGCGGCCACGCCCCGGAGCGGCGAGCCGGCCAGCCGGGCAAGGGGAATGTGCTCGGCTCCCAGCACCCCGAAGGACGCGCGGCCGCCGATGAGGAGGTTACGGATGGAGACCCCACCCGTGAAGAGGAACCGGCCGATCTCCACACCTTCCCCACGGAAGTGGCCCGCAGCTTCCGCCACGAGCACGGCCAGGCTCGCCTCGTACGCGGCGATCGTGGGAAGGTCCAGCTGCACGGGCACCCTCTGGGCGCCCGCCGGCAGGAGGACCACGAGCACCGCTAAGAATCCAAGGATGGTCATTTTCCGGAACACCGTCTCACCTCCGCTAGAACTCCCGCTGCCAGCGTAGAAGCCGCCGCTCCACCACTCCCGCTAGGCTCACCACGGTGTAGCCCACCGCGGCCAGTACCAGGAGGATGGCGAAGGTGCGCGGGGTATCGAGCAGGCCCACGGAGATCACCATTCGGTATCCGAGCCCTTGCACCGACCCCACGAACTCGCCCACCACCGCCACCCCAAGCGAGACGCCGATGGAGGTACGCAGAGCTGCCACCACCCAGCTCACCACGTAGGGAAGCAGCACGTACCGGGCGATCTCCCACGACCTTCCGCCCATCACCTCCAGGCTGAAGATCCAGTCGCGGTCGACGGTGAGGATCCCCCGGTACACGTTGAAGAACACCACGAAGAAGACCGCGAAGAACACCAGGGCCACCTTTGAGGCCATGCCGAGTCCGAACCACACCACGAACAGAGGGGCCAAGGCGTACCGGGGCATAGCGTTGAGGGCCACCATGAGGGGCTCCGCCGCCTCGCCCAACAGACGGGCGTACGCGAACAGAACACCTCCTCCGATCCCCGCGGCGATGGCCAGAAGGAGTCCTGCGGCCGCCTCCGAGAGGGTATAGGCCGCATCCGCCATCAGCTCCCCGCTCCGGGCGTACTTCACCAGCCCCTCGGCCACCTCCCGGGGGGAGGGCAGGATGGCCCGCGGCATGGCCCGCCATCCGGGCACCAGATCCCCGCTCAGGGAGGCCCAAAGGAGGGCAATCAGGACCACGAAGGTCCCGCGTAGCACCAGCACCCACATCCGGCGTCGGAGGCCGATCCGGCTGCGGAGCACCACGGGAAGGGCGATGCTCATGGATGGACCTCACCACACCTCGGAGTTTGACTGCCCCACGATTTTACCGTCTTAGCAGGGCGCTGCCGTATAGACCCGTGGGCTTCCACAGGAGGATGAGGAGCATGGCGGCGAACGGGGCCATCTGGGCCAGGGGCGCGTACACCAGGGACCCCAGGGAGACCACCTGCCCCACCAGGAAGGCAGAGACCAGGGTGCCCTTGAGGCTCCCCAGCCCTCCGATGATCACCACCATGAACACGAAGGGGATCACCTCCAAGCCCATCTGCGGGTCCACCATCACCAGCGGCCCGTGCAGGGCGCCTGCCAGGCCCGAGAGCATGCCCGCACCCACGAAGGCCCCGCGGAACAGTCGGTACACATCCACCCCCATCCCCTCCACCTGGTCCACGTCCTCCACCGCGGCCCGGATGGCCACGCCCACGATGGTGCGGTTGAGCAGGAGCTGGATCCCCGCGTACACGAGGACCGCAATGGCGATGACGAGGAGCCGGTACACAGGGATGTGGGTGCCCAGCAGGGTCACCTGGGCCTCGATGGGGATCCCCATGGGCCGGGGCACAAGCCCCCACACGTATTTAATGGCGCCTACGCCCGCGATGAGGACGCCGAAGGAGGTGATCATGGTGAAGGTGATCTCCCGGGCGTAGATGCGGTAGAAGACCCACCGCTCCACCACCAAGCTCACCGCACCCGCAGCCAGGGCGCCGCAGGCCATGGCCGGCCACCACAGCCCGATGCCCGTTCCCACCTGGTAGGCCACGTACGCGCCCAAGGAGTAGTACAGGAGCTGGTCCAGGCTGATGATGCGCATCAGCCCGAAGCACAGGGAAAGCCCCGCGGCCAGCAGGAAGAAGATGCTGCCCATGCTGAGGCCGTAGATCACGCCGGAGACCCACAGACCCATCCGGCTACTCCTGCAGGGCCGGCTCGGGCCGGCGCAGGATCCACCACCGATGCAGGAGGGGCTCCAGGGTGCCCCAGATGCCCTTCTCGCCCGCCAGCATGATCCCCACCAGCAGAAGCCCTACGAAGAACTCCCAGTTGCCCACCACCCGGCTTACCAGGTCCTTCATGCCCACGTACGCCACGGATCCCACGAGGGGCCCGTACAGGGTCCCCGTGCCGCCGAGGATGGTGACCACCACGGGGTCCGCGGCCCGGGCCGCGCTGGCCATCTCGGGGCTCACGAAGCCGAAGTACACGCCGTAGAGGCCGCCGGCCAGGGCTGCGGTGGTGTTGGCCAGGGTGAAGGCCATCCACCGGATAGCAAAGTCGTTGTAGCCCAAAAACTTCAGCTTGTCCTCGTTGGTCTTGGTTCCAAGACAGCACGCCCCGAAGAGGGTCTCGTCCAGGTACTTGTACAGGGCCCACACGCCCACCGCCACCAGCCACACGAACCACACGAACTGGTCCGGCCGGGTGAGGTCCAGCACGGGGGTCGGGGCCATACGGTCCAGGAACCACAGGCCGTTGTCCCCCCGGGTGATGGGTGCGAGGACCTTCTGCAGGAGGTGGTACAGGATCACCGTCAGGGCCAGGTTCACCAGGGCAAAGTAGTCGCTGCGCAGCCGCACGAAGACCGTCCCCACCAGGGCCGAGACCACAACCCCCAGCAGCGTCCCCGCGAGGAGACCCAGGAGCGGATTGCGCCCAAAGTAGAACAGGTAGAACGCCGTACCGTAGGCGCCCACGGCGAGATACGCGGGCTGCCCGAAGGAGATGAAGCCCACCCGGCCCAGCAGGAAGTTGCAGGCCATGGCGTACACGGAGAAGATCAGGACCTCCATCACGAAGGGGAGGGGGAGTACCCACCGGCTCAGGCCCAGGATCCCAAAGGGGACCAGAATCCCGGCCCACCAGCGCAGTCCGTCGGCTAGTGCGTTCCCTCCTCCCCGCCTCACAGGTACGCCTCCACGGCACCCGAGCGGATGGCTTCCGGGTCAGAGAAGGCGGCCACTACGCGTCCCTCCTTAAAGGCGTACACCGCGTCCGCGACCTGAGCCACGAGCGGCAGGTTCTGCTCCACCATGAGGATAGCGGCATGCCGCTTCAGCTCTAGGAACACTTCCCGCAGGAGCGCCACCACTGCGGGTGCGAGTCCTTCTGTGGGTTCGTCGATGAGGAGGACCTTAGGGCGGCCCAAAAGCGCGCGCCCGATCATGAGCATCTGCCGCTCCCCGCCGCTGAGGTAGCCGCCTTTGCGGTCCAGGAGTTCCCGCAACCTGGGGAAGTACCGGAACACCACCTCCCAGTCCTGGTCCCCCGTGGCATAGCTCGCCAGGCGCAGGGTCTCCCGGACCGTGAGGTCGGAGAAGACCCGCTTGTCCTGCGGGACATACCGGATGCCCATTCGGGCGATCTCGTACACCCTACGGCCCACCAGATTCGTCCCCGCGTAGGTAATGCGGCCCGCGGTGGGGCGCAGAAAGCCCGCGATGGTGCGCAGGAGGGTGGTCTTGCCCGCACCGTTCCGCCCCACGCACGCCACCAAGGTTCCCTCCGCCACCCGCAGCCCCACATCGAAGAGCACTTGGGCCTCACCGTAGGCCACCCGGAGGTTTTCGACCACCAGAGCCCGATCCTGCGGGATGGACGTCATCCCACCTCTGCCCCCACGCGCCAGTAGCTCCGCCGCACCTCTGGATCCCGCAGGCACTCTTCCGGGGTGCCGTCTGCGATCACCCTCCCCTCGTGCATCACCAGAAGCCGCTCCACAAAGCCCATCAGGTGGGAGACCTTGTGCTCCACGATCACCATCGATCGGCGGCCCACCTGGTCCCGGAGCACCCGCAGCACACCCCGAATCTCCGCCTCGCTGAGGCCGGCCAGTGGCTCGTCGAGCATGAGCACCTGCGGGTCGCTGAGGATGGCCATGGCGATCTCCAGCCGCCGCTTCTCGCCTAGGCTCAGGTGCCGAACCACCCGGTGCCGGAGGGGAGAGAGTTCGAACTGCTCCAGGACGGCCTGGATGCGGGGGTCACGGTAGTACCAGGATCGGCAGGTCCTCAGCAGGGCCCACAGGCCTGGTCCTCCTGTGATCCGGAAGAACAGGGCCAGCACCAAGTTATCGAGGACCGTGAGGGTGTCAAACGTCGAAGCGAGCTGGAAGGTGCGCACCAGCCCCACCGCCACCCGCCTCTGGGGTGGGGCGTGCGTGAGGTCCTCTCCCCGGTAGAGCACCCGCCCCTCGTCCGGCGCATAGTATCCCGTCACCACGTTGAAGAAGGTGGTCTTGCCCGCCCCGTTGGGTCCCACGATCCCCACTACCTGCCCCGGCGGGAGCACGAAGTTCACGCGGTCCACGGCGACGAGGCGCCCGAACCGCTTCGTGAGGTCCACGGTGCGGAGGATCTCCGCGGCCAACGCTAGTACCCCAGCGCCTTCAGGGGAGGCAGCACCTCCTCTCCGCCCTGAGCGCCCACCACCTCGAACAGGTCCCACTCGTGCTTCTGCTCACCCGGGCCCTTTCCTTTCACCAGGAAGGCCGCAAACCGGTAGACGGCCGCGTGGTCCTGCCGCCACCGGGCCGGCCCCTTGACGGTCTGAAAGATGGGGTTGGCCATCAGGGCCCGTGCCACCCGCAAGGGCTCCAGGGAGCCTGCCAGCTCGAATCCTCGGAACATCTCGTTGATGGCCGTGTACGCGATGGTGGCATACGCGTCGGGTGGAGTCCGATGGCGCGCCTGATACTGGCGCGTGTAGTCTTGCGCGGCCTTCGCGACGGGCGAACGGCCCAGGAACCGCTCCAGATCGTAGTAGAAGTAGTGCATGGCGTAGACATCCTTCAGGGCCTCCAGGGGGATCCCCTTGGCCACCACGTTGGTGATGAAGGCGTTGAAGATGGTCATCTCCCGGTTCAGGCCCATCTGGTGGGTCTGCTTGAGGAGGGCCACGGCGTCCGCACCGAACTGGGCAGAGATGAACACCTCGGGCCGAGCAGCCCGGACCTTCTGCAGCACCGTGGTGAAGTCCGTGGTGCCGAGCGGCACCTCGTCGTAGCCCACCACCTGGCCCCCGAACTTCTCCGCGGCGGCCCGCACGCCGTCCCGCATATCCCACCCCCAGGCATCGGACCGCGCCAGGAAGAAAATCCGCCGCTTCTTAAGCACCTGGATGGCGGAGGCACCCGCCATGTAGCCCACCGTCCACGGGTTGCCGGCGACCGCAAAGGTGGTCTCCGCCAGCTTGCCCTTCTCAAAGGCTTCCTTGGCCATGACGGCAACCGGGAAGTAGGGGATGGGCTCCCGCTTCACCACCGCATTGATGGCGTAGATGAGGGGTGCCCAGGTCTGCCCCACCACACCCTTCACGCCTTGGTCGAGGAGGTACCGGAAGCGCCGGACGCCCACGTCCAGCTTTGCCTCGTCGTCCGCCACCACGGCCTCGACCCGCACCCGACCCCACGGCATGCGTAGCCCGCCCCGTTCGTTCACCTGCTCGATGGCCAGCATCGCCCCGTTGCGCTGGGTCTCCGCCACCGCGGCGAACGGCCCCGTGAGCGGGAGCAGGATTCCGATCCGGATCGTGGTGGGATTCGCCGCACCCGCCAGTGCCGAAGTCGCCACGGCAAACATTACCAGGATCGCCACTCCAGCCCCGATCTTCCGCATGGCACACCCCCACGGGTGATCTCGCGTGTATCAATTATATCATATACAGAAACGGACGTAAACGGACCGCCCGCGTTCCCCGACCGCCTGCTGGGTTGGCTTTACCAGACGGTGCGGAGAGCGCTTGGGATCCGATGGTCCGGGCTTGCGGAGCTCGCCCGGTGGTTCCGGCTGTAGGCTCGGGGTCCCGAACCCCTGATGCAAGAGGAGCCCCAGGGGCCGATCTCCGCGACCTCTCTGCGCGTCACATCCCGGGCGGGAGTGGCTACTGCACCCAACACGATGACGCCACGACAACCGGAACCTCCCTCCGAATCCAACCTGTGGGACAAAACCTCCTGGGCAGCGGAGCAGCAGAGTGTCACGCTACGTCCGTCCTACAGGAGCAGCCGCAGGCCCGAGTACAAAAACTGAGCCCCAAGCACTAGGAGGAAGAGGCCGCAGGCGGAAAGCAGCAACCGGTAGGCCCCTGCAGGTAGACGTCGATGCCCCATCCCGACGGCCGCGGACAAGACGGTGTTCCAGCTCAGGTCCAGGAGGATGTGTCCGCCGAAGAACAGGCCGATGACCGCCAGGTACCCGTACCGGCGGAACCGCAAAAAGTAGTGAGCGCCTACCGTGGCCCACCACAGCAACCAGTAGGGGTTCCCCACCGTGGCAAGCACTCCGGCCCGGACCAACGCCGTCCACCGCGTTGTGGGAGGCCTTCCTGGGGCCATCAGGAAGCTTTCCTGCTCCCGACGGGCGGTTCCCAGAAGTCCCCACCCCATGCCCATGAGGACGGCCCCACCGGCAACCCCCAACCCGCCCACCACGGCCTGACTCTCCAGCACCCGGTGCACACCGAAGGCCAGCAGGCAGACGACGAGCGCCTCGGACAGCGCGTGGCCGGCGGTGATCAGAGGCCCGGCGATGGCTCCCCACCGCGCTCCCTGACCGACGGCCATGGCCGAAACGGGACCGGGGGCGACGACACCGGACAGGCTCACCAGTCCCCACGTGATCACGATGGATACAAGCTCCGGCATCGCGCACGCTCCATGTTCATCCGGGTCCACGGTGATGCGCCGGGATCTCTACGGAGGCAGGTCAGGGCAATAGGTCGCCGACCGAGATCCGCGCGTCCGGCCGGAAAAGGGGAACCACCGCAACTCCTTCCTGTAAGACCATCCGGACCCGGTACTCCCTTCCCTCGGGCTCCCGGTAGACCTCCAGCTCGCGGTCGTTGAGGTTGAGGATCCAGTACTCCGGGATCCCGGCCCCGGCGTACACCTTCCCCTTTCGCTCTCGGTCGAAGAAGAGGGTAGCATCTGCCACCTCCACCACCAGAACCGTGTCCCCTCCGCCGGGGTGCCGGTCTCGATAGTCGCGGGGACTGCCCCGGACCACCGCCACGTCCGGTTCCGGCTCCGAATTAGGGGCAAGTGTCAGAGGGCCCTGCACCCGTACGGTAAACCCTGGTGGGAGGAGCGAGCGGAGCGCTTCGTAAATCAAGTGCACGGCTGTCATATGCGGCGCGTTCTGCGGACTCACCTCTACGATCTCCCCTTCCAGGAGCTGCACGCGGTCGTTCTCCGTTAGGGCCCCCAGGGCTACAAGCCGCTCGTACTCCTCCACCGTCCACTTCTTGAGCCGCACACCCATCGTCCTCCTCACCGGTTCGGATCGCCGGGAGCGCTGAGGCCTCCCGCTTCCAGTCTACCGCAGACCAGGTTCCGTGGAGCGATTAAGGCTCAATCGCCCGGGCGGTCTCCATGCCGACCCGGGCGAACCAGAGGCTCAGATTGCAGTCCGCTTTACGCCCCGATCTCGCTTCCTTCGCGGTGGCGCACAGCCACGACTGAAGGACGCGGCGGTCGAAGACGAGGTTGTCCGGACCGCTGATGGGGCTCACCCGCTCCTTGGGATACCCT
>FWWL01009482.1_pt1 | contig 11771 bp, 16 predicted proteins | sample 2228331 | NCBI WGS metagenome assembly FWWL01 (sample SAMEA103939775, study PRJEB20133) | metagenome | reverse complement strand
TCGCCCTGCTGGAGCGTATCATTCAAGCCTCCAGCAACGAGGGCGATGTGGTGTTAGACCCCTTCTGTGGCTGTGGCACGGCGGTCGTCGCGGCGCAGAAGCTCAACCGCCGATGGATTGGCATCGACATCACCCACCTCGCGATTGCCCTCATCAAGTACCGCCTCAGCGATATGTTCGACCTCCAAGAGGGGCGCGACTATCGGGTGGTGGGCGTGCCGACTACTGTAGCCGACGCCCGTGCCCTCGCCCAGCGCGACCGCGACGAGTTCCAACGCTGGGCAATCAGCCTCATTCCCCGCGCCCGCCCCTTCCAAGAGAAGAAGGGAGCCGACACGGGTATTGATGGCATTCTGTACTTCATCGATGACCCGAAGCAACCGCCCAAGCGGGTGCTAATCCAGGTCAAGAGTGGCAAGGTGGGGGTGAAGGAGATACGGGACTTTCGGGGTGTGATAGAGCGGGAGGGTGCGACGCTGGGCTTTTTTGTGTCGCTGGAGGAGCCGACTGCGCCGATGGTACAGGAGGCGGAGCAGGCGGAGTTTTACACCACTCCGCTGGGCAACCGAAAGATACCGCGCTTGCAGATACGGACGGTGGGACAGTTGTTGGCGGGTGAGGAGTTCCTGTTGCCGATAACGGCGTATCTGCACGGGGTGGCGCAGGCAGAGCGGGTTCAAGCGGAGGCGGGGCAGGTGGAGTTGGAGTTGTGAATCGCTCATCCACCCCTGCCCTTCCTTTGGTAAGCCCTCTTCCCCCCTGACCCCCTTCTCCCACTGGGAGAATGGGGGGTTGGGCGGAGTGCCACACGCCTACCTGCTCCCCTCTCCCACTGGGAGAGGGGCTGGGGGTGAGGGCTGAGATTCCTCGCTCCGCTCGGAATGACAGGGGATGAGACGCCCAAGCCACTGTTTCCGAACACCTCAGTAGGGTATGCTCTTGGGAGATGCAAGCGCGTGCTTCTATAGGCAAGAGGATTCAGCGGGTACTCGGCAGATGGGGTCTGCGCTTGGCGTGGGGTCTGTTTCGCTGGCTCCCGATGGGGCTTGCGATACGGCTGGGTGCAGGCGTGGGGCTGTTGGGCTACGCGCTGGTGGGGCGGTATCGGCGCGTAGCGATTGCGAACCTTCAGCGTGCCTTTCCTGAATGGTCGCCAGCGCAAGTGCGTGCCACTGCCAAGCGCGTCTTTCGCAACTTCGGGGTGTCTCTCGCTGAGTTCCTCAAAGCCCCCTCCATGAGCCGAGAGGCGATTGCCAAGCGCATCGAAGTCGTCGGGCTCGAACATCTGGACTCAGCGTTCCGACAGGGCAAGGGTGTTCTGCTCATCACGGGGCACTTCGGCAACTGGGAGCTGATGGCACGCTATCTGTGCCTGCTCGGCTACCCTATCTGGGTGATTGCGCGCGACACCGACGACCCCGCCACCACGGAACTGGTGACGATGGTGCGCGAACGCAGTGGCTATAAGGTCATCCCGCGTGGCAAGGCGGTGCATCGGGTGCTGAGGGTACTCCGCCAAAATGAGGCGGTCGGCATCCTTCCTGACCAGAATGCGGGCGATGTGTTTGTGGAGTTTTTCGGGCAGAAAGCGGGTAGCGTAGCGGGTCCTGCCGTCTTCCACCTGCGCACGGGCGCCCCGCTCGTGCCCCTGTTCAATGTGCGCCTGCCCGGCGACTATCACCGTATCGAGATTCTTCCGCCTATGCAGTTCGAGCCGAGCGAGAACCTGCAAGCCGACAGCCAGCGGATTATGCAAGCCCTGCACGATGTGCTGGAGACCTATGTCCGACGCTATCCCGACCAGTGGCTCTGGCTCCACGACCGCTGGAAATCGGCGCGCAAGCGCGGTTTGAACTGAAGGTTCAGCAAAACTGGAGCACGGGTTTGTGGCTTGGGCGTCTCGCCTATCCCCCCTGCCCCCCTTACTAAGGGGGGAATCAAAGGGGGGATTACACGGGCGGGACGCCCGTGCTACGATTTGGCTTGTGAGCAAGATGCCCGTGCTACGAATCGTTTATCCCCATATCGCCGAAACCTGCGCTTTGAGAAACGCTATGGAACGACGGAATCCCTCATCGCCCTCCGCCTGACCGTCCTCAATACTCAGGCATCCTGTGTAGCCATGCGCATGCAAGATTCGGAGCAACGGCTCAAACGGCACGCGCCCTTCCCCTAGCACACTATGCTGGTATTCGCCCGGCAAGCGGTCGCCTGCATGCACATGGTGCACCTTGTGCACCACGCGCTGGAGAAGGGCTATGGGGTCAGCTCCCGTCATCAGAGGGTTCGCAAAATCGAAGTTGATGCGCACCTCTGTAGGCTCTATCTGCTCAAAGATGCGCAGGAAGCGTTCCACATGAAACGAGAAGTCCTCCCGTTCCCATCGGCGGTCGCGGTAGTGGTTTTCATAGCACGGGTAGACCCCCAGAGGCACTGCATATTCAGCCAGTTTGACCATCTCTTCCACTGCGTAGCGAATGCCGTCCGCTTCCGAAAGTTCATCGTGGAGCATACCTGCAGTGACCCGTACCGCGTTTGCGCCCAGTTCGCACGCCCAGTCCACGCGCTGGCGCATCAGGGCTTGTTCGCGCTGGCGGATAGCGGGGTCAGGATGAGTGAAGTCAGGAGCGCAGGTAATCTGGCTCACTCTCAGACCCAGCGACTGAATCGTCTGGCGCACAGCAGGCAGGTTCTGTTCGTTCAGGAAGCCGTGATAGAGTTCGACGGTGTCCAGTCCGAAGCTGGGCACACTTTGAAGCCAATCCGACAGGCGCATTCTGCCCTCCACGATTGCGTGGAGATGGCGGACGGGCATCCAGCCGATGGAGGGTTTAGCCATCCTTGAGCAGGCGCGCGATGCGGTCGGCTTGGCGCAGGGAAGGGTCGTCCACGAATTGGAGGCGCGGAATGCGCTTCAAGTGGAGCCGTTTGCCCAATAGCCCTTTGATATAGCCCGCTGCGTGCTGGAGGCTCGCAAGGGTCTGCTGGCGTCGGCTCTCGTCGCCATACACGCTGACATAGACGATTGCATGCGACAGGTCGCGCGAGAGTTTCACGCCCGTGACCGTTGCCAACCCCAGCCCTTCATTTGCGAGGTCTTTCAACAACACCTGACTGATTTCAGCGGTCAGGAGCGATTCCAGTTTTTCTATCCTTCCGCTCATTGAACTCCTCCTATAGCAGTTCGAGCTCCGTCTCTACTATCGTTATACGCCCCTCCGCCTGCAAGCGTTCCAACACCTTGTCTAACACGCGATTCACGAAGTCCGTTTGGTTGCCCACGCAGGCGAATGCTAAGCACGCCCGCTGATGCATGTCGTGATGGTCCACCTCTGCGACGGAGAGGTTGAAGTCGTTTCGGAGTCGTGCGATAACACTCTGAACCACCTGTCGTTTCTCCTTGAGGGATCGACAGCCTCCGATGTACACTTCGACGGTCAAAAGCCCGATGCGTGCTGGCATTTTCTAAGATTATACCCCCCTTCAGCGGGTATCCTCATGACGATGTTCCTACGAATTGCGCTGGTGGTCGTGCTTTTAGACCAGCTGAGCAAACTCTGGGCAACCTCCGCGTTGGAGCTGGACCGACCCGTGCCCCTGATACCAGGGGTGCTCTACCTCACGCTGACGCACAACACGGGAATAGCGTTTGGGTTGCTTCAGGGCAAGGGGTGGCTGACCATCCCGTTCACCATTCTGGTGGTGGCAGGACTGGGCTACTACTATTGGCGCTTTCGCCCGAAAGGCATTGCCTGCATGCTGATGGGACTTCTGTTAGGAGGTGCGCTTGGCAACTTCATCGATCGGGTGCGCTTGGGCTATGTGATTGATATGTTCGATCTCGGCTGGTGGCCCGTGTTCAATATCGCCGATATCGCGATTACGCTCTCCCTGATGGGGTTCATGGCGCTCCAGTTTTTCGCAAAGGAGTCGGAAACCCAGGAAACCCGCGAGGAAGCCCAGCCATGATGCCAGAGCTGATTCATATCGGTCCGCTGACCGTCCACACCTATGGTTTTATGTGGGTAGTGGGTATCTGGTTAGCGGTGTTCCGTGCGCTTCGGGTGGCGCCTCGATATGGCATTCGAAGCGATGATGTGCTGGATTTAGCCGTGCTGATGGTGGCGGTCGGAATAGTGGGGGGGCGAGCGACCTATGTGTTGACCTACTGGAGCCTCTACTCGAAAGACCTGTGGAGCATTTTTCGAGTGTGGGAGGGAGGTATGTCCTACTTTGGGGGATTCGGGCTGGCAACCCTCGCTGGGATATGGCTGGTGCATCGGCGTCGGTTGCCCTTGTGGAGCGTTGCGGACTTATCAGCGCCGTCGGTAGCGTTGGGCTACGCGATTGCGCGCATCGGCTGTTTCGGGGCGGGCTGTTGCTACGGCGCACCGACCAGCCTCCCGTGGGGCGTGCAGTTCCCCGATACCCCTTCCCCTGTGCATCCGACGCAACTTTATGCTACGGTGATGAATTTGGGCATCTTTCTTCTGCTTCGGTGGCGCGAGAGTGCCCCGCGTGCGCCCGGTCAACTGTTCGCCCTCTTCTTGAGCCTGCACGGGCTTTACCGCTTCCTCAACGAGTTCTTTCGAGCAGGAGCTACCTCTAAGATCATCGTGGGCATGCTCACCTATGGGCACTTGGTGGCGTTTGGAATGACAATAATTGGCATTGCGTTGTACTACCGCCTTCGCAAGGAGCAGTTCGAAAAGTCGCTCCCCTCGTGAATCTCTTGCATTTGTGTGAGAAGTGGCTCAAAGACCGCTGTGAGCACGCCCTCAGCTTGGACGAAGTTCGAACCTACTGCAAGGTCGTCACTGCGCTGGCGCAGACGATAGAACTCCAGCAGGCAATCGACATGCTCTATCAGGCGGTGGAGGTAACGACAATCTATCAGGTATAGTTATAGCGAGATGAACCACTTCGAGGGCAAGCTGAGTGCGCAGGGCTTTCGTTTCGCGATAGTGGTCAGCCGATACAACGACCTGATTACCGAACGGCTCAAGGAGGGTGCAATCCAGACTCTCCTTCGGCATTCTGCATCACGAGAGAATATCGACATCTACTATGTGCCGGGCAGTTGGGAGATTCCTTTGATAGCCGAGAAATGCGCCCGCTTGCCCGACTACGATGCGGTCATCTGTATCGGCGCAATTCTACAAGGCGAAACGAGCCACGCCCAACATATCAGCGCTTCCGTCTGCTCCGCGCTGATGCGCATTATGATGGAAACGGGCAAGCCGATAACGCTCGGTATCCTCACGGAAGCCACCTTTGAGCAGGCTCTGGAGCGGGCAGGCGGAAAGGCGGGCAATAAAGGCGCCGAATCGGCACTCAGCGCCATCGAGATAGTGAACTTATTATCAGGAGGGAAACAATGAGAGCCGAATCGTTAGAGTTCTTCAAGCTTATCGTAAACACGCCGTCGCCTTCGGGCTATGAGCAACGCGCAGGAGAGGTCTACCGACGCTATACCCGCGAGTTCGCAGACCAAGTGACCACCGATGTGATGGGGAATGTAATTGCGGTCGTGAACCCCGAAGGGAAGCCCCGCGTGATGTTCGCTGGGCATATGGACGAGATAGGCTTCATCGTGAAGTATGTCTCGGACGAGGGCTACATCTACTTTGGACCGATTGGCGGACATGACCCCGTTATCCCCGTCGGACAGCGCGTGCTGGTGCATACAAAGCACGGCTCCATTCCCGGCGTGATAGGCAAGAAGCCCATCCACCTGCTGGAAGACGAGGAGCGTTCCAAAGCACCCAAACTGCACGACCTGTGGGTCGACATCGGAGCCAAGAGCAAGGCAGAGGTGCTGGAACTCGTGCGCATAGGCGACCCTATCACCATCGATGTGGAGTTTCGCGAACTGCGCAACGGGTTCGCCACCGCACGCGGGTTCGACAATAAGATGGGCTCGTTCATCGTGGCAGAGGCGCTGCGCCTGCTTGCTGAAAACCGCCCTACCGCCGCAGTGTTCGCCGTCGCCACCGTGCAAGAGGAGATTGGTCTGCGCGGGGCACGCACCAGTGCCTACGGTATCGACCCGCTGGTAGGCATCGCCGTCGATGTAACCCACGCTTCGGACTATCCTAGCGTGGATAAAAAGCGCGTGGGTGAGATTATCCCCGGTAAAGGACCCGTCATCTGTCGTGGGGCGAATATTAATCCGCGAGTGTTCGAACTGTTGGTAGAGACTGCGGAGGCGGAGGGCATTCCTTACCAAATAGAAGCGGCGGGCGGTGGCACAGGGACCGATGCGAATGTGATGCAGATTAGCCGTGCGGGCATGGCGACGGGGCTGGTTTCAGTGCCGTTGCGCTACATGCACACGCCGTGTGAACTGCTCTCCTTAGACGATGTGGAGAACGCGGCGCGCCTCTTAGCAGGCTTCACTCGCCGTATCGACGCCAGCACCAGTTTCATCCCCTCGCTGTAGTCGCTTACTGTAAGGCACTTTCGAACTGCCTTCAAGCAGGGAGAGCGCTTTGGAAGGCGAATCTTCCGCTCTGATGACACAGCAACTTCATCTGATCGATCTCCAGTTTATGGGGTATCCGCTGGCAATAGCGGGGTACCTCCTGTTTAATGGCGAGGAAGCGGGGATTGTAGAAGTGGGACCCGCCAGCACTGTGTCAACCCTTATGAGTGCAGTAGAGTCGTATGGGGTTGCTCCCGACCAGATACGCCACTTGGTGGTGACTCATATCCACTTAGACCATGCTGGCGCGCTGGGCACACTGACGCAACGACTTCCGAACGCCACCTGTTATGTTCACCCTATCGGCGCGCCTCACTTGGTAGACCCGTCGCGCTTACTTGCGAGTGCCTCCCGCCTCTATGGCGAGATGATGGAGACCCTGTGGGGCGAGGTGCTCCCCGTGCCCCAAGAGCGCGTGCATGCGCTCAGTGATGGCGATACCCTGAAAGTAGCAGGGTACACTCTGAGAGCCATCGACACACCGGGGCACGCACGCCACCACCACGCTTACCTGATTGAGGAGACGGGGCTTCTGATAGCAGGCGATATTGCAGGGGTGCGCATGCCTGGCACGACCTATGTGCGTCCCCCCACCCCGCCTCCAGAGTTGGATATCGAAGCGTGGCAGGCAAGCCTTGCGAAACTGCGCGCCCTGCCCATTCGCCAGCTTGCCCTTACCCACTTCGGAATCTTCGACGATGTCGCCCGCCACCTCGACGAGCTGGAGGCACGCCTGTTAGACTGGGCACAGTTCACCCGACGACTCATCGAACAGGGCGCATCGGACGCTGAACTGATGCAAGCTCTGCGCTCCTACGGCAACGAGGAGATGAAGCAGTTAGGGGTCGACCCTTCCAGCTATGACCTTGGGGCAGGCTATGAACTGATTGCGCTTGGGTTCAGCCGATATTGGCGCAAAAAACTGGAGCCGCGCACAGGCATGCACTGATAGCGCACAGGTAAGTGCACGAATCGAAGCGCAGAAGGACGGGCGCATCCCGATTCTCCTCCACTTAGAGCATCTCCACCTGTTTGACCCCGCCACAGGGGAGATGCTTTCCCAAACCTCGTCTACTTAGATTTCAACTCAAAAAGAAGTATCGTCTCAATAGGGTTCGGCGTACCGTCTGGGTTCGTACCCCTCATCTTGTATTCTATACGTCGTGCCATTCCAGTGGAAGGGTCGAGCAGGATGAAACCTTCCATACTCGTCGTCTCATCCGTTTCAGGGTTGCGTACGGAGGGCATTTTGAACTCTACCCTTAGCACCTCTTTTTCTCCCAGTTTCTCAACTCCCACCAATTTGAAATCGCTTTTCTGCACGACCTCAGGGTTGGTGGTTTTCCAGACATGACTCCACTGGTCTCCCACCTTTACGGGCTTCTTTGGAAGGATATACATAAGCCCCTCAAGGAACTCATAGAACTCCGATTTTCCTTCGTTCGAGGGAACGACTTCTCCATTTGGCTTAAGAGTTATCCTCCTCGGCAGAGGTGCAGAGCGAGCCATCTCGAATTCACCTGCACCGAGGACAGGGTCTGTCATCGTAACCTCCATCGTGATGTTGCCGTTCTCCTCCACTCGGAGCACTTTCCAGGTCGTAGTTTGGGTATAGGTAAAGTCGTTTATATTCACTTGGCTCAGGTCGATATCCGCATTTTTCGGAAGCTCACCCCGAACTGAGAGAGTGATTTTCATATCGTACACGAAGGTATCCCCTTCCTTGAGGTCGAGTATCAGGGTGTACTCTTTTTGGGTTGACTGAATGTGAGTCACTATCACGAGAACTCCACTTAGCACTACTGCTAAACCTATGCTTGCCATCATCGATGCCTCCTATGCTCCAAACAGTATCCTTTCGATGGTTGCGAGGATCTCATCTCAAAATAAGACTAACATCTCATTCCAAAGTTGAATAGCACTACCAGTAAATCGGCGTCGTCAACCACACCATCGCAATTCAGAATCCTCAGAAAGTATTCCTCTGCTTCCAAAAGCGAACAGCACGGAAAGTATATCAATATCATCGACGACTCGATCAACATTAACATCTCCTGTGCAGAGGGATGGACACTGAGAATATTTCACAGTTGCAAAGTCAAAATTTAGCCCATCTCCCATCCATGAAAATCCTGTTACATGCACATTGCCTTGCCAATCTACCGCTATTGAAAAGGGGATGTCTACACCGTTGCCTAATCCGTTATAGTTTGTTGCCCAACGTAAATTCCCAGTAGCGTCATAGCTGATAGTTAAGTAGTCAACATCTGAGCTTGGGCTCCCAAGTGAACTCGCTGTAATCCCTATTACATATAAATTTCCACGCCAATCTAATACAATTTTTGCAGCCTCGTGATAGGAATTTGCTAAATGACTGTATCGTCTTTCCCATAGTAATCCGCCAGCATTACTATACTTCAATGTTATTGTGCTTCGTATCGTATTAGTTCCTGAAGATCCTGTAACATAGATGTCTCCTTGTCGATCAACTGCAATTCCATAGCACCCATCTTCGCTTCCTCTATCATAACGTTGCGTCCAAAGCAATCGTCCGTTTGGATCATACTTGAGCGTCAAGCAGTCGCCGTTTGCGCTATTCTTTGAATATCCTGTAACATAGATGTTTCCTTGTGCATCAATGGCAATTCCCTGAGCCCTATCTTCACTTCCGCCATTATAACGCTGTACCCAAAGCAATCGTCCACGCGCATCGTACTTGACAGTCAAATAGTCGTATTCTGTCTGTTCACCACTTCCACCTTGTGATTGTGCATGTCCTGTTAGAATTGTATTTCCACTGTTATCAACCGCTACGCCTGTTAGAAATTTGTATACTCCTTCTGAGTAGCGTTGACTCCACAAAATTTGACCGTCCTGAGTTGCTAATTTTACTAAGAAATAGTCGCTAAGCGGTCGACCTGTTTCTCTTGAGTCCCAAGTAACCTCTCCTGCAACATATAAGTTTCCTTGATTGTCCAACACCATTCCTCCTGGTCTATATGTGTAAAACAGCACTGGTTCGTTTGTGGGTCTTTCACAAAGAGCTTGAGCCCACAATAACCGACCATCTGAACTATACTTGAACACTGCTAAGCATGTTGGGTTATCTATTTGAAATACCCCTGCAACATACACATTTCCTTCTGTATCTACTTTTGTTAGAAGACCTTTTGAAGGAATCCGAATGCCAAGAATATTTGCATAACCCAACTTTCCTGTTGCCCTTCCGTCGTCATTCTGAGCCGAAGGCGAAAGAGCCTTCACTGCGTTCAGGATGACAGAGACCCTTCGCTTCGCTCAGGGTGACGAAGGGGTGTTGCTGAGGGTGACGATACCGATTCGTCATTCTGAGCGAAGCGAAGAATCCCAGTGAGACCCTTCGCTTCGCTCAGGGTGACGAGGGCATGCGGCGTTTTACCTGCGCATACGCTCCCTCTAAGGCACGCTCATCGGTGTCGACAGGAAAATTGGGTTTGCATAATCCTCTAATGGAAATCGTTCCCAGACTAAGTCTCCGCTCTGAGAATATTTTAGAAGCACGAAACGATAGAAAGTATCGCGCTGGGTATGTTCCACTATACCTCCTACTACGTAGATGTTGCCCAAATCATCAACAGATATGTCACGAGCTTCGTCCCAGCTATCGGTTCCATAACCCGACTTTCCTGTTGCCCCATCTCTCGTCATTCTGAGCCGAAGGCGAAGAATCTCCAGTCGAGACCCTTCGCTTCGCTCAGGGTGACGAAAGTATGCAGGGTGACGAGGGCATGCGCTGTTTTACCTTCGCACTGCTCCCTCTAAGGCATGTTCATCGGAATCGACAGGAAAGTTGGGTTTCCATAATATCTTACCCACTCTTGGCGAATAGATTGTGGTATTGCTGCACTAAAGAAGCAAAATGCGAATAGTGTAGCGAATGCAACTCGTGCTAACCTGTCTAAGCGTTTCGCATACATCATTTCAGCGCCTCCTATACACGGATAGATTACCATAACCTTGCTTTCTTGTTAGGTTAGCGAGAGCAGATGCTCTCAACCATTAGCCTTATTATACCCTATCTGGTTTATTATACCTCAGTCGGTGCCGATTTGTCAAGGGGTGCGGGAGGGTGTTCGGAAATTCAGCAGATGAGCGGGTACAATCAACCCCGTGAAACGAAAACGACGCCCAGTGCAGCCGACCCTGAAGACCATCCCACCCCAGCACCTCTACGCCCTCGTCCACACCTTCTGCCAACTCCATCCCACACCCAAAACGCGCGGACGCCCCCCGCTCTACCCCGAAGAACTTATCCTCACCCTCGCCCTGCTCTTGACCCGAATGAACACCTCCTACCGCGACCTGCTCTTCTGCCACGCCCCCCACGCCTTCCCCGACCTGCCTCTGCCTGCGCTCGGCACGCTCGTCTACCGTTTCCAACAACGGGTGGAGCGCCACGCCGACCGTCTGCACCCACTGTTGGCGTGGCTGGCGCAGTTGGGGATGGCGTTAGAAACCCCGACTGCCGAGACGCCTTATGCGAGGGTGGATGGCACGGGGGTGGGGTATGCGGTGCCGTTCTATGCGCAGTATCGGCGAGGCGCCCCGATACGGCGGATAGGCTCGCATGTGAAAGCGGTGGTGGTGAGTGATTGGCAGGGCGGGTATTGCTGGGTGGTGGGGGTGGCATTAGGCAAGCCGTATGCGGACGAAGGGCGGTTGTGGCGGGGGTGGTTAGAGCGGTATGGGTGAGGGGGATTGCCGTTGGGCACGCTGGTGGTGGGGGATGCGTTGTATGGGCATCGGGCGCAGGTGTTGGCGTTCGCGGAGCGGTTAGGGTGGTGTCCTGTGGCACGGGTACGGGAGGGTTTGTGGAACCGTGTGCGTTCGTCGGCGCGGTTGCGGGCGCGTGGGCGTGGGGAGCGGTATGCTTGGGTGTTGCGGGGTCGTTATCGGAGAGAGCAGGTGTTTGGGCGTGTGCAGGGTGGGTATGGGAGTGATGTTGGGGCGCGTTCGTGGTGGGGTGCGGTGGTTCGGGTATGGGGGCAGTGGGTGTTATGGAATAGGGTGGGGTTGTTGCGGGTTGGGGGTGTGGAGGTGTGGGGTTTGCTGAAGAGCGGGAGCCTTTTTGTGTGGGTGATGTGGGTCAGAGGATTTTTCGAACAGCCTCAGAAAGAGTTGCGAAGCAACGGATGCGAAACTCCTTCCCTGCCCTCTATCAGGGCGCTCTGCAGGAGAGGTTCGGGATAAAGCGAATAAAGGGCAGGAGGTGCTTATAGCCTTGAACATGAACGATGCACAACTGCAT
>FWWL01009480.1_pt1 | contig 11773 bp, 9 predicted proteins | sample 2228331 | NCBI WGS metagenome assembly FWWL01 (sample SAMEA103939775, study PRJEB20133) | metagenome | reverse complement strand
GGAAGCGGCGCGGCTGCGGCCGCATGGAGTGGGTAGTGCTCGACTGGAACCGCCCGGCGCTGGAGTTTTACGAGCGATTCGGCGCCGTGCGGCTGAATGAGTGGATTCCCATGCGTCTGACCCGCGCGGACTTTTCCCGAATTCTGAAAGAATAGGTGCGCATGCGACGGCCATCGGTCTTGTGGGTTCTTGCGTTCCTGATCACTGCGGCTTCTGCGGTCTATCAGCGGATGACGGGGCCCACCTATCCGAAGCGCGGCAAGGCGGAGCTCGCCGGGCGAGAGTTCCGCTACCGGTTGCCCCGCAGCATGGCCGGGGGCGATGCGGTGATCCGGGTGCCTGCCGTTTCGCCCGCCACAAGCGGCACGCTGGCGTGGAAGCGGCACAAATCGCGGGACGAGTGGACGTATGTCGAGATGTCACGCGAGGGGGATGAGCTGGTGGGGCGCCTGCCGCAACAGCCCCCGGCGGGCAAGCTGGCCTACCGTGTCATTCTTCAGGACGGAGTGGAGCGGGTGACTCTCGGCGGCGAGCCGGTGGTGATCCGCTTCCGGGGCGAGGTGCCGGCCGTTGTGCTGGTCCTCCATGTGATCGCCATGTTCGGCGCCATGCTGGCAGGGACGCGGGCGGGACTGGAGTACTTCCGCGAGCAGCCGGACTACAAGCGGCTGGTCTTGTGGACTCTGGCGCTGCTGACCGTCGGCGGACTGCTGCTCGGCCCGGTGGTGCAAAAATACGCTTTCGGCGCCTACTGGACGGGCTGGCCGTTCGGGACGGATCTCACCGACAACAAGACGGCAGTGGCGTGGCTGGGTTGGGTACTGGCGTGGCTGCGGTTGCGCCGTTCGCCGGAACGAGCCGGGGCATGGGTGCTGGGCGCGGCGGTGGTGATGCTGGTGGTCTTTGCGATTCCGCACAGCCTGCTGGGTAGCGAGCTGAAGTACGAGTAAATTCGCATTCTGTCGGCGCTCAAAGCAGCCGCCACAAGGATTCCGCCGGCTGGCGCTGTTTGAAGCCGCCGAAGCGGCGGCAAGGCTCGTACAATAGCGCCACGCCGAGCAACCAGCACGGATAGAGCAGCCACTGCGGCGCAGGGCTCCGGCGGAAGAGCGTGATCGACAAGACGCCGAACAGATAGAAGTGTGCGATGTAGAAGAACAGCGGCGCCTGCCCGTACACGATCAGCACTTGCATCAGCCCGCGCAGCCGGCGCCGGGCGTGGTGGAGCAGCCAGAGCAGGCACAGGTCGAGCCCGAGCATGAGCGAGGCGAAAGCAAGGCTCGGCGGATACTTGACGACCGTGAGCCAAGCCATCCACGTGCCGCCTTCCGCGAGCCGGAGATTGCCGAAGCCGCCGCCGGCGCGGATGGCGGCGAAAAGAAGGATCAGGGCGAGCCCGGCGGGCAACGCCGCGCGAAGCGCCCGCCCGGCGTCCTGCCGCAGCAGCCGTCCGTAGCCGACCCCCAACGCGCAGATGCCGAACCACGGCACCAACGGATATCCGCTGGCGACCAGCGCCGATTGTCCCGGCGCGATCAGCAACAGGGCAAGGCTATGCCCTGCAGCCTCTGCGCTCACGCGCGGTAACAGCACGTTGGGCGCGAGCAAGCACGCCACGCCGAGCAGGAACCACCATGGCGTGGCGAGCCGGATCAGCGCGCCGGAAAGAATCATGCTGAATCCGACGAGCGGCACTCCCGCGGCGCCCTGCCCCAGATCCCCCAGCAGAGTCATGGGAATCACTTCGAAGACGTAGCTGATGGCGATGAGCGCCGCGCCACGCAAAAGAAAGAAGCGGCGCACGCGCCCTGCATCCCAACCCTTCTCGCGGCGCGACGATTCCAGCAGCGCCATGCCCGCCCCCATGAGAAAGAAAAATCCCGGGGCGCAAAGATGCGTGAGCCAGCGCGTGAAGAACCACGGCACGCTGCCATAGACGGGCAGCGGCTGATTCCACATTTCGAATGGATGCACGCGCGCCAGAAGCAGCGAAGCGTGATCCAGCGCCATGAGCACCATGATCAGCCCGCGCAGGGCATCCAGCGCGGGCAACCGGCGGCTCATGGCTTCTTCACGGTCGGATAGGCGACGCCCAACTGCTCCAGATAGGTCGCGTAGCGTGACGGATCGTAGTAGAACTTCCGCATCTGCGGGCGGAAGCGCTCCATGCGGTCCCGGTTGAGATCGATCGGCGGCTTTTGGTCCGGGGGAATCAGGGATTTCCACTGCGTCTCTTTGGTCTGTTCGGCGAAGTACTGCTTTGCCGCGGCAAGCAGATCGGGCTTCAGCAGCAGGTCGAGCGCGGTCATGGCGTGCGCCTTGGCGCCGGCTGTGGCGCCCTTGTGGGCGATGGGCGTCGCCATGGCGATGCCGCTCGACCAGTGATGCCCGATCATGCCGGGAATGTTGCCCGGATAGCGCAGCACCACAGTGGGCACATTCCAGCCGACTTCGGCAATGTCATCGGAGCCATAGCTGCGGCGCGCAGGGTCCGGCGGGCGCAGCTCGGCGACCTCGGTCCGCAGCCCCTCCTCTTTCACGCCCAACTCGCGCTGCGCCGCGCGCGCCAATGCCTGATCCGCCTCCGACCACTGCGGCATGCCGACCGCGCGGATGTTCGCGTACAGCGCCTCCGCAAGCGGCTTGTTGAAGTGACCCGGCCACGCAGCCCCCAGGGTGCGCTCGGTCATCTCCGTGTCCGTCATCATCGCCGCGGCGCGGGCGATGCGCGTGCCGATTTCGTGGAGTTCGTTGATTCTCTGATAGTCCCACTCTCGGAAGTAGTACCAGACCTTCGCCACCGGCGGCACCACATTGGGCTGATCGCCGCCCTGCGTGATCACATAGTGGGAGCGGTGCTCCGGACGCAAGTGTTCGCGGCGGTAGTTCCAGCCGATGTTCATCAGCTCGACGGCGTCCAGAGCGCTGCGGCCCGCCCATGGGGAGCCCGCCGAATGGGCGCTGCGGCCGCGGAACGTATATTCGACGCTCACGAGCCCCGTGCCGACGGGGCCGTAATTGGTGCCGAAGTCGGAGGCGATGTGCGAGCTGAGCATCACGTCGAGATCCCGGAACAGCCCCGCGTTCACCATGTAGGTGCGGCTGCCGATCAGCTCCTCGGCGACGCCCGGATAGACGCGCAGCGTGCCGCGGATCCCGTGCCGCCGCATCAGCTCCTGCACGACAAGGGCGGCGGTGACGTTCACCGCCTGTCCCGCGTTGTGCCCTTCCCCGTGGCCCGGGCCGCCTTCCACCAGAGGCTGGTGCCACGGGATGCCGGGCGTCTGCGACGTCTCAGGCAGCCCGTCGATATCGGCCATGAAGCCGATCACGGGCGATCCTTGCCCCCATTCGGCGACCCACGCCGTCGGCATGCCCGCGATGCCGCGCGTGACGCGAAAGCCGTGCTTCTCCAGAATCGAAGTGACGTACTTCGAAGTCTCGAACTCCTGATAGCCGAGCTCGCCGAAGGCGTAGATCGAGTCCACGATCTCCTGTGTGAGCTTGCGGCGCCCCTCGACCATCTCCGCCGCAGCCTGCTTCAGCACGCCGATGTCCGGCGCCTGCGCTCCCCGCAGCGACACTGCCGCAGCCGATCCCAGAAATGTCCTGCGCAACATACGTAACATCGTATTCGAGCGGGATGCGTGCAGAAAAGCGGGCGGATGCGGAACCTTTCGGCCGTCAGTGCGTATGTGTGAGTGAACGGAGTAAAGGATTCATGTCGTACAACGGCAGGCGCAAGTCAGGGAAGATCTGGATCTGGATGATCGTTGTTGTGGCGGTCCTCGCCGGAGCGGGGCTGGCCGTGCGCGCGGCGCTGAAGCCCGACAACAAGATCGACCCCTCCAAGCTGGCGAAGGTGGAGCGGGGCGACATTGCGCGCGTGGTCGTGGCGACGGGCAACATCGAGCCGCGCGCCATCGTGGAAGTGAAGAGCAAGGCGAGCGGCATCGTCAAGAACATCTACGTGAACTACGGCGACACGGTGCGCGCCGGACAGGTGCTGGCAGAGCTGGACAAGGAGGAGCTCGAGGCGCGGGTGCGCGAGGCGCGGGCCAATCTGCAGGCCGCGCAGGCGATGGAGGAGAGCGCCGCAGCCGCCCTGGAACGCAACAAGGTGGAAGCGGAGGGGCCGGACCTGCCCTTTCTGAAGTCGGCGCTCGAGCGCGCGCAACGGATGCTCGCCGAGAAGCTGGTGGCGCAGAACGTGGTGGAGGAGGCGGAGAAAGCCTATCAGCTGGCGCTGAACCGGCAGAGCGCGGCGATCCGCGCCCTGGCGGTGAGCCGCGCCGAAATCACGCGCGCGAAGGCGCAGGTCGCGCAGGCGAAGGCGGTGCTAGAACGGGCCGAAGAGGATCTGCGGAACTCGACCATTGTTAGTCCGATCGACGGGCTCGTGCTCTCGCGCGACGTGGAAGTGGGCAATGCGGTGAGCTCGATTCTTGTTCTCGGCTCGCAGGCCAAGCCTCTGTTCCTGCTGGGCGACGTGAGCGACGTCTTCGTGCGCGGCAAGGTGGATCAGGCCGATATCGGAAAAGTGTACCTGGGCCAGCCGGCGCGCATCATCGTGGAGAGCTTTCGCGACCGCAAGTTTGAAGGAAAGGTCTACCGGATCTCGCCCTACGGCGTGGAGAAGGACAACGTGACGACGTTCGAGGTGCAGGTGTCGATCCACAACCCCGGCCGCGAGCTGAAAGCCAACATGAGCGCCAACGCAGAGATTATTCTCGAGGAGAGGAAAAATGTCCTCCTCGTGCCGGAAGCGGCCGTGCTCTACGACAAGGACAGGAATGCCAGCGTGGAAATTCCCGATCCCTCGCAGGAAAAAGGCCGGCGCAGAGTGGCCGTGAAGCTCGGCATTTCCAACGGAATCAAGACCGAACTGCTGGGCGGGCTGGAAGAGGGCGCGCAAGTCATCCTGCAATAAGGAGGGCGGCCGCGCCTTGAGTTTCCGCGACCTGGTCCGGGACACGCTGCAGACGCTGCTGGCGCACAAGCTGCGCGCCGGATTGACGATGTTCGGGCTCGTCTGGGGCGTCGTTTCGATCATGCTGATGACCGCCGCCGGCGACGGGTTCCGCGAGGGGCAGCGGCAGGTGGCGGCGAATTTCGGCGAAAACATCTTCATCGTGTTTCCGGGGCGCACGTCGATGCAGGCGGGCGGCGAGCGCGCAGGCCGCCGCGTGAAGTGGTCGGTCCGGGACCATGAACTGCTCCGTCCGTATGCGCCATCCTGCGAGCACATCCTGCCGGAGCTGACGCGCGGCGCGGTGGCGGTGCGCAGCGACTACAACGCGGCGTCGCTGATGGTCAGCGGCAGCCTGCCGCCCTACCAGCGGCTGCGCGCGCTTCCCGTGGCCGAGGGCCGGTTCTTTTCCTGGGAAGACGAGGCGCAGGGGCGGCGCGTGGCGTTTCTGGGCTCGGACGCGGCCAAACAGCTCTTTGGAACGCGCCCGGCGGTGGGACAGCCGCTGTCGATTGCCGGGCTGCCCTACCGCGTCATCGGCGTGATGCGCTTCAAGGACCAGGATTCCAGCTATGACGGCCGCGACGTGAACAAGATTTTCATCCCGTTTTCCGTCATGGTGCGGGATCTTCCTCAGCCGCCGCCGTGGCCGCCGAATACCGTGGATCAGCTCATCGTGAAGGCGCGGACGCTCGAAGAGCACGACGCGTGCGTCGCAGAGGTCCGCCGCGGGCTTGCGCGGCTGCACCGCTTCGATCCCGAAGATACGATGGCAGCGTCCATCTGGGATACGGTGCGCGAGGCGCGCGCCTTCCGCACGATGACCGACGGCATGAAGTACTTCCTGGGCGCAATGGGCGTGGTGACGCTTCTGCTGGGCGGAATCGGCACGATGAACGTCATGCTGGTCGCGGTTCGGGAGCGAACGAGGGAGATCGGGCTGCGGATGTCCGTGGGCGCCACGCGGCGGCAGATCCAGATGATGTTCTTCCTGGAGACGGCCCTGATCGTGTTTACAAGCGGCGCGCTGGGCATGGCATTCGCTCTGGCGGTATGCCACTGGGTCAACAAGCTGCCCATGCCGCAATATTTCGCCGGACTGCTCCCGTCATGGGAGGTGGGCGCGGCGTGCGCAGGGCTGCTGGGTCTGGTCGCATTTCTTTCTGCGCTCTATCCGGCTTCGCGTGCAGCGAGCATCGACCCGATTCAGGCGCTGCACTTCGAGACGGGAGGCTGACCTTTGGCGGCAATGTTGCGCGAGATCGTCGTGCAGGCGTGGGACTCGTTGCGGCGGAATCCCACACGCAGCGTGCTCACCATGCTCGGCATCGTTTGGGGCATCGCGTCGGTGACGCTGCTGATGGCCTATGGCAGCGGATTTCGTTCCTTGATGGTGGGGATTTTCCAGAATTTCTCCCGCTCCGCCGTGATCGTTTTTCCCGGCCAGACGAGCATGCAGGCCGGAGGCGAGCGCGCCGGGCGGCGCATCCGGTTCGAGGTGGCGGATCTGGATGCCATCCGGCAGGAATGCACCCTGGTGCGCGAGATCTGCCCGGAGACGATCCGCCGCGTGGCGGTCTCCTACGGCGACCGCCTGGTGAGCATCAATGTCCGCGGCGTCTGCCCGGAATACGGGGAAATTCGCAGCGAATTTCCCGCCGAAGGGCGGTGGCTCACGCACGACGATGCGACCGACCGCCGCCGCGTCGTTTTCCTCGGAAACTGGGCCAAAGAAAAGCTGTTTTCCGGGCGTCCGGCCGTGGGGGAGACAGTGACCATCCAGGGCGTGCGCTTCACCGTCGTAGGCGTGATGGACAAGAAGCTCTCGTTCGGCAACTATTATGGTCCTGACGACCGCAGCGCCTTCATTCCTTATGAAACAGCGGCGGAGTTGTGGGACGCGCGCTACCCGACCAACGCCGTCGTCCAACCCGTCGCCCCGGTCTTCGAGCAGCAGGCGGAACAGCAGGTTCGCGCCGCCCTGGCCAAGCGGCTGCGGTTCGACCCGCGCGACGAGCGCGCCCTGCAAACCTTCGGCACCTCCACCATCCGCCCGATCATCGATGGTCTCACCATCGGGCTGCAGGCGTTGCTGCTTTTCATCGGCGGGCTGACCCTCGCCATCGGCGGCATCGGGCTGATGAACATCCTGCTGGTCAGCGTCACCGAGCGCACGCGCGAGATCGGGCTGCGCCGCGCGCTGGGCGCGCGGCGATGGCACGTCGCCGCCCAGTTTCTGGCCGAGGCGCTCTTTCTGACGCTTTCCGGCGGCGCGCTGGGCGTTCTGTTGTCTTACGCCATCACATGGATGCTGCCGCCGCTGCCCATGCTGAGCGGGCTGTTCGAGGACACGACAGGCAAGGGCGATCTCGTCCTGCGAGTGCAGCCCCGCATTGTTCTGGCTTCCGCGGCTGCGCTGCTGCTGGTAGGCGTGGCCAGCGGCATGGCGCCGGCGTTGCGCGCCGCCCGGCTGGATCCGGGCGAGGCGCTGCGCGTGGAATAGCGGCGAGCTGCGCCCTCTACGGCCAATCAAATCCGGATATGCTGTCTCTTTCCGATGAAACGTGCATTTCCCGTGTTCCTGGCCTTCCTCGCCATGGGCTTCGCCGACGCTGCCGGGCCGTTTGTGAGCCTTGCGCGGGAGCAGTTCCAGCTGTCCTACTTCGCCGCCCAGTGGATCCCCTTCACGGGCTTCATCCTGTTCGGCCTGCTCTCGATCCCGATGGGGCTCCTCCAAGACCGCATCGGAAAGAAGACCGTCCTTCTGGCCGGGCTGGCCATCATGCTGGCCGGGCTGCTGATTCCTGCCATCACCGGCTTCACCACGTTCCCGGCGTTCCTGGTGACCGTGCTTCTGCTCGGCGCCGGCGCCACGACGCTGCAAGTAGCGGGCAACCCGATCATGCGCGACGTCTCCCCGCCGGGCCTGTATTCGCGGAACCTTTCGCTGGCGCAGTTTGTGAAGGCCATCGGGTCGCTCTCGGGCCCCGTGCTGCCGGTGCTGGCGGCGCGGTGGTACGGCGCATCGTGGCAGGTGGTCTTCCCGATCTATTCCGCCGCCGTGGCCATCACGATCCTGGCAATGCTGCCGCTGAAAGTCGAGGAGCGGAAGTCGCCGGACCAGCAGCCCGCCACGCTGGCCTCTTGCTTCGCCCTGCTGAAGAACCCCTTCGTGGCGATGATGGTGGCCGCGATCTTCCTCTACGTCGGCGCGGAAGTCAGCGTCAGTGCGGGCATCCCGCTCTATCTGAAAGACCGGTTCGGCATCGACATCAGCCGCACGGGGCTCCTCGGCACAGGGCTGTTCTTCCTTGCACTGACCATCGGTCGCTTCTCCGGCGGGTTGATCCTGAACTGGGCCAAGCCGCGAAAGTTCTTCCTGGCGACGAGCCTGGTTTCGATCCTCGGGCTGCTGGGCATTCTCGCGCCCTCCCCGACGGTCGCCGCCATCAGCTTCTTCGTCACCGGGCTGGGCTTCGCCAACATCTTCCCGCTTGTGTTTTCGATCACGGTGGATTGGATGCCCGAGCAGACGAACGCCCTGAGCGGGCTGATGGTGACCGCCATTGTCGGCGCGGCGTTCGTGCCGCCGCTGATGGGATACGTCTCGGACCTCTTCGCCTCGGCTCGGGCCGGCTTTTTCGTACCGCTGGCGTGCATCATTTATATCGCTGCAGCCGCGCTGCATTGCCTGCGCCGGGCGCAGGCATGATTCCCTCTACCCAATGCCATGAACATGGACGCAACCACCGATCCGCGCATCGTAATGACGCTGGACGCGGGAGGGACGAACTTCAAGTTCTCCGCCATCCGCAGCAACCGGCTGTTGCTGGAGCCGCTCTACCTGCCCGCCGCTCCCAACGATCTCGACGCCTGCCTCGACAACCTGCTGGAAGGCTTCCGCAGGGTGCGCTCTTTGCTTCCCGAGCCGCCAGCGGCGATCAGTTTCGCATGCCCCGGCCCCGCGGATTATCCCGCGGGCGTCGTGTTCAACGAAAACAACCTGCCCGCTTTCCGCGGGGGCGTGGCGCTGGGCCCCATGCTGGCAGACGCATTCGGCATCCCCGTGTTTCTGAACAACGACGGCGATCTGTTCGCCTACGGCGAGGCCATGAGCGGCTTCCTGCCGGAGGTGAACCGGATGCTGGCCGAGGCGGGCAGTCCCAAGCGCTATTCCAACCTGCTCGGGATCACGCTGGGCACGGGGCTGGGCGGCGGCATCGTGCGCAACGGCGAGCTGTTCCTCGGCGACAACTCGATGGCAGGCGAAGTCTGGCTTCTGCGCAACCGGCTGGATCCGGACTGGAACGCCGAAGAGGGCGCCTCGATTCGCGCCGTGCGCCGGGTCTATGCGGAGGCGGCCGGCATTCCGCTCGAGGAGGCGCCCGAGCCAAAGACAATTTTCGAAATCGGGATGGGGCGCGCGGAAGGCCATCAGGAAGCGGCCCTCGAGGCGTTCCGCCGCCTCGGCGTCGTGGCCGGAGACGCCATCGCGCAGGCGCTGACGCTGGTCGACGGATTGGTGGTGATCGGCGGCGGGCTGGCGGGCGCAGCCCCTCTGTTCCTGCCGGCAATGCTGGACGCCATCAACGACGTGTTTCCCCGGGACGGCCGCCCGCTGCGGCGCGTCGTGTTCCGGGCCTTCGATTTCGATGATCCGGCTCAACGGGAGCAGTTCTTGCGCGGCGAGCCGCGCGAGCTTCGCGTGCCGCGCTCCGGACGGACGGTGGTCTATGACGCGTTGCAGCGCACCGCCATCGGACTCACGCGGCTCGGCACAAGCGAGGCGGTATCCCTAGGGGCCTACGCTTATGCCCTGAGCCGGTTGGGACCGGCGCACTGAGGACGGATCTCAGTCAGGCGCCCTCTGTAGTACGAACGTTCCTCCTGCCGCTGCCGGCTAGGCGATCTGCCGAATGCGGCCGCCGTGCGCCGCAGCCGATGGAGGGGCATGAGCCGCATTCGAGCGTTCCTCCTGCTTTGTCTCTGTGGATTCCCGGCAGCCATGGGGGCGGTTCGCCACGTGGGTCCGGGACAACCGTATGCAACGCCATGCCAGGCATTCGCCGAGGCGCAGGACGGCGATGTGATCGAGATCGACGCCTCAGGCAATTACGACGGCGATGTGTGCCCGATCCTGAAGAACCGCCTGACGATCCGCGGCGTCAACGGCCGTGCGAGGATCGATGCGGCGGGGCGTTATGCGTGGGGCAAAGGGATCTGGGTGGTCGTGGGAGACGGGATCGTGATCGAGAACATCGAGTTCTCGGGCGCCCGCGTGCCGGACCGCAACGGCGCGGGCATCCGTCTGGATTCCGGCAACCTCACTATCCGGAACTGCGTGTTTCATCACAATGAAAATGGCATTCTGGGCGGCTTTTATGGGCGGGTGGTGATCGAGCATTCCGAGTTCTATGACAACGGATACGGCGACGGATACAGCCACAATATCTACCTGAATGCGATCGATGAATTCGTTCTGCAATACTCGGCCTCCAGGCGCTCGAATGTGGGCCATCTGGTGAAATCCCGCGCCCGGACCAATTTCCTCCTTTACAACAGGCTGACGCAGGAGGACGGCACGGGCAGCTATGAAATCGACTTCCCGAATGGCGGGCTGGCCTACGTGATCGGCAACACGGTCCAGCAGGGGGAGTCGACGCAGAACCGCGGGATGCTCTCTTACGGCTTCGAGGGGCTGCATTCGTCAGTGCCGAGCCAGCTTTATGTGGTCAACAACACCTTCGTAAGCACGCGTTCCGCCGGAGCGACTTTTATTCAGATTGCAAGCAGCGTGACAGCGCCGGCCGTGATCCGGAACAACATTTTTTCCGGAAGCGGCATTCTCACGACGCAAACCGGCGCGTTGCTGTCCGGAAATGTAACAAGCGGGGACATGGGTTTTGTGAACCCTTCGGCCTACGATTACCGGATCTCGAACCTCTCCGCAGCCCTGAACGCGGGCGTGGCTCCGGGAGAGGGAAACGGATACCCGTTGCAGCCGGTCATGCAATACCTTCATCCGCTGTGTGCAGTTTCGAGATACGACGTGGGCGCCATTGACGCAGGGGCGTTCGAATATGGCGTTCAGGAAGTCAACCCCGTGTGCGCCGCAGGCCCCACAGCACCGCCACCTTCGCTGCACAGTCTGACGCTGTCCGCAGGTTCCCTTCCCTCAGGAGGCTCTTTCACGGCAACAGTAACGCTTTCGGCAGCCGCAGGCGCAGGAGGGGTGACCGTGGCGCTCGCAAGCTCCGCGCCGTCTGTGATCCCCGTTCCTGCTTCCATCACCGTGCCGCAGGGGCAAACCTCCGCTTCAGTGCCGCTCACCGCCGGCCAAGTGACTTCCAGCACCACGGTGCAGATCACCGCTGCCCTGAACGGTTCTTCAAAGTCTGCCTCCGTCACCATGCAGCCGCCGCCCCCGCCGCTTCAGGTCGCGGGGCTCACCCTGTCCGCATCCACCGTCACGTCGGGCGCGTCCTTTACGGCTACGGTGACACTCACGGCGGCCGCAGGACCGGGCGGCATCGCGGTGGCGCTCGCGAGCTCCGCGCCGTCCGTGATCCCCGTGCCCGCTTCCATCACCGTTCCACAGGGCCAGACTTCAGCCACATTGACGCTCACCGCCGGACAGGTGACCTCCAGCACCACGGTGCAAATCACCGCTTCCCTGAACGGATCGCCAAAGTCGGCCTCCGTCACCGTGCAGCCCCAGGCGAACGGACCGGTCAAGGGCAGGTTGAAGAGGATCTCCCGCTCCCCCGCGAGACCCCTCGCCGGCAGCGGCTTCCGTCTGACCGT
>FWWL01009479.1_pt1 | contig 11775 bp, 13 predicted proteins | sample 2228331 | NCBI WGS metagenome assembly FWWL01 (sample SAMEA103939775, study PRJEB20133) | metagenome | reverse complement strand
AAGAATATTCCTTATATCTGCCATCCTCTATATAAAAATCGGAAATAAAAGGATAAATTGAAGTTTCCCGAAATTGATGTCTCCCAGAGATTGATGTCCCCGGAAATTGGGGTCTTCCGGAAATTGATGTCCACGGAAATTGATGTCCCCGGGAATTATGTCTCCCAGAAATTGATGTCCACGGAAATTGAGGTCTCCTGTCTGAGCATGTATCTAATTCATTCTCGCTCCCTCTTTCTGTTAATTGATCAGGCATCTCGTAAATCAGTGCATGCTTTTTCCAATAACAAACCTCAGCGTCTCCGATTGACCCACACCCTCACCATTATACACCATTCCACTACCATCCCTAATACACCATTCCACTACCATCCCTAATACACTACCATCCCTAACTCCCCTCTTAAAACCCTACACGCCCACCAAACATCATGTTCACTACTGCTAACTTCATCATTATATTGTTCCTTTCCTTATCAGTATGCTCTCAAACCTCGCACTTGACACATACTCACCAAGGTATCGCTCAAACACTGAGAAAAAACTCTCCGCAAGCCATCGCTTACCATATCCGCCTATCTCCTTCCCCCTCCTTTTACCTCTCCTTATCAGCCTTACCCCCTTCATCCCTCGCACTCTTTCCGCTTACCCTTGAACTCCTCCTTACTGTTATTACTGCACTTATCCCTTCTTCTCTAAGAACCTAAACACCTTGTGAGTGTCATACCCCTTGTCCGCTATTATCTTGCTTATTTTCTTGCCCTTCTTCTTTGCCTTCTCCTTTACACCATCTAATCAATACCCATAAACTCAAAATGTTTTGTTTAACATGCTTCAATATCTTTTATGTCAGGTTTTTCCCTATAATGTTTTTCTTGTTCTTCCCGACTTGAAAAATGTTTTATTTTTAATAGAATATATTTGGATATAAGTGGAGTAAAGCGAAAGATATAAAAAGGGGGTAAGACTATGGCGAAAGGAAATAGGTGGGGGCAATTTTTTATGAAAGGCTTCTTTGTCTTTATCAGCTTATTATTTATTTATGCCCACTCACTTGCGTTTGAGCTCAAAAACGTTAAGCTGAATTTGAACATAAGGTTGAGAAATGAATTTTGGAATACATTTCAACCCGAGGGAGCATTTGATAACCCATATGATTTTGTTTTGCTTCGCGCACGCACTAAAATAGATATACCGTTTCGCCAGATAAATATATATGGTGTTCTCCAAGGAGTTCAAGCTTCGTTTTTACCTGATAGGGCAACAGGCGGATTAGGTAAATTATACTTTGATGCGAGCGGGGGTAAAACATCTCCAGCAAGCTTCAATTTTGCTGAAATAGGTATTTCTGGAAAAATCAGTGATTTCTCCTTTAACATCGGAAGAATAGGATTAAGAGATGGTGCGGACTTCCTTTACGATGATAAAAAATTCAACTTCCTGAAAGATTGGAGGATTACTGAACGTCTTGTAGGAAATTGGGATTGGGTGAATGTGGGGAGGAGATATGAAGGTGGTTGGTTGGGATATGGTGGTAGAAATTTTTTTGTGAGTGCTTTTGGTGCTCGTGTTCTTGCGGGGGGTATAAACTTCGCCAATATGTTCGAACCTCTTAAAACTGTTGCTGTTTTCGGAGGGGCTCTAACACTCAAAAAAGATGCCCTTAAAAATACTGAGATAAGATTGTTTGAGATATCATATTACGATGACAGAAGGGATGTGGTGAAGGAAGGAAAGAACATATTCATTCACTCTCCCGGTTTGTCTCTTATAACTGTGCAGAAGTTAGGACCCGGTGAGCTTGATTTTGTTCTTTGGGGGACATATCAGCTTGGGGGCTTCAGGGAACTGAAACAGAATGCTTTTGCTCTCATAGGTGAAGTGGGTTATCAGTTTGAAACAGTGTTCAAACCTTGGGTCAGGGCAGGAATAGCTTATGCTTCCGGAGATGATAACTTAAATGATGACACGAGAAAGACTTTCTTCAATATAACTCCCACAAATCACAAATGGTATGGCTATGCTGACCAAATTGCTCTGAGCAACATCCAAAATATTTACGCACAACTCAAACTATCTTATAGCATCTTTGATCTTCTCATAGACCTGCACACATTCTCCCTCGCATCAGACAAGGACTCGAGATGGGCAGGTTCTGGTCCTTTCAATAATAGTTTGCTTGGATACGCTGAAGTGCTTAAAGCAGATGTTGTATCCAAAATAGGAAAGGATGTAGGAAGCGAAATCGACCTTACACTTTTAGCAAAGTTATCTGGTATGTTTGAGCTTTTGGGAGGCTACTCCCGTTTTATAGGTGGTGACCTTATCAAAAAGACAAATCCAAAGAGAAGCGATTTGGACTGGTTTTACCTCCAGTTAACGGCGAACTTCTGACCGGGGCAAATCATGACGAATTTCTGAATACAATACTGGTTTATCTTACAATAATTTTTGTGCTCAAGATAGCTTTGTCACGTGGTAGAGTTTTTGAGGAGGAGATAGAGCTTCTTAAAAAAATAGGTTATGAGCTGAAGCCTGAGGGAAGAGAACTTCATTTAAGATGTAATGATATTTTGTTTTGGTTTTTGAAACCTAAAGATGTTCCTGTGTGGGTTGAAAGTGGAGTTGTGGATTTGGGCATGGTCGGGCTGGATGTTATAAGAGAGAAAGAATTTGATGTTCTTGAGGTCCTTGACCTTAAAATAGGGAAATGCAGATTTTCATTCGCTTGCAAAAAGGAAGATGCTGATATTTTTCGTCTCTCGAGCTTACCGCTGAAAAAGCATATCACGATAGCTACAAAGTTTCCGGAACTCGCAAGGAAATTTGCTCGTGAATATTTCTCAAATTTTGACATTATACACCTTCACGGTTCTGTGGAGGTTGCTCCCCATGTTGGACTTGCTGACATGATAGCAGACATCATCTCAACGGGAAGAACTCTTCGGGAAAATGGGCTTGTTGAGATAAAAAAACTTATGGACATATCAACTTATCTTATATGTAATAGAAACTCTTTCAACATAAAGTATAATGATGTGAAAAAATTTGTACTGAAAATTTCTGGAGCGATAGGTGAGCGGATAACATTTATTTCCTTATGAGAGCGATTTTCCTTGATAGAGATGGAACCATAAACATAGATAGGGGATACTCAAACAGGATTGAGGACCTCTCAATATTAGTTGCTGAGAAGGAGCTTATAAGAAGGCTTTATTCTCTCCGGGTGCTCGGGTTTCTTATAATCGTTGTTTCGAATCAGGCAGGAGCATCTATGGGATACTTCTCGGAGGAGGACATAAGGAATTTCAACCATGAGTTAGCAAGAGGACTGAACTTTATGATAGATGATTTTCTTTTTTGTCCGCATGGTAAAGATGAGGGTTGCGGGTGCAGGAAACCCGAGGCGGGACTTATAAGACATGCTGAAAAAAAATATGGTGTGGTTTCGGAGCTCTCTTGGGTGATAGGAGATAAATCTGCGGATATTGAGCTTGCCCATAAGGTTGGCGCAAAATCAATTCTTGTCCTCACAGGGCACGGGAGGAATGAGGTGAGAAACGCATGTCCAGATTATGTTGTGAGAGATATAAATCAAGCTCTTGATATTGTCATGGAAGTGGTCAAAGATGAGATAATTCCTGTTGTGGGATTTGCTGGAGAGAGAAGACTACTTGGAGTTATTGATAAGAAACTTGGCAAAAACATTTCAAGGGAGCATACAGAAATATATGTGTGTGGTGAGAAGAGGAAATTTGATTTGGTAAAACACGTTTGTGTTGACTTCATTTTTGGGTTGTAGTTGGTTTTTTGATTTCTCTTTCAAGTTTTCTTTTTATTTCCTCTCCTGACTTTTCAAGTTTTTCTATCCTTTTCTCAATGAATTCCTTTTCTTTCTCCCCCGATGTGTTCATGTACTCTTTGAGATAATCTTTAGCAAGGTTAATGTATTTGAGAGCTTCTTGGGGAGATTGACGAAAGTATGAAGCCATTGTTTCATAGAGGTTTGCAAGATTGTAGATTACATCAGGATTTTTGTTCAGCTCAAGAGCCTTTTTATACATCTCCTCTGATTTTTGAAATTCTCCTTTTCTCTTGTATACTAAACCAAGGTTCATATAAGCTGGCCAGAAATTCTGGTCAACTTTTATAGCTTCTTCAAATGCCCCCTTCGCTTCATCTGTTAAATCAAGTTTGAGAAGACAAATTCCCACGTTGTTGAGGACGCTCTTATCTTTTTTTATTTTCAGACCTTCATTAAAATTTTCTATTGCTCTCACACAATTTCCGGTGTTCATGTATATTTCACCTATGAGGAAGGAAATTTGTGGGTCATTCGGATTTTTCCTTTTTAGTTCAGAGAATATAAAGAGTGCGAGTGAATATCTTTTTGTTTGCATGAATATGTAACCGAGAGATTTTGCTATATCTTCTTTCATACCTACTCTTTCGACTGCATCTTTTAGTATCTTTTCTGCTTTTTCGTTTTCTCCTTTTTCAGAATATGCTATTGCCAACGCAGCCCAAATTCTGGGGTCATCTGGAATTACCTCAATCGCAGATCTGAGTGTATCTATCATCTTATCTTCTGAGATTATTTTTTTTTGCACATTTGCGAGATTTATCCACGCCTCCGCCATATTTGGCTTGAGCTCTATCGCATAAGAGTAAAATTTCTCAGCCTCTTCAAGTTCACCCGCTTCCTCTTTCCTCAGACCAAGGCCGAACATGACATAAGGGTCTGGTACAAGTTCTGCCTTCGCCTCCTCAAAGCCTATTCCTGCTGCTTTTTGAATTATCTCCTCTTTCTCCTTCCTAAGCCTTTCACTCTCATCTTCAACTGGAATTTTTTCCGCAGGTGCCTCCACCTTTTTGGCACAAGATTGCAAAAAGACAAAAAATGCTATAACCGCAAATAACCCCGCCAAATTCATATAAAAATTTTAGTTATTACTAACTTTTATTTGTTCCCTATTTTGCTTTTTTGTTTGGCTTTTTCCTGTTTTCCTATTTGGTTTCTTCCTTGTTTTTCCAATTACTTCTCGATCAATCTGAACACTAATCAATCAACCTAATTTCTCTCACAGCGTCTTCGTTATCACCTCCCATCACATCTATCTTGACCAAGATTTTTTCCCATGGAATAAATTTGTCTATCTTCTCTCCCCACTCAAAGACTGTAATATACCCATCTTTTATCTTATCTGCAACGAAGTATAAAAGTTCTGCTATATCATCATCTTCTATTCTGTAAAGGTCAATGTGAAGAAGTTTTCCCTTCTCTGATATATATTCCTGAGATATTGTGAATGTAGGAGAGGTTATCTCATCTTCGCTTATTCCAAGTTCTGTTCCCATTCCTTTGACAAGGATTGTCTTTCCGGAACCAAGTTCACCGGAAATCAAAATAACTCTTATCCCCTTTTCATTTGCATATGATAAGATGGAGCGACCTATTTTTTTTGTTTCTTCTTCGCTCCAAGAAATATATGCTTTCACTTTTGAAAATTTTATTTTTTTATTTTATTTATATTTTTTTATTTCTTTCATTGCTTTTATGTCTTCCATTTTATTGTGCATCCAACTGGTTTTGTTTCCTGTATGGATGGCTTTTTACCGTTCAGTATAGCTTCTATCGCCGCCTTTATGTAATTTCTCATAACTTTAGATTCATCTTCCCAGTTATCATCTGGAGCTCCGTGATAAACAAGCTTCCACTCGGAATCAAAAAGAAATATCTCAGGAGTTCTCTGGGCACCATAGCTTCTTGCTACATCCTGACTTTCATCAAAAAGGTAAGGAAATGGATAGCCCTTTTCCTGAGCTCTTTTTTTCATGTTGTCAAATGAGTCTTCGGGATACTTTGTTGGGTCATTCGCGTTTATAAGAACAAATCCAATTTTATCTCCATATTCTCTCCCGAGCTTTATTATTCTTTGCTCCCATGCTTTTACGTATGGGCAGTGATTGCACCAGAATATAATTGCAAGTGGTTTCCCTCTCTCAAATGATGAAAGAGAATAAAACTTACCATCCACACCCGGCAGATTAAATTCAGCAGGTGTATCTCCTATTTTCATGCATTTTATTATTATATCTTCTTTGCCGAAATTGTAAAATTCAGTGTTTTTAAGGTGTTATATCCTCAATCTGATTTGTATCTCTTCTCACTCTGAATTTTTTGAAAAGGATTTTTTGTGTCTTTTCAACTTCGGGTTCTTCAATTGTGGATACGCGCCAGAATTCAACTAATATTTCTTCAGGTGTCACCTCACATATTGCATATCCATGATACTGTGAGTTAAAAAGCTTTATATTAGGATTTACCTCCAGTATCTTGTTTTGTATTTGTTGGATATCTTTATCGGTTAACTTCAGAATTTTTCCTAAATTTGTAGATGTAATTGAAGTTACTGTAAATTCAACTCCGACCCTATCTTTCAGATTTTCAAAATCTGCAAAAAGCTCTCCCGCAACGAATGTGTGAAGGTCTCCTGTTACAGCAACATAATTTCTAATTCCTTTTTCCTTGATGAAATTAAATATTCTTTGTCTTTCGCCTGCATATCCATCCCACTGGTCAAGATTGAGGTAGTTTGGTTTCCCTTCATTTGTATACCCGAGGATCATCCTACTCATGCATACCTCGTTGCCATGTATTTTCCAGATTATACCACTTTTCTCTGCTTCATCAAGTCTACCAAGAAACCAGTTGAGCTGTTCTTCACCGAGCATGGTTGTTGAGTATATTTTATCACAATATGCCAAATATCTTTTCCCGAGCAAACCTTTACCACACGCATGCTCGGAGCGATATAATCTTTCATCTGTCATTATAAGTCTCATAAGATTACCGAAATCAAATTCTCTATATATCCTTATCTGTCTTTGTGGATTTGTTTCATTTGGTTTGAAATCTACTTCTGAAGGTATGTATTCCCACCATATTCGAGATGCGTCAAGCCTCCTTTGGACTTGCTCATCAGACCCAAAAAAATCTCTCCCATTATCAGGTCCAAAGGCTCCATATGAATCATTCGAAAATTCATGATCATCCCACACAACATAGAAAGGAAACCTCTCATGAACCATCTGAAGATATGGGTCTGATTTATAAACTCTGTAAAGTTTTCTGTAATCCTCAAGAGTGAAAGCAATTCCAAAATCATTTAGCAGTATACTTCTTTCCTGAGCATATTGAAAGGTTGCTTCTTTCACGGTCTCGTAAATGTAGTCACCAAGATGTACGACAAAATCAATATCCTCCTGCGCAAGATGATAATACGCTGAGTAAAAACCATTTGTGTAATCTTGACATGAAACAAAGGCAAACCTTATCCTATCCTGTCTTCTATTGGGAGTTCTGAACCTTCCTACGGGGGACGATACATTATCTTTCAGAAACCTGTAAAAATAAGTTTGCCCTTCTTTGAGCCCCTCGATTTTCACTTTTACTGTAAAATCATTTTCCTTATTTGGTATGACGACATCCTGCATTCTTATATTCTCAAAATTTGGGTCCAAAGCAACCTGGTATATAAGAGGCGATGAATCCTCGGAGGTTCTCGTCCATATTAAAGCCGAGTCATATTTTACGTCCCCGCTTGCAACAGATTGCGGAAAAAGCTCGCCGCTTACTCTGATTCCCCCTGTGCCGGTTCTGTTTCCTCTCTCTGTACCGCATGATGTGCTAAGTATTGGTATGAATCTTGAGAGCCAAAGAGCACCGGTAGCCTTGATAAGCAGAATGAGCTGTTCCCTTTTTGACCTATCTATCTCCAATTTGCGCACAAATATATTTTTTTATATGTATTTCCACTATTATTTTGTTGCTTTCAACAGTTTTTGTTTTTTGAAATGAACGATTTCTTCTTCTAAAATTCTTAACTTCAGTCTAAAACCCCTCAACTTCTATCTAAAACCTTCTGTTTCCATCTAAATCTCTCAGCTTCCACTAAATCTCTCGGCTCCCATATAAAACCCTCAACTTCTATCTAAAATCCTCCATCTAAATCTCTCAGCTTCCATTTAAAGCTCTCAGCTCACAAAAATTTCCTAAAACAGCGATAGATAATTAATCGATTTTTATCTTTTGGGATATTTCCTTTTCAATTTCAATTTTAAGTTTTGGTTCATGGAATTGATAAGATATGGATTTGGGGGTGACGAGGGGGTGGATGGGGAGATAGGCCGGTGGATTGATGTGTGCATGTTAAAAATTTTTTTCTTTCCGAAATCAATCAAGATAGGAATTACAAAAGCATTTTATATTTATGAGGTATGTTATTTTTGGTAGGAGTGGTATTGAAGTTTCTGTGATATGCCTTGGTTGTTGGGCTGCGGGAGGAATTGGGTGGGGGAGAGTGGACGATAATGAAATAATAAAAGCTATTGAGGTTGGTGTGAATGAGTGTGGAATAAATTTCATTGATACCGCAGATGTGTATGGTTATGGACATTCTGAAAGACTCGTCGGGGAAGCTGTAAGAAGGATAGGGAGGTCAAAAGTTATAATAGCGACAAAAGTCGGATTAAGATGGGATAGGAAAAAGACCCCTGATAAGATAGACCCATTTCGTGATGTGAAAACGGACCTTTCTCCTTCTTACATATCTGAGGCAGTTTATGAAAGCTTGAGGAGACTTAAAACAGACTATATAGATATATATCAAGCTCATTGGCCTGACCCAAAAACTCCTCTTGATGCTCTCGTTGAAGCTATGGAAAGACTTTGCGAAAAAGGTGATGTCAGGTTTTGGGGTGTATCTAACTTCTCAGCAGAATCCATTGAGAAGATAGCTATGACGATGGCTCCGCATTTTACCTCAGACCAACCTCCATATAACCTCATTGAAAGAGGGGTAGAGAAAGATATAATACCTGTGTGCAGGAGATATAATATTGCACTTATGGTATATAGTCCGCTTGCTATGGGCCTTCTCACAGGGAAATATAGGGAGTTGCCAAAGTTTGAAGGTTTTGACTGGCGGAATTATAGTAGTTTTTTCTCGCGCGATACTTTCTACCGTGTTAGGAGAGCAATTGAAAAATGCAGAAAATTTGCAGAAAAGTATGGAGTAGTTTTCGGTCAGATAGCTATATCTTGGGTTCTGAGAAATGTTGAGGTTGCTATATGCGGTTTCAAAAATGAGGAGCAAGTCAGGCAAAATGCGAAAGCCACCGAGGTAGAAATAGAAGAAAATGACGCAAAGGAAATTGAGAGCTACTTTGATTTTGCACAACCGAATTGATTTTCCGCTAAAATCTCAAATACATTACTCTGAGCTACCTTGAATTTATGAAGTGCCTCGTGACAGGTGCTAATGGTTTTGTTGGTTCTCATGTTGTCAGAACACTTATGAACTCAGGTAGATATGAACCGGTGGCTTTTGTCAGAAAGGATACAGATATTACAAACCTTGAGGGTCTTGAAGTTGAAATACGTTATGGTGACCTTCGCGATTATCATTCAATTGAAAAGGCGGTTTCCGGATGCAAATTTGTTTTTCATGTCGGAGCTGTTTACCTTTTTTGGTCGCGAAACCCGAGTATTTTCTATGAGGTCAATGTTGGTGGAACGGTGAAGCTACTTGACGCTGCGGAAAAGAAGGGGGTAGAGAGGGTGGTATATACCAGTACCACTGGTGCAATAGGACTTTCAAAAGATGACAGAGAAATAGATGAATCTGCTCTTTTTAATCCTCCCGAATGGTTTTTTGACCCTTGGAAGCTTGGCGATCATTATTCAAGAAGTAAGATCCTTGCGCAGAAAGAAGTTTTGAGAAGGGCTCGCGAAGGTATGGATATTGTCATTGTTGCTCCCTCTGCACCGATAGGTTGGGGGGATTATAAGCCAACTCCTACGGGACTTCTCATACTCAAATTTCTCAACAGGGGTATACCTTTTTTCTCTGATTTAGGTCTTTCTCTTGTTAATGTGAGAGATGTAGCTCGTGGGCATTTGCTTGCTCTTGAGATGGGAAAGAGAGGGGATATATATATACTTGGGGGACATAACATTTATCTTTCTGATTTTTTCAAGATTCTGTCGCGCATGACAGGTTTGGCGCAACCTCTTAAGCTTCCAAGGAAACTTTCTGGCTATCTTGGCTATGTTATTGGGCTTTTTCTTGAAATTTGGGCAAAAATTACCGGCCGCCCACCTCTTATCACCCGTGCTCAAGCTCGCGCATCTCAGCTTAACCTATTTTACTCTTCTGCTAAAGCAAAAGACGAGCTCGGATATGAAATAACCCCACTTGAGTATGCTGTGCGTGATGCTGTTGAGTTCTTCGTTAAAAAATGTATGGTGAAAAAGAAAATTGCGAGCAGACTGGAGGAAAAATTGAAAAAAGAGCAACTATATTTAATGAGCTGAGTAAATAAGTTTACTCAATATTATGCCTACCATCACGAGATATTTTATAAGAACAGCTTTTGTTTTTCTTATTCTTGGGATTTTGCTTATGATGGTAAGTTGGGAGCACAGAAATTTCTATTCGGTTGCCCTCCACTTTTTAACTCTCGGATGGATAACGAATATGATATTTGGTGTTGCTTTCTGGATGTTTCCGAAGAGAAAATATGTTAAAGACAATATCCCACGCATCGCATTTTTGCTTTTGAACTTGGGACTTATCCTAAGGCTCGCTTCCGAACCTTTTGGAATCTGGCTTGTATTTTCCATTTCATCGTTCATGCAGTTTTTGGCATCCTTGCTCTTTTCATTACATATATGGAAGAGATTAGCTTAATTCAATTTGAGAATTCTCCGTTGATTTTCTGATGAATTTTTTATTTTTTTCATCTATGCCAACTATTTCAAAAATTTTTGTATATACAGCCACTTTTTATCTCTCTGTCGGCTCCTTTCTGGCCTTTTTTATCTCTTTGGGAAAGTCTGGATTTTATCCCCAGTTTTACTCTTTTTCTTTGATCCGTATCCACATGAATATTATGCTGTTTGGTTGGGTTACACTTTTTGTGTTCGGAGTTGCTTTCTGGATATTTCCACGATTAGGCGGTAAAAGAGGAGGTGAGAATATGTTCATATTGATTTTTGTCTTGATCAATTTTGGAATTTTTTTATCATTTTTCGATGCTGTTTATCCCTATGTGCTTTTTCTTTTCTCTGCCTGTCTTTTTGTGTTTGGTATTTCAAGAAGAGTATATCCTCCTCCGTTTGGTGGGATATGATTATTGTTATTGTTTGTTTTTTTACTTTTTCTCAGTATAGGTTTTGCTCTTTTTATTTCCCTCGCAAGGAGGCTCGGTTTTCTGCCTCTTTTTTCTGGAGGTTTCGGCGGTGTGATTTTGTTGATTTCCGAGAGCATATCTGTCGTTTTTCCGCATACTATACATCTGAAGAGAGTGATCGTTCCTTCCTTTGTTGTTATCATGTCCGAAAACATTATTCCGCCACACTTTTTACATCTCATAGGTTCTCCCCCTTTTTGGAGGAAGAACCTTCACCCCCGTCCCATAAATTCTATATTTATATATATCGGATTATCTTAAGAGGAGTTGAGCACTATATCATGAAGTATAAAATTTGCAAAGCACAAAACTTGCACTGAGTTGTTACCATACTTTTATGATTGAACTTAAAGTTGTTGACTGGCTTATTATTTTTCTTTATTTTATATTCGTTTTGGGCATAGGTTTTTATCTGAAAAAGTGGAGTGAGGGGAATGAGGATTTTTTTCTTGCTGGTAGGCGTAATTCTGCATGGGTTGCGGCACTTGCTTTTCTTTCAGCTAATCTTGGCTCTCTCGA
>FWWL01006280.1_pt1 | contig 11775 bp, 7 predicted proteins | sample 2228331 | NCBI WGS metagenome assembly FWWL01 (sample SAMEA103939775, study PRJEB20133) | metagenome | reverse complement strand
ACCACAGCGCGTGGCCCTCCAACAGGAAAAACATTACGACGGCGGGTGGCCCTGCAAATCTTTTGTTTGGACGACGGCGCGTGGCCCTCCATTAGGAAAGAATAATACACCCCCGCGGACCCCCATCAAAAGAACAGTACGAGCCCGCGAGTCTCCATCAAAAAACGGTATGACCCCGTGGGCCTCCATCGAACAAAACGGTGCAACCGCGTGGGCCTCTGTGAAGAAAAAATATCACGACAGCGCGTGGCTCTCCATTGGGAAAAAGCCCTGCCCTCGGCAAATTGGGACTACGATGTTTGCAGGGCCCGACCTAGCAGAAGCACCAGGCTGGCACAAAAGACCACGGCGCATCCCAACGCCAACCCTGTCTGGGAGGTAAGCGCCAGGGTCCAACTGACTTCGCCACCTCCCAGGAGGAGCACGATGGGACGTGCGCCGCCGATCACCAAACCCACAAAGGCCACAATGAGGATGACCTTGGCAAGTGGGCCACGGGTCTTGGGAAAGAAATGGGCCACGATGGCCAAGGTCTGAATAACGGCCCCGAACAGGGCCGGGATCAAGGCCGCAGGGTGTTCGGAACCACCGAAGAAGAACGCTACAAAACCGAGAATGAACAAGACGTCTCCGACGATCACACTCACCAGCAGCGACGGATGCATAACCCAATTCCCTCCCGAGAGATTTCCGCCGGACGTCACCCGGCCACCGACGCCCGTGACTCGTCGATTAACTTCCGGAAGCGGGCAAAGAAATAGTGACTATCGTGAGGGCCGGCCGAGGCCTCCGGGTGATACTGAACACTAAAAGCGGGCACTTCTCGATGGACAAGGCCCTCGACGGTGTCGTCGTTCAAATTCCAGTGGGTGACTTCCAAGTAGGGGGGCAAGGTGTCGGGATCAACGGCAAAGCCGTGATTCTGGCAGGTGATTTCCACACGCCCCGTCTCTTTATTCATCACGGGTTGATTTGCCCCCCGATGGCCGAACTTCAATTTGTAGGTTCGGGCACCACACGCCAGGGCGAGGAGTTGATGACCCAAACAAATACCGAAGATGGGAACTTTGCCAAGGAGTTGGGCAATCGTTTTTTGGGCGTATTGGACGGGTTCCGGATCGCCGGGGCCGTTGGAGAGAAATACGCCGTCAGGACGGAAGCTCATGACCTCCTCCGCGGTGGCCGTCCCCGGCAGAACCGTCACGCGGCAACCACTGTCGAAGAGGTGCCGGGCGATGTTGTACTTCATCCCAAAATCAAGGGCCACGACGTGCGGGGCATCGGGCGGAAGTTGCTCCCGGACTTGGTCGCCGAGTTTTGCCCAGCGACTTAAAGGCTGCGCCCATTCCCGCGGACCGGGCGGTAAAACTTCACGCACCAGGTCACGTCCGACAAGGCCGGGACTTGCCTTGGCCTTGGCCACCAGACTGGCGTCGTCGAGATCGACGGTCGATAGGACACCTTTCATGGCCCCGTGTTCGCGAATGCGGCGCACCAAGGCCCGCGTGTCGATCCCATACAAGCCCACAATGCCGAATCGTTTCAAGAAAGAATCCAAATCTCCTTGGGCACGCCAATTGCTGACGCGGCAGCTTACTTCGCGAACAACGAATCCGGCTAGGTGGGGTTTCCAGCTTTCAAAGTCCTCCTCGTTCACCCCGTAATTACCGATCTCCGTGTAGGTCATGACCACAATCTGGCCGCGATAACTGGGATCGGTAAGGATTTCCTGATAGCCGGTCATCGAGGTGTTGAAGCACACTTCGCCATCGACTTCTCCCTCTGCACCGAAGGCGTAACCGCGGTAAACGGTACCGTCTTCTAACGCAAGTTTAGCTGGTTTTGGCATATTGCGAGGTTGTCCCGATGTTTGAGTTTTCCGAAAGGCCACACATCAAAATGGAAACTTGCCCAGGGCGATAAACTTCCACCGTTTAACCAAACTTTTCGTCACCGGGCCGAGTCTGTGATGGACGTCATTGGGATGAAGACTCTCATCTAAAGTTTGGTTCGCAAAAACACCGATACGATCAAACACGGCTGCTGGGTCCCCGATTCCAGACGTCACATAGGGGCGTCCACGTCGCGCGGCCGACCCAAAGGTTCCTGTCCCGGCGAGCAGGAACCTTTTTGTTTTTGGACCCGTGCTGCTCCCGACGGCCATATTCTCCAAAGCCCGCCGCAGCGATCGGCACAATCTCAGGTATTTTATCCATTTTTATGACATTTGACCACCGTGTCCCGGTTGGGGTTTACCCACTTTTTGCCGCTCTGGGGCATGCATGTTTCAATCGTTTCAATGATAACGTGATCCGATTGCGCGTTTGGTGGGGCAAAATCGGTGCTTCGCCTAATTTGTCGTTTTTATTCGAATTTCGGACAGCCCTTGTGCTTGTCGTCGAGGAAATCAAAACCGGGTGACTACAAGGGTCGCCCCTACCGGCGGTGGCCAAATCTCATCCCTTGAAGGGCCACGCGCCATCACGCTCAAACCAGATGTTGGAGGGCCACGCGCCGTCGTGGCCGTGTCAAACGGCAAGAACCTGGGCAAACTTCAGCGGCCGGGCCGGACTGGCGCCACTTGCGGAGCCCAGATTCCGCAGATTGGCGATCTTGCGCAGCCGCAAGTAAGTCTCCAGACGGTAGCACGTTACCGGTTGACGCATGTTCAGCAAGGCGGTAGGATGCGGTCATTCGGGCGGGTAACCGGACTTCGTTTCTCGTGACGAATCATGAGTGAATTTGCCGCGGCGCTGACAGACTATCTACAGAATCTGGAGCAACTACGCCGAGCCGATGCCTCGGAAGCCAGCTTACGCGACGCGTTTTTTGTTTTCTTGCGGCAGACCTTCCCGGACCTTGAAATAAACCAGCCGCTGTGGCTGGAAAAACAGGTCCCCGGTTTGCGGGTGCGCGGAGGCGTGGCCGATGCCCTTTATGGGGATCTTATCTTCGAGTTCAAACGGCGGCTCGACGAAGCATACCTCGGAGAAGGTCGCGATCAATTATTCCGTTACTTGATCAATCAAGAGCGCCCCGAGCAGTTTTTTGGCATCCTCACGGACGGTGAGTCTTTACAAGTGTACTGCCTGCACGATGGGCGGCTCGAAAAAAGGGACGAACTTCGCTTCAACCCTGATCACGCCGACGACGCCAAGCTGTGGCTTGATTGTTACCTGTTTCACGAAAAACAATTGGTGCCGACCGCTGAGGATGTGGCTCTTCGATTTGGCGAACGGAGTCCCACGTTTTGGCGCAGTGTGCGGATATTGCAGTCGTCTTGGGATGAGCTCAAAACCGATGCCGCAGTCAATACCAAGTTTGTCGAGTGGAAAAGTCTGCTTTCCATTGTGTACGGCAGTCAGGTCGGGGATGAAGACCTATTTCTCCGCCACACCTATTTGGCCTTGTTCGCGCGGGTTCTCGCGTTAGTTGCCCTTCGGCGGCAGACACCTAAAGACGAAGAGATCGCCAAGCTCATCAAAGGTGATGCCTTTGAGCAACTAGGCCTTCGGAACTTTGTTGGCGATGATTTCTTCACGTGGCTCATTCGGGATATCTCGGGGAGTCGTTCGGTATTGCGGGCCTTGGCGACACGGCTGACCGTCTCCTACGACCTGGGTTCGATCAATGAGGACTTGCTGAAGGAGTTGTACCAGGAACTTGTGGATCCGGAGACCCGCCATGATCTGGGAGAGTTTTACACCCCCGATTGGCTGGCGGAGTTAACCCTTCGTGAGGCAGGATTCCCGGAGGCTGGAGGCGATGTGACGCCCGATGCGCTTTGTCTTTTGGACCCGGCCTGTGGATCGGGGACATTTCTTTTCACCGCCATTCGGTTACTCCGCGAGGCCGGTTATCGCGGACGCAAGTTGGTTGATTTTTGTAGCAGGAACCTGGCGGGTATTGACGTCCATCCCCTAGCGGTGACCATCGCTCGAACCAACTTTGTTTTGGCGTTGGGACCGGATCTGCAAATCGGCGGTGAGCGATTCCACGTGCCGGTTTATATGGCCGACAGTTTGTCCATCCCGGAGATTTTGGAGGAACAGCAGAACCACAAGGACGTACAGCCGTGTATCCGTGTTCCGGTGGATGTGAGCGGCATCAAGTCGATCAAGCGAACGCCGGCCCCCCCTCACTTAGCTACCGAATTCGTGCTTCCCACCGAGGGGATTACGGAGCCGGAACGACTGGGTGACGTCATCGACGCCTTGATGGATTTCGCGAGGCCCGACGTGCAAAACGGCGACAGTCGTCATGGATTTGAGCAACGGCTGGCGGAAATCGGCATCCCCGAAGAGGTCCGCTGGGCCTGGCATCAGAACATGACGTTGATGCGTTGGCTGCTGGAACCGCCTGCGACCGATACGGTTTGGCAGTTCATCCTCAAGAATGCGTCCCGCCCTGCGTTGCTAGCACACCGGCGATTCGCCTTCGTGGTGGGAAACCCACCCTGGCTCTCTTACCGGTATGTGCAGCGTCGCGACTACCAAGAACGCATCCGAGACCAGGTCGTTCGATATGGGTTACTTGAACGGAGTGAGGACCACCTCTTCACACAGATCGAATTAGCCACGTTGTTCTACGCTTTCTCTGCGCAACACTACCTTGCGGAGGGTGGCACACTGGCGTTCGTCATGCCCCGCAGTATCCTCACAGGGGCAAAACAGCATCAGGCCTTTCGACAACGGTTCGTGGCCACCGCGAAATTGCTCATCGACTGTGAACAAGTGGAACCGCTGTTTAACGTGCCTTCCTGCGTGGTGATCTGGGAGAAACAAGGTCAAACCTCTCAAAGTGAGGTACCGTGTCTTCAATTGGCGGGGATCGTACCCACGCGGAATGCTCCCCTGGCGGAGGCCTTAAAGACCTTGGGGCAAACAAGAACGGTGTGGAAGGTGCCGCAATCGCGGGGAGAAAGCCCCTATCTTTCCATGGTGCGTCAAGGAGCCACCATTGTGCCCCGTACCCTCTGGTTTGTGCGGGGTGAGCGGACGGCGCTCGTGCTCGACAGGAAAAAACCTCAGTTGGAAACCGATCCGCGCGTTATTGCTCAGGCAAAGCCGCCTTGGAAGGACATTGTCCTTCAAGGCAGCATGGATATCGAATTCCTCTTTGCCACGTTACTTTCCGATGATTTGGTGCCATTTGGTTGGCGGAGGCTATCGCTGGTTGTCCTTCCCTTGAAAGACAAGGCCGTGTGGTCGTTTAGGGATGCCTTCAGACATGGCAAAAGCGAATTGTTCAAGTGGATCGAAAAGGCCGAAGAATACTGGAAAGAGCGGGCTAAGTCTGGCCACTCGGTCACAGAGTACCTTGATTGGCAGGGCAAACTGAGTGCCCAAACCCCCACGGGGGTTATCAAGTTGCTTTATAACACTAGTGGTACTCACCTATGCAGTTGTGTGATACCCACGACGGAACCGTTTAAGTTCGATTATGACCCTCACTGGCTCATGATAGAGGGCTTCATCGCCGACACGACCACATACTGGTTAGAGTTTCGCCGCCCGGTCGAAGCTCATTACCTTTGTGCCATCTTGAACGCTCCGTGCGTGGACCAATTTATTAAGCCTTTTCAAAGCAAGGGCTCCTTTGGTGCACGAAAGGGCAAGGGGGAAAGGGATATTCATCGGCGGCCGTTTGAGGTGCTTCCCATCCCGGCGTATAAGCCCGGTGATCCCGTCCACAAGAGACTCGCCCAATTAAGTCGCACCTGCCACAAGAAGACCCAGGCCTGGTTTGCGGAGCACGACGAGGGCCTTCTTAGCAAACGGATTGGTTCACTACGTCAGGAGATACGCGAGCTTTTGCGACGCGAGTTGGCCGAAATTGACGAGCTCGTCCAAAAGATGTTGGGCCTACCCCGCGCGGAAAGTTGATCCCTGGAGTTTACCCAGTTTCTTACGGTTTGACACAGCCACGACGGCACCGACATCTGCAAGATGGGTAATGATGCAACATCACATTGGAGGGACGCGCGCCGTCGCGTCCGCCGAACCGCCGGTGGATGATCCATTGTGATTCGCGGCCACGACGGCGCGTGGCCCTCCAGAATGATTGAATTTGTGCACGACCGGTAGCGCGACCCTCGTGGTCGCCCGTTTCTTGCCCATGGCGTTGGATCAACGGGATGGTTGCCTGGTTTGGATTTCAGGTACGGGCAGGCACAAGGCCTGCCCCTAGTGCGCGTCCGAGCGCACCGAGTCAGCGGGGTGGAAGTCCCCGTCGGGGTCTGGTCTGGACCCTGTAACCGAAGGTAACTGCGTCTCCGTGAGGAGAGGTGGAGAGCAACTGGAGGTGAACGAGTAGTCCGTACGATGAGGAACTCGATTCGGCCTGTCGTCGTGGCGAGCCTGCTAGGGAAAGGCGAAGCCCAAGATGCCGTCGAGAAGGCGGTCAGCCCTGGAAGAAAACAGACCGACCCAGGGGCGACGGTGGGTGGTTGGAGACGGAATGCTCGGAAGGCTTGGTGGCGTGAAGGATGGAGACCTGTCGGAAGTCAGGTGGTGGAACTCGGGAAACGAGGCAGTGGGGGACGCTGCGTGCTGAATGGCCCAGGCCTACCGCCCCGTGTCGCGGGCGGCAAGGAGCGAACAGGCGACACAACCCGGGGGAAGCGGTCCGACAGGAGTCAGAGGGCCCATAGGAGCTGGGAAGCGGGGTAATGCCCGTGGAGCGAAGGGGCCCAGGAAGGTGGATGTGGGATGGACCAGAACCCAGAAACGAAACCCGAGAGAGTGCTCATAGGAGCTAACCACGAGGGAGCGGCCCCGAGCCGAGCGAAATGGCTTTGGGCCAAACTGTGGATCTGGACCGACCGCATGTTGGCGGCCCTCGAAGAGGGGGTGAACACCTACGTTGCGGAGCATGGGCTTTTGACCTGACGACAGCCCATCGCCTCGCCTGCCAATCCTCTCGGAGGTAAGACCACCGACCGGAGAGCCGGATGCGGGAGACCTGCACGTCCGGTTCGGAGGGAGGGGCGGCCGATCCCAATCGGCCGTTCCTACCCCTATCCGGTTGTGCACAAATTCAATTATTTGGAGGGCCACGCGCCGTCGTGGCCGGGTCAAACCACAGAAAACCGCAGAAACTTTCGCCGGGTAGTATTCTCCGCAAAGGGACCAAAGCTGCGGCGGAGAAGCTTGTCCCACGCTACCCGCCCTCACGCCCATGTGTGAGCAATCCCACGCTTACCGCGCGGAGATTTCACCGGGGCCGAGTCCGCGTTCATCGCGCCACGGCACGTCGCTCGTCCTTTCGATTCTTTTCTCCAACAGGCGCTGCATCTCGGTAAAAATCTTAGGCTGACTCTGACGTATGTCCGTTTTCTCGTAAGGATCGACTTCCAAATCGTAAAGTTCATCCTTAAATCCGGGGAGCAAACGGAAATCAGCTTTGCCCGTCGGTGCCGGACGGATTAACTTATATTTGCCGTGACGGATGGCGTAGCTGAAGCCGACCTCGTTACCTTCCAGACGAACCCAGAATAAATCCCGGGCAGGCAGGTCTTCGGCCTTTCCTAACCAAATCGGCAGGAGACTTACGCCATCGCGGTCAGTGGGCGGCTCGACGCCGGCGGCTTCCAGGAGACTGGGAAACAAGTCCATCGTCAGGGCGACGGCCTTGCTTTCGGAGCTGGCCGGAATTTTGTTCGGCCAGCGGACGACCATGGGCACCCGGATTCCGCCTTCGTACATCGTCCCTTTACCGCTCCGCCATGGGCCGTTGTTGGCCCCCACGTCAATCTGACCGCCATTATCACTGGTGAAAACCACCAGCGTGGTGTCGGTCAGGCCCATTTCGTCAAGGGTTTGCAAGACCCGCCCAATGCCGGCGTCCATGTCTTCGATCAAAGCGGCCAATTTCGCCCGTTTTTCCGGGGCATCGGGATGCCGTTGGCGGTAACGATTGAGTGCGTCTTCGGGCGGCTGGATCGGTGTATGGGGAGCATTGTAGGCAAGATAGAGGAAGAACGGACGATCAGGCTGCGTCTGGTGATGCCTGCGGATGTATTGACACGCCCATTCGGTGAACAAACCCGTTGCGTGCCCCTGCGGATCGATCTCCTGCTCGTTTTCGCGGAGGTAGTTAATCCCGTGACGTCTGTGGGTCCAGTAGTCGTCCATCATGTCACCGAGAAAGCCATGGAAATACGCGAACCCGCGGGCGGTGGGGATGTTGGGGCGATCCAACCCAAGGTGCCACTTTCCCACCAAGGCCGTGTCATATCCCGCCTTGGCCAAAAAGCTGGGAAGAAGTTCGACCTTTGGATTGAGGTAGCCCCAGGAGTTCCAAGAGTGTGTGCGAATCACGCCGGGGACGCCCACCACATCGGGATAACACCCGGTGAGCAACGATGCCCGCGTCGGTGAACACACGGGGCAGTTGGCATAGAAATTCAGCATCCGCATCCCTTCCCGGGCGAGACGATCAATGTGGGGTGTTTCCAGATCGGGCGAACCAAAGCAACCGAGGTCCCCCCAGCCAAGGTCGTCCGCAAGGATGACGATCAGATTGGGACGAACTTCCTGATCTGCCCGCACAACGTTGGCAAACCATGGGGATCCGATGACAACTGCTAAGCAGAGTATTGTTCCAATTCTTGTCCGCATCATACGTTTCATCTCTCCTGTGACCACTCAAGATCGCACACCGTGGATTTCGTGGATATTGTAATTCGGTTAAGACCGCGAGGGGACCCATCCACAGAGGGCGGGATCGGCCCTGGATGAAAATACATCTCCACATTGCGGTGGGGCTCGGGATTATGGTGATGCACTCGCAATGGGCGCGGCCACGACGGCGCGTGGCCCTCCAATGATTTTGTTTGTAGCACGGCGCGTGGCCCTCCAATTGTTCTTGATTGCGAAACGGCGCGTGGCTTTCCATCAGTTATCTTGAGCCACCAGCGTAAGCTGGTGGTGGTTCGTGATGGACCATGAAACGATCCACCCCCGGCTCACGCCGGGGGCTCCGCGCGTGGCCCTCCAGGATGGACGGTGGTCCAACATCAAAAATGGAGGGACGCGCGGCGTCGTGTCCGCCGACGTGCCGATGGATGATCCATGGCCATTCACGGCCACGACGGCGCGTGGGCCTCCAACAGGAAAAATATTACGACGGCGAGTGGCCCTCCAAGACGGGCTATGGATTTTCCCCATCGGACGCACGTTTGCAGTTGATCACGTCGCGATTGAAATCACTGGGTGCCCCATGGCGGCAAGAAACGGGTGAACTTCCACCGCCCGGGGGTGTCAAGTTTTCGGCAAATTGTTATCCTTAGCATTAGCTTTATCATGCGTACAGTTTTTTCCGAGAGACTCCACAGTACGGTTTTTCTTTAAAAGGGCATATCCTCCCTGAAGACGTTGATCCTTGTCTGAACGAGTTGAGATCGTTGAATCATCATGCATGAATTCGGTGAACGAGTGTTTCATGTTTTGCCGCGGCAAGTCAACATGACGGTGGCCGCCGCGCTGCGGGAATGGCTGCCGGGTGTTTCCTGGTCGCGGATCAAGAAGCTCATTGAAGGCCGATACGTCCAAGTCAGCGGCAATTTGTGTCTTGATCCGGCAAGGCGGTTGAAACTCCAGGATGTCGTCAAGCTCCTGCCGCGTCCGGGACAGGCCCCACCCAGCCCGCGGGATGTCGCCGTGGTCTATCTGGATGAACACATCGTGGTGGTGGATAAACCGGCCGGGATGACCACCAATCGGCATCGCGAGGAGCTCGATGCCTCGGCTCGGCGGCGGCAACTTCAACCCACCCTCGATGAGGTCTTGCCGCATATCATCGCCCGAATGGAAGGCAAAAAGAAGCGACACAAAGGCGTTCCGCCTCCGGTGCGTGCCGTCCACCGCTTGGACCGCGAAACGAGTGGGTTGATTGTCTTTGCCCGCACGGCCGAAGCCGAACGCGGTCTCATGGAGCAATTCCGCAAGCACACCACGCGGCGCCGTTACTTGGCGATTATCCCCGGTTACTTGGAGGCCCAGACAATCCAGTCGTATCTCGTCCGCGATCGTGGCGATGGACGCCGGGGCAGCACCAAGAATCCGAACGAGGGCCGTTTGGCAATCACGCACGTCAAGCCGATTGAACGCATCGGCGATTACACCCTGGTGGAATGCCGTCTCGAAACCGGGCGAACCCACCAAATCCGCATCCATCTTGCGGAGGCCGGGCACCCTGTCTGCGGCGAAAAGGTCTATAATCGCCCCCTTTTCGGGAAGCCGATCGAGGATAACAGCGGGGCACCGCGCCTGTGCCTGGCCGCCGTAGAATTGGGTTTCATCCACCCGGTGACGGGAGAACCCATGAACTTCGAGATACCGCTACCCCGCGACTTGATGGATTTTGTGTATGAACTTCGGCGCCGGGCAAGGTTGTCCCAGAAAAAGGAACCGTGAGGATCGACGGACTGAAAGTTAGCGAAGTTGCCTCCCTGGTTGCCTTGCCATTTTGAGTTGAGCCATGCCGATTCTCGGTGCTCACCAATCGATTGCCGGCGGCTTTGAAAAGGCGGTGGAGCGAGCGGTCGCCACCGGTTGCGAGTGCCTGCAAATCTTTACCAAGAGTTGCACCCGCTGGAAATCGCCGCCCCTTACGGATGAACAGGTAGCTGCCTTTCAACGGGCACTACACCGCAGCGGCCTGCGGCATCCCGTGGGACACGACGGCTATTTGATCAACCTGGCAAGTCCCGACCGCAAGTTATGGCGGAAGTCGCTGGAATCGCTTGAGGAGGAATACCGGCGGGCAACACAATTGGGACTGGAGGCCCTCATCATCCATCCCGGTGCGTCCATTCATGATGACACCGAGGCTGCCCTCCGCCGTGTTGCCACCGCCTTGCAGGAGGTGTTCGACAAGAACGCGGAGTCTAAGACCTGGATTCTCCTGGAGACCTTGGCAGGCCAGGGGACTCAAGTTGGCCGTTCATTTGATGAGCTGGCCACCATCTTTGAGTTGATCGACGACACTCGGCGGCTGGGCGTCTGTTGGGACACGTGCCACATGTTGGCCGCGGATTACCCCATCGATTCACCCGCAGGTTGGGACCGGACGGTCCGTTGGTTCGAGCGGCAGATCGGGCTGGATCGGCTCAAGGCCATCCATCTCAATGACAGCAAAACAGCCCGCGGCAGCGGCATTGATCGCCACGAGCACATTGGGTTGGGTTTCGTTGGCCGCGAGACCTTCCGACGGATTCTGCAGGACCCCCGGGTCAATCATCTGCCCATGTATATCGAGACCCCAAAGGGAAAAGCCCCCGACGGCCGAGATTGGGATACGATCAATTTGACGCTCTTGCGTGAGCTTGCCACCGAACGGACGGAGAACTCAGACGAATCGCCCCATGATGAACGCCGCCTGATGCTGTAAGTGGTGCCCGAAATGACCGGAACGCGACCTTTCTGGGACGCCGCGTTGCCTTGCATCCGAGTGTCATATAATAGACCCACCGAGGGGACTTGCCCGCTCTTACCGGCCGTTTCCCGAGTGCATACTTCCTACGCACTCCCCCCGCGGCAAGGCCCTCAAATGCTGGAGTTGGCCTAGTTCTTGCAGTTCGACCCGGCCACGACGGCGCGTGGCCCTCCAAACGTTTTGTCTGTACGACGGCGCGTGGCCCTCCAACGCATGGCGAATGGGAAAACGCATCGCCAATGTAGATACACTCCCAGCTTACACTGGGGGCTCGCGGCGCGTGGTCCCCCAGAATGAATCATCATCCGACAATCAACAAGAAATGGAGGGCCACGC
>FWWL01009478.1_pt1 | contig 11776 bp, 22 predicted proteins | sample 2228331 | NCBI WGS metagenome assembly FWWL01 (sample SAMEA103939775, study PRJEB20133) | metagenome | reverse complement strand
TGAGAAAATTGAGAAAATTGATAAAATTGATAAAAATAAAAACTGTTTTGATTATCAAGCCTTGTGTTTTTGTGTTTTTTAACCTATTCTTAAAAAAAGTTATAAATATATATAAAAAAATGAAAAAAAGCATAAAAGCATAAAGGAAGAGCAGAGAAAGAGTTGAGAAAAGGTTGATATTTGAAAAACAAGTTGGGATTGAGAGGGCAAGCAGAGCAAATCAAAAAAGAAGGAGGGAGCGTGATGAAAAAAGAAATTAAGTTCAACCTTGACGCTTTGAGAAATAAGACCGCTTTGGAGCTGGGACCTGGAATGGTCTCGGCTCTTTTTGAGGCATTAGAGAAGGTAAATGCTCTAAAAGAAAAGACAAAAGGAAAAATCAAAGAGATTATCCAAGAAGATGTAGAGAATTTTGATTTTGCCTTCTCCGCCGAGATTACTTTCAAAATTGTTTACGACGGAGAAATAAAAATTGAGATAATTGAAAAGCCTACTCAGGCAGTTCCCCAAGTTCCTCAAAGGGCTCAAACCACTACTGTTTCGGCAGGGAGAGGGCAGAAAGTGCCAAGAACTTTCATTGTTATATTTCCTGACGGGAGACAAGAAACTTTCCAGATAGCGAACAAGGCAGCAAGGGAAATCGCAAGATATCTCAACGATAATGTGCCCGGGAGCTTTGATATTTCAGCAAAGCTCTTGGGGCATGCAAACCAAGCAGAGGTTTTGAAAAGTATGAGACAAACCTTGGAGAATTTAGGCTTCCAAATTGAAATTTTAGAGGGTTAAAATCCCTCAGCTCTGCTTGCCCTCTCTTTTTTTTCTTTTTTCTTTCTCAACCTTCTCCCAAACCCATATCAAGTCCACCCTATATCAAGTCCAAATCTTGATATAGGGCAATTGAAAAGGGGGTTATCATGGAAATAAGAAACATCTATGCAGGAGCCCAAACGGGCTTTGATCTCGCATTCAAAATGGAAAACATTATAGAAACCCTCAGGTATGAAATTGACAAACTACAAGAATTCTCCACTGAATATCCATGTGCTTTTCAAACCATAAAACTTCCAGTGTTGAAAGTAGAACAAACAAATGTATTCGGCGATATATTCAAAGTTACACTTGAAGAAAGGGAACTTGAATTACATCATCTTGAAAAGATATTTGTTACTCCTGAAGATGATGATTATGAGCAAATGACCGAAGAAGAAATTGAGAAATATTGGAAAATTCAAGAAGAAATTGAGAACAGCTTTGTTCTTTTTTATGAGAAAAACAGTGGGAATATTGAATACCGCATTTATGTCAAAAGAGAAAGTCTCCCTTCCAAATTTTTGCTTATACGGAATCTCTTTATATTCTACGAAATAGGAGATGAGAGAATAGAAAAACTGTTCTTGGACGGCATAGACAGGATTATAAAGAGCAATGCAATGAAAAGAATCAATTCACTTGTCTCTATGGTTGATGAGTGTCTTTTCAATGCCTGTGTCTACTACAAACTTACTGAATCAGAGAGAAAGAGATTTTATAGAACTGTCTTTTTTTCTCTTGTGGAAAGGAACACGTATGGAATAATTGACAACGATGTATTTCCAAGTGGATTTGAGTTTGAGGTAATTTTCCACTTACTAACTGCCTATCTAACTACATGGGAGTCAGATATAAAAATGCTATACATTGAGCTTGATTAGAATTTTACCTGACCCCCAGTTCAAGTTCAATTCTTGACTGGGGGAGTTAAAAAAGGGGGCGAAAAATGGGAAAGGAAATCATAGCCCCAGTCTGCATTTTAGATTCCCTACATTCAAACCCACCATCCAAGAACAGAATATACTTTGCAGTCGCACATGAGCTGCCCCAATGTTACTATTTTGCTCCAATACTTTTCGCAGCTGAAAAAAGCAAATTGACTCGCAAAATTAAGGCTTTCATGCTTGAAGTTATTGAAGACGAACTTGTATTCTTCAAAATTATTTCACCAGAAAAAGCTGCAGATGATTTCAGTCTTTATTTTTCTCCAAAAGGACTCGCTGACCCAAGACTTGGAAGGAAAATCAGTTATTATGCCTATTTCCCACAAATGAAGACCAAAATGAAGACCATAGTTATCTAACATTAATAAAAGGTTCAATCCCCCAGATTAAGTTCAATTCTTACTGGGGGAATTTAAAAAGGGAGGAGGTTGTGATGGTCATAACTAAAAGAACAAAAAGAGTAAAAAAGAAAATAGAAAAAGACTTAAACTACGAAGTAAAGACCGTCAAAATTGAGAAATTCTATATAGATAAAGATAATATAGACCTGAAAAAATTTTTCTCCATATTCTCCCGCTCTACAGATGAATCTCCTGTAATGGCTATAATTGTTGAAAGAAAATACGCTAATGGAATAGAGTTTGAAGAAGAAATAATATGGGGCGGTGATTTTGATTTTTATTCTTACCTATTCTCACTCATATCAAAAGAGCTACCTTTAATGGAAGAAGTCCAGTATGAAAAATTTTATAAAAGGGTTCATACAATGCATATTCATTATCATCCAGAAAAAGACTACTATGTCATATCAGAATACACACAGGAAGGTAATTTAGAAGAGGTTCAATACAAGTTCTTACCTTGGCCTTTCTGGAAAGACCATGTCATTCGTGGAAGTTTCTTGGTTACTCAATTGGAAAACTACGATGTGGAATATGACTTAATTGAAAAGATTAAACTTAAAGAGTTCCTGTGTGCTGGTGCAACTACAATTACATCAGATTATAGGCATGAGGAAAGAAAATATAAAAGCCTTCCTGATGGAGAAAATGAAAACGAAAAATATGAAATAGTTTTTGAGAAAGGGGAAACAGTAGTAAGGGATTATGATACAGTTAAAATCAACGGGAAAGAATACGAAAGAGTAAAATGAAAAACTTTAAAGAGCCCAATTCAAGGTTCAATTCCTGATTGGGCTCATTTAAAAAGGAGGAAGTGATGGTAAAAGTAAAGATGACTATATATGACCAGAAAAAGCACTCCGTAAGATATAGGGCTGAAACCTATATCTACGGAGGCAAAGAAGTCCAATTCAAAAATGGATTTGTGGTGTATTTTCCTAAAGAAATGCTACAGTCAATGAGTGAATCTGGTATCTTCCCCAAAGAGATATATTGTGAATTTTCTCTTTACCCAAAATAAAGGGAGGTTCAATCCCTCCCTCTTCTTTTTAAAAGGGGGTAGATATGAAGAAAAAATATATTGATACTCCATTTGGCAATTTAATCAATTCTTATGCTTTCATAACAGAAGGATTGTCAGATGAAGAGATTGAAAAAGCACTCAGGGCACATGCAAGGATATGGGGTGGATGCATCTCTTGTAGATATAGTATAGCTCATCCTTCCTGCACTGAAAGAAAGGGAAATATTTGGCTTATGAGAAATTGTCAATTAGGGTTAACTCAGAGCACTTGCAATATGCATACTCCATTTCCAGATGAATGAAAAATTTTACCATTTCAGGGTTTAAATCCCTTTTTTAAAGAAGGAGATAAAAAATGATTTATAGATATAATAGCGACAATATAAGAAACGAGAGGAGTAAATTTTTATTGAAAAAAGGAAAGGTAATCTGTTATGACTGGTATGACTATCCAAATGGAGCAAGATGGATTGTAAAATACAGAGGAAAGTATTTCAAAATTACACACGATGGAACTGGGAATCAGTTTTTCTGCTCACATGCACCAGTTGAAATCACAGAAGAAACAGCAAAAAAAATTCTTTCAAATTATCCAAAGGCATGGGAAGAGGCAGAAAAACTATGGGGATGGGAAACACTTGAGAAATACTTTGAAAAAGTTATGGGAAATGATGATAACGATAAAGAATAAAAATGAAAAACAAAGGAATTTAAATCCCTTTCAAGGTTCAAATCCCTAAGGGGAAATAAAGAGGAGGATGTGTGATGGTAAAAATCAAAATACAAATCCAAAAAGGGACAGATATTCTGTCCCTTGAGACGGAAAATGTAAATACTGCACTAAGCTTCCTGACAAAATACGGGAAAGACTATGGAAATGCTGAAACTCAAAAACCAGCAAATGTCCCAATTCAAAAAGCAGAAGTTAAGATACAGAAAAAAGAAAGAGCAACTCCCGCACAAACAAGTAAGTTGAATGAAATACTTTCAAGTATTGCAGAAGAATACGGACAAGAAATGCTGGATGCCATACTGAAAGAAGAAGATATTAAAACAGAAAATATGACTCCAAAACAGATAAGGAGGGCATATGCAATTCTCAGAAAAAGATTTCCTGAATTTTTTGATAGATAGATGTTATTGCTGTAAGAAAGAATTTAATCCTGAAACTGATAAAATTGTTGAATTTGAAAATATAACAACTGGCAAAATCTTCTTTGTGCACGAAGAATGCTTTCATAAAATGCTCTTTTCTATTTTTGGAAAGGAGGAAGAAAATGGAAAAGATAAAAAGTAAATGTATCTGCTGTGGAAAAGAAGTAGACATTTTTGATGAAGATGTTCTCACACTTGGAGAAAATGATGAAACCTTCTATGCCCACTATTTCTGCATGCTTGAAATCTTGTCAGACCCACCAGATAGGGAAAGTGAGGAGGAAGAAGATTAAATAAATGAAGCCCCCCTCAAGGTTCAATCCCAGAAGGGGGGCTAAAATCATAGAATATGAAAAGTAATAGGTTCACTGGTCTAAAAGCAGGAGTAAAATTCATTAAGACTGTTTGGAACTCCCAATATTCAGGTGAAAAACCTATGGGAGTTCTGTTTGTTGCCCCTCCAGGGACTGGTAAATCATATCTACTATCAAATTTTAAGCATCCAAGGTATATCATTACAAGTGATGTGACAGGAAGAGGTCTTGAAGAACTTGTGAAGAAAATGCAGAAAGACACTGGATATCTTGTAGTTCCCGAACTAATTAGGGCATTCTCAAGAAGAGAAAATAAGGCTTTGCTTTCTGTCTTAAATTCCCTATTGGAAGAGGGTATTGAAGGCATAAATAGGCTTGATGTGACTTTCAATGTTGAAAATCCTATCCATTGGGGCTTTATGGGAGCAATTACAAATCAGGAATTGAAGAATTGCTATAAAGTGCTTGCTTCCACTGGATTTCTTTCAAGATGCCTAATATTCCAATTTGATTATGTTTTGGAAGATGAATTGAAGATAGAGGAATACATAGCATCAAATGGCATTCCTGGAATGAAAGATAGGATTCTACTTGATGATAGAGAACATAAAATTATCAGAATACCTAAAAGACATAGGGAATTAATCAAGACAATTGGAAGGCTGGTTTCAGAAAAGAAGGGAGAATATAAAACCTTCAGGATGATTAAGGCAATCAGGAGACTTGTAAAGGGGAATGCAATATCTGATGGTAGAGACTATGTAAATGATGAAGATATCATTGCTGTTTACTCTTTATTGCCCTTCATAATAGGAATTGGGACAGACCTTGACTATTTCATTTTGAAATATGCAGGGGAAAGCAAAAATGGAATCCTCATTGAAGAACTATTTGATAGACTTATGAAGAAGGGATATATGCAGAGCAGTATTAAGAGTGCAATCCTCCACCTGAAATTAAGAAATTTAATAAGTGAAGGTCATAAAGGGAAAAAGATATCAATTCCTATATTAAATCAAGTGGAGGAAGTAGAAAATGAAAATCAGGTGTAAATTCCAAGTAAATATAGAAAAGCAGGATGAATTCATTATCATATGTAGACTTGGGAAAATATGTCCCATAGTCAATGATGCAATCTGTAGGAAATTCATCCCTATTTCACATGATTTAGTGATTACAGAAAAAGAATTAATCCATAAAGGTGAAATTTATAGGGTTCAAGCCCCAGAAGATATTGAGGAGATATAAAATGGAGGACATTATCAGGAAAGTCCTTGAAAGAAAGAAGGCGAAAGTATTTTCGCCTTTGACAGCTTCACAATGTGGCTATGAAGGGATTCAAGATTATTGCAGGAGGAAAAGGGTCTTTGACTTCTATTTCAAAGAGAATGTGGAAGGTTTTGAACCCTTACAGGAAATATTCTTAAGGGGTCTATTCATTGAAATGGCATACATTGAAATACTGAGGCAGGAATATAAAGATGTAAAGACAGGAATTACTGGCTATTATAAGGGATTGAAAGTAGACCCAGATGTAATTGTAAATGATAAGATAGTAGAAATCAAGTCAGTATCAAGGATTCCAGAAAAGGTAAAGGAATTGCATAGGATACAGGCAGGAATTCAGATGCTTGCCTTCAATTTAAAATCAGAAATCCATTATGTAAAGGTTGATAGTGAAGGGATTGATGTTAAAGTCTATGATGTTGAACCTCTTAAACAGGAAGAAATTGCTAAAATCCTTGATGAAAATAAGAAAGTGATCGAGACAATTAAGAAAAATGAATATCCAGAAATTCCACAGGATAAAATGCCTAATAAGTCACCTTGTTCTTTCTGTCCCCATTATCATATGTGCTGGCAAGAACAGGAACAGATTAACCTAACTCTAAGTGTTGAAATAGATAAATACTATGAATTAAGGCAAAGATATAAGGAATTAAACAGGGAAGTCAAAGATTTGAAAGAAGAACTGGAAAAATGGGAAAAGGCATTCCCAAAGGAATCTGGGAGATACTTGATTGGGAAATATCTTTTAAGTGTTTCAGTAATCAAAGGAGGACAGGAAATTAAATATATCAAGCCAGACATTATAAGGTATCACATCAAAAAGGAGGAAGGAAAATGAGAGAAATCAAAAGAATAATAGGGATTGACCCTGGAAAGACAACTGGGATTGCAATCTGGGATTTAGAAGAAAAGAGGCTCTACTATAAAGAATTTGATGTTTATTTCTTTGATGACCCAGATAGGACACTCAAAGATATTAAAGAGCAAATACTTGAAGAATTGGAAAAACCCTGTTTTGTGGCGATTGAAGATGTTCTACCAGCTCCTCCAATGGGTAGACCTGCATTGAAGACAATGACAATGATAATCTCTGCAATTCTAATGGCAATTGCTGAAAAGAATGCTCCCTATGTCCTTTTATACAACAAGGATATCAAGAAATATGATATTGATGTGAAAAAGATTTTCGGATGGGAGAAGGAAAATCCACATGCAAAAGATGCCTTCAGGTTGATTAAGTATGTCCTGCATAATATGGCGAGAATTGATTTCTTCAAGGAAGAAGATGAAGAAGATGAAGAAGAAGATGAAGAATATTAAGAAATTTGGGGTTCAATTCCCCTTAATCAAAAATGAAAATCTTATGAAAATAAAAGGGATGATTTATATTTTTAACGGGAAAGAGATTGTGAAACAAGAGATTACTGCAAAAGTTATCCTTGAACGGGAAATGTTATTGAAAGATTTTGAATTCTATGACTACATTGCCGTAGGGAAGTGTCCAATCTGTTCTGCAAAAGCAACTTGGGAGATTGTCCTCAAAGATGAAAAGCCTCCAAAGGGATGTCGCACTTATAATGAGTGTCCACATCTTAGAGAAATAGATTACGGAACACAAGAAAAGTTGGGACTTGATGATGAAGAAGTTGAAAAGTTTAATCGTGGAATATTGTATGCCTTTGAGACAAAAGAAGAATTCGGGAAAAGAGCAAATTTAGATATTAAGTGGGTCAGGAAAACTTGGTTTTACATAGATAAAAATCAAGGGTTCAATTCCCCATCAAAAACAAAGGAGGAAAATATGAAGAAAAAATACTATCACCCAGAAGGTATTTTCAAAAATGGCAAATTCTATTGCAAAATGTGTGGGATTGAGCTTGGAGAAGAATTATTCTCTGAAGTTCCCTGCACATACCCCACATCTTCAATTTCCAATCTTGGAGAATTAAATTTTGAAATCCAAGTATGGAACCTGACACCAAGGCTTTTAGTTTATCAAGGAGATTACAAGAGGAAATACTACAAAGTCATTGCTGATGAGAAAGTTAAAGAAAAACTTCATAATCTAATGGTTGAAAGTATATATGAAGCAGGAGGAGCCTTAAATTTCTCTGGTGTCTATCCCCTTTCTAACAAACTTGAAAGATATATTGAAAAAATGTATAATGAAGGAAGAATAAAATTTGAAGAGATATGAGGGGGTTCAATCCCCCCCCTTTTCCAAATAGGAGGTTAAAAATGGAAAAGGATAAACTTGAAAGGCTTAAAGAACTTGCAATATATATAGACAAAAAACTCAAATATTATGATTTACCTCTCACCATGGAGAATATAAGAAGGGTTTTTGATTTAGTCTACAGGAAAATACCTGAGGAAAGAATTATAAAGGCTGTATACAAAATTATATATGAAGTGAGAAAAAGTGAAGGGAGGTTGTAAAAATGAAATGCATAGTTTGTAAAAGAAAGAAAATGTTTGAAACTGAAGGCAGGATAATAGATGGCACTTGGAAAGGGGATTTGAACCTTCCCAAAAAGTATTTCAATAAGTGGGTATGCTCTTATTATTGCTACCTCATATTGATTAAGAAAAAAAGAAAAAAATTGACTTTTAACTCTTTATGATGTATAATTAATTAGGTTCAATTCCATTTAAAAATAAAGAAATAAAAATATGAAAGCGCCTGATTTATATGATGAACTTAGTAGACTTGAAAATAAAATCTATGAATTAGACATTCCAGAAAGAACAATTGAGACATTAACTGGATTAATGGCATGCCGTAAGCTTTTTCCAGATGATGTGGTTATTAAAGATATGGAGGAAAAATTTGAAATAACTCTTTCCCATTTATTAGAAATATTATCAGATATTAAAGAACACCGAATACTCCTCTTATATGCTCCCAAGAAAGCAAAGAAAAGAGCAAGTGATATTGTGTTTATAATTGACAGAGCAAAAAGTTTTATTGGAAACTTTGATTGGCTTGAAGACAGGGCAAGAGTAATTTTAAGCGAAATGGTTATGAAATTAAGAGGCTAAATGGTTTATTTGTTGAATACAACTATTATACCAGCAAATTTTGAAGGATGGGTCAGTGTTGAAAGTATTACTCTTGAAGAGGTAAAAGACATTTTGACAAAGAGAGATTGGACTTCTGCAATTGGACATCAGGCAACTGCAAGACTTCTAAGTGAACTTTTAGGGATTGAAATCACATTCAATAGGATTACTATTACTGTAAAGTCAGGAGATGTTTTTATATGTTTTCAACCTCAAATGAGGCTTGAAGAAGGAAAAGTTTACTCATATGAAGAAATGAAGAAAATTCCTATAGTTATTAAAAAACTAACTTTCTATTAATACTTATATTATCCTATAATTTTTCTTAATTCTTCCGTTACTTTTTTAAGTGTCTCTTCTGTCTCTTCAACAACTTCATGAGCATGCCTTTTTATGTCAACTTGAGCAAATCTATTCATAAATTTATCAATTGCTTGCCTTAATATTTTTTCATTGCCAGTTTTGCGTGCATAAAAAGCAACTTCATCAAGAGCATAGATTTCAACTAAAAATACGAAATTTTTATAAGCCTTTTCAATAAGTTTGTCTCCTTGGAGTTGCTTATACTTATTTGGGTCAAGATGCTCTATTGCTTTTAAGAAGGAGATAATGGTTGCCAAATCAAATTCAAGGTCTTCAAGCCATAATGCAACATCATGCACTTCCTTTATCATTCTTAATACTCCTTTTAAGCTTTTTTCTTATCCTTTCAAGCTTACTATTCATTTTTATATTCTAAGTGAAAATTTTTCCCTCAACCCTTCAATTCTGTCTAACATTTCATAGTAAGTTTTCAAGAGCCATTCTGTATCATCTCTTAGACGCTTTAGTTTATACTCTTGCTCAAGTGCTTTTTCGGGTAAACGTTGTATTAAAAATTTAAATCATTTTATCTTTGAGAGTATTCCAACAAGAGAAGCATATGTTAAAAATAAATCCCCAGCTATTTCAGATATTCTTTTATTTTCAGGGAAAATATAACTATATGTTTCAAGTTCTACATTTAAGTCCAGTATGTCATCCACAATACCAGAAACATAAATGTTGTCTTGAAGTTCCTCAAGTTGTTTTTTCATCATAATAATTTTATTATGCATACTTTCTCCTCTTTTTTAAAATGAGGATTCGAACCTTTTAAAATTTGGATTTGAACCGTCTTTACCTTCTCTTATAAGGCAATTCAGCCCTTACTTTTTCAACTTTATCTGCTATTTTATCAAAATTTCTTAGCAACTTTCTAATTTCTTTTTCAATTTCTTTTAATTCTTTTTCTTTTTCAAGTGCTTTATCAGGATACCACCAAATTAGAAATTCAAATTCTCTAATTTTTGCTGTTAAGTAGATAAAATGAGAATAAGTATCTTCTAAATCTTTTAACATTTTTTTTACCTTCTCATTTTCTGGATAAATATTATGGTATGCCTTGAAATCTAAAAGCCAGTCAAATAGACTTTCCTGAATATCAGATATAAAGATGTCATGTTCAAGTGCCCCAACTAATTCATCTATTTCCTGAAGTTTTTTATACATCTTTTAACCTCCTTTTTAAAATATGGATTTGAACCATTTTAGAAAGATAAAAACAATTCATCTCTTAATTTTTTAGCTTCATCAGTTATTTTATAAAAACGGGATATTGACCATTCTGCTTCTGTTTCAAGTGCAAATAATGAAAAATCCATATCAACCACTTTTTCGGGGTAGTATTGGATAAGTATTTCAAACATTCTAACTTCTGAAAGTAAATATATAAAATGAAGGAAAAGTTTTTTTAAATCTTCAAGTATTTTTTCCACTTTATCATTTTCTGGTAAAAGAGAACGGAATGCTCCAAAATCTATTAGCAGGTCTATTATATCTTCGCATGAGCGAAATAAATCATAGCGAAGTGATTCAATAATCTTTTTTATCCATAAAATTTTATCTATATTCATTCTATCAATTTACTTACTTCAAGCCACTGAGTAGTAATAATATACTGGAAATTATGTTTATCAAGCAAGTTGAAGAAATTACTGACTGCATTTTCATCTTTTTCAACATCTTCCCTTTCCCTTAAAATTAAGTATCTGTCTGTTTCTTCCAAGATTTCATAATTAGATGGAATATTTACCTTAATTGAATCTATTCTTGCCCCATTATATATACCACTTGGGAATATGTAAAGATAAGTATTTATTCTTTCCATTTCACCTATTCCCATTTCTATTGGAACCTCTTCATGTGTTTCCTCTATAGGTGTTATTCCAGTTTTAATTTCTTTAATCTTATAATCAGAGAATTCATTTAAAGCATTGTATATTTCATTAATCTCATTTTCAGTTAACCTATTATGCAATCCAAGATGGGAAATTAGCCAAACAAATGCTCTCCTATGTCTTTTATCTGGGAAAAATTCTGACTCTTTAATTTTATTTCCAAGTTCTAAATATATCTTTTCCCTTAAAGCATAAATATCATGAGTAGAAAGTTTTTGCCCTGCAGTTCTAAGCCTAATTTCATTCTCTATTTTTCTTGCATAATATAATGCATATGCATATTCTATCTTAAATTTAATCTTTTCAGGATCTATTTCTCTGGGACTCCCTTTTGGAGCGAGAGCAATTTTTATTGTTCCTTCAGATTTAACTGGTTCATACCATTTTAACCATTCTTTATATATGGGATGTCTTTTAAATAATTCCTCAAGCTGTTTTTGTTCAACTGCACCAGTAATGTCTATTAATGACCTTATTTTACTATGTTCTATTGGGATTTTAGGTAAACGAAATGTGC
>FWWL01009477.1_pt1 | contig 11777 bp, 12 predicted proteins | sample 2228331 | NCBI WGS metagenome assembly FWWL01 (sample SAMEA103939775, study PRJEB20133) | metagenome | reverse complement strand
CAGCCCACATACCAGTCACTTGCGGAAAATTAAAATAAAAACCCGCCGCTGGAGAACGTGTATGAGTTACCATCGGAAGTACATTCCGTTGGGTATCCCAAACCTTTGCTGCAATTACCGGGAGTATGCGAACTACCTGTGTTGTGTACGATCGTGACATTGCTTGAACTGGCATTGGTGACCTGGAAAATGGCCGAACGCTTGTAATCGCAGGCCATCAGAATGTCTCCGTCCTTGATCCCATGGGCAGTGGTGTTGACTTTGAACTGAGCTGAATTGGGATTGTGTTCAGTAATGACGAGTCCTTCGTTGATGCTGCCACTCAGAATGACAATGCCATCGGTTCCTGCCACACGATCTGTCACTCCATTTCCAAATGCTTTGGGAAAGGTGTTGTCGTTGCCGGCATAACCCCGCAATGCGTTGTCCCAATTTGCCCACCAAGCGGTGCTGCGGTTGTTGAGTACGTTGGCGGTGGGAAGGTTACTGCCGCACAGTCCGCCACCCGCTTCACGCAGTTCGCGTACGAGGAGTTCATGAGTGACTCGGGCACCTTCTTGCATGCGGTTGAGCTGTTCGTTGACGCGGTAGGTTTGCTGGTTGCCGAGAAATACTCCGATGATCCCGGCGAGGAGCATCAGGCCAAGGGTCATCGCGATCATCAGTTCGATGAGACTGAAACCCCTTTGCTGGCCAGGATTGGGGCGTGAGGTCATCGCGCTCATAGCTGGGTGCTCACTTCAAAGCTTTGGTTGGCTTCACCGCCGGCACGGCTATCGTCCCATGTGATGCGAATGGTGCATAAACCGGTGCTGTCGCATTGGATAAAGCCGCAAGTGGTCGGGGCGTCGCCGAGGTTGTTCTTGAGGGCCAGGATCCATTCGCGGCGGTCGTGCTCGACCAGGGAGCCGCCGGGAGAGGGGGTAATGCACAAAGGACTACTGGTGTTGTATGCCCCTGCGATCGCCGCTTGGCGGTTAGCGCGCATCGCATCGAGGATGAAGTTGGCAAGCATTACTGCCTGGCTCCGTTGTAAAGCACTTTGGTTGGATTTGAGCGCATTGGCCTGCAGCGCTGCAATGCCGAGCAGTCCGACCGAAAGAATGATCACGGCGATGAGCACTTCCAGTAGGCTCAATCCCTTGATGAGACGAGATGGTTGGGGCTGAATCATGGGCAGTTGCCTTGTTGGGTGCGGATGCGATAAAGATCGATCACGACGTCGCGACCCTGAGCGGTGCCGTTTCGACAGGTTTGGAAAGTGGCGCCGACGCCAGCGGACAACCTGCCTTGCGCCGTAAAGCGCACGGCGTTGTTGAAAGTTGCACTGTTTGGTCGAAGCGTATAACCCGCGGGCAACGCCGGCCAGACGCGTACAAGCGGTTCGCTGCCATCCCGGGCGCTGTTTCCATTGGTATCATGAAAAACGATCCAGCCAATTTCCCATGTATTTCCGCTGGTGACGCAATTGGTGCCATCGCTGCTTTTGCATACCGTGACTGAATGGCCGCGGCGGATCGCTTCGCTGCGGGCAAGCTGCAGCGCAGCGACGAAATCGTTGGTAATGCTCGTCACTCGGTTTTGAATGATGAGATTCTGAAAGCTCGGCACCGCGATCATCGCAATGATCGCCAGCACTGCCACCGTGACCATCAGCTCGACGAGGGTAACCCCTTGGCTCCGTTTCATGTCGGTTCTCTGCCTACTTGATGCTATTCTAGAAGGAGGTTGAAAGGACAGCAAGGGCAAATCGTCAGGGATGAGGACGAGCGGTCGAAATGGGCGGACAAACGGCAAGATGCTCGTTGCGTCATCTATGGCGGTGGCGTGGTTGCAGCCGCGCGGGGTGCTTTTGTTGTTGACCGGCACGGTGTTGCTTGCCGCCCTCGTTGCTCTTGCCGATCGCACACCGTGGGAGTGGGGCGATCGCTTGCGCTGGTTTGGGCTGCTGGCTTTTTATGGCACCTGGGTGGTGGTGCTCACGCTCAACGCACTGGCGCTCACACGGCGCTGGTGGCAGGGTTGGCCGGCGCAGGCGGTGGGTGGACTGGCCTGGGGAGTGGCGGTGATCACCGCACTGGGGCTTTTGGGGGTGGCGCGCCTGTGGCTCGGCTGGCCGATTGCTTGGCAGCAGGTTGCGGTTACCGCCGCGGTGGCGCTGCTTCTGGGAATGTTCGTGTGGCTGACGGTGGCGGCGGCCCGGCAGATGCAGGCGCAGGAAGAGGCGCTTTTGCAAGCGCGACACGAAGCGCTGCTGGCGCGGCTGGAGCCGCATTTTTTGTTCAATGCGCTCAATACCATCGCGGCGCTATTGCCGCCAACGCCGCAGGCACAACCCGCCGAGACGGCGCTGGAGGCGCTCGCGACGTTGCTGCGCAGTGCGTTGGCAGCCCCTTCCCATTGGTCATTGGGGCAGGAAGTGGAGGGGGTGCGTGCGTACCTGGCGATCGAGACGTTGCGTTTTGGGCCGCGTTTGCAGGTGCGCTGGCAATTGCCGCAGGATTCACGTTGGACGCAGGCGCGGGTGCCGCGGGGCGTGCTGCTGCCGCTGGTGGAGAATGCGGTGCGCTACGGTATGGCGCAAGCAGGCACGGCACAAGTGGATATCGATCTCGAAGCCTCAGCCGAGACGGGGATCCTGTTGCGGGTACGCAACGACGCGACATCACCAGAGGGAGAGTCGCTACAGGAGAACTCTGGGAGGCGCGGCTTTGGTTTGGGACAGGCGACGGTGCGGACGTTGGTGCAAAGCGCAGGAGGATCAATGGCGGTGCGTCGGGACGACGGTGGGTATGTGGTAACGGTGCAATTGCCGCGGGAAGACGAAGATGCGGGTGTGGGTGGTCGAGGATGAGCCGCTGGCGCGCGCGCGGCTCACTAGGATGGTAACTGAGCTCGGGCATGAGGTGGAAGGGTTTGCCGATGCGGCGAGCGTGCGCGCGGTACTGGCACAACGGTTGCCGGAGGCGGTGCTTTTAGACATTGCGCTGCCCGGCGAGGACGGGTTGAGTCTGGGCCGGATGATCACCGCGTATCCGCAACATGCGCTGGAGGCGTTCTCGGTGCACCCGGTGGATTATCTCGTCAAACCGGTGTCGCGCGAGCGGCTGGCGCAGGCATTACAGGCGGTGCAACGGTTACGCCTGGCGCCGGTGGCCGCTTCACCAGGGGAACCGGTGTGGGTGTTTCGCCTGGGGCGGCGCAGCGAGCGGGTACCGCAGTCGGCGATTCGCTATTTTCAGGCCGAGGACAAGGTCGTGTGGGCACATACGACGATGGGCACGTTTGCGTGCGATGCCGCACTGGAGACGATCGCCCAGCCAGTGGGCGAGGGATTCGTGCGCACCCACCGCTCGCTATTGGTAGCGCGCGGATGGATCGAGGCGGTGGTGCGCAAAGGGCTGGGTGGGGAGGTAGTGTTGCGCGACGGCACGCGCTTGCCGGTCAGCCGGCGGCATTTCTCCGCGGTGCAACAGGCGCTTGGGCAGTAGCGCGAAAACCCCACCGCGCTGGCTCGATGCAAACATCGCACTCGGGCGCAGGACCTACCGGCACACGGTAGTCACAGCTTCGCCCACCGCCGCGGCACCAACGCATCAAAGAGCGCCGTTTCGGGGCTGCCGGGTTCGGGTTGCCATTGGTAGCGCCACGTGGCCACGGGGGGCATGGACATCAAGATGGATTCGGTGCGCCCGCCGGTTTGTAGCCCAAAAAGCGTGCCGCGGTCCCACACCAGGTTGAATTCCACGTAGCGTCCGCGGCGGTAGCTTTGAAACGCCCGTTCGCGTTCGCCGTAGGGCAGATGGCGGCGCCGCTCGACGATGGGAAGGTATGCATCGAGGAACCGTTCCCCCACCGCAAAGGTCAGCGCTTCGGCGCGCTCGAACGGAGTGTTGCCGTCGGCACCGAGATCATCGAAAAACACTCCGCCTACCCCCCGCGGTTCGTTGCGGTGTTTGAGGTAAAAGTAGCGGTCGCACCAGTCTTTCCACGCCCAGTAGAGTGCTTCATCGCCCCCGCCCGCCAGTACCGCCTCCCGACAGGTGCGGTGAAAATGCACGATGTCCTCGGTAAAAGGGTAGTAGGGGGTCAGATCTATGCCGCCGCCGAACCACCACACCGGTGCCTCGTCCGCGCACGTGGCAAGGAAAAAACGCACGTTCAGATGCACCGTGGGGCAGTAGGGGTTGTGCGGATGCAGCACCAACGACACACCCATCGCTTCGAACGCCCGTCCGGCCAGTTCCGGCCGCGCTGCGGTGGCCGACGGCGGCAGGTGTGGCCCACGCACGTGCGAGAAGCTGCAGCCACCACGCTCAAAGAAGTTTCCCTCCTCGATCAGGCGCGTGATCCCGTCGCCTTGCAGGCGGTCTTCGGCGGGGCGGGTCCAGGCATCGGTCAGGAACGGCTTACCGTCGAAGGCTTCGAGCGCCGCGACGATGTCGCGTTGCAAGCTAAGAAAACGTTCCCGCAAACGTTGCGGGTCGAGGGTGCGGTGAGGGTCCATGAGGTTCTCTTAGTGAGCTTTTTTGACATTATGCACCCAAATGGCGCACACTGACCATAGTGAGTGGTTGGGACAGGCAGCCAATGACGGTCATCATCAAAAGCGCACGCTTGCAACGCGACATCGTCGCAGCGATCGTCGTCGATGGCAAATGCAGAGCGCGCTGCGGCGTTTTATCGTCATTTCGGCTTTATTCCTCTGCCCGGAAGCCCGAGGCGTCTGCTATTGCCCCGGGCCTGTTTCGAGCCGCTGGTTCGCAGCGTGGAATAGCAGAAAAACCGTTCAAACGGTGCCGCTATGCCGCGCCAGTGCGCGATGACCGATGTCGCGGCGCATTTGTTTGCCGTCGAAATGAATCGCCTCGGCAACCGCATAAGCGCGCTGCTGCGCTTGCGCGACACTATCCCCCAGCGCAGTGACCGCAAGCACTCGCCCGCCGTGGGTGACGAACGCACCGTCGTCGCGCTGCGCTGTGCCGGCGTGAAAGACCAGCACACCGTCTTCGGGTAGGGTCAGCGGCGTGGGTTCGGCAGGGAGTGCCGTTATCACGTCGCCTTTGCGCACGTTGTCGGGGTATCCGGCGGCGGCAAGCACCACCGCCAGCGCCACCCGGCGGTCCCAGTCAGCAGTGGCGGTATCGAGCTTACCCTCCAGTGCCGCTTCGATGAGCATCACCAGGTCAGTCTTGAGCCGCGCCAGGATTGGCTGGGTTTCCGGGTCACCCATGCGGCAGTTGAATTCGACGACGTATGGCCGACCTTCGGGGCTGATCATCAGCCCGGCGTAAAGGAAACCCACGTAGGGCGTTCCCTCGGCGGCCATGCCGGCAAGCGTGGGTTGGATGATTTCGCGCATCACGCGCGCGTGTACCTCGGGTGTGACCACGGGCGCAGGGCTATAAGCGCCCATGCCGCCGGTATTGGGGCCACGGTCGCCATCGAGCAGCCGCTTATGGTCCTGGCTGGTGGCAAGGGCCAGCGCATGCTTGCCGTCGCTCATCACGATGAAACTGGCTTCTTCGCCGTCAAGAAACGCTTCGATCACCACGCGCGCGCCCGCATCCCCAAAGGCGTTGGCCACCAGCATCCGGTCGATCGCCGCGTGTGCTTCCTCCAGCGTCATCGCCACCACCACGCCTTTGCCGGCGGCAAGACCATCGGCCTTGATGACGATCGGCGCGCCGTGTGCGTCGACATAGGCGTGCGCTTCGCGCGCGTCGGCAAAGGTGGCAAAGGAGGCAGTGGGGATGCCATGGCGCTGCATGAAGCGTTTGGCGAAGTCTTTGCTTGCTTCGAGCTGTGCCGCAGCGCGCGTCGGCCCGAAAATGGCAAGACCCTCGGCATGAAACGCATCCACCACCCCGGCCGCCAGCGGCGCCTCGGGGCCAACGACGGTCAGATCCACAGCGTGGCGCTTTGCCGCGTCGACCCAGGCGGGGATATCGTTCGCGGGTAGGTTAAGGCATTTTTCAGTGGCGGCGGTGCCGGGGTTGCCGGGGGCGACGTATACGCGCGCCACGCGCGGCGATTGCGCCAGTTTCCACGCCAGCGCGTGTTCGCGTCCGCCGCTGCCGATCACCATCACCGTCAAGCCGTAGTTTTTCATCGCGGTATCCTCGTTTTTGCCTGGCTATCGTGCAATTCGTGCGTCATTTGGAGATTGGTTGGTGTGTGTTTCTGCGGCTTTGTCGTTTTTTCAATGCCGGAAATGACGCATGCCGGTAAAGACCATCGCGATGCCGTGCTCGTTGGCAGCGGCGATCACTTCCTCGTCGCGCACCGATCCGCCGGGTTGGATCACCGCGGTGGCGCCGGCTTCGGCAAGAACATCGAGCCCATCGCGGAACGGAAAGAACGCGTCGGAAGCCACCACCGAGCCGACCACGCTCATCCCGGCGGCTTGCGCTTTGAGCACGGCGATGCGCGAGGAATCTACCCGGCTCATTTGCCCGGCGCCGATGCCGACGGTCTGACCGTCTTTGCCATAGACGATGGCGTTGGATTTGACGTATTTCGCTACTCGCCAGACGAACTGGAGATCGCGCCACTCGGCTTGGCTGGGTTCGCGTTGGGTGACCACCCGCAGTGCCGCTTCGTCCCACACCGGCACGTCGCTGTCCTGCACCAGCAGTCCGCCGCCGATGCGTTTGAAGTCGCGCTGCGCCACCGCGGGGCCCCACGGGCAGCGCAGCACCCGCACGTTGGGTTTGCCCGCCAGAACCGCCAGCGCTTCTTCGGTATAGTCCGGGGCGATCAGTACTTCCAGAAATTGCCCCGTCACCGCGCGGGCAGCGGCGGCATCCACGGGGGTGTTGAACGCGATGATGCCGCCAAAGGCCGAAGTAGGATCGGTGGCAAAGGCGCGGCGGTAAGCGTCTTCGGCGCTCGTGCCAAGCGCCACGCCGCAGGGGTTAGCGTGTTTGATGATCGCGCACGCCGGTCCGTCGCTTACCGGATCGAAAGCCTTGATGAGCTCCCACGCCGCGTCGGCGTCGGCAAGGTTGTTGTAAGAAAGCGCCTTGCCTTGCAGCGTCTCGGCCAAGGCCAGCGCTCCGGCAACGGGGTGCGGATCGCGGTAGAACGCGGCGCGTTGGTGGGGGTTTTCGCCGTAGCGCAGGTCGCTGACTTTGATGAACGTCGGTAGCAACAACGGCGCAAACGTTTCGGCGGGCGGCGCGGCAGTTTCTTTTTGGGTCGCGGCGGTTTCTCCTTGGGTAATGACTTTGACGCGGGCGCCCAGCCATTCGGCGATCATCGCGTCGTATTGCGCGGTGTGTGCAAAGGCTTTGGCTGCCAAGCGAAAGCGCGTGGGGTAACGCACCGCGCCGTGGGCGCGCAGCTCGGCGAGCACCGTTTCGTAGTCGGCGGGGTCGGTGACCACGGTCACGCCCCCTTGCTCGTTTCCGTGGTTCTTGGCTGCGGCGCGTACCATCGCGGGGCCGCCGATGTCGATGTTTTCGATGGCTTCTTCGAGTGTGCACTGCGGGCGCGAGACGGTGGCGGCAAAGGGGTAGAGGTTGACCACCACGAGATCAATCGGCGGGATGTGGTGCTCGGCAAGCGTGCGCAGATGCGCCGCATCATCGCGCCGCGCCAGGATCCCACCGTGGATGCGCGGATGCAGCGTCTTGACCCGCCCGTCGAGGATTTCGGGTTGGCCGGTGTGGGCGGAAACCTCGGTCACCGGCAGTCCCGCCGCGCGCAGCGCCGCCGCCGTGCCGCCGGTGGAGAGAAGGGTAAATTCCAGCTGATGGAGTGCCTGGGCAAACGGCACCAAGCCGGTTTTGTCGGAAACGCTCAGTAGGGCAAAACGCGTGGTCATGATTTCTCGCTGATGAGTTGATAGTCCTTGAGCTTGCGCCGCAGGGTGTTGCGGCCGATGCCGAGCATTTCCGCGGCGTGTGAAATATTGCCGCGCGTGTGCACGAGCACGATGTCGAACAAGGTCCGTTCGACGCGCTCGATCACCATCGCATGCAAGGCACTGGCTTTGGCGCCGTCGAGGTGGCGAAAGTACTCTTGCAGCAGTTGCCGGATCGCCGCTTCGAGCGGGTCGGGGGGGCTTGCGTTCATGCCGCCACCTCTTCGTCAGCGAAGAAAAACGCTTCAACGCACGCCCGCTGTTGTTCGCTGGTTTGCTGGGTCATCAGGTGCCGGCGAAACACCGCTCCGCCCGGGATGCCCTTACTGTACCAGCCGATGTGTTTGCGGGCGATTTTCACCCCGGTTTCCGGGCCGTAGAACGCGTAGAGATCTTCCAAGTGCTCCAGCAAAAGGGTGCCGATTTCCTCGCGCGACGGCGGCGGGAGTTTTTCGCCGGTGGCGAGGTAGTGCTCGATCTCGCGAAAGATCCACGGACGGCCCTGCGCGGCGCGGCCGATCATGATCGCATCCGCTTGCGTATAGGCCAGCACGAACTGAGCCTTTTCGGGCGTGGTGATGTCGCCGTTGGCCACCACCGGAATGCGCACGCGGGATTTGACCTCGGCAATCGTGTCGTATTCGGCCTGACCCATGTACTGATCGGCGCGCGTGCGGCCGTGGATCGCCAGCGCGCGAATGCCGATCTCTTCGGCGATGCGCGCCAGCTGCGGCGCGTTTTTGTTCTCGCGGTTCCAACCGGTGCGCATCTTGAGCGTCACGGGAGTGTCAGGCACTGCTTTCACGACGGCTTCAAGAATGCGCGCTGCCAGCGACAGGTCTTGCATCAGCGCCGATCCGGCAAAAACGTTGCAGACCTTTTTGGCCGGGCAGCCCATGTTGATGTCGATGATCTGGGCACCGCGCTCGACGTTGTAGCGCGCTGCTTCAGCCATCATCTGCGGCTCGGCACCGGCGATCTGCACGACGATGGGTTCGACCTCGCCGGTGTGATCGGCGCGCCGGCGCGTTTTGGCACTGCCGTAAAGTAGCGAATTGGATGTGACCATTTCGGATACTGCCAGCCCGGCGCCCAGGCGCTTGCACAGTTGACGAAAGGGCCGGTCAGTCACCCCCGCCATCGGGGCCAGGAACAGGTTGTTGCGCAGGCAAAAGCCGAGGTAGTCCATCGTAAGTGAAGGGTTCAAGGCAAGTGCGGAAGTATAACGCATCCACGGCTGGAACAAGAAACTCGGCATTTTTACCCCATGCGTGGCCCCAGGTGCGGAAAGCCAGCCAAAGAAGGGGAAAAGGGGGACGCGGTCTGGGCTGATCCGCCCGGTTTGCCTAAGGGGAAATGCTGGCGGGTGAGCCAGGATTTGGGTAAGAGCGGTACCGGATGTCTTGATTTCGCTGCACAAAAACGCTATGATTCCACATAATCGTCATCCTGTACCGACCTGACGCAGGATGGCACCTTCCGAAGTTCTAACGGGGGCGTCAATCGCCCTTTTTTTATTGGTGGATAAAGGATGCAGTTGGAACACCTCGTCGAGCAAGTGGCGGCAAGCCTGGGGTACGAGTTGATCGATTTCGAGCTCAGCCCGCGCGGGCGTCTGATCCGCGTGTTCATTGACACGCCTGCCGGGGTGACCATCAACGACTGTGAGCGTTTGAGCAACCAATTGCAGCGCGTTTTCGAGGTGGAAAACGTCGATTACGATCGGCTCGAGGTCTCCTCTCCGGGGCTGGATCGCGTTCTGAAAAAACCGGCGCACTTTCAGCGTTTTCTGGGATCTCGGGCGCAGCTGCGCCTCAAGGAGGCACCGGCCGGGGCGCGCCGTCATTTCGTCGGTCAGATCGCGGCAGCGGATGAAACCTCGGTGACTTTGGCATTGGATGACGGGCAGCAAGTGCGCTTTGAGCTCGCCGAGATCGAGCGAGCGCGGTTGGTGCCGCAATTCGATTGAGTAAAGGGGTAGGTATGAGTCGCGAACTGTTGTTGTTGGTTGATGCGCTGGCGCACGAGAAAAACGTTTCACGGGACATCGTCTTTACGGCATTGGAGTCTGCCCTGGCCTCGGCAACGAAGAAGCACTTGCACGAAGACGCCGACGTTCGGGTCGAGGTCGACCGCCAGCATGGCACCTACCGCGCTTTTCGGCGTTGGCTGGTGCTGCCCGATGCCGAGGTGACCAACGACGAAAAAGAGATGGGTCTGATCGACGCGCGCGAACACGACCCCAACATCCAGTCCGGCCAGTATTTCGAACAGGAAATTCCGGTCGTGGAGCTGGGGCGGATCGGTGCGCAGACGGCCAAACAGATCATTTTGCAAAAGATTCGCGACGCCGAGCGCGAACAGATGCTGCGCGAGTTTCTCGAGCGCAAGGAACGCCTGGTCAGCGGCGTGATCAAGCGCATGGAGCGCGGTAACGCGATCGTGGAGATCGGGCGGCTCGAAGCCTTGCTGCCACGTGAAGAAATGATCCCGCGGGAGGTGCTGCGCACCGGCGATCGCGTCCGCGCGGTGATCAAGCGCATCGACCGGCAGGGGCGCGGCCCGCAGGTCATTTTGTCGCGCACCTCGCCCGAGCTGTTGGTGGCGCTGTTTGAACTCGAAGTCCCCGAGATCGAAGAGGGCCTCATCGAGATCAAAGGCTGCGCGCGCGACCCAGGCCTACGCAGCAAGATCGCGGTGCACAGCAAAGACCCGCGGCTGGACCCGGTCGGCACTTGTGTGGGTATGAAAGGCTCGCGCGTGATGGCGGTGCGCAATGAAATCGCGATGGAGCAAATCGACATCATCGTCTGGTCGCCCGATCCGGCGCAGTACGTGATTGCGGCGTTGCAACCCGCCGAGGTCGTTTCGATCGTCGTGGATGAAGACAATCACGCGATGGACGTGGTGGTGGATGATGCGAATTTGGCGATCGCGATCGGCCGCAATGGACAAAACGTGCGCCTGGCGCAGGAGCTCACCGGTTGGACGATCAACCTGATGAGCGAATCCGAGTCGCGCGCCAAGCGTGAAGAAGAAGCAGCGAAGCTGCGGCAACTGTTCATGGAGAAACTCGACGTGGACGAAGACCTGGCCGATCTGCTCGTGGCCGAAGGTTTCACGACACTCGAGGAAATCGCTTATGTGCCGATGAGCGAAATGCTGGCGATCGAAGGGTTGGATGAAGCGCTGGTACAGGAATTGCGCGAACGGGCACGTAACACTCTTTTGACTGAGGCGATCGCTGAGGAAGAAGCCATCGAGAAACTGGAACCCGAGTTGCTCGAGCTCGAAGGAATCGATCGGGCGCTGGCCGTGAAATTGGCGCGTTCCGGGATCATGACGCGCGATGACCTGGGCGAACTCTCCACCGACGAATTGGTGGCGATCACCGGAATCGACCCCGACCGAGCGGCGGCGCTGATTACCCGAGCGCGCGCCCATTGGTTCGAATGACAGAAAGGAGCGGCGCATGACCGTCGATAACGTAAGAACCTTTGCCGAGGAACTCGGGATTCCCGTGGTCAAACTCGTGCAACAACTCAACGAAGCGGGCGTTCCCGTGCAAGGCCCTGAGGATGCGCTGACCGCAGCGGACAAAGCGCAACTGCTCGAGTACCTCAAGCGGCAGCACGGCCAGGAACAGGATCGCAAGATCACCTTGAAGCGTCGGGAAATGACGGCGATCCGCGCCACCGACGCGGCGGGCCGGGCGCGCACCGTGCCGGTGGAAGTGCGCAAAAAGCGCGTGCTGGTGAAAAAAGAAGAGGTGCTGGCCAAGACGCAAGAGGAAAAGGCACGCCTGGAGGCGGCGCTGCGTGCCACGGAAACGCCATCCACACCGGTGGCGGCGCAAGCCACCCCCGTTTCGCCGATTGGGGCAGAGTCTGAGCACGTGCAAATGCGCCCG
>FWWL01003228.1_pt1 | contig 11780 bp, 10 predicted proteins | sample 2228331 | NCBI WGS metagenome assembly FWWL01 (sample SAMEA103939775, study PRJEB20133) | metagenome | reverse complement strand
CCAGGTCCTTCCCCATGGCCTCCAGGGCGGAGAAGAGGGCCGCCCGCACCCGTGCCGAGGTGGGGCGCACACCTGCCGTTCCCCGCAGGGGGCGGCCCCGGGCCTCGCCACCTCCGATCCTCATGGCCGCTCCCTCAGGGGGTAGGGCTGGGTGTGGGCGCCGGCGTGGGCGATGGCATAGGTGTGGGCGTGGGCGTAGGTGTAGGCAAGGGCATGGGTGTGGGCGAGGGCGTCGGGGTGGGCTTGGGCGTCGGGGTGGGCGAGGGCGTAGGTGTGGGTGAGGGCATCGGTGTAGGAGTAGGCCCCATGGTGGGCGTAGGGGTGGGGGTGATCTCGGGGCTGGGCGTGGGCGAGGGGGATGGAGGAGGTCCCACCCTGAACACTAGCCGCCGCCCGAACCGGGCCTGGCCGTCGCTGACGATGAGCTCCACCTGGTGAGTGCCCTCGCCCGGGGCCGTCCAGGTAGTGGACGCCCCTCGTTGGCGGCTTAGGCTCCCGGCCTGGGCCTGCCAGACGGGGGTCAAGGCCCCACCATTGGGGCGCAGGAGGCGGGGGGCGCCCTCTTCCACCACGTCCCGGACGGCCGGCCAGATGTCGGCGGCGTCGGCCTCTTGCGAGCCGTCGGCCACCACTACCCCGGCCAGGCCGTAGGCCACGGCCAGCTCCAGCTTGAACCCGGCGCTGAACACGTTCTCCACGAATATGATATCGCCCCCCTCGCCCCCCAGGGCGAAGGTGACCGCGGCGGCGTCGTCGCTCCAGGCCAGACCCCTTCCCACTAGGTTAACGGCCCGCAGTTGCACGGTGTCGCCGGGGCGGTAGGGCCCGTTAGGGCTCACTTCTACCTGGAGGGCCAGGGCCATGGCCTGCTCGTAGCCCAAGAGTTCCACCCCCTGGCGCCCTCGCCGCACGCTGAAGGGGCTTACCACTAGGGACAACTTCCCTGGGGGCACGTGGCGGGTGGCATAGTCCAGGGCCTGGGGCATAAGGGTGCGATAGGAGAGGGGGTCCAGGACGGGCAGGACCCACACCATATCCGCGACCTCCCCTATGGTCCCCCAGTCCACGCTGGGGGAAGGGGCGGGGGCGGGGAGGGTCACCACCAGCTCGGCCTCCAGTGGACGCAGGCGGGTGGCCAGGTCCTGCACCAGCTGCTGGAAGGCCACCGCCAGCTCCGAGGGCACCGCCGTGTATTCCAGGTTTATCCCCGCAAATCCCCCTTCCCGTACCAGGGAGGCCAAGGCCTCTGCGTGGGCCCGCCGCTTGGCGGGGTCGGAAAGGATGGCCTGCAAGACCTCTGCATCCTCCCCCATCACTGTGGGGATGAGCTTCTGGCCCGGACGCAGCTGTAAGGGAGTGGCCTTGCCGGCCACACCGCCATCGTCCTGGGGACGGTAGTCGCGGGGGCTGACGACGGAGGCTAGCTCCTGGGCCTCTGGGCGTAGGGAGTGGCCGGCGGGGATGCTTACGGCCACCTGCAAGGGTTGCGGGGGCCGACCAGCGAGGACGGCCAGGTTGGCGGGGACGGGCAAAAACTCCCCACAGGCCAAAAGGGAGCCCTGGCGAGAGCCCTGGCCGGGCTGACAGCCACTGCGCTGGAAGTCCTCGGCGGTGACCACCACTGCCTCCCCGATCTTCCGCCAACGCCCTTCCTCATAGGTGTAGAAGGCCAGGGGCTGGGCCCCAGCCCAGTCCGGGCGCAAGGGGAGGCCTAGGCGCACAGGGGCCTGGGGCTCCTCCTCCACTTGGAAGACGAGCCATTCCTCGCTGGCCAGCACCATGCCCGGGGGCAGGGGTGGAGGGCGCTGGGCCCTCACCTTGATGCCTGGGGCAACGGTGGCCGTCTCCGCGCCGCCGTCTCCCAGGCAAGTCAGCCCGATGACTAGAACCAGGACCACCACCGTCACCAAAGCCCCGCCCAGGATGTAGGGGCCGGGGTCGCGGGGAAGGGGAGGCGGACGGCGGATATGGGCGGGTGGGCTACCCCCTGGGGGGCGGGGCATGGAAAGGCCCTTGGGCGAGGGACGCCCTGGGTACCGCCTGGGGAATTGGGGCCGCCGCGGCGGACGCATCTCTCCGGCCTTTGGGCACTGGGGCCTCCGTCCTGCGGGATTGTACCATCGTCTCCCTATGTAGGGGAAGGCCGGCCCTGTGATAATATGCCCGTAGGATCACTACTGAGGCAGGAGGGGAGGCCCATGACCCAGCGCGCCCCTACGTCCATCCGTAACGTGGCCCTCATCGGCCATGGCAGCACGGGCAAGACCACCCTCTCCGAGGCCCTCCTGTTCCGGGCCGGGGCCATCCCTCGCATGGGGAGAGTGGAGGACGGCACTACCACCTCCGACTGGGACCCCGACGAGCACCGGCGGGGCTTTTCCATTAACCTCTCCCTCCTCCCTCTGGAGTGGAACGGCCACAAGGTGAACATTATCGACACCCCTGGCTATCCCGACTTCCTAGGGGAGGTCAAGTGTGGCCTGCGGGCCGCGGACATGGCCCTCATCCTGGTGGACGCCACCTCCGGCATCCAAGTGGGCACAGAGTTCGCCTGGCAGTATGCCGATGAGCGCAAGCTGCCCAGGGCCATCTTCATCAATCGCCTAGACCGGGAGAACGCCCATTTCCAGGCCGTTCTCTCCCAGGTGCGCCAGCGGTGGGGCCACGGCTGTCTGCCCCTGCACCTCCCTATAGGCCAGGAGCAATCCTTCCGGGGAGTGGTGGATCTCCTCTCCCTGCGCGCCTACCTGGGGGAGGGGGAAGAGGAGGCCGACCCCCCCAGCGAGCTGGCCGAGGAGGCCCGCCGCTGGCGGGAGAAGCTGGTGGAGATGGCCGCCGAGACGGACGATGCCCTCTTGGCCCGCTATCTGGAGGGGGAGGAGCTGACGCTGGAGGAGCTGGTGACCGCCCTGCGGCGGGCCATCGTCGCCCGTACTTGGGTGCCGGTGTTGGCTGGGGCGGCGGCCAGGGCCCTGGGCATCCGCCCCCTCCTGGAGGCCATCTGTCGCCTCTTCCCCTCCCCCGCCGACCTGAGGGTGACCACTGAGGACGGCCAAGAGTTACAGCCCGATCCTCAGGGCCCCTTGGCTGCCCTGGTGTTCAAGACCACCGCCGACCCTTATGTGGGGCGCCTGAGCTACTTCCGCGTCTACTCCGGCACCCTCATGGCCGACTCCCAGGTGTGGAACTCCCGCAAGAACGTGCAGGAGCGCATCGGGCCGGTGTACTTGGTGCGCGGCAAGGGCCAGACCCAGGTCTCAGAGGTGGTGGCTGGGGACATTGGGGCCGTGGCCAAGCTCACCCAGACGGCCACCGGCGATACCCTATGTCAGCGCGATCATCCCCTGGTCCTGCCGGGCGTCGTCTTCCCTGAGCCGGCCTTCTCTGCGGCCATCAGCCCCAAGAGCAAGGCCGACCTAGACAAGATGAGCACCGCCCTGCAACGCATCGTGGACGAGGACCCCAGCCTGCGCATCGAGCGCAATCAGGACACGGGGGAGACCCTCCTGCAGGGCCTGGGCGACTCCCACGTGGAGGTGGCCTTGGAGAAGATCCGCCGCAAGTTCGGCGTGGACCTGGAGATGAGCATCCCCAAGGTGCCCTACAAAGAGACCATCACCGCTCAGGCCGTGGCCGAGTACACCCATAAGAAGCAGACCGGCGGCCGCGGCCAGTATGCACGGGTGGCCATCCGCCTGGAGCCCCTGTCCCGGGGGGAGGGCTTCCAGTTCGTGGACCAGATTGTGGGCGGGGTCATCCCCAAGCAGTTCATCCCCGCCGTGGAGAAGGGCATCTTGGAGGCCATGCAGGAGGGGGTCCTGGCCCACTATCCGGTCATCGACGTCAAGGTCACCCTGTTTGACGGCAAGGACCACCCGGTAGACTCCTCGGACATCGCCTTCAAGATCGCTGCCGCCCACGCCTTCCGCAAGGGGGCCCAGGAGGCTAGGCCTGTGCTCTTGGAGCCCATCATGCGCATGAAGATCACCGTGCCCGACGCCCACACGGGGGACATCATAAGCGATCTCAACGGCAAGCGGGCCCGCGTGCTGGGCACCAGCCCCGCCGGCCCTGGCCTCACCACCATCGAGGCCCTGGCCCCTCTGGCCGAGGTCCAGCGCTACGCTGCCGACCTCCGCTCCCTTACCCAGGGCCGGGGCCACTACACCATGACCTTCGACCACTACGAGGAGGTGCCCCCACACATCGCCCAGCGCATCATCGAGCAGGCCCAACGGGAGCGGGAGGCCCAGCGGGCCTGAGGCGGTAGCACCCGTCGTAAAGCTGATGGGCCTTCCAAGGGCTACCTAGGCGAGAGGAGGCCCAAAGGGCCACCCCCTATGTCCCCATGGCCGCTAGCCCCCCGGCTCGGTAGAGATGACGTCGGCATCGGCGATCTTCCAGTCGCTGCCTATCTGGCGCCACACTAGGCGGGCGGTGAAGTTGGTGGGGCCCAGGTACTTGACCTCGCTCACCCAGTCCTCCCCCTCTGGACGCAGGCCCAGCACCTCATAGCCTTGGATCTGCACAGCCATGCCCGCCCCCGCCGCCGCCTGCAACTTGACCATGGCCTCCGGCGTCAGGTCGTTCATCAGCTGAGCGATGTCCATGGTCAGCACGGCCTTGGAGAACCGGTGCACCGCCTTCTCCACCTCTTCCTGGCTCATGGGCCACCTCCACTGGGGATCGCCACCGCCTAATATAGTGCCCGCCCAGGCTGTGGAAAAGTTGCTTATAGGAATATGCCCGTTTGCTTTAAATCCTGGGGATGGGGTGATATAATCGCGGCGAGAGGTGGGGAGAGCATGAGGATCATCCGCGAGCCGCAGGTCTATCTGGTGGGCAGGCAGCAGGTGGACCAGGAAGAGATAGAGCGCTTCCTCCGGGAATACGGTCTTTCCTGGCAGACGGACACCGAGGTGGGGGCTGAGCGTCTGGTGGAGGCCGGGGGGCGGGTCTGCTACCTCTCCTTCGGCAAGGGGCGCAAGAGCAACGCCGAGTACATCGGCAACCTCATCGCCCAGAGGCATGGCTCGGTGCTGGAGCATGCGGTGTGGAACTTCATCATCGCCGGCGTCTCCCGTGCCTTTTCCCATGAGCTGGTGCGCCACCGCGCTGGCTTCGGCTACTCCCAGCTCTCCCAGCGCTATGTGGACGAGTCGGAGGCCGCCTTCGTGGAGCCCGATGTCATTGCGGAGGACGAGCGGGCCCACCAGGTGTGGCTGAGGGCCATGGAGGCCGCCCAGCGGGCCTATGTGGAGCTGGTGGAGATCCTGTCGGAGAAGTTCAAAGATGTGCCCGACAGGACCATGCGGCGCAAGCTGGCCCGCCAGGCCGCCCGCTCCGTGCTGCCCAATGCCACCGAGACTATCGTCTTCATGACCGCCAACGCCCGCGCCCTGCGCCACTTTATCGAGCTGCGGGGCTCGGAGTGGGCCGACCCGGAGATAAGGAAGGTGGCCATAAAGGTCCTGCGCATCATGCAGCGGGAGGCCCCCCATATCTTCGGCGACTACCGGATCGAGCGCCTGCCCGATGGCACGGAGGTGGCCAGAACGGAGCACATCAAGGTATGAGAGCCGTGGGCCCAGGAGGTGAGGCTATGAGAGTGGAGCGGGTGGACCACATATCTATCGCCGTGCGGGACCTGGAGGAGGCGGTGCGTCGCTGGGAGGAGATGCTAGGCATCAAGGTGACCCACCGCTACCGAGACGAGGAGGGGGAGAAGATCAACGTGGCCCAGTTCCGCCTGGGAGAGACCATCGTGGAGCTGATGGAGCCCACCTCCCCCGACTCGGAAGTGCAAAAGTTCCTGGACCGGCGGGGGGAGGGCATCATGCTCCTCTCCCTGCGGGTGGACGACGTGGCCCGCGCCCTAGCCGAGCTGCGGGAGAAGGGGGCCCCAGTCATCGACCAGGAGCCGCGGCGGTTGGGGGAGGTGCGCTTCGGCTTCGTCCACCCTAAGGGCTTCAACGGCGTCCTCCTGGAGCTCATCTCAGGGCCAGAGCCGTGACCGCCCAAATCATCGACGGTCGGGCCATCGCCGCCCAGATCCGGCAGGAGGTACGGGAGCGGGCGCAGAGGCTGCGGGCGCGGGGGATCGTGCCCGGCCTGGCCTTCGTCCTGGTGGGGGACAACCCCTCCTCCCTCTCCTACGTGCGGGCCAAGGGGCAGGCGGCGGAGGAAGCGGGCATATATTCCGAGACCTTCCACCTGCCAGCCTCCACGGGCCAGGAGGAGCTCCTTGCGCACATCGCGGCCCTCAACCGCGATCCCCGCTTTCATGCCATCCTGGTACAACTGCCCCTGCCCCCCCACCTCTCGGAGGAGGAGACCATCGCCGCTATCGACCCTCGCAAGGATGTGGACGGAGTGACGCCTCACAACATGGGGCGTCTGTTGCGGGGGGAGCCCTGCCCCCAGCCCTGCACCCCCAGGGGGGTAGTGGAGCTCCTCCTGCGCTCCGGGCACCAGCCGGAGGGCAAGCACGTGGTCATCTGCGGGCGGTCTAACATCGTGGGCAAGCCCCTGGCCGCCATCCTCATGCAGAAGCGGAGGGGGGCCAACGCCACCGTCACCGTGTGCCACACCGCCACCCGCGACCTGGCCCACTTCACCCGCCAGGCGGACATCCTGGTGGCGGCCATGGGGAGCCCCAGGGCTATCACCGCCGACATGGTGCGCCCGGGGGCGGTGGTCATCGATGTGGGCAACAACTGGGTGCCCGACCCCACCCGCAAATCGGGGTACCGCCTGGTGGGGGATGTGGACTTTGAGGCCGTCAAGGAGGTGGCGGGGGCCATCACCCCCGTGCCGGGGGGGGTGGGGCCCATGACTGTGGCCATGGTCCTCCTGAACACGGTGGAGCTGGCCGAGGCCCAGCCCCTCTAGGGCTACAATGGGAGTGGGGGGATAAGGTGCCCAGGACGGGGGTCGCCCTTCTGCCTCTGCATGGGGGGTCGGTGCCGCCCTGGCTGTTCCAGCGCATGGCCCGCCTCTCCCGCTACGTGGTGCTGGCGCTGGTGGAGGAGTTTGGGCCGCAGGAGGTGTTGCGGCGCCTGTCCCATCCCTTCTGGTTCCAGGCCCTGGGCTGCCTTTTGGGGTTCGACTGGCACTCTTCGGGCCTCACCACCGTGGTGTGCGCCGCCTTAAAGGAGGGCCTGCGGGGCCTGGAGAGGGACGCCGGCCTCCTGGTGGCTGGGGGTAAGGGACGCACCTCCCGCAAGACCCCCCAGGAGATCGAGGCCCTGGCCGAGCGCCTGGCCTTTGAGCCCGGCCCCCTGGTGTACGCCTCCCGCATGACGGCCAAGGTGGACTCCGCCGCCCTCCAGGACGGTTATCAGATCTACCACCACACCATCTTCTTTACCTCCCAGGGGGCCTGGGCCGTGGTCCAACAGGGGATGAACGAGGCGACCCGCTACGCCCGCCGCTACCACTGGCTGGGGGAAGAGGTGACAGACTTCGTGTGCGAGCCCCACGCCGGCATCGTCTCCGATGGGGTGGGGGAGGCCCTGAACATGGTGGCCCGGGAGTCAGGGCCCGCCCGGGAGGTGTGCACCCTCCTGGCCCGGGAGGGGCCGGAGCGCGTCCTACGGGACCTGGGATACATGGCCCTCCTGGAGCTTCCCTCTCGCCATCATCTGACAGCGGCGGACTTCGACCCTCGCCGGCTGGAGGCCGGGCTGCGGCGGGCCTACGAGGCCCAGCCCCGCGATTTCCAGGAGCTTCTAGGCACCGAGGGGGTGGGGCCAGCCACCGTGCGGGCCCTGGCCCTGGCCAGCGAGCTCATCTACGGCGTCCCCGCCTCCCGCCGCGATCCCGCCCGCTACTCCTACGCTCACGGGGGCAAGGACGGCCACCCTTACCCGGTGGATCGCCCCACATACGACCGGACGGTGGAGGCCCTGCGGCGGGCAGTGGAGAGGGCCCGCCTGGGGCGCCGGGAGACCTTAGAGGCCCTCCGACGCCTCTCCCTGGCCCTGCCCCAAGAGTGCTAAGGATGCAAGTGCGTCAGCTCCACCCCTGGGACATGACGCCGGAGGAGGCCATGGCCCTGCAGCGGGAGCTGGCCCCCCAGGTGGTGGCCCAAGGCCAGCCCCAGGCAGTGCGCTACGTGGCAGGGGCAGACTTGGCCTTCGTGGGCAGGAACCGGGCGCGGGCGGCGGTGGTCCTCCTCAGCTACCCGGAGCTGGAGGTGGTGGCCCAGACGGTGGCTGAGGCCGAGGTCACCTTCCCCTACATACCGGGGCTCCTGGCCTTCCGAGAGGCGCCGGCCCTGGCGCAGGCCTTCGCCCAATTGGAGCCCCCGGCCCACCTGGTGCTGGTGGATGGCCATGGCCTCTCCCATCCCCGTCGCTTCGGCATCGCCTGTCACCTGGGGCTCATGCTGGAGGTGCCCACCATCGGCTGTGCCAAGTCCCGTCTGTGCGGACTGCACGGCCCGGTGCCTGAGGCCGCCGGCTCCTGGGCCCCCCTGCAGGATGAGGGGGAGACCATTGGCCTGGTGGTGCGCACCAAGGAGGGCTCGCCTCCAGTGTTCGTCTCCCCTGGGCACCGTATCGGCCTGGAGGAGGCCGCCCGCTGGGTGCTGGCCTTGTGCCGTGGCCACCGCCTGCCGGAGCCCACCCGCCTGGCCGACCTCCTGTCCAGGGGGCGGCCCCTGCCTCGCACGCCCCCGCCCCAGCCTCGCCTCCTCTGAAACCCCTGCTAGAATCGAAGTAGGGAGGGAAGGAGATGCAGGAGCCTAGGGAGCTGCTTACTACCGTCCGCCAACGCCTGGACGATATCTTGGACCGTCTTTGACATCGCCGCCCTGGAAAAGGAGGCGGCAAGCATAGAGGCGGCAGCCTCTGCCCCCTCTTTCCAAGCATAGAGGCAGCAGCCTCTGCTCCATCTTTCTGGGACGACCCGGCGCGGGCCCAGGCCCAGATGCGGCGCCTGGCGGCCATCCGGGAGCAAGTGGAGACCTGGCGAGGCCTGGAGGCCCAGGCCCATGACCTGAGCGAGCTCCTGGCCCTGGCCGAGGCCGAGGGGGATATGGCCCTGGCCCAGGAGGTGGCCCAAGAGGTGCAGGCCCTGGCCAGGCGCCTAGAGGAGCTGGAGCTCTCTCTGGCCATGTCCGGCCCCTATGACCGCCGCGACGCCATCTTGGCCATCCACGCCGGGGCTGGAGGCACCGATGCCCAAGACTGGGCGGAGATGCTCCTGCGCATGTACCTGCGGTGGGCCGAGCGCCATGGCTTTCAGGCCCGCATCGTGGACCTGAGCCGGGGAGAGGAGGCAGGCATCAAGAGCGCCACTGTGGAGATCGCCGGCCCCTATGCCTACGGCTACCTCAAGTCCGAGAAGGGCGTCCACCGCCTAGTGCGCCTCTCCCCCTTCGATGCCGGACACGCCCGCCACACCTCCTTCGCCCTGGTGGAGGTACTGCCAGAGGTGGAGGCCTCCACCGAGGTGGAGATCCGGCCTGAAGACCTAAAGGTCGAGACCTTCCGCTCCAGCGGGCCCGGGGGCCAGCACATGCAGAAGACGGAGACGGCGGTGCGCATCACCCACCTCCCCACGGGCATCACGGTGTCCTGCCAGAACGAGCGGTCGCTACAGCGCAACAAGGAGATGGCCCTCAAGATCCTGCGCGCCCGCCTCCTCCAGCGGGAGCTGGAGCGGCAGGCCCAAGAGAAGGCCCGCCTCAAAGGGGAGCACGTGCCCGCAGAGTGGGGCCACCAGGTGCGTTCCTACGTCCTCCACCCCTACAAGCTGGTCAAGGACCACCGCACGGACTATGAGACCCACGACGCCGAGGCCGTCCTGGACGGGGAGCTGGACCCCTTCATGTGGGCCTATCTCCAGTCCCTCATCGGCAAGGGGGAGGGGTGAGCCCCTTTGCCCTTCTGGCCCGGGCCCTGGCCCTGACCATGGCCCTGGCCACCCCCCTGGTCCCCGCGGCGGCCTCGGCCCAGGCCCCCTTCCATCTGCTGGAGGTGAGGGCCGAGAACCGTTTCCCGCAGGGCGTCTTCTTTTCCCTGCGCCTGGAGAGCGAGGCCCCGGTGCAGGAGGCCCGGTTACATTACCACCTGGGCCCCCGCGCCGTGCCCGCCGTAGTCGCCCCCGCCCTGGAGCCCTCCACCCAGGTGGAGTTGGGCTATCTTTTGGGCTGGCCCAAGGCCTATCTGCCGCCAGGCCTGGAGATCACCTTCTGGTGGGAGGTCACCGACTCCCAGGGACGCACCATGACTACCCAGCGCCAGTCCTTCGTCTATACTGACCCCCGCTTCCCCTTCCGCACCCTGCAGGAGGGCAAGGTGCGCCTCCACTGGTATGAGGGGGATGAAGAGGAGGCCCACCGCCTCCTGCAGGTGGCCACAGAGACCCTGCACCGGATGGAAGAGCTATTAGGGGTGGAGGTGCCCTTCACCGTCCAGGTGTGGGTCTACGCCAACTCCAGCGATATGCGGGAGGCCCTGGTGCCCAGGAGCGAAGCCTTCGAGAGTCGGGTCATCACCGCCGGGGAGAAGGTGGCCGAGGACACGGTGCTGGTGGCGGGCATGGGGGCCCTGGACACCCTGCGCCATGAGCTGGCCCACGTGGTGACGGCCGTGGCCGGGGAAGGGCCCTTTGGTGGCCTCCCTGCCTGGCTGGACGAGGGCACCGCCACGTACGCCCAGGAGGAAGTGGGGGGCTTTGGGCGGGCCTTCGAGCGGGCGGTGGCCGAGGGGCACCTTTTGCCCCTCCCCTCCATCAGCGCCTATCCTGGCGACCCCCGCCTGGTGAACCTGTTTTACGGTCAGTCCTGGGCCCTGGTCTCCTACCTTATCGAGACCTATGGTCAGGAGAAGTTCGCCCAGCTCTTCGCTGCCTTCAAGAAGGGGGCCACCACCGATGAGGCCCTGCGCCGGGTCTACGGCCTGGGGGTGTACGAGCTGGAGGACCAGTGGCGGCGCTTTCTGGGGCTGCCGCCCGTGTCCCTGCCCACCCCCACCGTGGCGCCGGCCTCCCCTCAGGCCGAAGGTGGGAGGGGGGGCATCCTCCTGGCGGTGGGGGCGGCCTTGGGGGCGGCCGCCGCCCTGGTGGTGGGGATAGCGGCCTACAAGGCGTACACCCACAGATGAAGAAGGCAATGGGGGTACCGCCCGGGGGGTGACGCTAGCTAAGGGAGGATAAGGCCCCCGGGCCCTTTCTTCCCCTGTGGCTCCAGGCGGGAGGCCTCCCCTTGGGTAGTGGGAGGGCCGGAAAGGGGGCTGGCGGCGGCCTTCACCACCTGCTCGGCCAGCACCTTGGGGGGCACCGCCCCAGGGATGGCCACCCGGTCATTGATGACCGTAAGGGGGACGGCCCGCACGTTGTACTTGCGGGCCAGCTCCGGGAACTCAGAGACCTCCACCACCTCTGCCCGCACCTTGGGGTTGACCATGGCCAGGCCGAAGGCGGCACGGGCCATCTGGGGGCAGTAAGGGCAGGTGGGGGTCACAAACACCTGCACCCAGGCCTCCTCCCGCAGGCGGCGGATCTGGCGCTGGGCCTCCTCGGGGATGGGCGCCTCCCCCCGCGACAGGTGGACGATGGTCTCGATGAATTCCGGGAACTCGTAGCCGCTGGGGATGCCATAGAACTTAAGGACTGCCCCATCCTTGCCCCGCAGGACGATGCCCGGCACCTTGTCCACCCCCAAGCGGCGGGCCTCCTCCGCCTCCTCCTCCAGGATGTGGACGCGCAGGCTGATCTTGTCTGTGAGGCCGGCCAGCTCCTGGAGCATCTCCTGCGTGGGCTTGCAGGTGGGG
>FWWL01009476.1_pt1 | contig 11783 bp, 8 predicted proteins | sample 2228331 | NCBI WGS metagenome assembly FWWL01 (sample SAMEA103939775, study PRJEB20133) | metagenome | reverse complement strand
GGCGTCCGGCAATCGGCGGGTCGCAGACCCGCCGAGAGCACCCGCCGGGAGCGAAAAAGAGCATTTCGCCAGAGTCCAGTTCAGACCAGAGCACGCTTTTCACGTTTTACATTTTACGCCCCCGCACCCACCGCAGGACCTGCTCCGGCATCTGATCCCGGTTCTCCACCGTCAGTTCCCAGAGGGTGATGGTGGGGAGTTGCTTCAGCGCGTCGGCCCAGGGATGGGGTTTGGCCATAATCGTTGCCACGACGGTGTAGGGCCCGCTGACGGCCTGGATGACCGTCTCCTTGAAGGGTCCGGAGAAGAGTTCCATCTTGCCGATTTCGTCTATGATGACGATGCGCCCTTCCTGCATCGCCCGGCGCAGCGCCCCCACCCCGACTCGCGAGAAGGTCTCCACATCCACCCCGTAGCGGCCTACGCGCGGGTAGCGGGGGCCGCGGAAATCCACGTGGGAGAGCAGGGCCTCCTCCCCGTCCAGCGTGACCAGACAGAAGCCCTTGCGGCCGCCCGGGCCGCGAATCTCCTCGGTGTAGAAGCCGCCCGCCCGAGGGCCCAGTCCCTCCACCACTGCTTTGATCACCGTCGTCTTCCCGACGCCGGGCCTTCCGGTCAGGAGAAGCGTTCTACCCATCGTCTGCCTCCGTCGTTATCATCGGTAAGCCATTTTACCACATTTCATCCATTGGGGGGAGAAAGTCGCCGCCTCGCAAACCCCTCAAGGACCCACCAGCCATATCCGGCCATCATCAGAACACCGGCCATCTGCCGTACAGACCGGCAGACGCTCTGCCGGAGACTGTCCGTCGTACAGCCCTACAGCCAGGGTGAAATCCCCTTCCTTAAGTCCTGAAGTGGACGGGATGGCAATCCGATCTATCACAACTTCCCCCGGCCGCCACGCAAAAGTGGGTTGAAGGCCGTAGGCGGGAGCATGGTCCGCCTGTGCAACCACTTCTCCGTTTCGGTTATAGACGTGGACAAAAACTCTGTAATCCTGTTCCAGGGAACGGAGTGCTTCCCAGTAAAGAGTCAATTGCAGGTCTTTCTGGCTATCCCGACCGCGAGATAACGCAAATCCTTTCAGCCGGATGACATCTCCTGCTCTTGCGTTCAGATGGTCATCCCGAAGCAATTCCTCACCCAGGGTACTGAAAAGCGCCAGATGGTGAAAGCCAAACTCCCAGGTCTGGATTGGGAACGCGTTCCGGATCAACCACGGCTCCACCCACCGCGCCGGGTCTCCCGGAATCACATATCCGCCGACAAACCACAGCCGCGAGTGGCGGGATATAGCATTATGCAGAAGGTCCTGGGCCAGTTCCGGAGCAGGTGGTATATATGCAGGGGGCAGTCGGGGGTATTCATCCAGGATGAGTTCATAGAGAAACCCGCTATCGGAGATCAGCCCGTCGCCCGGTTCCCAATGGGCCGCGACATACCTCAATGCCTCCATCCGACCATCGTCCCGGAGCCGATCGGGCATCCGGGCCGTTGCCCGGACCACCACAATCCCCGCACAGAACAGCAGGCCCAGCCCCGCCGCGCTCAGCATACGACCCGCGGGACGGGAAGAAACCGCAATACGCAGAGCGGCACCTCCCAATATCAACGCTCCGATTACCACCAGCAACGCAACGGCATCCACCTGCTCCCCCTGCACCCAACTCCAGTCCAGGCGACCCTGGAGAAGCAGGCGGGTCTGAACGACCAGAGGAGATAACGCGGGGTTGAACAAGGCCTCTTTACCGCGATAAAACCATACGTCCGGCGCCAGCCCGGGCATCCCCTCCAGGACAAATTCCGTCTCCACGTAGTTTACTGCCGCGCCGATGAACTGCGCCAGAATGGAGACACCGGTCAGCAGGAAGAGAACCGCACGCCCCGCAATGCGGAATTGTCCTGCGGACTCCCACACTCCGGTGATCGGGACAAACATCAGCGGCAAAAGCAGAAGCAGGTACCGTGGCCCCCAGGACCACCCGCCATGCCAGTTCCTCCAGAGGGATATGAAGATGAGGTAAATAGCGAAGGAAGCACCAATCAGCAGCAAGTCCCTCCGATATCTTCGCCAGGTCAGGCAAAGACCAGGGATCGCCAGCAGGAGCACCGGGGAGAAAAACAGCAGCCCACGGGCAGGGCTGACCAGTAATCCTGTAACACCCGCATAGAACGGGGATGCAAAATCCGCTACCGTGAGCCGGTAGCCTGTATCCCACCACCGGCCAAATCGCAGGATGTTATATAGAGCCACGATGAGCAGAGGCCCAAGTATGCCAGCCAGAGCGCCAGAGACGGCATTTTGCAGCGCCCGAATTCCGGCCTTGCCGTTTTTCCGTACCACCTCATACAACATATCTACCAGTGGGAGGGGCAACACCAGAAGGCCAGTTGGGAGAGATGCACCAGCCAACCCCACCCCCAGTCCGCACAAAAACGAGTCTTTTATCCGATGGCCTTTCCGGAAGAGAGAACATCCATGGAAGGCCAGCACAAGGCCCAGCGCTCCCGCGGGTTCAGAAAACAACATCCGGGCATACGGCCACGCCAGCGTGCCCACCCCCCAGACCAGCGCCGAAATCCAGGACGCCCGAACGGAGAACCCCAGCGATGACAGGTACAGAAACAACAGGGCGCCGGTCGCTGCTGTCACCACTCCACTGGTCAGATGGGCCGCGTGGACCGCCCCCATCCCGGGGACGAACTTCGCGACCCAGAAAAACGGTAAGGCCAGCAGAGATATGCCGATCCCCTTTTTGCAGAAAATATCGCCAGACAAACCCGGCGTCCCCAACTGCTCATAGACCTTGAAATCCCCCTGATAAAACGCCACCGGGTTTACATCCAGTCGCCCTTTGCCCAAACTGGCAGTGACCGCCACGATGTACGCCTCATCAATGCTGTGAATGCGACCGCCGTAGGTGAAGAGATAGACGGCAAACAGGAAAAAGAAAACACCCAGAGCAATCCAGCGACGATTCACAGAGGAATTGCTCATTTTTCCTCCTGACGAAGTTCGTTCTGGGAAACCGAGTGTTCATTATAACTCTCCATCCCCATTTGCCAAACGTCCCCTTCGGGATGGTTCATAATTGGTGACACTTTCTGCAAACGCATTCGCTCCGATGCCAGGATTGGTTGCCTCAAGAGTGCCCAGAAGGAACAACTCCAGTGAGTAGCAATGCTGGACAAATGCCCCCTCGCCCCCCTTTATCCCCCCTCCCCCTGCCCTGACGGGCGGGGGAGACCTCACCCTCACCCCGTCGCCTTCGGCGACACCATAAAGTTTGGCCTTTTCGGCCCGAACTACCTGGAAAAAGGGGGAAAAGCAGTTTGCCCGCCCGCGATACACCGAAAGAAAATATTTTTCATCACGGCGGCTTCGCCGCCGTGATGAAAAATATTATTCTCTTTTACCCCTTTGCGGGGGATTTGCGATAAAAACAAGACGAATTGTTAGAAAGGCCAAACTTCATAGGAGGGGGGCAGGGGGAAGGGGCAATGATTAGGGATATCTTCTAATATGACACATCCAAACGCAATTGGTTAGGACTTACGCAGTTGAACCCTTGATTGCCCATATGTGCCGGCTTTTGACGCCATCGAGCACCAGATAGAGCGGTTTCACCCGCCAACTGCGTAACTCCTATTGTAACTCCTATTGGTATAACTTAGGGGCGAGAGCCTCCCTGCCGGAGGGTGAAATAACCCAGCTTCGCAGGCTGGAACGCCGCTCCGCTGCGCTTCGTGGCTCGCTACGAGCAGCCCCGAAGGGGCTTCCGCTTTGAGCCCGACGGTTTCGCGTCGGGCGGAGCTGCCCTGTCCCGACTAAGTCCGAACTTCAGTTGGGCTTGTGCAGCAAATTCCCTTCCGGGGAACAGCGTGACCGTGAAAAGGGGGAAAGTGGGGTTTGTGTGGGCGGCTTCGCCGCCCACACAAACCCCACACCCCACCCCTTTCCCATGCAGGGTGAATTGCTGCACAGGCCCAGGCTCCGTTGAAACTTGACAAATGGCCTATCGGGGGTATACTATTTTCCGCTCCCGGTATCCACCTGTAGTCCGTCTCAGGCAAAAGGAGGTGGTGCTACAACGAGGTAAGTCTCAAACGATTCCCGCGAGAGATGTTTCCCCAAATTCATTCCCAGAGACTATCCAAAGGAGGAGTCCCATGTCCCGCAGAATTCGCGTCTGGTCTTTGGTGAGCATCGTCGTGGTGGCGATGCTTCTGGCGGCTTGTGCCCGGCCGACCCCTACTCCTGCCCCAACCAGGCCGCCGGAGGTCCAGCCCACCGTCCCGCCCACCGTCCCACCGTCCCCTGCTCCGGAAAAGAAGCAACTGGAAATCTTCTCCTGGTGGACGACCGGCGGTGAGGCCGCGGGCCTCCTGAAACTCTTTGAACTGTACAACCAGAAGTTCCCCGATGTGGAGATCATCAACGCCACGGTGGCCGGTGGGGCTGGCTTTGAGGCCAAGCCCGCGCTCAAGGCCCGCATGCTGGGTGGCGACCCGCCCGACTCTTTCCAGGTGCACATGGGGCACGAACTTATTGACACCTGGGTAACCACCGGCTATATGGAGCCGCTGGACGATCTCTTCAAGGAGGAGGGCTGGGAGAACGCCTTCCCCAAGGGAGTGCTGGAGATCATCTCCTACGACGGCCATTACTGGTCCGTGCCGGTCAACATCCATCGCTCCAACGTCCTCTGGTACAATAAAAAGGTCTTTGAGGCCAACGGCTGGAAGCCCCCGGAGACCTTTGACGAGTTCTTCGCCCTGGCGGAGGAGATGAAAGCCAAAGGGATCACTCCGCTGGCCCTGGGCGATGTAGGTATCTGGGCGTCCACCCATCTCTTTGAGGTGGTCCTGGCCGGGACGATGGGCGCGGAGAAGTACAACGGGCTCTGGACCGGCGAGACCGACTGGAACGGCCCGGAGGTCAAGCAGGCTCTGGAGACCATGGCGAGGATGCTGGAGTACGTCAACCCTGATCACTCCGCGCTCTCCTGGGACCAGGCGAACGACCTGGTCATTCAAGGGAAGGCCGGGATGACCATTATGGGCGACTGGGTGGATGCCGACAACCTGGCGAAGGGCTTTGCCGACTCCGGCTGGGCCTCTCCACCGGGGACCAAGGGCATCTTCATCGCCCTCTCCGATACCTTTGGTCTGCCCAAGGGAGCCCCGCATCGGGAGCAGGTAATTGAATGGCTGCGACTGGTCGGCTCCAAGGAGGGCCAGGAGGCCTTCAACCCGCTGAAAGGCTCCATCTGCGCCCGCAATGACTGCGACCCGAACCTCTTCGGGCCCTACCTGCAGTCGGCGATGCAGGACTGGCAGAAGGATGCCATCGTGCCCAGCCTGGCCCACGGCGCCGCGGCCTCCGAATCCTGGGTGACGATGATCAACGACGTGATGACCGTCTTCGTCACCGATCGGGATGTGGCCAAGGCTCAGGCCGGCCTGGCGCAGGCCTGCAAAGACGCCGGGGTGTGCAAGTAACCTCTCCCCGGCTCCTCTAACGGCAAGGCAGCCCATAAAAGGGCTGCCTTGCCCCTAATTCGGGTTTCCTTATGCGCCGTCTATCCTGGGACCGAATTGTCTCCGTTTTTCTCCTCCTTCCATCCATTCTGGCGATTGCCGTCTTCGTCTACGGCTTTATCGCTTGGACCGGATGGGTTTCTCTCTCCAACTGGGATGGCTTGCGCCCCAACCTGACCTGGGCCGGTTTTGTCAACTACGTCAAACTCTTCGCCAATCCCCGTTTCCAGATTGACATCCGCAACACGGTGGTCTTCACCACTTTCTTCCTGCTGGCATGTATCGCCATCGGGTTAGGCCTGGCCATCGTTCTGGATCAGGGCATCCGGGGCGAAAACTTTTTCCGCAGCCTGTTCCTCTTCCCGATGGCAATTTCCTTCATCGTTACCGGAGTGACGTGGCGCTGGCTGCTGGCCCCCGGCGACCCGGCCACCGGTCGCCTGACCGGTATCAATGTCTTGCTGAACGCCGTCGGCCTGCCGATGTCCAAGTGGTACACGGACCCCACCGTGCTCTACATTCAGCCCACCGCTGGAGTGGGGCTTCTGCTCCAGAAGGTCGGGCTGGGCTCCCTGACCACGCCCAACTTCGGCATTCCGGTGGCAATGATTTCCATCGTCATTGCTGCCACCTGGCAGATGTCCGGGTATGTGATGGCGATGTATCTGGCAGGCCTGCGGGGCATTCCGGAGGAGTTGCGGGAGGCTGCGCTGGTGGACGGTGCCAGCGAGTGGGGGGTTTACCGGCACATTGTCTTCCCTCTGCTCAGACCGGTGACGCTGAGCGTTATCATCGTCCTGGGCCACATTTCGCTCAAGATTTTTGACCTGGTCGCCGCGATGAGCAAAAAAGGGCCGGGCTTCGCCACCGACGTGCCGGCCTACTTTATGTTTGAGACCACCTTCCAGGGAGACCACTACTCCCAGGGAGCCTCTATCGCGATCTTCCTGCTGGTTACCGTCAGCCTGCTGGTCATCCCCTACCTGGTCTACAGCACCCGACGGGAGGCGGAGATATGAACGCGGCACGGAACTGGTTGCTCCGCCATGGGAGTCGCATCGGGCTCTACCTGATCCTGCTGACGGCCAGCGCGTTCTATCTCCTCCCGGTTTACGTGCTGGTGGTGACCAGCCTGAAGCCCTACGCCGAAGCCAACCTGGCCGGGATGTGGCATCTGCCCTCCGCTCCCAGCCTGGAGAGTTTCCTGCGCGCTTTTGAGCAACTGCGGCCCCACTTCCGTAACAGTTTCTACCTGACCATCCCGGCGACGATTCTCTCCTCCCTGCTGGGTTCGCTCAACGGCTATGTCCTCTCCAAATGGCGCTTTCGGGGATCGGAGGTCCTGTTCCCCATTATGCTCTTCGGGATGTTCATCCCCTACCAGAGTATCCTGATCCCGCTGGTGCAGGTGCTGCAGCGGGTCAATGCCTGGGCGGCAGCGATCGGCGTTCCGCCCGCGCTCCAGTGGCTGGTGCCGGGCTACGGTTCCATCACCGGGCTGGCCTTTGTCCACATCGTCTATGGCATTCCCATCACCACGTTGATTTTCCGCAACTACTACGCCACGGTACCCAACGAACTGGTGGAGGCGGCGAAGATTGACGGGGCAAACATCTTCAAGATTTACCGCTGGGTATTGTTTCCCATCTCTATGCCCGCCTTTGCCGTCGTAATGATCTGGCAGTTCACGTCTATCTGGAACGAGTTCCTCTTCGCGGTCATCCTCACCCAGAATCCGGCCATCCGCCCGGTGACGGTGGCTCTCTACAACCTGGCGGGGAGTTACATCGTGGAGTGGAACGTTCAGATGGCCGGGGCGCTTCTGGCGGCGATGCCCACCCTGCTGGTCTACATTTTCCTGGGCCGTTTCTTTATGCGAGGCCTGCTGGCGGGGGCACTGAAGGGGTAGGTTTTACCCGGTGTAAAATCAGCACGCCAGACACCGAAAAAGTGTCTGGCGTGCTGATTTTTGGAAGATGCCCCGGCGAGAATTTCACTACTCCACCGCTATCCCTTGAGCGCTCCAGCCAGGACGCCGCGGATGAAGTACCGTCCAAGGAACAGGAAAAACAGGAGCGGGATCAACACCCCGATCAGCGCGGCCGCCATCTGAATATTGTAAAGGGCCACAAAACTTCCTTTGACTTCTGCCAGTTTGACCTGAATGGTCGTGGTCTGAGGTGTGGAAAGCGTCAGGGCTAACAGAAACTCGTTCCACACCTGGGTGAAGACGAGAATGGCCGTGGAGGCATACGCTGGCAGAGAAATGGGGGAGACCACGCGGAAGAATATCTGCGGCTTGCTGGCGCCATCCACCGCAGCGGCCTCTTCCAGTTCACGCGGTACAGATAGGAAAAACGTCCCCATCAGCACGGATGCCAGCGGCACGTTGAGGATCAGGTAACTGAGAATTAATCCCGTGTGGCTTAGAGCCAGTCTTGTTTTCGCCATCAACTGGACCAATGGAATCAGGATGACCTGATAGGGGAGATACAGAGCAACCCCGACCAGGATAAACAGCACTCTGGTCACAGCAGACCTGGACCGGCTCAGATAATATCCCCCCAGGCCACCAAAGAATGTTGCCAGAAGTGTGACGGTGAAAGAGATGATGGACGAATTAACCAGGGAGGAACGAATCAGCCGGAAGGCCTCCGCGTAATTCTGGAACTGAAGGTTCCCGCTGGGCACCAGATAAGCGCGCTGGCTGATTTCCACTGGCGTCTTCAACGAGGTCACGACCATCACGTAGATGGGCAGGACATACACGAAGGTCAGGACCAGCGTGGCCAGAAGTATGGTGATTCTGGTGAGAGGGTCTCTGGTTCTCATTCAAACCACTTCCGGAAGGCGTAAATGGTGTAGGGTATGACGATGACCAGGGCCATCAGGAAGATAATCATTCCCAGACCGGCCCCTAAGGCGACCAGGTGTTGCTGGAAGGTGGCGATGAACATAAACAGGGCCAGCACGTCCGTGGAGTAGCCGGGCCCACCGAAGGTCACCACGTAGACGATATCAAAGACTTTGAGGGCGGAGATCAGTAGCAGGGAAACCAGGATCAGGATGCCGCCGCGGATGTTCGGGACAATGACAGAGAAGAGGATGCGCAGTTTGGACGCGCCGTCCACAATCGCGGCCTCCACCATCTCCTGCAATTCGGTCGTGCGGAATGAAGATTGAAGGATAATGACGGCAAACCCCAGGTACTGCCAGATGAAAATGAGAATCAGCCAGTAAGTCGCCGCTCTGGGATTGGTTACGAAACCACCGGTCAGGTTTCCCAATCCCACCAGACGCAACAGGGTGTTGATTACCCCTTTATCCGGCTGATACATCCAGGACCAGATGGTGCCCGTCACAATAAAGGACATCGCGACCGGGTAGAGAATCAGCGTCCGCACATATGATTCAATCCGTTTGACAGAGCCGATCTCCAGCATATATGCCAGAAACAGGGCGATGATCACGGTGGGGAGGACACCGATGGAGAGCCATTTGACGTTGTTGATCATATCCACCCGGAAGCGGTCCAGCCGCACCATCATCTGATACCACTTCAGCCCTACAAACTGATAGTTGGGCGCCGTCCCCTGCCAGTTTGCCATGGAGATATAGACGGTCCAGATGAGCATCCCGTACAGGACGGTCAGGAAAACCAGCAGGGGCAGTAAGAAGGGAAGAGACTCCAGGAAGTTTTTTATACGCTGTCGGGTGGAACCTCGGAATTTTGCTTTCATACCATCGCCTTCTCAAATAGAGGGGGTATTTGCGGGACACCCCACGCAAATACCCCCTCTCTCTACTCAGCCGACCGGCGCAGTGAGCGGGCTGCGAAGGGATTACCGATCCGGGTCTTTTACGGCCACTGATACCAGGCCGCCTCGGCTTTCACGTTGTAGGTGGTGAAGAGGTCGGCCACGGCAGAGATGGTCCCATCCACGTTCGGCTGGGCGATGAACGCCGCGATCACATCCCAGTAAGCCTGGGTGAAACTGAAGGGAGCGATGCTCCCATGCTGATCCAGGATCAGTTTACTGGGATTGTTCCGCACGTAGGTCTGCAGTTCCTGCCGAATCGGGTCCGGGAAGTTGGTCGGGTCAATGTCTATCCGGGCGAAGAGCCCGCCCTGGGTGACGTCCGTGGGGATTTGCAGTTCAGGCGATGCCACCACCTTTAACCAGTCCATCGTGGTCTTCGGGTGGGGAGCGCCCTTCGCCAGGCCGTAGGTATCGGGGTGGAAGAGCAGGATGCGCTCCGGCTTCTGCGGGAAGGTCACCGCGCTGAACTCCTTGCCCGGGGTCCAGCCACGGCTCTGGAAGTAGCCGATGGCCCAGGTGCCCATCAGCACCATCGCCGCGTCGCCGGAGACCACCAGACCGCAGGACTCATCCCAGGTCAGACCGGCATGGTAGGGGTAGATGTAGGGTGCCAGCGCTTCCAGTTTCTGCAGCGCCTCCTTGTAGACGGGGTCCGTCTTCACGTCAATCTCGCCTTTGTAGAGTTTCACGTAGTACTCCGGACCGCCGACTTCCAGGAGGATGCTGTCAAACACGAAGGCGGCCTCCCACTTCTCCTTGGTGCCCAGAGCCAGGGGGCTCATCTCCGGCCTGGCGTCCTTGATGGCTTTCGCAACAGCGATCAGTTCGTCGTAAGACGTCGGGGGCTGGAGATTCAGTTCATCAAACAGAGCCTTGTTGTAGTACAGGATGTTCTGGATGTGCATGTTCAGGGGAACGACGTAGGGGTGCCCACCGACGCTCACGGCCTTGGCCAGCGGCCCCGGGATGACGTCGGCGTACTTCAACTCCGCCCACAGGTCATCCAGCGGTTCCAGGTAGCCGCCGTCCACGTAGGACTTCAGTTCTGCCCCACCCAGGGTCTGCCAGGTATCCGGAGGCAGGCCTGCGGCCAACCGGGCCTGGAGCACGACCCGGTGGCTGACACCACCACCACCCGCCACCGGGTTCTCCACGACCTCTATATCCGGATACTTGTCTTTCAGCGCCTTGAACATCGCGTCTGCCGCTTCCCGCTCACCACCGGCAGTCCACCAGTGGAAAATCTCCAGTTTCCGGGCTTCCGGCAGCGGAGTCGCGGTCACAACGACCTGGACTTCACGAACGATCTCCGTTACGGCAGGGGCGACAGCAGGGGGCGGTGTGGGAGTAGGACCACAGGCGCTGAGAATCAGCCCCAATACCAGCAAACCGATCAGGGGGAGTACGCTCTTCTTCATAGTGCCTCCTTAAGGCAACTACAGGTGGTTGAGGGATAATCTTATAGCCGCACTCTCTGCTCCGGCCGGCTGTTTTTATTATAGTCCTGCTCAAGGTTTTGTCAAGAAGATGCCGCACGGATCCGCCGGAGGCAAGAGGGGAGCAACGCCAGGTATCCCCCCAGGAAGCCCAGCGCGCCGAGAGCGACAAGCCCCACCACCTGAGCGATCAGTTGACCGGGGCCATCGCCAATAAAACCGCGGGCGACGAGGAAACCGCTCACCCCCTGCCCGATAATCGTCCGATAGACCTCCGGACCGACGCCGTTCCACCCCTGCCCCCGGTTCCCGTCGGCAAAGATCGCCACCGCCAGGAGCCCCCAGAGGCCAGGGAGGGCCGCCATGGCCACCGCCGCGGTCTCATCGGCCAGCCGCAACAGGCGGTCCACCAGATAGACGCTCAGCGGGACCAGCAGCCCGGCCACTCCGCCGATCAGGAGCGCCGCCCAGGGGGGGATAAACGGCGCGCCCGCCGAGACCGCCACCAGTCCCCCCGCTGCCCCGCGCGCCACCATCAGCGGGTCGCCCAGCCCCACCGTCAGCCAGCAATAGAAGAGGGCGGTCAGCGTCGCGCCCGCCACGGCCAGCAGGCCGTTGACGATAGCCCGTCCGGCTTCCAGCCGGGCTCCCTCGGTGTGCAGTGGGCTGCCCAGCACCCATCCCAGCCACCCGATCAGCAGGAGCAACACCCCCAGGTTCGCCAGCAGGGGGAAGTGGGCCGGCGGCATCTCCGCGGGCCCCTGCGATGGGGGTTTCCGCCCCCGCGCTATCAGCGCCCCCAGGGCGACGAATCCGCTCAGCAGGAAGACAACCCCGCTGCCGGCAAAGTCCACCGTCCCGTGCCCTCGCTCCAGGGTCTGCCCCAGAGAGGCCAGCCATCCACCGCCCCAGACCCAGCAGGCGGCCAGAGGGAAAAAGAGAGCCCCGGTCAAGAACCCCGTCAGGAGCACCCAGCCCCATC
>FWWL01009475.1_pt1 | contig 11785 bp, 8 predicted proteins | sample 2228331 | NCBI WGS metagenome assembly FWWL01 (sample SAMEA103939775, study PRJEB20133) | metagenome | reverse complement strand
CGGCCTTCAGGGATTTCAGGTCGGACTCGACCGCCGCCACGCACACCCGCACGGGGCCCGAGCGCACGTACAGCTGCGCGCTCTCCCCCGTGGCCGCGGCGAGCCGCTCCAGCGCCGGCTGCGCGAGGTCCCGCAGCGGCGCCTGGCGACGGGCGGTCGCGGCCATGCGCAGCAGCCGGGGGCCGAGGCGGTACCCGAACCGCCCCTCGAGGCTCACGTACCCGTGGACGGCGAGGGCCCGCAGGAGCCGGTGCGCCGTGGAGCGCGGGAGCCCCGTCGCGGCGACCACCTCGGGAAGGCTCCGCGCGCCGCCCTCGACCGCCTCGAGCACCGCGATCGCGCGGTCGAGCGTGCCCACCCCGCTCTCGACGACCGCCATGTCCCATATCTTGGCATTCCATCCCACGATATGGAACAGGGCTGGACACGGGGATCCCGCCCTGCGAGCATCTGCGGCGTGGGTGGACAGACGCTGGCCGAGAAGGTCTGGGAGCGCCACGTGGTTCGACGGGCCGAGGGCGAGCCCGACCTCCTGTACGTGGACCTGCACCTCGTCCACGAGGTCACGAGCCCGCAGGCCTTCGACGGCCTGCGCCTGGCCGGGCGGCGCGTGCGGCGACCGGACCTCACGCTCGCCACGATGGACCACAACGTCCCCACGGCCCCGGGGCCGGTCGAGCCGATCTCCGCGCGGCAGATGGAGGCCCTGCGCCGCAACTGCGAGGAGTTCGGCATCCGGCTGTTCCCCACCGGCCACATCGGGCAGGGCATCGTCCACGTGATCGGCCCCCAGATGGGGCTCACGCAACCGGGCATGGTGATCGTCTGCGGGGACTCCCACACCTCCACCCACGGGGCCTTCGGGGCCCTGGCCTTCGGGATCGGCACCTCGGAGGTCGAGCACGTGCTCGCGACCCAGACCCTGCCCCAGTCCCGGCCGGGGACGATGGCGATCACCGTCGAGGGCGACCTGCCCCCCGGGGTCTCGGCCAAGGACGTGATCCTCGGCATCATCCACCGGATCGGCACGAACGGCGGGGTCGACCACATCCTCGAGTACCGGGGCTCGGCGATCCGCTCGCTCTCGATGGAGGGCCGCATGACCGTGTGCAACATGTCCATCGAGGCGGGCGCCCGCGCGGGGATGATCGCCCCGGACGACGTGACCTTCGCGTACCTCGAGGGGCGACCCCACGCCCCGAAGGGGGCCGCGTGGGAGCGGGCCCTCGAGGACTGGCGCTCCCTCGTCACCGACGAGGACGCGGTCTTCGATCGGGAGGTCCGGATCGAGGCCGCGGAGCTCCGCCCCTACGTCACCTGGGGCACGACCCCCGCGCAGTCGGTCACGATCGACGACGTGGTGCCGGAGCCGGCCGACGAGGCGGCCGAGCGCGCCCTCGCCTACATGGGCCTCGAGCCGGGGACCCCGATCCGGGAGATCCGCCCGGACACCGTGTTCATCGGCTCCTGCACGAACTCCCGCATCGGCGACCTCCGGGAGGCGGCGGCCGTGGTCCGGGGGCGCCGGGTGAGCCCCGGCGTGCGGGCCCTGGTCGTGCCCGGCTCGATGCTCGTGAAGCGCCAGGCCGAGGAGGAGGGTCTGGACCGGATCTTCATCGAGGCGGGCTTCGAGTGGCGCGACGCCGGGTGCTCGATGTGCCTCGGCATGAACCCGGACCGCCTCGCGCCGGGCGAGCGGAGCGCCTCGACCTCGAACCGGAACTTCGAGGGGCGTCAGGGAAAGGGCGGCCGCACCCACCTCGTCTCCCCCGCCGTCGCCGCGGCGACCGCGATCGCCGGGCACTTCTGCACCCCGGAGGACCTCTGATGCGCCCGTTCCGCGTGCACACCGGCCGCGCGGTCGTGCTCGACCGGGCCGACGTGGACACCGACCAGATCGTGCCCGCCGAGTACCTGAAGCGGATCGAGCGGACCGGCTACGGGCCGTTCCTGTTCGCGGAGTGGCGCAAGGACCCGGACTTCGTCCTCAACCGCCCCGAGGCGCAGGGCGCGACGATCCTCCTCGCGGGACCGAACTTCGGCTGCGGCTCGAGCCGCGAACACGCGGTGTGGGCCCTCGAGGACCACGGCTTCCGCGCGATCGTCGCGCCGAGCTTCGCCGACATCTTCCGCACGAACTGCACGAAGGTCGGCCTGCTCCCCGTGGCCCTGCCCACCGAGACGGTCCGCGCCCTCATGGACGCCGTGCTCGCCGACCCCTCGCTCGAGCTCACGGTGGACCTGGAGGCCCGCGAGGTGCGCGGCGCGGGGATCCGGGCCCCCTTCGGGATCGACGACTTCACCCGGTGGCGGCTCCTGGAGGGGCTGGACGACATCGGGCTGACCCTCCGGCACGAGGAGGCCATCGGGGCGTACGAGGCGACCCGGCCGGACTGGCTCCCGACGACCACCTAGCCCTCCCCCGGGGGAGCCCCGTTCGGTGGAGCGCCTCGCCCCCTCTGGGGACTCAAGCCCACCCTCGGTTGCGCCGATGGCATAGGCATGTCGACGCCCGACCCAGTCGACGGGGCCGCCCAGGCCCGTCGGCCGACGACCGAACGACCGCGCCGTCGCGAGACCGACCTCGTCGCGCCGCCGGCCCTCCTCGGCAAGCCCCTGCGCCGGGAGACGGACGGGTGGCTGGAGCGCTGGATGGCCACGGTGGCTGACCTCGCGCGCCTGAAGGCGACCCACCCGATGCTCGACGCCGTGATCGACGAGCAGGTCGGGCGGCGGATCCGCATCGGTGACCACTGGCTCGCCGACTTCGCCTCCTGCAACTACCTCGGCTTCGACCTCGACCGCGAGATCATCGAGGCCGTCCCCGCCTACCTGGAGCGCTGGGGCACCCACCCCAGCTGGTCGAGGATGCTCGGCAGCCCGGTCCTCTACGAGCAGATCGAGGAACGGCTCACCGCCCTCCTCGGATGCGAGGACACGCTCCTGCTGCCGACGATCACGCACATCCACATGTCCGTGATCCCCGTCCTCGCCGGCAGCGGCGTCATCTTCCTGGATGGGCGGGCCCACAAGACCATCTACGACGGCGCCATGATCGCGCGCGGCCACGGCGCGACCGTCCAGCGGTTCCGGCACAACGACCACGAGCACCTCGAGGAGCTGCTGCGGGCGTGCAGGATCACCCCCCGGCTCATCGCGATCGACGGGGTGAACTCCATGACCGGCAACGCCCCGGACGTGCGGGAGTTCGCCCGGCTCGCGCGCGAGTACGACGCCCTCCTGTACGTCGACGACGCCCACGGCTTCGGCGTGATCGGCGAGCGCGCCCCCGACGAGCTCTGCGACTGGGGCAAGCGCGGCAACAGCGTGGTCCGCCACCAGGGCGAGACCTACGAGAACATCGTCCTCGTCGCCGGGTTCTCGAAGGCCTACTCCTCGCTGCTGTCGTTCCTCGCGCTGCCGACCAAGCTGAAGGACGTGCTCAAGGTCGCGGCCCCCCCGTACCTGTACTCCGGGCCGTCGCCGGTCGCCTCCCTCGCGACCGCCCTCGTCGGGCTCGAGGTGAACGACAAGCGGGGAGACCTGTACCGGTACGAGGCGTACCGGAAGACCCGGCGCGTGCTCGAGCGCCTCCACGAACTCGACATCTACACGCCGAACAGCTCGGGCTACCCCCTCATCGAGATCCCCCTCGCCAACCACGAGGACATCGACCCCGTGGGGCGGTACCTGTTCGACCGCGGGATCTACGTCACGATGGCGGCCTACCCGCTCGTCCCCAAGGACGAGGTGGGCTTCCGGATCCAGATCACCGCCGCCAACACCGACGACGAGATCGAGCTCCTCTGCGAGGTCCTCGGCGAGATCAACGAGCGGTTCGAGCTGCAGCACGAGCGTCACCGCCAGCTCCTGGCGGAGACCCGCCGGACCCGGTGACCCCGGGCGGACCACCCCGGATGCGCTACGATGCATCCCCCGACCGACCCACGCCCCGCCCCTAAGGTCGCCCGCCGGCTCGTCCGATACGGAAGCCATGAAGCGACGCGCGTGGCTCCTCTACCTGGCCGTCGCGTACGGCCTGCTCACGGGGTTCGCCCTCGTGCCGGGCATGCGACAGGGCTGGGTCTTCAACCTCATCGCCGCCTCCTCCCCCGTCGCGATCCTCCTCGCCGTGCGGATGTGGCGGCCGCAGACGCGGGCCCCCTGGTACCTGTTCGCGCTCGGCCAGGCCCTCTTCGTCGCGGGCGACGTGGTCACCTACAACTACTCGACGTGGTTCGACGGCGCCGAGCTGCCGTTCCCCTCCGTCGGCGACGTCCTGTACCTGTCCGTGTACCCCCCGCTCGTCGTGGGGATCCTCCTCATCATCCGGCGGCGCAGCCCCGGGCGGGACCGGGAGAGCCTCATCGACTCCCTCATCGTGGCGATCGGCGTGGGGGTCATCTCGTGGGTCTTCCTCATGGGTCCCACGGCCCACGACGCCTCCTCCACCCTCCTCCAGAAGCTCGTGGGGATGGCCTACCCGTTCATGGACCTGATCCTCCTCGCCGCCCTGGTCCGGCTCGTGATGGGAGGAGGGCGGACGGGCCTCTCCTCGTACCTGCTGCCGGTCGCCGCCCTCACCCTCCTCGTGACGGACTTCGTCTACGGGTACATCTCGGTGCAGGGCACGGTGTACGAGCCGACGTCCTTCGCCTACCTCGAGGCTGGCTGGGGCAGCTTCTACCTCCTGTGGGGCGCCGCGGCGCTGCACCCCTCGATGCGCCGGCTCACGGAGCCCGTCCCCGGCCACGAGGTGCGGATCACCCGCGGGCGCCTGCTCGTGATCGGCGCCGCGGCGCTGATCCCGCAGACGATCCGCGCGATCCAGCTGCTCCGCGGCGCACACACCGACCTGTGGGTCATCACGATCTCCACGACCGCGCTGTTCGTGCTCGTGGTGATGCGTATGGCCGGCCTCGTCCACAAGCTGGAGCTCTCCTTCGGTCGCGAGCGCGCCCTCCGGCGGGCCGGCGCCTCGCTCGTGACCGCCACGAGCCGGGAGGGCATCTACGAGGCAACCATGGAGGCCGTCGAGAGCCTGGCGGCGGACGCGCACGGGCGTCTGCTCCTGCGCGTCGAGGGGGAGGACCCGGATCGCTACCTGGTCGCCGCGGCCACGAGGGGGGCCGAGGTCCTCCTCGGCGCCCACGTGCACCTGCCGCTGCCGGAGCACGCCCGCGAGGCTCTGCGGCAGCGGCGGACGACCGACGCGCTGGACCCCGAGATCCTCCGCACCGCGCTGGACCTCCCCCTGGGGGTCACCCACGCGGTGGCCGCGCCCCTGTTCCTCAAGGGCGAGCTCACGGGCCTGCTCGTCGTGGCCTCCGCGACGAAGCTCGCCGCCACCACCCGCTACGGCCTGGACGCGCTGTGCTCCCAGGTCGCGCTGGCCCTGGAGAGCGCGGCCCTCACCGAGGACCTCCTGCGTCGGCAGAGCGAGGCGCGCTTCTCCTCCCTCGTCCAGAACTCCTCGGACGTCGTGATGGTCGTGGACGCCGACTCCACGATCCGCTGGATCAGTCCCTCGGTCGAGCGGGTGCTCGGCTTCTCCCCCGACGAGCTGGACGGCGGGAAGCTGCTCGGGGTGGTCCACCCCGAGGACAAGGCGGCCGTCCTGCAGTTCCTCACCGACGGGGCCCGCGAGGACCACCCGGGGATCGCCGAGTTCCGGATCCGCCACCGCGACGGCTTCTGGCTCCACGTGGAGACCCTGCGGACGAACCTGCTGCACGATCCGAACGTGCGGGGGATCGTCCTCAACACCCGGGACGTCTCGGAGCGTAAGGCCTTCGAGGAGCAGCTCGCGCACCAGGCGTTCCACGACCCCGTCACCGGTCTGGCGAACCGGGCCCTGTTCCGCGACCGCGTGGAGCACGCCCTGGATCGCCAGCTCCGGGACGGCCAGCCGATCTCCGTGCTCTTCCTGGACCTGGACGACTTCAAGACCGTCAACGACTCCCTCGGCCACGCGGCGGGCGACCGCATGCTGGCCGAGGTCGGCGAGCGGCTGCGGAACTGCCTGCGCGCCGCGGACACCGCCGCTCGCCTCGGCGGGGACGAGTTCGCCGTCCTGCTCGAGGACGGCGGGGACGCGACCGGCGCGGCCGACGTCGCCGCGCGGATCCTGGAGGCCCTCGACGCCCCCTTCCACCTCGAGGGCAAGGAGGTCACCTGCCGCGCCAGCATCGGCATCGCCACGGCCGAGGCCTCCCACGAGCGCGGCCGGATGGGCGCCGAGGAGCTGCTCCGCAACGCGGACGTCGCGATGTACATGGCCAAGGAGGCCGGCAAGAACCGCTACCAGATCTTCGAGCCCGCCATGCACGACATCGCGCTCCGGCGCCTCGAGCTCAAGGCCGACCTCCAGCGCGCCCTCGACAACGGCGAGTTCGTGCTCCACTACCAGCCGGTGATCGAGCTCGCGACGGGAGAGATCAGCGGGTTCGAGGCCCTCCTGCGCTGGAACCACCCCGAGCGGGGGCTCGTCCCTCCCATGGACTTCATCCCCCTCGCCGAGGAGACGGGCCTCATCGTCCCCATCGGGACCTGGGTCCTGCGCGAGGCCGCCGGATGGGGCAAGGCGCTCCAGGAGCGCTACCCGCGGCAGCCCCCGCTGCACGTCGCCGTGAACCTCTCGGCCAGGCAGCTGCAGCGGCCCGAGATCGTCCAGGACGTCGCCGAGGCCCTCATGCGCTCGGGCCTGGCGCCCGAGAGCCTCGTGCTCGAGATCACCGAGAGCGTCATGATGCGGGACGTCGAGCTGTCCCTCCAGCGGCTGCGGGAGCTCAAGGCCCTCGGCGTGCAGCTGGCGGTGGACGACTTCGGGACCGGGTACTCCTCCCTGAACTACATCCAGCAGTTCCCGGTGGACATCCTGAAGGTGGACAAGTCCTTCATCGACGCCTTCGACCTGGACGAGCGCAAGTCGGCCCTCACCGCGACCATCATCAAGCTCGCCGAGGACCTCGACCTGCGGCCCGTGGCGGAGGGGATCGAGCGCGCCGACCAGCTCGAGCATCTGCTGCGGCTGCGCTGCGACCTCGGCCAGGGCTACTACTTCGCCCGCCCCCTCCCGCCCGAGGGCGTGGACGAGCTGATCGAGGCGCGACGGGCCCTGGCCGGTCGGGACGCCGAGCTCTCCGGCTGATCCGAGCCCCGATCGGGCCCCAGGGGATCCTGCCTGGCTCCGGGCCGACCCCGCCTTCGGTCCCTGAACCCGACCTTCGGCGGTGGTCAAGGCCGCCCCGTCGTGGCAGGATGCGCAGCGCGGGGCTCGCGCCCCGCCGATCGCACGTCGGGGAGGGGCGGATGACCGAGGGGGACCGCATCAGGGTTCTCCTGGCGGGGAACGTGTACGCGAAGCGGACGCTCGTGCGCCGGATCCTCGAGGACGCCGGCTACGAGGTCGTCGGCGACGTGACCGACCCCGGACAGGTCCTGGAGATCGCGCGGGCTACCAGGCCCGACGTCGTGATCCTCGACGAGGACCTCGTGCCGCAGGGGATCCGGCTCGAGGACGTGCGGGGGGCCGCCCCCGACGTCCGGGTCGTGGTCTCGACCTCGGTGGTTCCGGGTCGGGGCGCGCCTCCCCCCGGCGCGGACGGGTACCTGGACAAGGGGATGGGGCTGTCCGCCCTCACGGCGCTCCTCGGCCGGCTGTTCGCTGCGCCGATCCCGGCGACCGTGGGGGCGGCCGAGACCGCGGTGGAGGAGGGTGCGATGGAGGACACGCAGCCGATCGTGCCGCCCGGGGGCGGGCGGAGCCGTTCCAGCGCGTACCGGACGGCGGCCGTCGTCGCCGGCCTCCTGCTCATCGTGTGGGGGGTCGTGACCGCGATCACGTCGGAGCGCGCCCCGCGCGGGGGGACCGTGGCGGAGCCGGGACGGGAGGCCGAGAGCGGCGGGATCGTCCAGGAGCCGCCCACGGTGACCGCCCTCGACCGCGCCGAGGACGCCCTCGACGCCATGGTCGCCGCCCTGGAGGAGGGGAACTACATCCTCGCCGCCGTGGAGGCGCAGAACCTCATGCGGTACCGGGAGCAGGCGATCGCCGAGGGGTTCGCGGTGCGCGCCTTCGACGCCGCGGTGATCGCGCGCCTCGAGGTCCTCGTGCCGGACCTCCCCCAGCGCGTCGCCTCCCGGCTCTCGGGGATCCTGGGCGCGCTCTTCCCGGTCCTCGAGGCGCCGACCTCGGGCGGCGGATCGAGCCTCGTGCTGGGGAACACCATCACGAACGGGACGTCGGGGGGCACCTCCGGGGGCGGGGGCACGTCCGGTGGCTCGGGCGGCGGCTCCGGCGGTGGCGGCTCCGGCGGCACCGGGGGTGGATCCGGCGGCGGGAGCACGCTTCCGCCGCAGCCCGGGGACGGCAAGGTCTGGGGCCAGTGGCACAAGGAGCACAAGGGAGCGGACGGCCCTCCGCCGTGGGCCAAGGCCTGGGGCCACAAGCGCTGAGGATCAGAGCTCGATCCGGTACCGCACCGTGGGCCGGAGCTCGCAGTCCACGCGCTCGTGCGTGGTGAGCCCGTCGGCCCGCCAGCCCTCCCGCTCGTAGAACCGCCGCGCGCGCTCGTTCGTCGCGAGGACCCACAGGGTGGCCACGCGGAACCCGCGCTCGCGCAGGTCCGCGAGCGCGTGGTCGCAGAGCCGCTTGCCGATCCCGCGCCCGAAGCGGTCGGGGTCCAGGTACACGGCGTACAGCTCGCCCGTGCGATGGTCGGCGTCGGCGTCCTGGCTTGGCCCGGTCACCGCGAAGCCCACGACCTGGCCGCCCTCCTCCGCGACCCAGCTCCGCCGCTCGCCGGGGTCCTCGAGCATCCGGCGGTGCAGCTCCAGTCGGTCCTCGACCGAGAGCGAGTCCAGGTACGCGTCCGAGAGCTGCCCCCGGTAGGCCGCCTGCCACGACCGGACGTGGATCCGAGCGATGGCCTCCGCGTCGGAGGGCTCGGCCTCCCGGATCCGGATCTTCATCCGCCGGCCCGCTCCTCCTCCGCCTCCCGCGGGTGCAGCAGCCCGTAGAGGTACCCGTCCACGAGGGCCTCCCACGAGGCCTCGATGATGTTCTCCGAGACCCCGACCGTGGTCCACTCGCGCTGGCCGTTGGAGGTGTCGATGAGTACCCGCACGACCGCGCCGGTGCCGTGGGTCTCGTCGAGGACGCGGACGCGGAAGTCCTCGAGCGTGATGTGCTCGAGCTCCGGGTAGTCGTTCGCCAGGGCCTTGCGGAGCGCGTTGTCGAGGGCGCTCACCGGCCCGTGCCCCTCGGCGCTCTCGATGTGGCGGGTGCCCTTCGTGACGACCTTCACCGTGGCCTCGGCGAGCGGCGGCTCGCCGTCGCCCACGCGCTCCTCCACGTGGACCCGGTAGCTCTCGATCTCGAAGAACGGCTGGGTCCAGCCGTCGACCCGGCGCATGAGCAGCTCCAGGGAGGCGTCGGCCACCTCGAACGTGTACCCGCGCGCCTCCCGCTCCTTGATCTCGCGGACGAGGCGGGGGATCGCCTCCTCCCGCAGCTCGATGCCGAACTCCGCGGCCTTCATCCGCAGCGTCGAGGCGCCGCCGAGGTCGGAGGCGGCCACGCCGCGCCGGTTCCCCACGAGCTGGGGCGGGACGTGCTCGTAGGCCTCGGTGAACCGCGACACGCCGCTCGTGTGCAGGCCCGCCTTGTGGGTGAAGGCGTACCGACCCGCGTACGGCTGGTGGGAGTCCGGGGGCAGGTTCGCCACCTCGGCCACGTAGTGGGCGACCTCCGTGAGGCGCTCGAGCGCGCCCTCCGGCAGGCACTCGATCCCCATCTTCAGGGTGAGGTTCGCGGCGATGGGGATGAGGTCGGCGTTGCCGGTGCGCTCGCCGTAGCCGTTGATCGTGCCCTGGACCTGGTACACACCGTGCTCCACGGCGACCAGCGAGTTGGCCACGGCGCAACCCGTGTCGTTGTGCACGTGGACGCCGAGGGGCACGGAGACCCTCGGGCGCACCTCGTCCACGATCGCCGCCACGTCGCGCGGCAGCATCCCGCCGTTCGTGTCACAGAGGACGAGACGCTCCGCCCCGGCCTCCTCGGCGGCCTCCAGCGTGGCCAGGGCGAAGGCCGGGTCGCTCCGGTAGCCGTCGAAGAAGTGCTCGGCGTCGAAGAAGACCCGCCGGCCCTCCCGGCGCAGGAACGCGATGGAGTCGCGGATCATCGCGAGCCCCTCGGCGAGGTCGGTGCGGAGGGCCTGGGTGACGTGGAGGTCCCAGGACTTGCCGACGAGGCACACGACCTCCGTGCCGGCGTCGAGGAGCTCGCGCAGGACCTGGCTCTCCTCCGCCCGCTCCCCCACCCGCCGGGTCATCCCGAACGCGGTGAGCGTGGCGTTGCGGAGGGTCTCCTTCGTGGCCAGGCGGAAGAACTCGGAGTCGCGCGGGTTGGCCCCCGGCCAGCCGCCCTCGACGTACGGCACGCCGAGCTGGTCGAGCTTGTGGAGGATCCGCAGGCGGTCCTCGATCGTGTAGGAGATGCCCGCCCGCTGGGCGCCGTCCCGCAGCGTGGTGTCGTAGAGCTCGACGCGGCGCACCTCGCTCATGCCGTCGCCCCCTCCACGACGAGGTCGCCCACCTCGGCGGTGGAGTAGCCCATCTCGCCCGCCCGCATCGAGTGCATCTTGGAGCAGGCGAAGCGGATCCCCGCGTCCACGCGCGCCGCGGCACCCTCCTCCCCGAGGGAGCGCAGCAGCATCTGCAGCGCCCCGATGGCGGCGAGCGGATTGATCGTGCCCTTGCCGACATGGTCCGGGGCGGTCCCGCCGATCGGCTCGAACATCGAGACGCCCTCGGGGTTGATGTTGGCGCCGGCCGCGATCCCCATCCCGCCCTGGATGACGGCGCCGAGGTCCGTGATGATGTCCCCGAACATGTTGTCGGTGACGATCACGTCGAAGCGGCTGGGCTGCTCCAGGAAGTAGATGCACGCCGCGTCCACGTGCACGTAGTCGGTCTCGACGTCGGGGTAGGAGGGCGCGAGCTCGTCCACGACCCGCTGGTACAGGTCGCCCGCGTAGGTGAGGACGTTCGTCTTGTGGACGAGCGTGAGCTTGCGTCGGCGACCGCGGCTGCGGGCGAGCTCGAAGGCGTAGCGCACGATCCGCTCCACCCCGTGCCGGGTGTTGATGGACTCCTGCACCGCGACCTCGTACGGCGTCCCCCGCCGGTGGAACCCGCCCGCCCCCGTGTACAGGCCCTCGGAGTTCTCGCGGACCACGACGAAGTCCACGTCGCCCTCCCCGTGGCTCGGGACGAGGGTGCGCACGCCCGGGTAGCGGATCACCGGTCGGAGGTTCACGTACTGGTCGAGCTCGAAACGGATCCGCAGGAGGAGCTCGCGCTCGAGGATCCCCGGCTTCACCTGGGGATGGCCGACGGCGCCGAGGTAGATCGCGTCCACCCGGCGCAGCCGCTCGAGCTCCTCGTCGGGCAGGACCTCGCCGGTGCGCAGGTACCGCTCGCCGCCGAGGTCGAGGGTCTCGAGCTCGACCTCGAAGCCCTCGAGCGCGCGGACCGCCTCCAGGACCTTCAGACCCTCGCGGATGACCTCCGGCCCGGTGCCGTCGCCGGGGATGACGGCGATCCGATGGGCCCGTACCCCGGCGCTCACGGCGTCACCCCCTCGCGCCGGCCGGCCCGCACCTGGAGCGCGCGGTTGATCGCCGCCAGGTAGGCGCGGGCGCTCGCCTCGACCACGTCGGTGGCGACCCCGCGCCCCGTCACCCGCCGCCCATCCACGTCGAGCTGGACGACGACGTCG
>FWWL01009474.1_pt1 | contig 11786 bp, 12 predicted proteins | sample 2228331 | NCBI WGS metagenome assembly FWWL01 (sample SAMEA103939775, study PRJEB20133) | metagenome | reverse complement strand
TGAAGCAAGGCAAGAAGTGGAAACGCTATTCCGGCTTGTTCATCTTGCTCAAGCAGAAATGGTCGCTTTCAGCCAATGCGTGGCAGAACCTGCTTGCCGCCGCTTTATCGTCTTTTTTGACCATGCTTCGGCGCCCTGTCCCAACTCATGTCTGAACTTCAGAATCTTCCTCTTTTATACTCTTTTATAATCACCACCGTATAACCACCACCGTATAATCACCACCGTCACCACTGCGCCTTTCTTCAAGCCGGGTTTACTCTCCATGCGCTTTTGAGGTTTCAACTCCTTTGCCATAGCTTGCACGCGTTCAGACCACCAGACGTCGTTTTCGCATTCCAACACAAGTATAGCTTATGCCGGCAATTTTTAGCTCTGATCGTTTTTTGGTATGAAGGGCAACTTAGGTGTCTCGTCACTAAACCAAGCCAAATCGTTCATCGTGTCTTGCGAACTCTTCTTGAAGATTAACAAATCTGGGCGCTTGTTTCCTCCTACCCACCTTTTTTTGAGGCTTTCACGGTAAAGATCACGACCTTTATGCCGCCTCATGAGCGAGACAGTTGGTTTTTATACTACGATCAATCTGCGTTGCGTTTTTGCTGTTATCTTGGCATCTCCAGGCACGCTGAAGCGCGCGCAGGTGATGTGCATCCTCACGTGGGGTGATCGCGACGGTGTGCCATGTTGAAAGCCAGCCATGGCGAGTTTGAGCGCATCGTGTGGGAGGCGTTGGAGTGTCTGCCGCCTGCCGTGCGTGGTCGTGCCAACAATCTGGAGATTGAGGTGAAGCGCGCGCCTTCGCCTGATGACCTGGGTGTTCGCCTCTGGATGTTCGCCTGACGACCTGGATGGCGCCGAGGATGACGATCCCGACCTGCTCTTGGGTTTGTATCGTGGCGTGCCACTCACCGAGCGCGACGCAAACTACGGCGTCGCGCTGTCTACCCGTATCACCATCTTCCAGCGCCCACATGAGCTGGAGTGCGACACGCTCGAAGCACTCCATGCAAAGGGGCGCCGCACCCTCCTGCATGAGCTGGCGCGTCACTTCGGCGTCCGCGACAAGCGGCTCGGGGAGATGGACGCTGACCGGTCCGTCATCCGACGCTCAAGTCTCGCGCCACTCCTAGTTCACGCGTATCCCAGCGCCCAGGTACAACATACCCACGCGCGGCGATCGGCGGTGCGCCTTGTTGTGCAAGACGCTCACCCCGCCCGTGTCGGGATTTAACACATCTTCCTACACGCCGCGAACAGGTCTGTCACGCGCTTCGGCAGCACGGATAGGTGATGTGGCACGTGTGAATCCGACAGCACACCCAGGCGCAACCGGCGCGGAAGCGCGATCACGCGCGGGCTGATGGGAGCATCCATAATGCGTGTATGTGCGCAGCGCGTGTTGCCATCAGAGATACAGCCATCAGAGATACAATTGTCGTGCTTTTGATCCTTGCCACCATCTTGACGCACAAGCGCGATCAAGCACTCTTGATGCGCAAGCGCTGCCCCCAACATCGGCGCGCTGCCTGGCGAAACAACCCCCTGAATCACCGCGCGCTTTCCATCGCGCGCTGTGCCGCCGCGCTGCGCGGCGGCACGTCCATCGCGCTCATCTGTGAAAGTGGTATCAGCAGTCTACAGGCAGTAGATGGGGCGATAAACAATTGCTCACTCATGCATTGCTCGCATAGCCGCGCGTTGCTGCCCCCCGGCTGCCACCTGCTTTCACTTTTTGTACGATGGCTCTTGCCGGAAGCAAGGCTTCGCGTCTCAACTTTCAGAGCGGACAAGCCAGTACTGTGAGTAAACTTGCCGATGTCCAACTATATCGTTTTGTGATGATCCGAGCGATAGACTCCTGCTAGTCATGAAGAGGGATTGTATTATGGACAAACCACGAGCACCGAGAAACAGAACGGTTATTCTCTCAGCAGGAGAGATAGACATCTACAAGGAAAATCTCTTGAGATTGTCAGGGCCAGCCCGACCGGAGGATATCGAGAATCGGATAATTCACCAGGATTTGCTTGAGGTCCTCAAGTGGTTGCCGTCTTCGTTCGTAGATCTTCTGTTTGTTGACCCGCCGTATAACCTCAACAAGTCATTTCACAGCACCACATTTCGGAAACGCTCAATTGACGAGTATATTGAATGGTTTGAATCGTGGTTCCCTCAGTTGCTGCTTATACTTAAGCCGACGGCGTCGGTATACATCTGCGCTGATTGGCGGTCCTCGTCGGCGATACATCTCGTGGCCGAAAAGTATCTCATTGTTCGCAACCGAATTACCTGGGAGCGCGAGAAAGGGAGAGGTGCAAAAGCAAACTGGAAGAATTGCTCCGAAGATATTTGGTTTTGCACCGTTTCGGATAAATACTTTTTCAATGTTGATGCGGTGAAAATCAAGCGCCGCGTGATAGCCCCTTACACGGACGCAGAGGGAAATCCGAGGGATTGGGAGAAGACCGATAAAGGGATTTTTCGTCTGACGCATCCATCAAACATCTGGGGCGACCTGACCGTGCCCTTCTGGTCAATGCCAGAGAACACCGATCATCCAACTCAAAAACCAGAGAAGCTTCTGGCAAAGATCATCCTGGCAAGCTCCCGTCCCAACGATTTGGTTTTCGATCCATTTTTGGGTTCAGGGACGACATCTGTAGTTGCGAAAAAACTTGGAAGAAAATATGTGGGCGTTGAACTCGACCTGACCTATTGCTGCCTCGCCGAGAAACGGCTTGCAGTGGCTGAACATGACAAAACGATACAAGGCTATGCTGACGGAGTTTTCTGGGATCGCAATACACTCCGCGCTCGGAGAGGCGCTATAACGTCGAAGGGCAGAAAAAACCGCCGTAGGCTGCCACTCTTCAAAGCAGATGTCGAAAGAGAACAAAAATGAGTAGAAGCTCGGTTTTCTGCACAAACAGGTATAAGGATATATAGACAAAGCACCACTCAACCGTGTAACGCTCGTAGCAACTCGGTCGTGGTTTGGTCAGACAAGCGCGCCGCCGCGTTTTCATCGCCGCCGCGTTTTCATCGCCGCCGCGTTTTCATCAATAACGCTCAAATGTTGCGATGGTGGGACGAATTCCCCGTCTGTGCAGATTGCCGTGGAAGTCACGGCTATCTCGCCTTTGTCCGCAATCAACGCTTTTGGGCGCGCGCTGACGACCGCGCTTGTGCCGCACATGCGCAATCTGCCGCGCCACCGCCACCTACCCCATATCATCATCACGGGGCTGAGTGTTGTTCACGACCAGGCTAACGGGCAAACCAAGATTGCGCGCCACCGCCGCGCGCACCACAAGGGATTATCTTCTGCCAGACGCCGAAGCGCCTCTGTAGCATTCGAGCCCTATGCAGTGGGCGAAACTCGCCAGGCACAGCCATTCTTGAGCACGCATAAGATGCCGATCTGTATCTTTCTATCACCGTTCTATCGCCGTTGCGCGGGCGCACGTGTCGAACGCAACGTCTTGAAATTGGTGGTCAATCAACGCTCGCCGTTCGCTTGTTATGCCACATCGTCTTAGGGCGAACGCCCAAAACGCCCAATGTTATATTTTTAGAATAAGCACTAGGCGTAGCGTTTCTTTCCCGACGCAGGTCGTTTCAGAATCAGCACGTGTTCTTCTAAGTCTTGACCGGTCGCCGTGGAGCGACGTGTGCGCCAGAGTTGAATCCCCTCGACATCGTAACCCGCTTTGATGGCGACATCCGCCAGCAGGTGCGCCGTCCGAATGTGTATGCGGAAGAACGACATCTGGTCGCCCACCACGTATGCGCAACGAGCGCCAGGCCGCAGGTGCGGCAGCAAGGCGGTAAAGTGCCTGTACATGCCGCCGAAATACAAGCTGACCACCCGATGGTACAGTCGCTCGAACCCCGATTGCTTGTGTAACTCCAGGCGCCGTTGCTCAATTTGCTCTGCCAGATGAACAACAGATGGAATGTCTTTGACAAACCTGTCATCGTCATTACCTGCGGAGACAGTGCGTGTGTTGCTGCACAACAGCCTGGATTTAACAATGCGCAGGTCTCGTTTCGAGGTGATAAGTCCGAGCAGGACACTCTCCAGCCGCGTGATCCGTGTGTAATCTTTCTCGTTCGGGTATGGCGGCGAGGTGATGACAACCCCAATCGGCGGTGCTCCGTCAAGGCACAACAGCGTGCGAGCGTCGTCTGCAAACACGCGGGCCGGGGATACAGGCGATGGCAGCTTTTCTCGCACCGATCTCAGATCGGCGATCATCTGCGCCACAGTGGAGGCAAACTCGCCGATCACATCAGCGTCTTCGCGTGGGGGTGTGCGGTATATCTCCGGCCCAAACGCGACGTTTGCAGCGCTGCTCACGATGACGCTTGCCAGCGCCAGCATCAGGAACGACCGAACGTCTTCTTCTGGCGCAAGCTGTTGTATTGCAAATCGCAGGGCAAGCACGCGCAGCAGCGGCTTGCTGCTGATGAAGCCTGTCGGTATCAGTGATGCTGCCTCGCGCGTGAGCAGGGCATCTGGGTCAAACTGCTGGCTTATGCGCGTATTTGCCGCTCGCCATTGCCAATCTGGCTGAATGCCGATGAGTGGTAGCTGGCGCCCAGATGGCTGAGGGTCAAGGCCGAAGCGACGAAAGCAGTCTATGCCGCATTCCAACACCTTGTCGAGAACGGGCCCTACTTTGTTCAGGTCAATCTCCCAGGAGAGTTTCACACGCGCGGCCAGTGCGCATATGGGGTTGGCGTCACTGCACAGGGTGGAGAATCCTTGCAGGCGCGCCTCTACTGGCGTAGTTGCAGTGCCACAGAAAGGATCAAAGACCACCTCGCCCTCAGGGTCCGCCATGAGGGCGTTTAGATACTCACGAACCAGGTGCGGCGGATAGCCCAGCACGAAGCGGTACCATCCGTGAATGGCTTCATCTGCGGGCTGAAGACGATTCTTCACTGTCAAGTCGTTTGTCGTTTGTGCGCTCACGTTGTCCGCGCTCCGCTTCGCTGCTATCGAGAGATTCTTGCAATATCATCAGCGCGCTTTAAGCATTATAGAGCTTTTTAATACACGCTGTTGATGTGGTGGCGGGCAAACTCAGCATATCACTTGATATCCTTTAGCGCCTAGTAGCGCCTAGCAGCGCCTAGCAGAAAATGATAGCAGAAAATGAGCGTTGCCAGATGTGCGCAGCGGCGGTTCGCGATCACAATGTGCCGTCAGAGACCCTCTGGTGTGCGCTATTAGCCTTCTCTATTTATCGCTTTGGGATACGGCTTTATCGTCTCAATCGGTCAGTCGTCTGCCCGTTTTCCGATGCCCTTGATGCGGTCGCTCGACGTTGTAATACATCGGTCACTGCTCCCAGTCTGGGTGTAACATCTTACCCGATCGTTTGTTGGACGGGGAGGACCTGTTAGGCGCGATGGTGCGCTTGTGCCGAGCTCCTCCGCCGTCATTAGAAGCGTCACAACCTCATCATTTCCACAAGCATTTCGCAGAATATCTCGCCGTAATAGCAGCCGTGTATGCGCCTTATATGACATGGGTTGATAGGCGGATGTATATGCCCCATCTATTGCGACCTGTTTATCTACAGCTAAACCAAAATGGTTTAGTGAACACGGCATACCCTTTGCTCCCCTAAAATGTCCGCACATCATTTAAAGATCGCCCATGCCGTCCGCGTTATCTCCAACCAAAAACGCTGCCTTTGCGCGCAAAAGTGTGTTATAATATAGGTGTCCTAACGAGGGGCAGAGAAGGCGCTGTCGTGTAAAAGCGGCTAAGCTGCAGGCGAAAGACGTTCGTTTCTCCTCCTTTCGGTGAGTTGGATTCTCGGGTGGTCAAGTCCCCACCGTCTATAACATGGGCGGTGGGGACTTGGCTTTATACAGTCAAGACGCTCAACTTGAAGGACTCGTTCGGCAAAATTGAAGAAAGACAGCGCAGACCAACCCTGCCGCACTCCACTCCGTGGGTTGGAGGCAAATCAGGCGGCGTGGTATAATAATAACAAGCCAAGAGATGAAATAACGCTCCCGTGTGCATTCAGTGCTGGTTCCCTCCCCCAACACCCAAGACGGTCATCGGGGGAGGGCGTTTTTAAAGATAATGTTTTAGGGCGCTTTTTGGGGGGACAGGTTTTCGCTTGTCGCAATTTGTAAGTGGAAATAAATCAAGAAACAACCGATCATGTGGACTTGGGATATGCAGCAGGCTTAAGGAGCGATATCCCGTCAGGTGTGCCTCATGAGCACGGGGAAGTACAAATTGTAAGGAGAACGCAGATGACGGATGCGCGCCAAAGGATAAGATGTGGACATGAGCCCAGAGCTGCTTGCGTACAAGGCAATGGTGTTTGTATATATCCCGACGCGGTTCAACATCACCTCCGATCTGTGATTGTTGCCCCTCATTCGCAGGGCATCGCCAGGGCAATCTATTGTCGCGCTCATATAGAGCAACTGACGTTGCGGAATAGATTGGCAAGTCGCGGAATAGATTGGCAAGGGGGTGAAGGTTCCCCGCACGGGGTTCAGGTAGCGCATCCATAAACCTTGTCTTCTGTGGCGCTGTGCGATAGACGGCGGCAAAGGCATAGAGTTGACTGTGATGCGTTGGTGGTCTGTGAAGAGAAACACGTCGTCGACATGGACGATAACGGGCTGATGCAACCTCTCCGCCGTGAAGCTCAAGAGCGGAAGGGCTTGGGCAGGGACAGATCAGAAGGACAGCCCAAAATGATAATAAGTAACGTCAGTTCTGTTTAAGCGGCTGGCAAAGCCAGGCGCAGATTTAGACCCAGCGAGGGCTTGGTCGGACGATGACAGTAGGCGATCAAACCGCACACCAGGTTGACCAGGAAGTTGACAGGATTGCGATGGCGCGTGTGTTCGATCTGCGAGATGTGCTTTAGTTGGTCAATGATGGTCTCGGCGATGGCGCGTTTGCGCAAGAGCAGCTTGTCAGCCGGCGGCATGGTCTGGTTCTTCATGTCCCGTTTGAGCTGGGCGACCAATTGCACGCCGTATGTCTCAAACAAGGAGCGGAATAGAGCAGCCGAGAGATAGCCCTTATTTGAGGCGCGTTTGTGGTGAAATCGGGGATAAAGATCGAAAATATCCTAGGCACATATAGCCCTCAACAATCTTTACGGGAGACCACTTGTGGATAAGTGCAGGTGCTTTGTGTATACATCCGATTATAACCAAATTTTCGTTATATCTTCTTATGCCAGACCGGGATATGAAGTGTTGTTACTCGCAGTGCTTTTATTTTGCCATGGACAGATAGGGCGATGCTGATATGGTTCGCACATCTTTCACCAGGCGGTCGAGATGATCCACGATCAGCACGAGGGTGTCGCGGAAGATGGGGCTGAGGTGCATCAACACGTCCACACGCGGGCGACCCATCTCGGCGAGCGGAATTAGCGCGTAACGGGCGATCTTGCCTGACCCGCCGCAGGACGGTCGCGCGCCGTTCGGCTCCAGCGCGATTGCGATAGATTCACACCTGGTCTTGATCGTGTCCAGCCCCCACATCACTTGCGCGGTGGTCTCTGGGCAAGCGCCGTCGTGCTCAGCGCGTTGGCGTTGCAGGGTTGCCTTGGCGATACGCGTGAAGAGACCAAGCGAGGCGGATGCGCGCCACGCCGTATAATACATATGAGCCAATTGAGGCTGTTTCTGATGAGCATATGCTGCGCTAGATAGCGCAGGGCGTGCTGATGGGCGTCGGTGAGAAAAAACAGCCTCCGCCACATTTTAAGGTAATTCTGAGCAGCAGTCATGACGGGTCATCTAAAGTTTAGACGCATCCGGTTAGGGCGCTGGAAGAACTTCGACCAGGTGGATGTAGAACTCCCAAACCGATTATTCCTGATCGGCCCGAACGCGTCCGGCAAGTCCAACTTCCTGGACGCCTTTCGCTTTCTACATGATTTAGCCTCAAGCGGTGGCGGTTTTCAGGAAGCAGTGCGTCGGCGCGGAGGCATGAAGGCAATTCATTGCCTGGCCGCCCAATATGATTCATCCGTGCATATTGCCGTCACCATCCATGATGAAGAAAAAGGTGAAGATTGGGAATATGAGCTGTCTTTCGCTCAAAACCCACGCTTTAAGCAACCGGCAGTGTGCGTAGAGCGGGTAAAACATAGAGGGCAAGCCTTGCTGGACCGGCCTACACCCGAAGACCGCGCCGATCCGTATCGCCTGACGCAAACCTCTCTGGAGCAGATCACCGTCAATCAGCCCTTTCGCCGACTTGCCGATTTGTTTACAAAGGTGCATTACCTGCACATCATGCCACAGTTCATCAGAGAGCCGGACCGCTCCGTTGGACGGAGCAACGATCCTTTTGGTGGCGACTTTTTAGAACAGATTGCAAGGACCCCCGAACGCAATCGAAAGGTGCGTCTCCGCCGTATTCAAAGCGCCCTTCAAGTAGCAGTGCCCGAGTTAGAGGCTATTGAGCTTTTTAGGGATGACTGTGGTACTCCGCATCTGCGGGGTAAGTGTCAACATTGGCGGGCGCGCGGCGCTTGGCAAACAGAAAGGCAATTCTCGGATGGCACGCTCCGCCTGCTGGGTCTGCTCTGGGCCGTCCTGGAAGATGGGGGGCTGCAGCTGCTGGAAGAGCCCGAGTGGGCTCTGCATCCCTGCGTTGTCCGCTATCTGCCACAGATGTTCGCACAGTTGCAAAAAGTGAGCAGAAGACAGGTCTTTTTAAGCACGCATTCATCTGAATTGTTTGTCGACAAAGGCATTGGACTTAACGAAGTGCTGTTGCTGCGTCCTACGTCAGAAGGGACAACAGTTGCGCCCGCAAGCGATATCTCAGAAGTGAGAATGTTGATAAAAGAGGGGCTCCCGTTGGCGGAGGCGGTGATGCCACGCACCGAGCCTGCCGATACGGCGCGGATTTTGTTGTTTGGTTAGCCGTGCGATGAAAGTAGATGATCCGCCGCTGCCAACGCGCTTTGTCGACGCCGCCGTTGATCTCATATCACACACGACCTGCCCAATGCCTTTGCCTCTAACCAATTAGATGACTTGCGCCTTGTTGTCTGTGCGCAAGCCGACGGCGCCGATATATATTTGCGCCGATTGGCATCCCTCAGCGACAACACATTTCGTGTCGTGGCATAAAAGCATCTCATTGTCTGCAACCGAATTGACCAGGAGCGCGAGAAAGGGAGGACTGCAGAAACAAACAGCAAGAATTGCGCCGAAGGTGTGCGATTTTGCACCGTTTCGGATACACACCTTTTCAATAGATGTATACATGTGTTGTCGCGTCAAATGGCAGAGAAATCCACGGCAGATCGCCGATTCTTGAAGCAGGCGCTGAAAGGGAACAGAGATGAGCAGAGGTCGCGTTTTCTATACAGACAAGCGTGGGGATGGACACAGAGACGATGCTTGTCAAGCCACTCAATTCTCAACCGCACCTTCTGTCGGCACAAATTACTGCAAGCGTCGGGATTGTCGAGAATGCAAATCGGGATGTGTTGCTTAAAAATTTCAAGCCTCCTCTCGGAGGTTGGTGCGCTGATTGTTCAGATGATTTTTCGGGAGGCGCGATGACGGGGCTCTGGCATTGACCAACACAATCATGCATTACTACGTTGTTGCTGTAAAGTGCAGGCTCAACGCCTCTTTGAGCAAGTTAAAACGAGTTTTGGTCGAGCACCTTGACCGTGCTCGGCAAGAAACGCGTTGCTCATAGATGGGCGCGGATTATAATAAAATCATGATCGTCAGCATTGAGAGTGAAAAGATCAAGCAAGCCCTGCGTGGGCTTGAGCCGTTTGTGTCCAAGAAAAGCGCACTGTTGCCTGCATATCATGCGTTTCTGTTATCCGCACAAACAGGTGACCCGGGACAACTCAGCATAACCATCGCAACGTCCGAAGGGATGGTCACACATCACATGCCCGCGCGCGTGGCGAAGCCCGGCAAGGTGGCAGTGCAGGCGCACCACATGTGTGAGCTCGTTGAGCTGATCCCCGGCGAGCACATCAGCTTGACCGCCAGGGGGACAGACCTCGGCATAGAAACGCAGATAAACCAAGTTCTAGTAAAGGGATACAACCCAGAAGAGTTTGTCAAGCCGTCCACAGACGACATGCGTCAGGTGGCGACCATACCAGGTCAATCGCTCGCATCTGCGTTGAAGTCCGTCACGTTTGCCGGCGGGACGCTGGACTTTAGCAACCTTGAGCTCATTCTGGAAAACCACCGCCTTATCTGCGTCGCCACCGACGGATTTCGCTTGGCTAGAAAAGACGTGAATCTCTCGGCGACTTGCGCCACGTCACCCGCGCTTAAAGGCGCGCAGCCAACAGACCCAGAAGCCCAAGCCGCCGAAAGCATGGGTGTGGGGACGCAGCCCCAAAATAGAAACTCCATCATCTTGCCAATCACGTTTGCACAGGCATTCTCAAAGCTCATCGATAGCACAATCACGCAAGAAGAAACATGGTCGGTGGCGATGCCTCCAAATAACGAAGGGGTGCAGTTTTCATGCCCGTCAACCTCTGCATATTGCAGCGCGATAGCGCAAAAATTTCACGCCTGGCGATCATTGTTTGAGGAAAAATGGGGCGCAATCGGTGCGTGCCCTGTTGACCTGCTCAAAATAGCGATGCAACAATGCCTGTTGTTCTCCGACACAAGCTCGCCGAGCGCCGAGTTCCGCTCTGAGACAAAAGACGGATGCAGTGTCATCATCATTACAGCACAAAACGCGCAGAGCGGCTTTAGTGCGATGCATATACCGTGCCCTGGTCTAACAAGCCTAGACATTCATTTCCGATGCAACCCCCGTTATTTACTAGATGGGCTGAAACGTGTCACGTCCGAACATGTGGACCTGTTTGTTGATTCAAACCAGCGCAAGCTGCGAATTCAAGATGCGAATGAATTCCATTACATCCTTGCCATGCAGGCAAAAAACCAAGAATAGTCTGGGAGATATAAAAACGGTTGCCGTTAATGAATCAGAGGTTGCAGGCGACGATGGAATTGACCAAGCCGCTTGACCACGGCACACTGCAAGCGTATACTGCAGGCGTAAAAAATTCACTTGTGACGGCAGCGCCCTGTTTCGTGCTTTATGGCAAATTGTGGATGACGCTGCTGCTGATGTTTAATGTTATCACCATACACTGTCTCGGACACAGGCGCAAAGGTCGAGCAAGTGACATCGCCTAACGTTATTGCAACACCTTTCTCGGTGTGTCCCAGATGACATGGTTTGATATGTAGGTCTGTACATCCCACTTATTCAGACCTATTTATCTACAACAAAGCCGTGACGGTTTGAACCGCCCAGCACATCCCTTGATTCCCTAAGATACTCATCAAGGCGTATGTGCGCGTCATAAGGGGTATATAAGATGTGGAGGGTTTGCATCTATCCACGTTTTACAAGCCGCGAGCGTGGGCGAGCGGTGTGGGTGTCCAATATATGTTTGCGCCTTATCCCTGTTTTCATAATGAATACGCCGCAATTTCATCTGTTGCCTACAAAGGATACGAAAGTCTACTATAACGTCAGTTCTGTTTAAGCGGCTGGCAAAGCCAGGCGCAGATTCAGACCCAGCGAGGGCTTGGTCGGACGATGACAGGTTGGTTCTTTGGCTTCAAGCTGCACGTTGTGTTCAACGATCAGGGCGATAGGCGATCAAACCGCACACCAGGTTGACTAGGAAGTTGACAGGGCTGCGATGGCGCGTATGTTCGATCTGCGAGATGTGCTTCAGTTGGTCAATGATGGTCTCGGC
>FWWL01009469.1_pt1 | contig 11790 bp, 9 predicted proteins | sample 2228331 | NCBI WGS metagenome assembly FWWL01 (sample SAMEA103939775, study PRJEB20133) | metagenome | reverse complement strand
CCTTGATGGCTAGAATGCGCCCTTCAGCCAGCCAGGTTCGTGCCAGTTGAAGGGCTGCTTCTCGCTCTGCAACTACCTTGCCCTCAGAGGTGAGGAATTGGAGGTGCGGGCCACATTCCGGACAGGCAATGGGTTGGGCGTGGAAGCGCCGGTTGGCGGGGTCGTGGTATTCAGCAGAACAGGCCGGGCAGAGGGGAAATTCGGCCATGGTGGTGTTGGGCCGGTCATAGGGAATGGTGCGGATAATTGTGAAGCGAGGGCCACAGTTCGTACAGTTGATGAAAGGGTACCGGTAGCGCCGATTTTGGGGATCGAATAACTCTTGTCGGCATTCTGGACAGATGGCCACATCCGGGGAGACGGGGAGGAATTCTTCCGTGTTTGCCTGGCTTTCAACGATTTGGAAACTCGTCCAGTGATTCGTAGAACTGGGAAATACCTCAAACGAATCGATCCGGGCCAGGGGAGGGGCTTGGGTTTGCAAATCAGCAACGAAAGATTGCAGAGCTCGTGGATCACCACAAACCTCGATTTCTACGCCGGCCGCGGTATTGCGTACCCACCCGTTAAGATGATGGCGGGTGGCCAGCGTGTAGACGAACGGGCGAAACCCTACCCCTTGAACAATGCCGCGGATGCGTATATACAGTCCTTGGGACAAAGGTTTCATTGCCGTCTGGTGTTGATCTCAGCGCGCAACCATTCCAACCAGGGTTCTAAGCCTTCCCCTGTTTTGCAGGAGAGGGGGAAGGTCAGCAAACCGGGATTGAGCAGTTCTACGCCTTGGCGGAAATACGCCATGTTGAAATCAATATAGGGCAATAGATCAATCTTGTTGATGATTAGCACGTCCACTCCCCGGTACATGTTGGGGTACTTGTATGGTTTATCATCTCCTTCCGGGATGCTGGCGACCAGGATATTCCGATGTGTACCTAATTTGAAGGCGGCTGGACAGATTAAGTTGCCAACATTTTCGACGATGATGAGATCCAGGTCTTTTAAGGTCAGTTGAGCCAATCCGCTGCGGAGCATGACCGCATCCAGGTGGCAATCACCGCCCGTGTTAATCTGCACAGCCGGGATACCTAATGCACTGACTTTATCTGCGTCAATGGTGACCGGCGCTGTGTCACCCTCGATCACAGCCATTCGAACCTCAGAAGCCAGGGCTTGCAGAGTGCGCAAAATCAGGCTGGTTTTTCCGGCGCCTGGCGAGGCCATGACATTAAGCGCAAGCACTCTGGCTTCATCAAGCAGGCGACGGTTAAATTCGGCCACCTGGTCATTAGCATCCAGGATTTTTTCGACCACCGGAATTTTAGTTGTGTTGGTCATGGTCATCTCCTTAAACTGAAAAGACCCGAACTAGCGCTCTATCTCGATGCTTTCCAGGTAGAACTCGTCTCCTGAGAGCAAGGTGAGATTCAGGCTGTTGCACTGCGGGCAAGGCTGGATTTCGCCGGTCACCTCGAATTCATGCTGACAGTCCTGGCAGCGCATACGTGGTGTCAGGCGCTGAAAGTGTAGACGCGCCCCCTCACAAATGGTGCCACCGCTGATCAGGTCCCAGTAGAACTGGACCGAGTCATCAACAATGCTGGAAAATTTGCCCAGAACAATGTGAATGTCGGTGACACGGCGGGCACCCGCTGCCTGGGCATGTTTGAGGGCAATGGAAAGAATGTTCTCGGTGATAGGTAACTCATGCATGAGAATTCAAATTATACCGATAACTGCCTCTTTATCCTACCGTCTCGCGGGAGGAATTGATCAAAATCTCCATCAGGTGCAGGCGAGTCACCAATAACTGGCTGGCAACAACATTCGCCAATCGGCGAGTAATGACATAACCGAGATGCGGGTCTGTTTCGCATTGTTGCTGCAAGGCCCTTCCCTCAAAGGCGAGCAGGCGCATAGGGGTTAGTGCGCGCACGGTCGTGGTGCGCTGGCGCACCACGGGGGTGAGCACTGACCAGCCAAGGATGTCAAGAGGCTCTGCCTGAAAGATGCGAATTGATCCATGACCGGGCATGCTGATCTCTACGCTGGCGCGACCATCCAGAACAAGGTAGAGAAAATCAGGCAGGTCACCTTCCTGGAAAAGAGTTTCACCGGGGGCTAAATAGCGCTCACGCGCCAACCCCGCCAGGGTCTCTAACTGGCGCTGGCTGAGTTCTACAAACCAGGGGATGCTTTTAAGTAGGGCGACCAGGTCAACTTCCATATGTCCATACCACCGCTAACGGCTCAGGCGCTTCATTTGTATAGTTTTTATCATCTTGAGGGTTTGGATTATAGTGACCTCTGTAATTATTGAGGACGCAAATTGTCACCAAATCCTAGTCATTTGGAAGGAGGTAAGTTAACCACCGCACCAGGCCATCCACGGCGGCCTTCCGTAAAGCATGGGTGCGGGCTGACAATTCGCGTGCAAAGCCGAATTCATAACCCCTCACAGAAAGCAAAATGGCCTGGGGAGCGTGCCCATAGAGTGTCTCGGCCAGTGCAAGGCAGGATTCTGGGGTCAGGTGATGGCTGAGTGGGGAAGGCTGAAAGCCGGGGTGTATGGGGAGCCAGGTGATCTCTGCCGGTAGGCTGCCCGTGTGGGCATCCACAAAACAAACATGCGTATAGGTAGCGATCTCCTCAGCCATCTCCGGCGTGAGTTGCAAGTCGGTGCGCAAGGTGAGCCGATCCTCAAGGATCGTTTGTTCACCAATCTCCAAAGCTCCGGGGTGCCCCAATTGTCCTGCCAGGTGGTTGATCAAATGCCAGGCGATTCCATCATCCTGGCGGTCAGGGTTACCAATGCCCAGGATGAGGATGCGAGGTGCCGGGGAAACTTCCTTCCCCCTAGGGGAGGGGGAAGGAAGTTGAGGATGCGAAAGGAATGTCGCGTTACTCATGCAAACGCGTGAGAGTTTGCGCTGGCCTGCCCTGAGCGTCTATGATCTCGATGACCATCGGCATTTGCCCTACGGCATGGGTTGAGCAAGAGAGGCAGGGGTCATATGCTCGCACAGCGGCCTCCACTCGATTGAGCAGACCCTCGCGAATATCCGGTCCTGTGATGTAGGTCTTGGCCACACTTTCGACGGCTTGGCTCATTGCCCAGTTATTGTGGCCCGTAGCAACGATCAGATTGACCCGCTCGATCTGGCCGTTGGGCTTGGCCCAGTAGTGGTGGAACAGGGTGCCGCGTGGGGCTTCAATCACCCCAATGCCTTCTCCACGGAACTCCTGGCGCGTGTTTAGGATCTCCGTACTCAAAATGTCGGGATCATCGAGCAGCGTGCGCACATTTTCGGCCGCATATAGCGCTTCGATCAGACGCGCGTAGTGGTAGTAAAGGGTCTGTTCAACAGGTTTGCCGGCGTTGAGGGCTTTAAATGCCTTTAATGCCTCATCGGCTAATGGTGTGGCAATGCGTTCGGATACATTGAGACGCCCAAGCGGACCCACGCGGTAAACCCCGGCAGGCCACCCCATTTTCTTGTAGTAAGGGAATTTGAGATACGACCAGGATTCCACGTGTTCAGCAATGTAGTTCAGGTAATCACGGCCGGCAAAATGCTCCAATTCGCGACCGTCAGAATCAATCAGCCGCAGGTCTCCATCATAGAGCTCGAGTGTATTGCCGGCTTTGACCATTCCTAAGTAGCCGGTGGAGAAGACCGCAAAGCGGTTGATGTCCTCCTGGTTGCTTTCTGCCCAATCCCGGAAAATCTTCAAGCCGATTTGGATGGTCGCAATGGCCTCGTCCAGGCCGGCCAGGATTTGATCGCGCTCACTGGCTGTGAGGGCTTTGTTGACCCCACCTGGAACGGCAAAAACAGGGTGAATGCGGCGACCGCCGAGAATGTTGATGATCTCCTGCCCGTATTTTCGGAGTTGCACAGCGCGCAGGGCTAACTCGGGGTTGGCGCGGATTAATCCCACCACATTGCGAATGGCAGGATCGGCGTCAAACCCCAGCAGCAAGTCAGGGCCTGCCAATTCAAAGAAGTGCATCCCATGGCTTTGGATGACCTGCCCCATATGCATTAACTCACGTAGCAACTGGGCCGGTCGTGGTGGGGGAGAGCCATAAAGATCATCACAGGCCTTAGCGGCTGCCAGGTGATGTGAAACCGGGCAGATGCCACAGATACGCGGGGTAATGACCGGCATTTCAAAGGCCATGCGCCCTTCACAGAATTTTTCGAAGCCACGGAATTCGTTGATGTGCAAATAAGCGCGCTCGACTTTACCATCTCCATTTAAGTGGATGGTGACCTTAGCGTGGCCTTCAATCCGGGTTACCGGCTCAATGGTGATTTTTTGCGTGGTTACCGTTGCCATACGTGTTTCCTCCTCTAGTCTACCCTTAATGCCACTGGAGGCGCTCGTCCTTGAGCACAGGGATACGCCCTTGAGCCAGTTCACTCAGCACGTAGTAGATAATCTCCGCGCTGGGCGGACAACCCGGAACATATACATCTACGGGCACTACTTCGCTCACGGCGCGCACCCGGGTGGGTTTAGCCAGTTCGGGGTCGTCAGGGATCTTACCCTCCGCGTCGGTGCTCTCTGTCTCTATATAAGCCCGACGTAAGGCATCCTCAATCTTGAAGAAGTTGCGCATGGCTGGAACACCACCGAAGACCGCGCAATCTCCCAGCGCTACCAGAATTTTGCAACGCTTGCGCATTTTGTGTGCGACTTCTTCATTGGCGGTATTGTTGATCCCCCCCTCCAAAATGCCCACGTCTACCCCGCTTGCGTCGGGTTCTTTTAGATCAGTGATGGGGGAGGAGCGCAGATCGACCAGGTCAACGAGGTTAACAATCCGCTCGTCAATATCTAAAAAGGACATATGGCAGCCGGCGCAACCGGCTAACCAATCAGTGGCTACCTTTGGTTTACTCATGGGTACTCCTTCTCGCTCGATCCAGTTCTCCTTATACCGCAATGGCGACAGGTGCAACCCGCTGCGTGAGAGCGATGCGCCAATCCCCTTCAGCGCTCACGCCCAGGACCTCTGCCAGTTCACGCAACACCGTTTCATTGGATTTTGCTTGCTCCGGCGCGCTCAGACACGGATGCGCTTCCTGGAGACGCCCTTCGAGGTTGAGATAATGGCCGCTTTCCTCAGCCCAGGTGTAGACCGGGAGAACCACGTCAGCGCGGGCAGTGAGTTTTGACTCGCGGCTAGCCTGAACAATCAGGAAAGGCACATCTTCCATGGCTGCCACCAGGGCTTCGCAGGGAACTTCATCACCCAAGGCCACATAAGCCACCTCGTAAGCGGTGGTGCATAGGGGTTCAGCCAGGTCCAGCTGGACGGCAGCCAGAGCGTTGGCGTCGCCCTTGAGACTGATTAGCGCGGCACCAATCATTCTGGCTAAGCGTACCAGGGCTTTGATGGCACCGGCGTCTTGCATGGTGGCGGGATCGTAGACGATCACAGGTTTGTCCCCGCGGGTAATTTGGTAGGCGGCTTTGAGAAACTCATCCGTTGCCAGTCCGGTGACCTTTGCCGCATTAGCCAGGTTGGCAACGGCATCTTCCGAATAATCGGTGCGGCTCAGCCCTAAGCGCGCTACTGCTGCCATGAGTCCCTCAATTACCGCCAACTGATGGCCCTCTTTGAAGGTTAATGTGGCTTCGGCCAGGGCGGCAAAGGCGTTCTCACGCGTGTCAGCGACCGTTAGATGGACGCCACGGTTAAGCGAGCGCCGGACGAAGAATCCCAGAACCTCATGTTCGTGAGCTAAATCGGCTCGCATCATCAGAATTGAGGTGGCGTTGTCTAAGTCAGCAACGCTTCCCTCGAAGGGCTCACCCAGGTCACCAAGGGCGTCCACGAGTGAACGCAAGGCATGTGCGCTGAGTGAGGTGACCAGCGGGCTTTGCAACCCATCGGCAAAGACTTTGCGGAAGGTGTAGAGGGATTCAACGTTCAAGCGTGCCGAGATCAATGCGGCGCTTTGCTTGATGTGGCTTCTCAGCGCACTGGCAGCCGTTTTCAGGGCCTCTTCCCAGGTGGCAGGCTTGAGCTCTCCATTTTTACGGACCAATGGGGTGGTAAGGCGGGGCCGATCATCATCCAGAGGATAGTAGCGGCCGACCTTGCATAATACACCCCGATTAACGGGGGCATCCCAATTGCCGAAGATGCTCAGGATGCGGTTATCGGTGATCAAAACATCTAATCCACATCCCAGACTGCAGCCTGTGCAGATGGTTTCTACGTGCCGGGCTTCGGATTTTTTCCCTTGGTAGGCGCTCTTGCGGTCAATCATGGCCCCCGTTGGGCAGACCTGGACGCACATGCCACAAGAGACACAGGTGCTCTCGCCAAGGGGTACCTCGAAATCGGCGATGATGAACGTGCGTGCTCCGCGGTTGGCAACCCCCAGAGTATTGACGCCTACCAGTTCGCTACAGGCACGGATGCAACGGCGGCAAAGGATGCAGCGGTTGTGTTCCAGGATGATGTAGGGGTGGGAGGCATCCACCGGGAAGGGCTGCCAGTTGGGCTGCAAGGGCCAGTGCGTCATCCCGATGCGGTAGGCTGCATTTTGCAGTTCGCAGTCTCCTCCGCTGACCTGACAATAGGGGCAGAAGTGATTGCGTTCGCTAAAGATCAGAGAGAGGGCAAATTCGCGCGCCTTTTTGACCTTCTCGCTCTCGGTGTGGATGACCATGTTATTTACCACCGGAATCGTGCAGGCGGCCTGTAAGGTGCGAAAGCCCTCAATCTCAACCATGCACAGGCGGCAACCACCGTAAGGTGTTAGATGAGGGTGGTCGCACAAAGTAGGAATGAAGATCCCTAGTTGGCGGGCTGCCTGTAAGACGGTGATCCCATCTGGTACTTCATAGGTTTGTTGGTTAATTGTGATGGTAGCCATCCCTTCTCCCTTCCAGTGAATGCTTTTTCATGAGCGGATTGTATCCACTCGGTATCACACTCCAGGATCGTTCATTCCGAATAGGCCTCAACCCTGACCGCGGCAACCTTGAATTCAGGAATTTTGGAAATCGGATCCAATGCCGCGAGGGTCAATTCATTGACCGAGGCTTCGGGGAAGTGGAAGTTCCCGTAAATGAGGCCTGGAGGTACCCGTTCGGTGATCCAGGCTTCTGCGATGATGCTCCCCCGGCGCGATGAGACCCTTACCATACGCTTGCCGTTTAGACCAACGCGTTGAGCATCTTCAGGATTGATCTCGATCAACGGTCGGTCATAGACTTCCATCAAACCTTTGGAGCGGCGCGTCATTTCCCCACCATGCCAGTGGTAGAGGACGCGTCCGGTGGTCAATACCATGGGGTAAGTTTCATCGGGTTGTTCGGCTGGCGGGACGTGTACGGTGGGGTGGAATTTACCCTTTCCACGGGTAAACTGTCCTACATGCAGAATGGGGGTGCCGGGATGATCCTTGCTTCGCACTGGCCACTGCAGGCTTTCACCCGCTTCCAATCGGGCGTGAGAGACCCCTGCATAAATCGGCGTCAACGCTGCAATTTCGTCCATGATTTGGGCTGTGTCGGTGTAGTTCCATTTGCCATAGGGGGCCTCGGGGTTGACCTGGCGGTTCCCCTGGCCAAGGATGCGTTGTGCCAGATCCTGGATGATCATCCAATCGGGGCGAGCCTCCCCCAAGGGTTGGATGGCCTGGCGAACGCGTTGGACACGTCGCTCAGTGTTGGTGAAGGTGCCATCTTTCTCAGCGAATGAGACCCCCGGCAGCAAAACATCGGCATAAGCCGAGGTCTCAGAGGGGAAAATTTCCTGCAGAGCGAGGAAGTCCAGCGTTTGCAGGCAGTGCCTCACATGATTGGAGTCCGGATCGCTCATGACCGGGTTTTCACCCAAAATGTACATCGCCTTGATTTTGCCTTCACCCGCCGCCGGGATCATCTCGGTCACGGTCAACCCCACTTTATCCGGGAGAGCAACACCCCAAGCCTGTTCGAATTTCAGGCGGGCCTCTTCGGTTGTGACGCGCTGGTAGCCCGGATACACATCCGGCAAGCCGCCCATGTCGCAGGCACCTTGCACGTTATTCTGTCCGCGTAAGGGGTTAACTCCACCGCCGGGAACGCCCATGTTCCCCAGCAGCATTTGCAGGTTGGCCAGCGTGAGCACGTTCTGCACGCCGACAATGTGCTGGGTGATGCCCATGGCCCAAATGACGGCCATTGGGCGATTCTTCCCCATGATCTCAGCAGCCTGATAAAGTTGCTCGACCGGCACCCCTGTGATGGCAGACACCTTTTCAGGAGTATAGTTCTGCAAATTTTCAAGGAAGGCTTCGTAATTCTCTGTTCGCTCGGCTATGAATGCCTCGTCTTGCCACCCGTTTTGAACAATGATGTGCATCAGCCCATTGAGCAGGGCGATATCTGTCCCTGGTCGTTGTTGCAGATGGAGGGTTGCAAATTCGGTGATGTCAATCTTGCGGGGGTCGGCTACGATCAGTTTAGCTCCGCGCTTGAGCACTGCCTGGCGAATCATGGCCCCGAATACAGGGTGCTGTTCAGTCGTATTGGAGCCAATTATGAAGATAACCGCGGCTTTTTCAGCCACATCTTTCATGGAGTTGCTCATCGCACCTGAACCGTATGCCAGTGCCAGCCCCGCCACTGTGCTGGAGTGGCATAAGCGCGCACAGTGATCAATGTTGTTGGTGCCGATCACCTGCCGTGCCAGTTTATTCATCAGGTAATTTTCTTCGTTGGTGCATTTGGCCGAGGTCAGGATGCCGACGCTATCTGGCCCATAGGTATCACGTGCTTCAACCAGTTTTCTGGCTACAATCTCCAGCGCAGTGTCCCAGTCCACCTCTACCCAGGGGCCACGCTCTCCGTTAGCCGGGCGTTTTTCGCCTTTGAGCAAGTACTCGCGCACCCGAGGTTTGAGCAGTCGGTCTGGATGATGTACATAGTCGTATCCGTAGCGTCCTTTGACGCACAAATGCATGCCATTAACGGGGGCCTGAGGATTAGAGGTGACTCGCAGGATACGATTGGTTTTGGTATTGACCTGAAAGTCAAATTGGCAACCCACTCCACAATAGGAGCAAGTGGTTGTCACCACTTTATCGGGAGCGCCTGCGCCAACCGAGGGCTTGTTGTCCAGTGCACCGGTGGGGCAGTAGGCGACACATGCCCCACAGGATTCGCAGCGGGCTTCAAGCATGGTTTCGTCCATACCGGCCACGATACGGGTATCGTAGCCTCGCTCGGCCAGCCCCCATACAAAACGTCCCTGCACCTCGGCGCAGGCGCGAATACAGCGCCCGCACAGGATGCACTTGTTCAAATCTACCCAGACAAAGGGATTGGGGTCACTGTTGATGGAATAACGGGGGGCTTTGGCCATGGCCTCGTAAGGATCCAACCCATAAACACGCGCCCACTGCTCTAATTCATTGGGCCGTCCATCATTGGCCGCATAACCAGCGTCGTGGTAAGTAGAGAGTAAGAGTTGCAAGATTGTGCGTCGCGATTCACGCAATGTGGGGGATTCCGTGGTTACCTCCATCCCCTCGCTGACCGGTAACGTGCACGATGCCAACGGGGTGCGAGCCCCTTTAACCTCAACAACGCACAAACGGCACCCACCGTGTGGGCTAAGGTCTTTGTGATAGCACAGGGTGGGGATGGTGATACCGGCTTGAGCGGCGGCTTCCAATACCGTCATGCCTTCAGGTACCTCTATTTTCTTTCCATCAATCGTAACGGTAACCATAGGCGTTTCTCACTAAATATCTATCTCATGGCTTCATGCTAAGAGCGGTGGTGACGTAAGTAAATGAACCAGTACACCAGACCAACCATAAAAGCACCACCGATGATGTTGCCAATGGTTACTGGGAGCAAATTGGCAAGGAAAAAGTTCCCCCAGGTCAGATTGGCATAACTCTCAACTGTCTTGCCTGCATCTACCAGGGCCTGCAATTTCCAGAAGGAGGCAGGGGCCCACTGTTTGATGAAAAGGCCGATGGGAATGAAATACATGTTCGCTATGCTGTGTTCAAAGCCCGCCGCGACGAAAGCCGAGATGGGTGGGATGATGCTGAGGATTTTATCCGTCGTGGTGCGGGCGCTGTAACACAGCCAGACCGCCAGACAGACTAACGCGTTGCACAAGATTCCCAAGGCAATGGCCTGAACAAATTCCAGGCTTACCTTCGCGTTGGCAATGTTAAGGGCGTTCAACCCAATGGCGCCGTTGCCGAACTTGTACTGCCCGCTGAGGAAGACCAGTAGCGCGGTGGCAATGGAGCCAATGAAGTTGCCCACGTAGACGATCACCCAGTTGCGCATAAGTGCACCCAGAGTGACTTTGCCGCTGGTGAATGCCATAATAATCAGATTATTACCGGTAAAGAGCTCAGCGCCGCCTACGATAACCAGAATCAGGCCCAAGGTAAACACCAGACCGGTCAATAGACGGGTGACCCCGTAGGGCAGTGTGGAGCCAGCGCTTACTGTGGTGGCGAAAATGGCCCCCAGGGCAATAAAGGCACCTGCCAGAATTGAAAGGGCCAGCATAGACCAAAAATCCAGGTTGGCCTTTTTGACGCCGATGGCCTCGGCCTTTTGGGCCATTTCAGGGGGCATGAGAGCGTCAATGGTGAAACCATTATTGGTCGTCATACGGCTAATACTCCTTTGAAAACTGGGGTGTATACAGTAAAAAGATTATGCAAATGCTTTGATCTTGCAGACACCTGTAGGACACACATGCAGGGCAATGTGGGCTTCTACCTCGGCCCGGAAGTGTTTGAGCATATCTTTGATCGGGGTGCCAGCCGTCTGGCCCAGCCCGCAATTGGAAAGCAGATACATGTTTTCGCTCAGCCAGAGCAGTTGGTCCAGGTCTTCCATTTTGCCGCGACCTTCGGCGATGGCGCACATAATTTCGTAGGCTCGTTGCGTCCCGATGCGGCAGGGATTGCACTTACCGCAGGATTCTTTGCGGAAGAAATTCATCAGCACTTTAACCAGATCCACCACACAGGTGTTTTCATCGCAAATCAGCAGCGCCCCAGAGCCCAGCGCAACCCCGGCTTTTGCGTATGAATCGAAGTCCATTGGGGTATCCTGGAGGGAAGCCGGAATCAGTGAACCGCTTGAACCACCCGTCTGTGCTAGTTTAAAGGCTGCCCCACCCTTCATTCCTTTGGCGTAGATGTTGATCACCTCACGCAAGGTGATCCCCATAGGCACTTCAATGACTCCGGTTACATTGACATTGCCGAGGATGGTATATACCTTGGTCCCAGGGCTGCTGGGGGTGCCGAAGCGGCGGTACCAGTCAGCGCCATTGAGGACGATGGGGGGGACGTTGGCTAGAGTTTCTACATTATTCACGACGGTCGGCTTGCCCCACAAGCCGTAGGTGGTTGGGAATGGAGGGCGGGAGCGGGGTTGACCGCGTTTGCCCTCAATGGACTCAATCAGAGCGGTTTCCTCTCCGCAGATGTAGGCACCTGCACCGGTGTGAATGTGGATGTCGAAACTGAAGTCGGTGCCAAAGATGTTCTTGCCCAAGAATCCCATTTCACGGGCCTGTTCGATGGCTCGACGCAGGCGTTCTTGGGCCAGCAGGTATTCGCCGCGCACGTAAATATAGCCCTCATCTGCACCGACCGCGTAACCGGCGATGGCCATGGCCTCAATAATGCTATGAGGGTCACCCTCCAGGATGATGCGGTCCTTGAAGGTGCCGGGTTCGCTCTCATCGGCATTGCAGATAATGTATTTCTTTGCGGATTTCTCGCGGGCAAC
>FWWL01009468.1_pt1 | contig 11801 bp, 12 predicted proteins | sample 2228331 | NCBI WGS metagenome assembly FWWL01 (sample SAMEA103939775, study PRJEB20133) | metagenome | reverse complement strand
AACCGTTAGTTTTGGATGAAGAAACAACAGTTTATAATGCTATAAAAGAGATGAAAAAGAACAAAGTAAATGTAATTTTTACAAAGAATGGTATTTTGACAATTGAAGATATTTCAATAACTTTGCTTTAAAATTTTATTTGTGCTTGAAATTATTTTAAGTAGATATAATTTCCCACACTATAAGAGGAAATTAATTGAATTTAATGCTTATGCTAAGAGAGAAAATGATTTTTGTGGTGATAGGGTTGAGGTATTTTTAAAAATTGTAGATGATAAAATTTTAGAAATTGGATATGATGGTAAGTGTTGCACGATTAGTCAAGGTGTCTTGGAAATTCTTATTGATAATCTTTTGAATAGGAGGATCGATGAGGTTAAGGATTTGGATGTTGATTATTTAAGGTCAATAGTTGGAGATGAGATTATTAAAATTAGAACCAGATGTGCATTATTTGGACTTGAGGTTATAAAATCCGCAATATATGAATATGAAAGAAGTGCTTAAACTTATAGAAGAAGTTGAAAGACTTAAATTCACCTTAAGGAGTGGATGGATGTATTATGGTATAAAGGATCCTGAGAGTGTTGCAGAGCATTCTTTTATGGTTAGTTTTTTGAGCCTAATAATTGGTTTAATGTTAATTAAAAGAAATGAGGATGTTGATTTAAAGAAAATTCTAATCATGAGTTTAATCCATGAGCTTGGGGAGGTTAAGGTTGGTGATATACATTTAGTTGCAAAGCAATATTTAGGCTTAGAGAATGTTGATAGAGCTGAAAGGAATGCTACTTTTGATTTATTAAATAATTTAGCATTTGATGAACTTAAAGAGATATACGAAGAGTTCTTAAAAGGTGAGAGCAGAGAGGCCAAAATAGTTAGAGCTTGTGATAAGTTAGAACTTCTTATTCAAGCGAGGATTTATAGGAAAATTGGTTATACTAATGTAGATGAGTTTTTTAAGTCAAATGCCAATTTAAACGATATTAGAAGTTTGGATATTGCAAGTGAGTTGCTTAAAGAAATTATGCTATAAAATTTTCATCTATGAAGAGATATCAAAATTATCCTGGTGTTGTTGGGTGGATTTATGGTGGGAGATTGAACTTTGAAAGAATTTTATTTACTCTTCACAGAATAACAGGAATTGCATTGATTTTTTACTTATTAGCTCATATCATAGTTGTAGGTTTCAGGGCTTATAGTCCACAAATGTGGGATAAAGTGATGCGTATGCTATCTGGACACTATGGTGATGTGTTTAATCCTGTTATATACTTTCTCGAATGGGTTTTACTTGTTGCGGTGATTTTTCATGGAATGAATGGTATAAGACTTATATTTTTAGAGCTTGGATTTTTTATCGGTAAGCCTGAACGACCTATTTATCCGTATAAGACATCTATTGATTATCAAAGGGTTTTCTCTTGGATAATTATGATCATTGCAAGTATTTTTATCATCTATTCTATTTTTGCCTTTTATAATCCAATAGGGGGTAAATGAAGATGAAAGAAGGGAAACTTTGGTTTTTGCATCTTTTGGCAGGTGCTTTCTTAGTTGTTTTGCTTGGTGGTCATATGTATTATATGCATCTTTCAGGTATAGATGCACTTTCAGTTGAAGAAACATTTAAACGTGCAAGGGATTTATTCTTTCCTATAAGCTATACATTGTTTGTTGGGCTTGCACTATTCCATGGGCTTTATGGACTTAGAGGTATTTTATATGAACGCTTTCATACACCGCTTTCGCATAAGGTTATAAACTTTTCATTATTATTCATTGGCTTTCTATTCTTCCTATATGCTGTTATAACAACATGGATACCATATTTTAAAACTTTTTAGGAGGTGGTTATGCTAGTTAAGTTTAAAATTTTTAGATATAACCCTAAGAAGGATGAAAAACCACATTATGCGGAGTATGAACTTGATGTTTATAAGGGTATGACTGTTCTTGAAGCACTCAATGAGATTAAGGCAAAAATTGATAGCACATTATCTTGGCGCCAATCTTGTAGGATGGGTGTTTGTGGTAGTTGTGGAATGATTATAAATGGCAAGCCAGGACTTGCATGTCAAACACAAATCTTAGAGCTTGGAACTGATGAAGTTTCAATAGAGCCATTAAAGTCATTTCCTGTTATCAAGGATTTGGCTTGTGATTTAAATAATTTTTTTAGACACCATACATCTATTAAGCCTTACATTATTAGAAAGGATTTAGAAGAAACAGATAGCCCTGATAGTGAGTTTATTCAGTCTCCTACTGAACTTGAAAATTATTTGCAGTTTGCTTATTGCATAAAGTGTGGTGCTTGTGTTTCTGCATGTCCAATATCTCAAAGCAATGAAGAATTTTTAGGACCACAGGCTTTAATGTCTGCTTTAAGGTATATTTATGATACAAGAGATGATGGATTTGAGGAGAGAATAGCAATTTTGGATTCACCTGATGGATGCTTTCGATGTCATTTTGCACAATCCTGTTCCTATGTATGTCCAAAAGGTGTAGACCCTGCAAAAGCAATTCAATATCTAAAAAGGGAAATTGTGCTATATTCACTTGGTATAAAGAAAAAGAATAAGTTAGCTCAAATTCAAAGACTTGGTGAAAAAGCTAGTGAGATACCTGAAAGGTATAGATATCCAGAATTTACTATAGCAAGACCGAGTTAGAAATTATCCTTTAAAATTTTAAAACTTACTATGGACTATTCGAGGTGTAATTCAAAGGAAACGATAGATATAGTAGTTAAGGTCATAGACATATTAAATAGTGCTAAGGATTTATCGCAAATGTTGAATTTGATAGCAATATCAGTATGTGAGCTAATAAATGCAGATAGTTGCTTTATTTACCTCTATGACAAGGATAATAATGAACTTGTTTTAATGGGTTCATCTTCACCTTATCATAGAGCTATTGGTAGGATTAAATTATCGCTTGGTGAAGGACTTGCAGGTCTTGTAGGTAAAGAAAAGAAAATCATATCAATAAGCAAGAAAGCTTATAAAGACAAAAGATTTAAAGTATTTAGAAGCCTAAAGGAGGATACATATGAAGCTATCATTTCAGTTCCAGTGCTATTTAATGATAATTTAGTTGGTGTTATGAATGTTCAGCATAGAAATGAGCATAAATATACGAAAACTGAAAAAACTATCCTTGAAATGTTCTCAAAGCTTATAAGTGGCGCATTGGAAAGAGATTGGTTATATGAGCAGTATAAAAAGAAAGCGGAGATTCTTGAGGGGATATTGGATAGTATTTTGGATGAGAATGGTGATATTTGTAAGCGACTTGAAGGTATAATTTTTAAAATTGTCAAAAGACCAGTTAAAGTTATTCAGGATACGAAGATTAATTGTGATATGAAATCTAAATACTTTTCATTAATTTTAAGTGATGATAATTTGACTGAGGAACAGAGGAAGGCTATTGGTTTGATTCTAAATCAGGCTGATTTGATAGTGAAAAATAAGAATTTAAGTGATGAAATTGAAGAAAGGAAGTGGGTAGATAGAGCAAAAGGGATTCTGATGAAAAGGGGCATGAGTGAGGAAGAAGCATATAATTATATAAGGAAGAAAGCTATGGATGGTAGGAAGACGATAAAAGATATAGCACAATCAATAGTTTTATTAAATGAGGTAGGACTATGACTAGATTCACGATCTTAGCAGCCATTTTGGCTGCCCTAATACTTTTCTCGTGTAAGTCTGAGAAGGATGAGGTGGTGCAGGAGGATTTAGATTTTGCTACTCAGGGAACAACTGATGCTGTTCAGAGTTCTACACAAACGATGGAAGATCCAGGAGCACCTCCTGGTGTAAGTAGATGGGGTGGTAGTCGCTACTTTTTCTATTCTATAAGACCAGGTAATGAAATGAGCATTCAAGGAACATATCAGGATAGGATACCCATTGGCCAAATATGTGCTAATGTCTCGGGTCCTGATACTTCTGATAACGATATGGATAGGGTATATGGAAATAAAAAAATATCCTTTGATTGTAATAATAGAACAGATACCCTTATAAAGGATGGTAAAAAGCTTATAGTGGATTATACTATAATGGGCACTCTTTTACATCTTGATAATAACAATACCAATCCTCTTATCTTTGATAGCGTTTTGTGGGGTTATCCTTTCCAGGTTCAAGTGACTGTAAAGGATACATTAGGTAATATCAAGGATAGTTATAGTAGTTATCAGGAAGGTAGAATATCTATGAGTCAAATCAATACTACGACTTATAGACTTATTCGTTATCTAAAACATGCTAAGGAACATTTTAAAGATGCTTGTAGGTATATAACAATTACTGAGACGACTTATGTATTTTTAGATCAAGCGCAGGGTTGGCATCCAGGTGATACGCTTGGAAGTAGAACTGTAAAGACCTGGCCTATTGGTCATGGGAAGCTTCGTGCTTGTTCAGGTATAGATGTTGATTTATTATTTTATCCAACTGATACATTGAGAATAACTAAGTGTCCAAGTGGTAATACTGGCATTAGCTCAGGTGGTATAAGGATAAGACTAGAGCTTCCAAGTGGAACACGAGAATTTACAAAAGCATTCTCTTGTCAGTAAGGGGGCTTTTTGGCCCCTCAAATCTGAATGAAATATAAAAATGCACTTATACTGAATAGTAATTTCAATGAGATATTATCTGAAATTGGAGGTCTTCTCTACTTATTTGAAAGAGGTTATACTCCTGATGTTATAATAGCGACCTCGTTTTCAAGCATAAATGCTACTTTACTTTCGAAAGATCCTAGCATAAGAGGTATAAAGGATATTGTGGATTTCTATAAATTTCTAAGGAAAGATGATATCTTGGGTAGAAGCTTTATTGAGAATATATTGCCTATAAAGAGTTTCTATTCTTATAAAGGATTGGAGAGAAAATTAAGGAGGATTTTACCTGAAAGTTTTAAGCTTTTGAGAATTCCAACTTACATTATTGCCTATAATTTAAATAGCAATGAGATGAAAGTATTTGGGAAGGATGAGAGTGATAATGTTATAAAATCTATAATTTCTGCAATAACGATACCTGGTATTTATAGAGTTAAGGAAGATAATCTAGTAAGCGGAAACTTGTTTCCATTTTCTTTGATAGAATTTGCATTAGAATTAGGAGTAAATAATATTTACTATTTTTTAGGTGATTACAATAAGCTATCAGATGTGATATTAAAGGAATATAGGATTTTACTTAATCAGAACTATAAGGAGTTTTTGGAAGAAGTTGGTGAGATAACATCAAGGATACTTATATTTGAGACAAAGAGTAATAGAAAATTATTTGATTTTTCGGATTATAGGAGGATTGTAGATGAGGGCTATAGAGAAGTAAGGAAGAAATACATTTATTATAAGTTATTCAGATATGGTAGAGTTAGAGAATCTCTTGAGCTACTAAAAAGACCTGATTTGAGTGAGGAGGAGAAAATTATAAAGGCGCATGCTATATACCTTGAGGGTGATGTATCGGAAGCATATGGATTGTTCAATGAGTTGTATGAAAAGTTTTCTGAGAATGAACTTGTTATATTAGGTTATACTAATACACTTATTGAGATAGGTGAAGTTGAACAAGCTGGTAAAATTCTTGAAGGTTATAGGAATAGAACTAGGAATCCTTATATTTTTGACGTGCTATCAAGATATTATTTTTACAGGGGGGAGATAGACAAGGCTATTGATTGTTTAAGAATAGCTATGGACTATGCGAAGTTTGAGCCAATTGCTTACAATTTAGCTTTAACGCATTATGCAATGGCTATGGCAAGTCTGGGAAGGAGCAAGGAAGCTATTGAGAAATTTTCTGAGGCTATTGATAATTTGAGAAATCTTGATAATGCATATTATTTATCATTTGCTTATGCGAATGCTTTGAATTTATATTTTGCATTTTATGATTATCAAAGTATAGAATTTTTAAAGAATTCAATTGAGCAAGTGATAGAGCTTACAGGAAGTTCAAGGACACTTTTCTTATTCTATCTGAATTATGCTGTTACCTCTGTATCTAATAAGCCTTCTGTAGCTGTTGGATATATTAAAAAGGTGATAGATATAGCAGTTGATAAGGGCTCTCCAAGTCTTCTTTCATTAGCTTTAATAGCTATGGCTGATGTATATATCATTTTGGGGGAATATGAAAAATCAGAATTATATGCTAATGAAGCACTTAAAATTGCAAAAGAAAACAATTTGTTTTATAATACAGTGAAGGCTTTAAAAACGCTTATTCAATCTAAAATCGTTTTAGGAAAGTTAAATGAAGCCTTAGAAGTTATTTCTTTACTACCTAGTGAAGAAAGTTTACCACCCCCTGAAGTTCTTGCATTCAATCTCTTAAAATTTCACATCTACAATAAGTTAAATGAAACTGAGAAGATTAACTTGCTTTTAGATGATTTATTATCAATTATAAGAGAAACAAAATTGGAAGGATATAATGCTATACACGATGTTATAAAAGCACAAATAGATAAGGAGCTTGTTAATATATTAGATATAAAGGATATTATTTCTTGTGGTGTGGAGGGGAGGGGGATATTAAGTGCGAAGTTGGAACGTGAGCCAAGTGCGAGGTTGGGATTTTTGGAGCAATTGAATTTGGAGGATTCGATTTATTATATGAATGAGATAAAGAGGTTAGCGAGTGATCAGAGGTTGAGGATATATGTGGAGCGATTTGCTGAGCATTGGAGGAGGGTATCTGAGCAGTATATAGCGACATTTGGGGATGTAGTATATTTTTTCAACAATGAACCTATGCCAATAAGTATATTTGGGGACAATTTGAATTTATTGATATTAATTTACTTAGTAGCGAACAGGGATAAGGTATTAACATATGGGGACATTTCATTAACTTTTGGTATTCATTCAGAGAATATAAAGGAGCGTCTTAGGAGGGTATTAGATGTAATAGAGCCTTGGAGTGTTGTTCAAAGTTCTAAGTATTTGATAATAGAGGAGGATAAGGTATTATTTAGGGTAGATGAGAATTTTAGGGTGGATTTACATTTATTTGAGGATTACATAAGGGGTGGTGATTTAGAGGGAGCTATTAGTTTATATCGTGGGGATTTTATGGTAAATGTTAATCATCCATTTTTTGCGGATTTAAGGAATGTATTAAAGGGGAGGTATTTGGATGCGGTATATGAATTAGCAAGTAGGTATATAGGGGATGGGGTGTATGATAGGGCTATAATAGTATTGGAGGGTTTATTGAATAGGGACACATTGAATATTGAGCATTTAAAGCTTTTAATATCGACCTTGTATAGGATTGGTAAGAGGGCATATGCATATGAGTGGTATTTGAGGTATTTAGCTATTGTTGATGAACCAAGCTTTAAATTTGAAGAAGTTATTTAGTGCTACTTTAAAATTTTAAGACTATGCATGATTTAGAAATGAAGATTGAATCTATCATAAGTCCTATTTTAGAAGTTTATGGATATATTTTAGTTGATATAGAGTATAAAAGGGGTGGTAAGATAGGTCTTCTTAGAGTTTTTGTGGATAGGAAGGAAGGTGGTATAACGATGAAGGAAATTGAGATGTTAAGTAAAGAAATTTCACTTGCCCTTGATGTAGAAGATCCTATTGAAGAATCTTATATTCTTGAAGTTTCTTCACCAGGACTTGACAGGGAACTTGTAAAGGATAGAGAACTAAATTGGGCTATATCAAAAAAAGTTAAGTTATTTTTAAAGGATGGCTCTTCTTATGAAGGATTTTTGAATAGTTTTAATGAAGATGAAGTTGTTGTTTCAGGAAAGGCTTATAAGAGAAAGGAGATTGCAAAAATAAAGTTAAACGAGGTTTAGGGTATGAGTAGAGAATTTGAGATGATTATAGAACAGCTCGTAAGAACAAGGAATTTGGATAGGGATGATATAGTAAATGTTTTTAGAAATGTAGTCTTGGAAACAGTAAGCAAATACTATGGAACTGATGTTGATTTACAGATTGATAGTGATATGAAGGTGATTATATCTAAGAAAGTTGTAAAGAAAGTTAATAATCCTGCTAATGAAGTTGCTATTCAAGATGCTAAGAAGTATGATAGTCAAGCTATTGAAGGTTCGGAAGTTAAGGTTCCTATTTTGATAAATGAACTTCCAAGAGCGGTAGTTTATAAGATAAGGGACAAGTTCGTTGAGAGGCTTAGAGATAGGGAAAGGCAAATTGTGGTAAGGGAGTTTTCTAAGAGGATTGGAGAGATTGTTCGTGGAGAAGTTCAGAGAATTATTAAGAAAGAGAATGCGGTAGTTTTAGCTATTGAAAGAGCAGATGCAGAAGGAAAATTAGCTTATAATGAAATGTTGCCTGGTGAATTTGAAAGGATTAGACAGGGTGAGAAGAAGCAAGCGGTAGTTATTGGAATAGATGATAAAAATAACTATGTTCTACTTTCTAGAACACATCCTGATTTCTTAAAGAGATTACTTGAAAGAGAAATACCTGAAATTATAGATGGGACAGTGGAAATAAAGCAGGTGGCAAGAATTCCTGGGAAAAGAGCTAAGGTTGCAGTATTTTCAAAAGAAAGTAAAATTGATCCTGTTGGGACAGTTGTTGGTAGTAAAGGGACGAGGCTTAATCCAATACAAAAGGAGCTTGGTGGTGAAAAAATTGATGTGGTGAAATGGGATGGTGAAGTTGTTAGGTTTGCAGTAAATTCACTTCAAAGTCCTTATATTATAACTGCTTATAAACTGGAAGATAAAGTTTACGTTATAGTTGAAGATGATCATGTTGGTGAGGTTAAAGGTTCAGAGGGCTCAAATGTTATATTAGCTTCTAAATTGATAGGAAAGGAAATTGTAATTTTGGGACTTTCAAGTTATTCAAAAGTTAAGGGTATTTTAACTTTAATTGAAATTCAAAAACAATTCCCTCCTACTGTTATTGAAATTCTGAGAAAATATGGGCATTACTCATTCAATGAAACACCAACCTTAGCAAGCTTATATAATATAGGTCTTGATGAAAAAACTTCTCTGAAACTTATAGAATTCATAGAGGATAATCTCAATGAATAAAAAGGGCCCTATTCAAGTAAGAGAACTTGCAAAAGAGCTTGGAATTTCTGTTAAAACTGCTATTGAATTGTTAAGAGAAGGTGGATATGATGTAAAATCTGGTTTTAATAAAGCTAATAAAGAAATGGAGGATTATTTGAAAAGAAGGTTGGAAAAGGAAAAGGAGGAAGTAAAAGAAGATATTGAGAAGAAAAGAGAAATATACCAAAAAGTTGAAGTGCCTCAAAAGAAATTACCTAGGAGACTTCAGCAGAAGCAAATTGAAAAAGAAGAATTTGTAAAAGAGGAAAGACCAATAAAGCAGCAATTAAAGCCAAAAATAAGAGCCAAGAAAGAGGTTAAGGAAAAGGGAGAGGTATTGGAAATTCAACAGAAAGTTCTTGAAATTCCAGGACCTCTGACTGTTGCAGAATTATCCACTATGATAAATAAACCAGCATCTGAAATTATAAAAACATTGCTTGACATAGGTTACATTGCAACTATAAATCAGACATTACCACTTGATATAATAGAGCTTTTGGCAGAAAATTTTGGATTTGAAGTTAGAAAAGTTGAAGAGAGGGAAGAAGTTTTGGAAGAAAATATTGAATATGACTATGTTAGACCACCTATTGTTACGATAATGGGGCATGTAGATCATGGTAAAACAACATTACTTGATAGAATTAGAAATACAAATGTTGCTGAGAAGGAGGAAGGTAGGATAACACAGCGTATAGGTGCATATCAGGTTGAGTATAAAGGTAAGAAGATTACATTTATTGATACACCTGGTCATGAAGCATTTACAACTATGAGGGCAAGGGGAGCTCAGGTTACAGATATTGTGATATTAGTTGTGGATGGAAGGGAGGGTGTTAAAGAACAAACAATTGAAGCACTAAATCATGCAAAAGCAGCAGGTGTTAAAATTGTTGTAGCAATTACAAAAATTGATTTAGCTGATGCAAACATTGATATGGTGAAAAGGCAATTGTCAGAACATGGCTTGATTCCTGATGATTGGGGTGGTGATACATTTTTTATTCCTGTTTCAGCTTATAAGGGTATTGGGATAGATGATTTGTTGGATGCGCTTCTTGTTGTTAGTGAAGAGATCGATTTGAAAACTACTACAAAGGGGCATGCGAAGGGTGTTGTTCTTGAATCAAAGATGGATAAGGGTAGGGGGCCTGTTGCCACTTTGATAGTTCAGAGAGGAACTTTAAAAACTGGTGATGTTGTAGTTGCAAGTTATACATATGCTAAAATTAGAGCTATGTATGATGATTTTGGAAAAAAGGTGCAAATTGCATATCCTTCTGATCCTGTTCTTGTTCAGGGATTTGAAGAATTGCCAAGAGCTGGCGATAAATTTGAAGTGTTTGAGGACTTAAATAAAGCGAGAGAAGTAGTTGAAGAAAGAAGAAGGACTTTGAAAATTCAGCTCTCAAAAGGTGAAATGGAATCATTAACGAGAAGAATTCAGGAGAAAATAATGGCGGGAGAGAAAAGGGAGCTTGCAATTGTTCTTAAAGCTGATAATTATGGAACGTTAGAAGCTATAAAGGATAGTATAAGCAAAATGGAATTTGAAAAAGTTAGACCTATTGTAATTCATGGTGGAATAGGAGATATAACCGAAAGTGATGTAATGCTAGCAGAGGCAAGTGAAGGTATTGTTGTTGGATTTGCAGTTAAAATAGAGAATAGAGCAAGGGCTTATGCAGAATCCAAGAAAATACCCTTTAAAATTCATAGAATTATATATCATCTTCTTGATGACTTATTGAGGTTCATGCAAGGCATATTAGAACCTGAATATAAGGAGGAGTTTTTAGGTAGGGCAGAAGTAAAGGCAGTTTTTAAAACCAAAAATGGTAGAGTTGCAGGTTGTTATGTCTTAGAGGGTAAAATTATTAAATCTAGTGAGAAGGTTAAGTTAATAAGGGAAGGTAATGTGATTTTTGAGGGTAGAATTGAAAGCCTTAGACATTTTCAAAGTGATGTTGATGAGGTAAATGCTGGTATGGAATGTGGTATTAAGCTTAATAATTGGAATGATTACAAGGAAGGTGATATTATTGAGGTTTATAGAGTTGTTAAAATTGAACCTAAACTTTGATGATAGTGGGTGTTTTAGAAATTGAAATTTTTATACCTTATAGTATGTCAATAAAAGAAAAAAGATATGTTATAAAGAGTATAAAAGATAGAATGAAGTCTCGTTTTAATGTATCGGTTGCTGAGCTTGATTACTTTGATACTTGGCAAAGGAGCAAAATTGGTTTTGCTTGCTTGAGTAATAGTGCAAATTATATAAGTGAATATCTTATGGAAGTTTTAAGGTTTTTGCAAGAAGATAGAAGGTTTGAAGTTACATCTCACAAAATAATTTGGCTTTGATGGCTATGCTTTTTTTGTTTTTAAGCTCAGTTTATGTCAATGGACATGAGGTAGCACCTCAAACAAAAAACAATATCAACCAACATAGCTTCTATCACATAATAGAATTTTCAGGCACTATCTATGATGGCTATAAATCAGAACTTGAAGGTCAAGGCATCAAACTTTTGGAATATCTTCCAGGAAATGCTTTTATAGCGAGAGCAAATTTTAATCAATTGACAAAAGCTTCTAAAAAGCCTTTTGTAAAGGCTATATATCCTATATTACCCGAATATAAAATACCCCCTAATTATCAAGAAAAACTTAATAGTTGCTATGTTAAA
>FWWL01009178.1_pt1 | contig 11801 bp, 7 predicted proteins | sample 2228331 | NCBI WGS metagenome assembly FWWL01 (sample SAMEA103939775, study PRJEB20133) | metagenome | reverse complement strand
TCTTGGGGCCGGTCAGGAGGTAGAGGAAGATCTCGTTCCCCATCAACTCTGTGACGTCCACCGTGCACTTCATGACAGCCTCGTGGATACCTGGCGGCACGTAGGGCTTGGCGTGGATGTCCTCCGGCCGGATGCCGAAGACGATCTCCTTGCCCTTCCACGGGAGAAGCGGAGCCTTCTTCTGCTCTGGCACAGGCAGGCGGAAGGACCCGCCGTCAATGATGAGGTTGCCATCTTCCTCCACCACGGTGGCCGGGAAGAAGTTCATGGACGGGCTGCCGATGAAGCCAGCCACGAAGACGTTGTCCGGCCTCTCGTAGAGGTTCTGGGGCGTGTCCAGTTGCTGGAGGACGCCATCCTTGAGGACCGCGATGCGGGTGCCCATGGTCATGGCTTCCATCTGGTCATGGGTCACGTAGATGAAGGTGGTGCCCAGGCGCAGGTGGAGCCGGGCCAGCATGGCGCGGGCCTCCACGCGGAGCTTGGCGTCCAGGTTGGAGAGGGGCTCGTCCATGAGGAAGACCGCCGGGTCCCGCACGATGGCGCGCCCCACAGCCACCCGCTGGCGCTGGCCGCCCGAGAGTTGCTTGGGCTTGCGATCCAGGAGTTCCAGGATGCCCAGGTCCTTGGCCGCCTGGCGCACACGGCGGTCAATCTCGTCCTTGGGCACCTTGCGCAACCGCAGCCCGAAGGCCATGTTGTCGTAGACCGTCATGTGGGGGTAAAGGGCGTAGGACTGGAACACCATGGCGATGTCCCGGTCCTTGGGCGGCACGTCGTTCACCAGGCGGTCACCGATGTAGATGTTCCCCTCGGTGACCTCCTCCAGCCCGGCCAGGAGGCGCAAAGAGGTGGTCTTGCCGCAGCCCGAAGGGCCGACGAAGACCAGGAACTCCTTGTCCTCCACATGGATGTTCAAATCGTTGACGGCGATGACGTCGCCGAAGCGCTTGGTCACATGTTCGTAGGTGACGCTTGCCATCTCCGAAAACGCTCCCCTACAGGGCTGGTCTGGGAATGGGGCTCAAGCCCCTTTCGCTGGCCCGGGGGACAGAACTGTTCGGTCGCGGCCACCGCCACCAGCCCTCCGGCGATGGCCACGGGCACCAAGGCCGAAACCGCTCCCACCGTCCAGCACGGGTAGACAATGGTCCATCCAGAGAAGGTTCTGGGGGATTCCGGGCCCGTCCGCCGAGGGGGAATGCAGTGCAGGGGATCCCACGAACCTCGTCGGGCGGGACGCTCCCTTGGCACATCACCTCCTTTCTCGTGGCTCAGGACGGATGGCCCCCGCCCTGAGGCGGGGATCATAAGCCCATCCATCGGCCCTATTATACCACGGTGTGTCGGGGAGGCAAGTGGGGTGCGCCCCGGGATCGGTTCCAGTCCGTGCTGGTGGCCCTGCAGATCATCCCGCGTCCAGCCTCCCTCGCCGCATGCGGGGAGAGGTTCGGACCCCCGATCCCACTGCGCGCGATGGACCAACCTGTGGTATAATCGGAGCGGAGAGGTTCCCGCCCTGTAGGAGAGAGTGGCGAGATGGGCAGAGGGCCAGAGTTCGTTCACCTCCATGTGCACAGCGAATACTCCCTTCTGGACGGCCTGGCGAGCCCCCGCGCCCTGGTCCGGCGGGCGCGCGAACTGGGCATGCCCGCCCTCGCGCTCACCGACCACGGGGCCATGTACGGCGCCATTGAATTCTACATGGAGGCCCAGGCCCAGGGCATCCGCCCCATCCTCGGGATGGAGGCCTACCTTGCGCACCGGCGCATGCAGGACCACGACCCCCGCTACGATGCCCGCCCTCCTCACCTCCTGCTCCTGGCTTCCAACGAGGTGGGGTACAAGAACCTCATGCGGCTCGCCACCGCCGCCCAACTGGAAGGGTACTACTACAAGCCAAGGGTGGACCGGGAGTGCCTGGCCGCCCATGCCGAAGGGCTCATCTGCACCTCCGGGTGTGCCTCCTCCGAAATACCCAGGCTCATCGCCGACGGCCAGGTGGAGAAGGCCCGCGAGCGGGTGGCCTGGTACCGCGACGTCTTCGGGCGCGACCGCTTCTACCTGGAACTCCAGGTCCACGACATCCCGGAACTGCACCGCATCAACCGCACCCTCCTGGAGTTCGCCCGCGAGTTCGGCCTGGAGGTGGTTGCCACCAACGACGTCCACTACATCCACCGGGGAGACTCCCGCGCCCACGACATCCTCCTGTGCATCCAGACCAACGCCCTGGTCAACCAGCGGGACCGGATGCGCATGAGCGACGACTCCTACTACTTCCGCACCCCGGAGGAGATGGAAGCCCTGTTCGGGGAGGTGCCGGATGCGCTCCGCAACACGGTGCGCATCGCCGAGATGTGCGAACTGACTCTGGACTTCAAGACCTATCACCTGCCCCACTTCCCCGTTCCCGAGGGGTACGACGCCCAGTCCTACCTGCGCCACCTCTGCGAAGAGGGCCTTCGGTGGCGGTACGGAGAGCGGGCAGAGGCCCCAGAAGTGCGCCAGCGCCTGGAGCACGAACTGCGGGTCATCCACGAGATGGGGTTTGACACCTACTTCCTCATCGTGTGGGACCTGTGCCGCTTTGCCAAGGAGCAGGACATCTGGTGGAACGTGCGCGGCTCGGCCGCGGGGAGCATCGTCGCCTATGTCATGGGCATCACCAACCTGGACCCCCTGGCCCACGACCTCATCTTTGAACGGTTCCTCAACCCCGGCCGCGTGACCATGCCCGACATTGACCTGGACTTCCCCGACGACCGCCGCGACGAGATGATCCACTACGCCATCGCCAAATACGGCCGCGAGAACGTAGCCCAGATCATCACCTTCGGGACGCTGGGTGCGAAGGCGGCCATCCGGGACGTGGGACGGGCCATGGACATCCCCGCGCCGGAGGTGGACCACCTGGCCCGCCTCGTCCCACCGGGGCCGAAAGTCCGCATTGACGACGCCCTGGAGAAGGTGCCGGAGTTCCGCCAACTGTACGAAGAGAAAGACTACATCCGGGACCTGGTGGATACCGCCCGCAGCCTGGAGGGGGTGGCCCGCCACGCCTCCACCCACGCCGCCGGCGTCATCGTCGCCGACCGCCCCTTGGTGGAGTACACCCCCCTGCACCGCCCCACCGGCGGCGACGAACAGTTGGGCGCGGTCACACAGTACCCCATGGAACACCTGGAGGCCATCGGCCTCCTCAAGATTGACTTCCTGGGCCTCTCCACCCTGACCATCATGCGCAAGGCCTGCAACCTGATCCGCGAGCACCACGGCGTCTCCCTGGACCTCAACACCATCCCCATTGAGGACCCGAAGGCCTTTGAACTCCTCTCCAGCGGGGAGGTGACGGGCATCTTCCAAGTGGAATCGGCCGGCATGCGACGGGTGCTGCGCTCCATGCAGCCGAACCGGTTTGAGCACATCGTCGCCACCCTCTCCCTCTACCGCCCAGGACCTATGGAGTACATTGACACCTACATCCGCCGCATGCACGGCCAGGAGCCTGTGGAATTCCGCCACCCCAGCCTGGAGCCCATCCTCGCCCCCACCTACGGCATCTGCGTCTACCAGGAGCAGATCATCCAGATGGCGATGCAACTGGCTGGCTACTCGGCCGCCGACGCCGACCTGATGCGCCGCGCCGTGGGGAAGAAGAAAAAAGAGGAACTCCTGCAGCACCGGCAGCGCTTCGTGGACGGGGCCGTGGAGCGAGGCATCCCCCGGGACGTGGCCGAGGCCATCTTTGACGACATTGAGTACTTCGCCCGGTACGGCTTCAACCGCGCCCACGCCGCAGACTACGCCGTCCTAACCTGCCAGACGGCCTACCTGAAGGCCCACTACCCCGTGGAGTACATGGCCGCCCTCCTCACCGTGGAACGCCACAACCTGGACAAGGTGGGCGCGCTGGCCGCGGAGTGCCGCCGCATGGGCATCCCCCTCCTCCCGCCCGACGTGAACCAGAGCGACCTGGAGTTCACCATAGAAGAAGTGGTGGAAGAGGACGGGACGTGCAAGCGGGGCATCCGCTTCGCCCTGAGCGCCATCAAGAACGTGGGGGAAGGGACGGCCAGCCTCATCGTGGAGGCCCGTAAGGCCAAGGGGCCCTTCCGCGATCTGGAGGACCTGGCCCACCGGGTGGACCTGCGGCAGGTGAACCGGCGTGTCCTGGAATGCCTGGTCCGCGTGGGAGCCCTGGATGCCTTCGGACACCGCAACCAGATCCTCGCCGTCCTGGACAAACTGATCGCCCTGAGCGCGGATGTGCACCAACGACGGGCCCTCGGCCAGATCAGCATGTTTGACCTGGATAGCGCCCTCCCGGTGGCCGGCGCGGCCTCGGCCATCTACCCCCTGCCGGAGGTGCCCCCAGCCCGGCGCAGGACATGCCTGGCCTGGGAGAAAGAACTGGCCGGGACCTACCTGACCGCACACCCCTTCCAACAGGCGGCCAGGGAACTGCGAGGACTGATCACCCACTCCTCCGCGGACCTCCGGGAGGAGGCCGACGGCCAGAAGGTAACCGTGGCCGGGGTCCTCGTGCGGGCCACCGAGATCCTCACCCGCAAGAAGGGCGAACCGATGCTCTTCGCCACTCTGGAGGACCTCCAGGGAGAGGTGGAGGTGACGGTCTTCCCCCGGGTGTACCAGGAGACGCGGGACCTGTGGCAACAGGACAAGGTCCTCATCGTCACAGGGACCCTGCGGCGGGATGAAGCCAGGGGCGAGCCCAAGGTCCTGTGCGACACCGTGCGGGACCACTTGCTGGTGGCCCGTCCCGCCACGGAAAACGGGGAACCGCCCCCGCGCCACGTGTGGGTCCGACTGCCCCGCGGCAAGGACGTGAAGGAGGACGCCCGGCGGCTGGGGGAGATCTACGCCCTGGTGCGCAGTTACCCGGGCAGGGATCGCCTCAGCCTCCTCGTGCCCAACGACCTGGGGCTGGTGCAGTTGGACTTCCCCAACGTGCAGTTCGGCTACTGCCCTGAACTGGAACGCAAACTGCGGGACCTGGTGGGGGAAGGAGCGATCCAGGTCTCTTTGAGCGGCTTGGGGATGGGATGGCCACCCGAATCCTCCAGGCCGAATGCAGGCAGGGAACCAGGGAGAGCCTGAAGCCATGATCAAGAAAATCGGTGTGCTCTGCAGCGGCGGCGATGGACCGGGGTTCAACCCCGCGGTGCGGGCTGTGGTGCGGTCGGCCATCCACCACGGGCTGGAGGTGGTGGGCATCCGTCGGGGGTTTGCCGGCCTCATCGCCTGCGAGTGCGTGCCCCTGGATGCGCGGTCAGTGGGAGGCATCATCGGGCGAGGAGGGACCTTCCTGGGCACCAGCCGTTGCCCAGAGTTTGAGACGGAAAAGGGACAGCGGGAAGCCCTTCGCAACGTGAACCGCCTGGAACTGGATGCCCTGGTCATCATCGGCGGGGATGGCTCCTTCCGAGGGGCGCATGTCCTGCAGAAAGCCGGCGTCCGCGTGATGGGCATCCCTGGGAGCATAGACAACGACATCCACGGCACCGACATGTCCATCGGGGTGGATACAGCCCTCAACACCGTGCTGGATGCCATAGACAAGATCAAAGATACGGCCTCCTCGCACCAGAGGGCCTTCGTCATTGAGGTGATGGGGCGGGAATGCGGGTACCTGGCCCTCATGAGCGGCATCGCCGGGGGTGCGGAGATGGTCCTCATCCCGGAAGTGGAGACCAGCCTGGAGGAAGTGGCCCAGAGCCTGAAGGATGCGTACATCCGGGGCAAGGCCCATTGCATCATCGTGGTGGCGGAAGGGTACAAGCCAGGGGCCCGGGCCGTGGCGGAGTACCTCCAGGGGCATCGGGAAGAACTGGGGTTCGGCGTGCGGTTGACCGTCCTGGGCCACATCCAGCGGGGTGGCTCCCCCACCGCCTTTGACCGCCTCCTGGCAACGCGCCTGGGCGCAGCCGCCGTGGAAGAACTGGTCAAGGGGACCCACGGTGCCATCGTGGGCCTGGTGGGGAACCAGATCAGAGTGACACCCTTGGAAGAGGTCGTCTCCCACACCAAGAAGATTGACCTGAGCCTGCTGCGGCTGGCCAAGATCATGGAGAAGTGAAGGGGCGACCGGGCGGGCTGCCTCTACCGGGGCCGCACAGGATGCCCTCAGAACGGGGAACCGTCGCAACCGCCCTTCGTGTTGACAGCCCTCCCGTGGTCTGTTATAATCGGCCCCGAACCCAGAGTCCCGATCCCGCTGCGGGTCCGGCCCATGCCGAGGAGGGGAGTCTCCATGCTCAACCGTGTGCTCAAGTCTCCCAAGGCGCTCATCTTCCTGCAGTTCATCCCCGTGCTCCTCATCCCACCCTCCATCTTCAGGCAAGCAGCCGTTCTGGCTGTTGCGGAGATCCTCTTCCTCATCGCCGCCGTCGTGGGCGTGTACCAGGGCAGGGCCTGGAGCCAGACCCTGAGCGTCTTCGTCATGGGGTTCAACTTCATCACCAAACTGATGCTCACCTTCCCCCACGTGGTCTCGGAGAGCGGCCAGGTAGACGTCCTCTTCGGCGCCATCATGGTGACTTCCATCGCCCTCTCGGGCGTGCTGCTCTACTACATGGATACCCCTGAGATCGCCGTGCGCATCGCCGGTAAAAAGTAAAGCCCGATCCGAGCCTGAAAGCCCCGTCCTGGTCTCCAAGGCGGGGCTTGTTCGCGCCACCCCCAGGCAGCCGAAGGCCGCGCTCCAGGCAATGCCGACCCTGGTTCCACCTTGTGTTGGTGGCAGGCATGCCCTCCACATCCGGGAACGAGCGATTGCCCCCTTGCCCAACATGGAGTATAATAGCCCATCCAGCAAAGGCGCGTTCGCCGCGCGGACTTCCGCGGAGGGAATGGTGGCCCAGACACGCGCGCTCATCACCGGCATAAACGGCTTCGTGGGAAGCCACCTGGCCGAATATCTGCTCGCCCATACCGATTGGCAGATCTGCGGCACCGTCTACGGCCGACTGGACAACATCGCCGACATCCGCGACCAACTGACCCTGTTCCCGGCCGAACTCTCCCGCGAGCAGGTGGTGGACTACATCCTGGAAGAGACCAAGCCCCACTACATCTTCCACCTGGCTGCCCAGCCAGTCCCATCCGCCTCCCGTGTGGACCCGTGGTTCACCCTGGAGAACAACATCCGCCTGCAACTGAACATCCTGGAGGGGCTCGTCCGCCTGGGGCTTGCGCCCAAGGTGTTAGTGGTAGGGTCCAGCGAGGAATACGGCGCGGTGCAGCCCTCCGACCTCCCTGTGGACGAAGAGACGCCCCTCCGGCCCCTCAACGCCTACGGGCTGAGCAAGATCGCCCAGGACTTCATGGGCTTGCAATACTACCTGAGCCACGGGCTGCCGGTCATCCGGGCGCGCCCCTTCAACCACATCGGCCCCCGTCAGCGGCCGGGGTTCGTCGCCGCCGACTTCGCCCGCCAGATCGCCGCGGCGGAGGCCGGCCTCCAGGAACCCGTCGTCTTCGTGGGCAACCTGGACGTGAGCCGGGACTTCAGCGACGTGCGGGACGTGGTCCGCGCCTACCACGCCCTGATGCTCCAGGGACAGCCAGGTGAAGTATACAACGTGGGTTCGGGAGAGGCCCACTCGGTACGGGAACTCCTGGACCTGCTCCTGAGCCTGAGCAACCGCCCCATTGAAGTGCGCCAGGACCCAGCCAAGGTGCGCCCAGCCGACGTCCCCTACCTGGTCTGCGACCCCACCAAACTGCGCCGCGCCACCCAGTGGGAGCCCCGCATCCCCTTCGCCCAGAGCCTGCGCGATGTCCTGGAGTACTGGCGCGCCCAGGTCGCGCGGGAAGCCGCTCAGGCCAAGAAGATCCTTTCCGGAGGATGACCACCCCATGTCCAAGCGGAGAGCCTTGATCACCGGTGTGACCGGACAGGACGGTTCCTACCTCGCCGAGTTCCTGTTGGAGAAAGGGTACGAAGTCATCGGCATGGTGCGACGCACCAGCACCGTGAACTTTGACCGCATCCGCCACATCCAGAACGACATCACCTTGGTCCAGGGCGACCTCCTGGACCAAATCTCCCTGATTGACATCTTGCGAGAGTACCGCCCCCACGAGGTCTACAACCTCGCTGCCCAGTCCTTCGTGCCCACGTCCTTCAAGCAACCTGTGCTCACCGGCGAGTTCACCGCCCTTGGCGTCACCCGCATCCTGGATGCCATCCGCCTGTTGGACCCCACCATCCGTTTCTACCAGGCGTCCAGTTCGGAGATGTTCGGCAAGGTCCGCGAAGTGCCCCAGAACGAGCACACGCCTTTCTACCCACGGAGCCCCTATGGGGTGGCCAAGGTCTACGGGCATTGGATCACCGTCAACTACCGGGAAAGTTACGGCCTCTTCGCCTGCTCCGGCATCCTCTTCAACCACGAGAGCCCCCGCCGGGGCCTGGAGTTCGTCACCCGCAAGGTCACCCACGGGGCAGCCCGCATCAAACTGGGCCTGGCCGACGAACTGCGCCTGGGCAACTTGGACGCCCGCCGCGACTGGGGCTACGCCGTGGATTACGTCCGCGCCATGTGGCTCATGCTCCAGCAGGACGAGCCGGACGACTACGTCATCGCCACAGGGGAGACCCACTCGGTGCGGGAACTGTGCGAGGTGGCCTTCAGTTACCTGGGCCTGGACTACCGGGACTACGTGAAGGTGGACCCGCGCTTCTTCCGCCCGGCCGAGGTGGACCTCCTGGTGGGGGATGCCAGCAAAGCGCGCGCCAAACTGGGCTGGACCCCCACCGTCACCTTTGAGGAACTCATCCACCTTATGGTGGATGCCGACATGAAACTGCTGCAGGAGGGGAAGGACCCTCTGTAGCCCCCAAGCGGGAAGAAGGAGAACCCGACCTCGCCTACCCCCTGCCTCAGGCAGGGGAGCATGGTGAGCACAGGGAGCGACCTCTCTCCATCCCCCCCACCCTTTCCCCTCTCCGCATCGGAAAGGGGGAAGAGGGCCAGGGGATAGGGAGGTCCTGTGCCGAGACTCTGGGCGGCGGGAAGGGGGCGAAAAACCCTGGAGGAGAGGGAAGCCATTGTCGCCACGCGCCGCGTTGGTGGATACCCACGCCCACCTGGACGACCGGGCCTTCGCCAAGGACCTGGAGGAGGTGCTGGAGAGGGCCCGGCAGGCCGGCATCCGGGCCATCGTGCTGCCAGGCCTGAACCTGCGCTCCAGCCGGGAGGTCATCGCCCTGACCCACCGCCACCCCGGCCTGTACGCCGCCGTGGGCGTGCATCCCCACGATGCCCGCACCTTCACGCCAGAGGTCCTGGAGGGCCTGGCCCGGCTGGCCGCCGACCCCAAGGTGGTGGCCATCGGGGAGATCGGTCTGGACTTCTACCGCAACCTCTCCCCGCGGGAGGTGCAACTCCGAGCCTTCCGCGAACTCCTGGCCCTGGCGCGGGAGGTGGAGAAGCCGGTCATCGTCCACGACCGCGAGGCCCACGAGGAGGTGCTCGCTGCCTTGGAGGACCACGCGCGAGCGCCGGGCTTCTGCGGAGGTGTCCTCCATGCCTACTCGGGGGACCTGGAAATGGCGCGGAAGGCGGCGTCGTGGGGATACTGCGTGGGCATCGCCGGCCCGGTCACCTACCCCAACGCACACCGCCTGCGGGAGGTCGCCGCCCAGGTGCCCCTGGCCCACCTACTGGTGGAGACGGACTGTCCCTACCTGCCACCACAGCCCCACCGCGGCCAGCGGAACGAACCAGCCTGGGTCGCGGAGGTGGCCTCGGCCGTGGCCCAGGCGCGGCGCACCTCCCTGGAAGCAGTGGCCGCCGCGACGGCCGAAAATGCCCGCCGCCTGTTCGGGCTCCCTCTGGAGGGAAGCCCTGCTTGACGTTGTCATGTGGAGAGGAGCGCGTTGAAGATCCTGCCCTTCCTTGAATTGATCCGAGACGAATTGAACCTGGTGGAGGCGAAGATCCGCAGCCTGGAAGAAGTGGAGTTCTCCCCTCTGGTGGAGGCCTTCTCCACCCTGATGGGGAGCGGGGGGAAACGCCTCAGGCCGGCCGTGGTCATCCTGTGCAGCAAGTTCTTCCAGGTGGACTTGACGAGGGTGGTCGCCCTGGCCGCCGCCGTGGAGACCCTCCACACGGCCACCCTGGTCCACGACGACGTGATAGACGGCGCCCTCATCCGCCGCGGCCATCCCACCCTCAACGCCATCTGGAGCAGCGAGGCCACCATCCTGGCCGGCGACTACCTCTTCGCCCGGGCCGCGGGCTTCGCCGCCGAGACCGGCAGCGTGGCGGTGATGGACTCCTTCGCCCGCACCCTCAAGATCATCTGCGACGGCGAACTCAGGCAACTCTTCAGCACCTTGGACTGGCACCAGCCGCGCGAAGCCTATTACCGGCGCATCTTCAGCAAGACGGCTTCCCTCTTCATGTCCGCCGCGGAGTCGGTGGGCCTGCTGGCCTCGGCTCCCCCGCAGGAACTGAAGGCCCTCCAGGACTTCGGCTACCATCTGGGCATGGCCTTCCAGATCGTGGATGACATCCTGGACTTCGTGGGAGACGAAGGGGTCATGGGCAAGCCGGTGGGCAGCGACCTGCGCCAGGGGACCATCACCCTCCCGGTCTTCTACTTCATGCAGCAGCACCCAGAACTGGACGTGCAAACCCTCTACCAACAAGAAGGAGTGGACCGCCTGATTGACCTGGTGCGGAACTCAGAAGCCATCCCCGCAGCCCAGGCCGAGGCCGAGGAGTTCGCCCGCAACGCCACCCGTGCCCTGGACGTCTTCCCCGACGACCCTTACCGTCAGACCCTGCACGCGCTCGCCGACTACGTGGTCGCCAGGCGGTGGTAGGGCGCGCCGAAAGCCAGCCCAGGCGCACCAGCGCCCACCCTGCGGGAGGAGCGCCACCCTATGTCCCACCAGGCCACGATGGACTATGCATCCCGCGTGGACCTCTCCGTCATCATCGTGAACTGGAACGTGCGGGACCTTCTGGCCCGTTGCCTGGACAGCCTCCGGGCAGAGGCCGAGCACGCCGAGGGGCATATCCTCTCCCTGGCCGCTTCGTCTTACACGTGTGAAGTCATCGTCGTGGACAATGCCTCCTCCGACGGGAGCGTGGAGGTGGTGCGGGAGATGTACCCGTGGGTGCGGCTCATCCCCAACGCCACGAACCGTGGGTTCACCCAGGCCAACAACCAGGGCCTGGCACTGGCCCGAGGGCGGTACCTCCTCCTCCTGAACCCCGATACGGAGGTCCGCCCTGGGGCCCTGCGCACCATGCTCCAGTGGATGGACGGGAACCCCCGCACCGGCGCCCTCGGCCCACGGGTGCGTTACCCCGACGGCTCGGTGCAGTCCACCCGCCGCCGTTTCCCCACCCTGGCCACCGCTTTCCTGGAGAGCACCTTCCTGCACCAGTGGTTCCCGCGCAACCCCGTCGCCCGCCGCTACCACATGGCCGACCGAAGCGACGAGGAGGAGCAGGCCGTGGACTGGGTCGTGGGCGCATGCCTCCTCCTGCGGAGCGACGCCGTGCGCGAGGTCGGCCCTCTGGACGAGGGGTTCTTCATGTACTCGGAGGAACTGGACTACTGCGCCCGCCTCCGGGCCGCGGGTTGGGAGGTCGCTTACTTGCCCGCGGCCGAGGTCGTCCACTACGAAGGCCGGTCCAGCCAGCAGGTCCCTGTAGCGCGCCAGTACCACTTTGACGTGAGCAAGGTCCGCTTCTACCGCAAGCACCACGGCTGGGTGGCAGGTGAGGGGGTGCGGCTTTTCCTGCTGTTCGGGTACG
>FWWL01009445.1_pt1 | contig 11805 bp, 11 predicted proteins | sample 2228331 | NCBI WGS metagenome assembly FWWL01 (sample SAMEA103939775, study PRJEB20133) | metagenome | reverse complement strand
GGGGCATCAGGACCTCCAAGCCTTCCTTCATCTCCTCCCCGGCCAGCACCAGGTCGGCCAGGAAGTAATCGCCGGCCTCGAAGCGATTGCCCATCTCCACCATGCCCTCGCTCATGGCCCGCAGGATGTCGGACGCGCTCTCGCCCGCCTGGAGCGCCTCCCGGACCATGCCGGCTATGTCGCATTCCGGGTCGAGTTCCGCCAGGGCCCTGGTGATCCTTTCCAGGAGCTCCGCCATGTCACCCCTCCCTCTCCCGTGACCGGACCCGCCGGACCCGGTCCCGGCTCGTCTCCCCCGTTCCCGAGGACTTTGGTCCCGCCCGGCGCCGCCCTCCGATCCGACACCATTCTATTACATGCACGGCCCATCCCTTCATGCAGCCCGGGGAAGTGACTTGACCGGTCGCCACGTGCCGGCCTGCCCCCTCCTCCGGATCGGCCCTCGCCTCGCCGGGACCCGGAAAGCGGCCAGAGGACCGCCTCCCGCGGCCGACCCGTGGGTCGAAGAAAGCGCTTTCCCGAGCCGCAGGGCTTCAGAGGAGAAAAAGGCTTACCCGGGCGAAAAACGCGTGTAATGCGCGAAGCCCGGACCTGACGCGCATGCGGGGACGATATATACCCTTGTGCTCGCGCGGTCGGACTGAGAGAATGGAACGAACTGACAGGCGGCGAGCGACGAAGGGAGAGGTCATGTACTGCCGAAGATGCGGGGTGGAGCTGCCCGAGGGCAGCGCGTTCTGTCCTCGGTGCGGGACCGCCGTGGCCGCGAGCACCGAGCGGGGCGCGCAGCCGACAACAGCCGATACCTGGGAGAGCGGCCAGCAGGCCGCGGGCCATCCGCGGCTGTTATCCGGCGGCCAGGACCATGCCGGCCCGACCGGCATGGAGGCGCTCGATACAGCCTCCCAGGGATCCACGGCACCTTCGACCCCTGCCCCATCCCGCAAAAGGACGGCGCTGCTCTGGATAGCGGGCGGAGGGGGGCTGCTGGCCGTTATCGCCCTGGTCCTTGTCCTGGTGCTCCTGGTATTCGGGGGCGGGAGAGCCGGTGCTTCGAGTCCCGAGGAGACGGTGAGGTCCTTTTTCCAGGCCCTGGAAAGTAAGGACGCGGAGGCGCTCCTGGAGGTCATGGAGCCCTCGTTCCGCGAGAGGCTGGAAGGCGCCCTTGGCGACCGCGGGGACGACTTCTTCGACCTCTTCTTCGCCTCCGTCCCCGATGACCTGAGGGTGGACATCCGGAATATGGCCACCGAGACACGGGGGGACCGGGCCACGGTCACCGTCACAGACGGCACCATGGCCTACACGGACGCGGAGGGGAAGAAGGTCGTGGAGGAGGCCTCCGAGGCCGAGGAGAGTTCCTTCCAGCTGGTGAGGGTGAGGGGCAGGTGGTACCTTTCCGGGGAGTTCCTCGCGGATATGGGGTTCGACCCCGGAGCGCTGGACTACCTGGACCTCCTCGACGAACTGGACACGGACGGTGTGGGGCCGGACTCCCTCGACCTTGACGACGGCCTTTCCGGCGACGAGCTCCTCGCCGAGGTGGAGGCGGCCATGCTCGGGTACGTGTACGCCAACTCCGAGGCGGGGCTGGAATACGCCATCACCGGGCTGCTGGTGGAAGGGGACCAGGCGGTGGGCATCGCCGTGTGCCTCAACCAGGAACTGGAGAACGTCCCGGTGGTCATGAGGAGGGGCCTCTCCGGGTGGTACGGCACGGGTTTCGGGTCCGGCGAGGAACTGCCCGGCTGGTTTCTGGCGGAGATGGCCGAGGTGGAGGAGGTCATGCTGGATCACGCCTACCTGAACTCCGCGGGCGAGATGACCCTGGAGATAACCAACCTGGCCGTCCGGAACGGCGAGGCTGCGGCCAGGGTGGTGAGCCCCGGAGGAGAGGTGGAAGACGCGGCCATCACGGCCAGGAAAGGGAACCGAGGATGGTACGTGGTGGACTTCGGCACGGGCATCGAGCTGCCCACTTGGTACTGGCCGCAAGCTTACTGGTAATTAATGGCATTCGACGTCAGGTGCCCCAGGGGCAGTAAATCGCTCGCGGTTTGAGAGTCCCTCCAAGGCTCTTTTGACGACGCGCCCGGATGCACGGAAATGCGCCAGGAGGGGCCTGCCGGGCAGAGGACGGCTCCGAAGCGCCGGAGCCCTTCCTCTCAGCCGCGTCATGCATCGCCCGCTCCATCTGCCTCGATAACGAACGCGCAATACGGCGACCCGACCGCCGCGCACCTGACCTCGCGCGCCGCGTACTTCCTGCCGGAGAGGAAGCTCACCAGGGCGGCTAATGACCCGGCCATGGCGTAGCATACCGGCTCCGTGGAGGGCCGGATCCACTCCGCCTCCACGGAACCACGCACCGTGACCATGGAGGGGACGGGTGAGGAATCGAACTCCGGGTTCCCCCAACCCGACTCACTGAAAAGGAGCCTCAGCAAGACGGTCTGCAGCTCCGCATACAGACGCGCCAGGGAGTGGTCCTCCGAAAAACGCCCCGCATCCACCGGCCCCCGGAAAAGGGGAGCGCAGAAATCAGGGAAAACAACCCCGAGATCCATGTTCTTGAGCTGCTCCTCCATGGCCCGGAAATGCATCTCGTACATGGTCTTTTGCGCTTCTTCCTTCCCCAGGAGCTCCTTCAGATTCCGGTACAATATCTCCAGGAACTCCGAGCCCACGATCTGCCTGTCCACGCCGGCGAAACTTATCTCTCCTCTGGCCGTATCCACACGGTATGACTCCAGCATCCTCCCGCCCAGGAACAGCCTGGACGAGACGGTGAGCCTCTTCCTCGATGCAGGGATCAGGGTAGCCAGGTAAAGCGAAAGGCGAGCAAGGCGAGGGTGAGCTCTCGTAAGATCGATAAAACGAAGATAGGCCCGTATCTTCCTCGGGGATTCCACCGCTTTCACCTTCCCTTCCTCCGGTTCCCGTTCGGACATCCTCGTGCTTTTTCAGGTAGTCCGCTCCTCCCTCAGTTCGAAGAGGCATCTTTGTGCACCGGTCGCGGCACATTCGACCTCCCTTGCCCGGAAATCCCTCCCGAGCAAATAACTCATGGCCCCCTCCATCATGCCGCAACTCGCGGCACACACCGGTCTATCCGAACTTCCCGCAAGCCTGGCGGGAAGGGAGTTGACGATGGTGACCCGGATGGGATCGACGGACAGGTCCACGGAGATGCGGCCATAGCCGCCCTCGTCGTGTATGAAACGGTTGGTCAGGTCCAGTCCTTTGGTCACCAGGCGGAGAAGATCGGGGTCAGATCTCAATGCGTCAAGGGCCGAGGGATCCCCCACGAAGGAGAGGAACCGCCCGGGGAACCAGCGACCCTCCACGCCGAACTTCACCTCCATGTATACGGCCTCGCGGGCTATTTTCCTGATCACCTCTTCCGCTTTTTCCTCCCCGACCTTTCGGGCCAGAGTCTCGCGCATGACGGTGGTGATGCAGGACGGGTAGAAGGTCTCCTTCACCCCGCCGAAGTCGACCGTTCCGCGAGCGACGTCTATGACGTGACAGTCGAAGGCGGAAGCCCCCATGAAGCCCCTCACGCCCACCCAGAGATATCTGCGCACTAGGGGCGCATTGGCCACCCGTCGCAGAATTGTTCGGACCAGGCGGGGATGCCGATCCAGGAAGTCGGTCAACCGGAGAGCCACCCTCACCTGGTATGAAGGTAATCGTCTCTTCATCCTCCCTCCTTTCCGTTTCCGGGTCTTCCCGATTCACGCTCAACGGCCATGCGACAAAACCCCGGGTTCCGCTATCCGGCGGAAGGCGCGAAGTCCGGGGGAAGCGCGAGCGTCACCGCCGACTCACTTCCAACCCTGCGCCTGGTATCCCTCCGCTCCACTTCCTCAGACCCATCTCAAGATCAGGGCGAACACGACGAAGGCGGCTATCAGCACGGCGAAGACGGCGCCCACCACCCTGCATCTCTCCCCGATGGAGAGGTGGGAATCCTGGAAACGGATGAGGCCGTACCAGGCCAGGGTATAGAACACCAGTATCTGCGGCAACGCGTAGGGCCACCTGAACCACCACCACTCCCACACCAGCAGACCTGCACGGTTGAGGAGCGCCTCCGTGCACATGCTCAGGAAACCGAAAGTGAAAGCGAAGAAAGCGCGATTGGGGATGCCCAGGACCTTCGCCCCCCGGTCCTCGGGCAACACCCTGGCGGCGGCAGCCCAGATGATGGAAAAGCACAGGATTATCTCCACGTTGATGCCCACGAAGACCAGATAGGAGGATTCCCCCGCCGCCACCCACAAAGCCGTCCTGCCCGTCCAGCGCATGACAAGCGCGTTGAGCATCTCCAGGAGAAGTCCGCACCCGGCGAAGGCCAGACAGGTGAGCAGGGTGCGGTAATTCCTCTCCTCGATCTCCCGGGCGTAGACGTAGAGCAGCACGGCCGCCAGGGGGAGGATAGACCAATGCAGGTCGGAGACCTTCCTCAGATGCTCCAGAGCCTGCTCCGCCTCTCTGGTATAAGCCACCAGCATGACGACCTCCTTTTCCGGGCCCGCTCAGGATGCCCTTCCTCACTTGCGATTTCACCCGCTGAACCGCGGCGTCCGGCGCCCCCTGCCGGAAGCGAAGGCGCCGCGGGAGGATGCGGGTCCCGCCGAAGTCAGAGCCGCTGGAATTCCGTGCGGGCTATGATGTCGTCCTGCAGCGCCCTGGGCAGCTCGACGAAGCGGGCGGAGTATCCGGACACCTTCACCGTAAGGTCCGGGTATTTCTCGGGATGCGCCTGGGCGTCCCTGAGGGTATCCGCGTCAACCGGGTTGAGCTGCACGTGTCTGCCGCCCAGCGCGAAGTACGCCTCCACCAGCGAGGCCAGCTTTTCCACGTCCTCATCGCTCTTCAAGGCCATGGGGTTCACCCGCACGTTGAGGGCCGTGCCGTCGCTGTAGTCGGCGTTTCCCGCCGCTGCCGCCGATCTGAGCACCGCGGTGAGCCCCGACCTCTCCATGCCGTTGGTGGGCGACATGCTGTTGGAGACCGGCTCCATAGCCCCTCGGCCGTCCGGGGTAGCGGGACAGAAATAACCCTCCACCAGCTGCGTGGCGCTGGACACGCAACTGCACCGGTAGGAATCCCCGCGGAAGCTCCGGTATTTCCTCGCTTCCTCGGTGAAGACCCGCGAGATCCACTCCGCTATCCAGTCGGCCCGGGGATCGTCGTTCCCGTATTTAGGTGCTTTGCGACGCAGGGTCTGGCGAAGGGACTCATACCCCCGGAAATCGTTGTCCAGGGCTCGGAGCAGCTCTTCCATGGTCACCGTGCCGGTGTCGAAAACGGCCCATTTTACGGCCGCGAGGGAATCCGTCGCCGTCCCCAGTCCCTGGATGTTGATGCAGCCGTGGTTGTACCGGGCACCGCCACGTGTGGCGTCCATCCCCGATTCCAAACATCCTTCGATGGTCGATGAGAGGAGGGGGTTGGGGAAGAAGTCCGCGAAAACCCGGTCGGAGACCTCTTTCATGCGTACGGCTCTCTCCATGACCACGGAGAGTTGCCTGGCAAAAGCCTCCTTCACCTCCTCGAAAGAGCGAAAGCCGCGAGGATCCGGGGTGGGAGCGCCGATGCGGCGGGACCCGGTCACCCTCCTCCTCCCCCGGTTGAGGGCCATCTCCACCACCCCGGCCAGCCAGAACCCGTTGAGGGCGGTGGGAGAATAGCTGTCCCCCGTGCCGTGAGGCTCTACGCAGCCCACGATGCTGTAGTTCCTGGCATCCTCCAGCGCATAGCCATCGGCGACCAGGTCCCTTATGATCACCTCGTCGTTGAGAAGGGACACCCCGGCGGTCCGGCGGTTGACCGCGCAGGCCCTCACCAGGAAATCCCGGGGCGTGAGGTCGGAGATCCTCACCGACAGGCCGTTGCCCATACCTCCCAGGCTCTCGAAGGCTTCCAGAAAAAGGTAGGAGATCTCGTTGGTGGCGTCCTTCCCCTCCCTGTCCACTCCGCCTATGGTGACGTTGTTGGGACCGAAGAACCTGTTGCAGGAGAGCTTTATGAGGTATTCCTGAAGTGCCTCCAATGCCTGCTCCCTGGTGATCCTCCCCTCCTTCAGGTCCCGCCGGTAGTAGGGATACAGGTACTGATCCACCCTACCGGCGGAGAAGACGTTGTCGAAGCCGTAACTTATCATCAAGGCCACGTGGGTGAGGTAAAGGCTCTGCAAAGCCTCCATGAAATCACGCGGCGGCTTCATGGGTACCCTTCGGCACCTATCGGCGATGGCCAGGAGATCTTGCTTTCGCGAGGCGTTCTCCTCGCGCTCCGCCAACCTCTCGGCGAGGTCGGCATACCGGCTGGCGAACTCCCCCATGGCCTCCGCCGCGATCACCACCGAGGTCAGAAAATCGCGACGCCGGTGAAACTCCGGGTCATCAGGATTGAGGCGCTCAAGACCTTCCCTGGCCCGTTCGGCGATGCCCCCGAATCCGAGCTCAAGGACGCGGTGGAACCCCGGTATCAGATGTCCCTGCATCGCGCCGCTGAACCAGAGGAGGTCGGGGAACCATTCGTTCATGAAGGCGAGGACCCTCGAGGGAAGGCGCAGCGTCCCCCGGAAGCCGGACATGCCCAGGGCTACTCGAGCCTCCCTCCAGCCGGTCACCATGCTCCGCGCCCGTTTCCGCAGTTTCCCCAGGATGGGCTCCGTTCCCGAGTCGCGACCTCTTCCTCCGGGTCTATCCTCCGCCCCGCCACGGGCCACGGAGGCCAACTCCCTCAGCTTCTCCCGTCCCCCGAAGGCGCGGTAGGCCTTGACCATGTCCAGGGGGTTTTTCAGGGGCAACCTCAAAGGCCGGTAGAGTCCCTCTTTCTTCCAGGCTTCCAATTTCCTTTCCTGTACCGTCTTGCCCTTCCAAAAAGGTAGGATGTCTTTTTCCATCTCCTCCCTACAACCCTCCAGGGCACGGATGAAATCCTTCTGGGTGGCGGGGTTCATGGCGATATAGAGCGGGAGCAGGGAGATGACGTTGCAGGCGCCCTCGAAGTTGTACCTTTCTATGGGGATGATGTCGGTCATGAGGCTACGGCCCTTGGTCCCCACGATGAGGTCGTTGTCCCCTATGACCACGTCGACGGTTCGCAGGGTTTCGCGGATGGCCAGGGCTGCACGGAGGCACGGGCTGCGCTCCCCCTCTTCTCCCATTTCCTTCCAGACCTTCGTATAGGCCCGGATGCGGGCCATGTCGATGTGCAGCGGACTGGCGAGCGCCTCCTCTTTGAGGAGCCTGATCCTTTCCGAGAGCGTGCGGGACTGGCTGACCACACTCGGCGAACCCACGGTAACGACCCCCCTTCCTCGCCCAACTCCAGAGGTTATCCTTGACCGCATGCGGTCCTTACAGCCGACCTACACCGGCGGAGCACCGCCCGGCCCCTCCTCGAGCACCAAGCCCCTGGGGGTCGAGGGCCTCGTGGTGGGAGCCACGGTATTCCTGCCATCCCAGGGGACGGCCTGACGTCGCTCCTGTCTCGGTCCTCTCAAGACCTTTCCGCCCATCGACCTGGGAACGGCCGGCTTTCCTTCGCCGTGTGCCGTTGGGTCCTTTCACGTAAATCGCGTGCTTCAATCCCGACCAGCCGATAAATCCGCCGCAGATCGTTTATCTTATATAACCGAATACATTCGCCGAATATATTATGTATTATTATAAAGGCGTCGGAACCTGTCAATATACGGATCCTTACGGTCGTGGTCCGAAAAAACCGCCTCCGGCGGGAGAAAAGGAGGGATGCGTGGAGAGGACCACCCGGAGGAAGAAGCAAGCCGAGGAATCGCGCCGCAAGCTCCTGGAGACCGCCATCCGCCTCTTCGACGAGCACGGCTACGACCGCGTGACCGTGGCCGACATCTGCCGCGAGTCGGGTCTTTCGGTGGGCGCCTTTTACCACCACTTCCGATCCAAGGACCAGATCCTCCTGGAGAGGTATCTGCCCTTCGCGCGGCAGGTGGACTCCTTCTACGAGGCCATCAACCATAAGGCGAGGGAGGAAGGCGGCGGGGCGCTGGAGAGGCTGGTCCGGTACGCGGAGCTCTTTTTCCAATACATCGAGGATGCCGGTCCCCAGGCCCTCAAGACGGCCTTTGCCACCCAGATCGAACCCGGTTTCAGACTCTCGCTGGAAACGGCCGACATGTTCCGCCCTCACCGGGAGCTGGAGAGGATGATCGCCGAGGGCCAGGCCTCGGGAGAGATAAGGACGGACATGAGCTCCGAGGAACTGGCCCGGGTCCTCTACCGCTTCATGGTGGGCACCCTTTTCGCCTGGTGTCTCGTCGACGGGTCATATTCTCTTCGCCAGGCGGGACGACTCTGCATGCGCCTGGCCTTGGAAGGCATGCGCGCCGCGCCGCGAGAAGGCCGAAGAGGGGAGAGATAGGGCAGCCCGCACGCTGTCCGGGGTGGACCCTCTCCCAAGCCACGGGAACCAAACCGCCGGAGCATGCGTGTACGGACGCCGCTCCGGAACGTCGACCTGTGGGAGCCCGCCGTTCCGCTCCCCTTCGAACCGCACCCCGAGGTGGCATATCGAAGGACACGATTTCACGGCCTTGTGGGAGCCCGCCGTTCCGCTCCCCTTCGAACCGCACCGGTTCACCGGGTGACGCCGACCGGGTTTTTCGACGACCTCCTCCTTCCCTCCAGGGCGCCCGCGCCCGGGCAGGCGAAAAACCACGGCCGGCCGGAAACGTGCTATGCTCTTATCCGCCATGTTCCGATCCGAAGCGGGCGACGTCGCTTTCGTGGCCGGGCGCTGGCCGTTGAGCCCGGATCTGCCCACCGTGGTCTTCATCCACGGCTCCGGGGGCTCGAGCGTGCTCTGGGAAGCCCAGGTGGAGGCCCTGGCCGGGGAGATGAACACGATGGCCCTGGACCTGCCCGGGCACGGTAGGAGCGGGGGGAAGGGCGAGGACAGCGTGGCCGCCTACGCCTCCGCCGTGGAGGGCTTCCTCTTTTCCCTGGCCGTCCCCCGGCCCATACCCTGCGGTCTGAGCCTGGGAGGAGCGATCGTCCTGCATCTTCTCCTCGAAGGGAGACGGGAGTACGAGGCGGCCATCCTGGTCAACACGGGGGCCAGGCTGCGGGTCCTTCCTCTCATCTTCGAGACCATCCAGAGGGACTACCAGGCCTACATCGCCGGCACGAGATCCATGTCCGTGAGCCCCAGGACGGACCCCCGGAGCATAGAGCCGCTCCTCGAGAGCATGGCCGCCTGCCCCCCGGAGGTCACCCTTGGGGACTTCCGGGCCTGCGACGCCTTCGACGTCATGGAACGCCTGGGGGAGATAACCGTCCCCGTCCTGGTCCTCTCCGCCTCCGACGACCGGCTCACCCCGCCGAAATACGGCGCCTACCTGGCCGAGCATATTGCGGGCTCCCGCCTGGTGCAGGTGGAGGACGCCGGTCACCTCTCCCCGATGGAGCGCCCTGATCGGGTGACGCAGGCCATACGGGAATTCGTCCTCTCGCTCCCTTCCCGGTGAGGGGTCCGCAAGGCACGGGGCGAGGCCTCCCTCTCTCAAGGCGATCGCGGCCGGTTTCCAGAACATGAGGTGGCCGAGGGAACGGGCCGGCAAGGCACGTGGCCAGGCCGTCTCGAGGACCAGGGCGCAGCCGGGCTCCCGGAAACCGGGACGCCTTTCATCCCCCGCGTCGAGGCCTCATACGGCGCAGCGGCCTCCTGTCCTCGGCTGCCAACATCGACCCGCAGACATGCTCCAGAGTCACATGGAAAGTTGGAGGGAGCAGCGTCATGCCCTCGGCGTCCTCCTTCGAACGAGGCGGCGGCACGCCGTGCGGCCGCCGGAGTGACGCGGACGATACCGTCGTGACCCGGTGGATAAAGAGAGAAAGGACCCTTCTCCGGAAGGCAAAGACCGACCGTTCTGTCCTCCCGGTCGCTTTTCGCTTTTCCGGGCACGGTTCTGGGGCGGGGACGTCGTCCGCACGGCCAGGCGTTTACGGATCGAGCGGAAAGGGAATTCCGAAAACGTGGCCGCAAGGCGAGACGTCGGTGTCAAGGGGGAAGAACCCGACCGTGACGGTCGCCCGGCTCTCGACTCTCAAAGCGGCGCGGCGGCGTTTCAAGTGATCCCCTCGCAAAACGCGGTTGACCGGACTCCGCTTGACCGCCGACGGAAAACGACCGGAAAGCGCGGCGGGCCATCCTGTCCTTCGGAGGTGGGCGTGATGAAGGGGGGGGAAAAAGAGCGCGGGCATCTTCCCCGGTGCAAAACCGGACCGCCGGGCCGTCGAGGTGATGAAGGAAACAGGGATCGACATCTCCGGCAATAAGCCGGTGCAGTATGACCCGAATCGCCTGTACGAGTTCGACCGGATGATCTACCCCGATAATCTCCAGGTGGACACCTTCTCCTTCCGTTGCGAAGAAGAGCAATGGCCCATCCGGAGCCCGGAGAAAGAGGGCGTCGAAGTCTGGCGGGCCGTGCGCGACGAGATATGGTCGAGGATGGAACACCTCGTCAAGGAGATGGAGCAACGCTCTTGAAGCGGTGCGTTCGAGCCAAGAGCGCCCGTGAGATGCGCGCTGGGAGGAACCTCTCCGCCCGGCGGGAAACGGCCTGTCCGCGGGGAGCGGCCAGAAAACACCACCCGAGGAAATAACGGTGATGCTTTGAAGGTGGCGGAGGGGGCGGGATTCGAACCCGCGAGCCCGCGAGGGCTAATGGTTTTCAAGACCACCGCATTAGTCCGCTCTGCCACCCCTCCAGGACTCATTTTACTTGCGCCCGCCGGACGCGTAAACGACCTGTGTCTTCAATGACCCGACCGGAGAGAAAGAAGCTCCGCCCGTCCTCTACGTCAGGGCCCCGGAGAGAGGCCGGGGGTATTCGGCCGCAGCGGCGGTCCCGGGCGTTTCCAGGCCTCAGTTGTCCCGCCCCAGAGCACTCCCCTGCGGAGGCCTCTCGTAACCGGTCACCGTGAGGCCCACGCTGCGCAGGACGGCGTACTGGAAGGGCCAGTGCCTGCGGAGGATGCGTTCCGCCCGCGCCCGGGGCTCGGGAAGGGGCTGACCGCTGGTGATGAGGTAGAGGACTTCGCGCAGCACCAGCCCCTCCACCAGAGGCCGGTGCAACCTGCGGTCCTCCCGGTTGACCCTTTCGGTGAGGCTCTCCATCTCCACCATTATGGTGTGGCTGGCCGGAAGGGCGTACAGCGGGTACCGCACCTCCGCGCCCTCTCTCGCCGCCTCACCTCTTCTTTCCCCGTTCTCGGCGAACTTCCGGGCCCCGCCTGCGCCGGGAACGCTCGTGACCTCACCCGGAGAGCCCTTCCCCGGCTCGCGAAAGGCGGGCCCGACACACGGCCGTGCCCTCCGGGAACCCTCCCCCTCCCCGGCCACCCCGGCACCCGTCCGCGCCGGGCCTCCCGCGGGCGCCCCTTCCGTCCCCACCCTTCGCCTCGGGGCGTCCGAGGCCTCCTCCAGGACCGCATGCAGCATGGCCTCGTCGGCGATGATGGGCTTGCCGCGTGCCCGGGCCCGGAAGCCCTCGGGGGGGACGACCTCGAAGCGTAGTCCGGGGAGGAGGGGAGCGAAGTCTCTGATGATGCGGCGTATGATCCTCAGTATCTCCTCGCCCTGCATCAGCGCTCACCAGCAGTCCGTGCCGCTCCATGAACGCCCGCTACAATTCATATTCCAGGCGTCGGCACGCGACCTGTCAAGCCATGTCGGAGAATGGCGAGGCGAACGCTCATCCGTGAAGGGCTCCTTGGGAGCTCGCGGATGAATCAGGCCTACTCG
>FWWL01009466.1_pt1 | contig 11812 bp, 13 predicted proteins | sample 2228331 | NCBI WGS metagenome assembly FWWL01 (sample SAMEA103939775, study PRJEB20133) | metagenome | reverse complement strand
GGGCTCCTGCTCCACCTCGATGCCGCCGGAGCGCAGGTTCTCGATGAGGATGGGCACATACTAGCTCACGTCTCCCCCGCCCGTGGCGGCGGTGATGTCCTAAAGTGTCTGTAAACAGAAAGCGGCCTGGGCTACCATCGGTGGCGAGTAAAACCAGCCCCATGTGGGGGCACACCGAAGGAGGGCCCAGACCATGTCTAGGATTCCACCTAGCGAGCCGTTGGCGGAGCTGGCGCGGCGGCTCACGGAGGAAGCCAGGGAGGGCAGCGAGGCACAGGACCTGACCCATGCCCTCGTCCGCCTGGGCGCCCGCAAGCTCATCCAGGAGCTGCTGGAGGGCGAGGTGACGGAGCTCTTGGGGCGCCGCCGCTACGGGCGGCGCCAGCCGGGACAGGAAGGCGCCCGCAACGGCTACAAGCCCCGCCGGCCGTGCTGTGCCGAGGATGGCTGGAGGTGGACGTCCCGCAGGTGCGGGGGCTGGAGGGGGTATGCCAGCCCGCCCTCTGGCAGGCGCTCAAGCGGCGCACGGAGGTGCTGGAGCGCCTGGTGGTGGAGATGTATGCCCGGGGCCTCTCGACCCGGGACATCGAGGACGCCCTGGCGGAGCTGGCGGGCGAGGGGCCGCCCCTCCTGGGCCGCTCCACCGTGAGCCGCATCAGCGAGGCGCTCCAGGAGGAGTTGGAGGCCTTCGCCCAGCGGGACCTGTGGGGCCTGGACGTGGTCTACCTGTTCGCCGACGCCATCTACGAGTCGCTGCGCCGGCAGGCCGGGTGCCGCGAGGGGCTGCTGGTCACCTGGACCATCCTGGGCGACGGCAGCAAGGTGCTGGTGCACCTGAGCCTGGGCAACAAGGAGCGGTACGAGGACCGGCTGGAGCACTTCCGGGACCTGGTGCGGCGGGGGCTGCGGACGCCCCTGACGGTCACCACCGACGGGGCGCCGGGGCAGGTCCGGGGCGGTGGAGGCCATGTGGCCGGAGGCGGAGCGCATCCGCTGCTGGGTGCATAAGATGCGCAACGTGCTGGACAAGGTGCCGCAGGAGGTGCGGCCGCTGCTCAAGCCCTGCCTGGAGGCGATCCGGGATGCGCCGGATATCGAACGGGGCCGGCGGCTGGTGGCCGAGGTGGTGGAGCGGTTCGGGCGAGAGTACCCCTCGGCCATGGGCAGCCTGCAGGAGGACCTGGAGGCGAGCCTGGCCCACCTGCGGCTGCCCGCCGCCCACCGGAGGCATGTGCGGACCACCAACCTGGTGGAGCGCAGCTTCGAGGAGGAGCGACGGCGGGCCAGGGTGCTGCCCTGCTGCCGCAGCGAGCGGGAGTGCCTGAAGCTGGTCTTGGCCGTGCTCTGGCGGGCCAGCGAACGCTGGCGGCGGGTCCGGTTCAGCGAGCACGAGCAGAGGGAGCTGCAACGCTACCTGGAGGAGCGGCGACGCCAGAGGGCAGCGAGCAAGGAGGAGGTAGTTGTCACCGTGGCCTGACCCAGACCGCCTTTACAGGCAGTTCGGGACTTGACCATAATCGGAGGCTAAGTTTAATAAACATGAATGATAGGTAGGATGTAGTCATAAGGGCCGTACGGGCGTGGCCGTGCGGGAACGCTACCCATAAAAGAATTCATCATCGAATCCCAGGCTCGTGTTCTTGACTTCAATGAGGCTACCGCCTAGACTTCTGGCAGAAATCGGCGAGGATCGGGGGGACATCATGGTGAAGCCCATCATCCAGATCTACCCGGTGATACCGGCCTCCGACGAGGAGCGCCAGCGGCTCCGCCCTATCGGCCGCAACCGCCAGCTCTACCACCAGGTCCTCAAGGAATGGCGCCTGCTCGCCCAGGCCGCCGACGACCTCGGCTTCTGGGGCCTCTCCACCATCGAGCACCACTTCCACTCCGAAGGCTTCGAGGTCGGCCCCAACCCAGGCATCATCGACGCCTGGCTTGCCGTCCACACCAGGCGCGCACGCCTCGGCCAGCTCGGCTACGTCATGACCACCCAAAACCCCCTCCGCGTGGCCGAAGAAACCGCCATCCTCGACCACATCCTCGAGGGCCGCTTCTTCGTCGGCTTCGCCCGCGGCTACCAGGCCCGCTGGACCAACATCATGGGCCAGGCCTACAACACCAGGGCCACCCTCTCCACCGGCGACGAGGCCGACCAGCTCAACCGCCGCATCTTCGAGGAGATGGTCGACATCGTCCTCAAGGCCTGGACCCAGGACGCCTCGACTACAACGGCCACTTCTTCCAGATACCCTACCCCTACCACTCCGGCATCACCGAGTACCCAGCCTACCCAGCCGCCCTCAAGTACGGCGCCCCAGGCGAAATCGGCCCCAACAACGAGGTGCGCCGCATCTCCGTCGTCCCCGCTCCCTACCAGCAGCCCCACCCGCCCGTCTTCGTCTCCACCATCGGCAGCCTCGACTCCGCCCGCTGGTGCGGCCGCAAGGGCTTCATCCCCACCTACTTCCTCCCCACCGACCGCGCCGTGGAGTACGGCCAGGTCTACCGCCAAGAGGCCCAGGCCGCCGGCCACAACCTCGCCTTCGGCCAGAACGAGGCCCTCGTCCGCTGGCTCCACATCGGCAAGTCCAGGGAGGAGATACGGCGCAAGGTGGAGGAGTACGAGGTCCCCCTCTTCACCATGTGGTACCACTGGTTCTTCCCCCGCATCCTGGATGTCCCGGGGGAGTCCTATGCCGACAAGGTCCTCAACAGCGGCCTGCTGATAGGAGGCACCCTGGACGAGGTGAAGCGCCAGTTCGTGGAGACCTTTGAGAGGTTCCCGGCCGAGTACCTGATCCTCATCTGGCACTTCGCCCAGCAGCCCCTGCACGAAGTCCTGGAGGAGATGGAGACCTTCGCCACCAAGATCCTGCCCGAACTGCCATAGCCGAGCGCACCGTAAGGCCGTAGCAAAGATGCAAGGAGGGAAGAAAGTCATGGAGAAGGACTCTTACTGGCACCGTTACTGGACGAGGCGACTGGGCCGCCGCCAGTTCCTGCAATATGCTGTGGGTGGCGCCGGCACCCTCGCCCTTCTGGCGGCATGTCGGCAGGAGGCTGCCCCGCCCCAGCAAGAGACCCCGGCGGCGCCGCGGGCGCCTGCTGCCGGCCAGGGTGGCACCCTGGTGCTGCACGATAACGGCGACCCCGCCAGCTTTGACTACTACAAGACATGGTCTTACCGGACCATGATGTACATGTCGATGGTTTACCCCAGGCTACTGAAGTTCAAGGTAGGGCCGGGGGTCGGGCCCATCGACTTCGACATCGTGCCTGACCTGGCGGTAGCCATGCCCGAGCAGCCCGACGCCACCACCTACATCTTCAAGCTCCGCCCCGCCAGGTGGGAGAACAAGCCGCCCCTCAACGGCCGGCCCCTGACCGCCGAGGACGTGGTCAAGAACTGGGAGCGCTTCAAGGCCGAGCACCCCAATCGTGCCCTGCTGGTTAGCGACGTGCACCGGGTAGAGGCCACCGCCCCCGACACGGTGCGCTTCGTCCTCTCGCGCCCTCTGGGGCCGTTCATCAACCACATCGGTCACCAGGGCATGTTCTACATTATGCCGTACGAGCTCTTTGGTACCGGCCAGCTCGAGAAGGACATGTGGAGCGCGGGGCCCTTCCTGTTCCGGGGCTACCAAGTCGGTGCCGAGGTGCGCTTCGAGTGGAACCCCAACTTCTACATCCCTGACAGGCCTCGGCCGAACACCGTAATCTACCGTTTGATCCCGGACACATCCACCACCATCTCGCAGCTGCGCACCAAGCAGATCGACTCGCTGGCATGGACGGCTGTGGTTGGCGCCAAGGATCTGCCCTCTCTCAAGAGCGACCTGCCCGGCGCCACCTTCACTCCCTACGATGTCCAGGGGAACCCATGGGTAGGGTTCGACCTGCGCGACCCCGTCTTTCAGGACAAGCGAGTGCGACAGGCGATCTCCATGGCCTTGAACCGGGACGACCTGGTCAAGGTCTCCGAGGAGGGGCGCTGGGCCCTGCCCTACGGCGTGCTGGACAAGTGGTACTTCGACCCGAAGAAGAACGAGTTCCCCAACGCCCGCTACTACCAGTACAACCTCAACGAAGCCAAGGCGCTAATGCAAGCGGCAGGACACACGCGGCTGGGCCCCTACGACATGATCGCCTCGGCCGTGTGGACGCCTGAGCAGCTCCAGACCGCCCAGCTCATCCAGCAGCAACTGCGAGCTATCGGCATCGAGACCAACCTCAAGCAGCTGCCCTTCGCCGAGTACTATGCCCAGACGGTGATCGGCGGGCGCTGGCAGGGCGGCCTGGCCGTGTCGGCTAACCTGGTGGGGGCCGACCCCAACGAGTACTTCTCCATGTTTTGGAACCCGGACAGCCCCCGCATCATCGCGCCGGGGCTGGAGCCCTTGCTGCGCCAGGACACGGAGCTCATGAACGCCATCGAGCGGCAGCGGCGGGAGGTCGACCCCAACCGGCGGCGCGAGGCCATCCGCGAGGTGGTCAACATTATGGCCGACCGCATGTACAACGTGCCCCACGTGGTGGCCAGGCAGTATCACGTGCACCAGGCCAACGTGTACGAGCTGCACTGGATATTCACCTACGCCCAGGAGTACCTGCTCGACGCTTTCAAGGCATGAGAGATGGCGGCGCTGAAGGTAGACGTCCTGCTGCAGGGCTATTCCTTCACCACCGATGCCGGAGTGATCGGCTTCTGTAGCGTGGTCCTCATCGAAGGGGACTCCCAGCGGGTGCTCGTGGACCCGGGCCATGTGGGTCGGCGCATCTTCGTCGGCCCGGCGCTGGAGCAGCGGGGCCTCACCCCCGCCGATATCGACTACATGGTCATGACCCATGCCCACTGGGACCACGTACAGAACTGGGACATCTTTCGGGACACGCCGGTGGTGATGCACAGGCTGGAGTGGAAATATTCCCAGAACCCCCACCCGAACGACTGGGCCACCCCCCTGTGGACAGGGGACTCCCTGCGCCAGGCCCGCATCGTCGAGGTGGAAGAGGGCTACGAGGTCATCCCCGGCTGCCGCATCATCGAACTGCCGGGCCACTCGCCGGGCAGCATCGGCGTCGAGGTGGAGACGGAGCAGGGGCTGTGCATCATCACCGGCGACGCCCTGCACTTCGCCTCGGTGGCCCTCACCAAGCAGAACCCGCTGGTCTTCTGGGACGAGGACCTGGCCAGGAAGAGCATCGAGCGGGTGGTCCAGCGAGCAGACATCATCTACCCCGGACACGACCGGCCATTCCGGGTCGTGAACGGGCAGGTAGAGTACGTCCAGCCGCTGCGCATCACCATGCTCGGCTTCGGCCCCGAGACGACAGGAGTCGCCTTCGACCCCAACTACAAACGCCAGGTCTGGATCATGCCGGGCATCGAAGAGCAGCGGGCCCGGCTGGGCCTGGACTAGAGCGGCCATGGCGGTCCCTGCCCTGGCAGGAGTGCGTGTCGTCGAGTGCGGCGGCATGGCCGCGGCCGCCTATGCCGGCAAGTTGCTGGCCGACATGGGCGCCGAGGTGATAAAGGTGGAGGAGCCGGAGGGCGACCCGGCTCGGCGGTGGGGCCCCTTTCCCGATGAGGGCCCTCACCCCGAGAGGAGTGCCCTGTTCCTCTATCTCAACCAGAACAAGAAAGGCATCACTCTGGACTTGCGGCAGCCGAGGGGGCAGGAGCTGCTCTCGCGCCTGGTCGCCCAGGCTGATGTCCTGGTGCACAATTTCCCGGCACCGGAGATGGCCGCCCGCGGCCTGGAGTACGAGCGGCTGGCCGCCGCCAACCCCGGCCTGGTCATGGCCAGCATCTCGCCTTTCGGCCTGTCGGGGCCGCACAAGGACTACAAGGCCCACGACATCAACGTCATGGCCGCTGGCGGCTGGGTGTGGCTCAACGGCGTTACCGGGCGCCCGGACATGGCTCCCCTCAAGCCCTACGGCCCCCAGACCGGGTACCAGTCGGGGTTGGCTGCAGCCGTGGCCGTCATGGGGGCCCTCATCTGGCGACTGGACACGGGTAGGGGGCAGCATATCGAGGTCTCGGGACAGGAGGTTGTCTCCACCGAACTGGAGTTCGTCTTCCCGTTCTGGCCGTACGAGGAGCGGGTGCCTGTGCGCTGGGGCCACCGTATCGTCGCCCCCTGGGACTACTTCCGTTGCCAGGACGGGTGGGTCTTCATCATCTGCGTAGAGGAGCATCAGTGGCAGCGTCTGGTGGAGCTGATGGGCGACCCCGAATGGGCCCACTGGGAGGTGTTCGGCAACCGCCTGCTGCGTGGCCAGAACTACGACGCCCTGAAGCCCTTCCTCGATGAGTGGTTCGCCCAGTGGAAGGTGGACGACCTCTACCGGGCGGCCCAGGAGAAGAGGATCCCCCTGGGCCCCGCCCTGGACATGCCGGGCCTGTTCGCCTCGCAGCACCTCCAGGAGCGCGACTTCTTCGTGGAGGTGGACCACCCCGTAGCTGGCCGCCTCTCGTACCCCGCCAGCCCGTACCGATTCCTCTCGGAGACGCCGGCCGTCCCCCCTGGCCCGGCGCCTACCCTCGGCCAGCATAACCGCGAGGTCTACTGCGGCCTGCTGGGGCTGCCCGAGGCCGAGCTCGACAACCTGCGACAGGAAGGCGTGGTGTAGAATGGCATGGCTGAGCACCGTAAAGGCCCTCTCACTGGCATCAGGGTGGTGGAGCTGACCACAGCCTGGGCCGGCCCCTACGCCGGCCAGCTCCTCGCCCACCTGGGCGCCGAGAGCATCCGGGTCGAGTCCACCCGACGGCTGTGCGTCACCCGTACGGCCGGCCCCATGGCTGACCGTGTGCCCGGCCCCGACCGGGCAGGCTATTATGGCGAGTACAACCAGGGGAAACGCAGCGTGCAGATAGACCTGTCGCGGCCCGAAGGGGCCGAACTGGTCAAGCGCCTGGTTGCCATCAGCGACATCGTCATCGAGAACTTCGCCCCCGGTGTAGTCGAGCGCTGGGGCCTGGGATACGAGGAGCTTCGGCGCGTCAAGCCGGACATCATCATGGTCAGCCTGTCGGGCCACGGCCGCAAGGGCCCCCTGAGTCACTACGTTTCCTACGGGCCGTACCTGGTGGCCCTCTCAGGCTTTTCCACCATGACCGGTTACCCGGGGTGGGAGCAGCCCATGCACGTGGGCATGTCCTATCCCGACCCCAACGGCGGCTGGCACGGCGCCTACGCTGCCCTGGTGGCCCTTTGGCACCGTAAGCGCACGGGCCGGGGCCAGTACGTAGACCTGAGCCAGTGGGAGGCGGCCGTAGCCCTGCTGGGAGATGCCGTAGTCGCGTACTCTATGACTGGCCGCCAGCCCGAACGGCTGGCCAACCGTGACCCTATGATGTGCCCGCACGGCATCTTCCGCTGTGCGCCCGCCCGGGATGGCCTGCCCGAGGGGCTTCTGCCCGAGGACCGCTGGATCAGCATCGCCTGCGCCAGCGACGCCGAGTGGCGGGCCCTCTGTCAGGTCATCGGCAAGCAGGAGATGGCCGAAGACCCCCGTTTCGCCACCTTTGAGGCCCGCAAGGCCCACGAGGACGAGGTGGAGCGGGCCGTGGAGGAATGGACAGCCACCCAGGAGCCCTACGAGGCCACGCGCAAGCTGCAGGCAGCGGGCGTGGCCGCCTATCCCGTCCACTCCAACAAGGATGTGGCCGAAGACCCGCACCTCAACGCGCGCAACTTTTTCTCCCTCAAGGAGCACCCGGTGGTAGGCGTGCGCAAGCACACGGGCATACCGTGGCGCATGTCGGGCACGCCTTGCGAGGTATGGCGGGCGGCGCCCACACTGGGTCAGGACAACGAGTACGTGTTCTGCCGTCTGCTGGGCCTCTCCCGGGAAGAGCTGGAAAGCCTCCAATCGAGCGGAGTCATATCCTGAGCACAGGGGGTAAGGAGCGATGGACCTGGACCGCATCCCTAAGTTCGACCAGCTGCCCGTCAAGGAGGGCGCCCCGCCCGAGTCCAACTGGGGCGTCTTCGGCGACGACGACCAGCTCGGTTGCCTGAACTTCCTGACCGAGGAGAGGGTGGTGGCGGCCGCCAGGCTGGTGAGGAAGGGCAAGGTCTTCCGCCTGGACACGCCCATCGGCTATGCCGACCCTCCCCTCTTTAACCGCCGGCCCGTGCAGCACACCATCATCGACTGGCGCCCCCATGGCTTCCTTGCCTTCGATGACCAGCTCGACGCCTACAACACTCAGGAGGGGGCCCAGTGGGACGGCCTCGGGCACGTCGGCCATCTCCGCCACGGCTTCTACAACGGCGCCTCCCCGGAGCAGGTGGCCAACAAGGAGCGCCTGGGCATCCACCTGTGGGCCAACCGGGTGGTAGGCAGGGGCGTCCTCATCGATGTGTGCAAGTACCGGCAAGACCAGGGGCGGCCTGTCGATCCGGGCGAGACCGTGGCCTATTCCCTGGCCGACCTGCAGGGGGCGCTGGCGGCGCAGAAGACCCAGCTGCAGCCGGGCGACATCCTGCTGGTGCGCACCGGCTGGCTACAGCACTACCTGAAGTCCTCGCCCGAGGCCAAGCAGCACATGGCCGACCTGCGCAACCTGCGCGCCTGCGGGCTGGAGTCCAGCCGCGAGCTGGCCGCCTGGCTCTGGGACAACCGCGTGGCTGCCCTGGCCACCGACTGCCCGGCCGTTGAGCCCTGGCCCTGGGACCCCAGAGACGAAGGAGCCCTCCACTACCGCACCCTGGCCCTGCTGGGGCTGCCCATCGGCGAGCAGTTCAACCTGGAAGCCCTGGCGGCCGACTGCGCCGAGGACGGCGTGTACGAGTGCATGGTCGTGTCGGTGCCACTGTACCTTGTGGGCGGCATCGCATCCCCGCCCAACGCCGTGGCCATCAAGTAGGCCCAGCGGGAGAGCAGACAGGGAGCCGTGCGGATCCGCACCACCCGTTTTGACGGCTCACGAGGCCCAGCGGGCCCTGAGATGGCATTACGCTCTTCAGCGTGCCTGGCTGTAGCCGCGCGGCACGCCAGCGTTCCCTTAGCTGGCTGGCCCCCGCACGGCGCCGTCCAAATCGGGGCTCTGCATTCTTAACTGACCCGATGTGCAAGTTTTTTCAAAGCCACGCCCACGGACTGGCCCATCATTGGTGGTGGAACCCCTCCCTTGGGAGGCCAGCCGTGGACCTGGACACCTTCATTATCGCCGTCTTCTGTCTGATTGACGATGCCCTGACCGAGCTGGTGGGGCCAGCTCGCCTGCGGCAGCGGGGCCCGCATCCGACCCTGGCCGACAGCGAGGTGCTGGCCATGGAGGTGGTGGGCGAGTTCCTGGGCCTCGACCAGGACAAGGCCATCTATGGCTACTTCCGTCGCCACTGGGCCCACTTCTTCCCCGCCCTGCGTCGCCTGCATCGCACCACCTTCGCCCGCCAGGCAGCCAACCTGTAGCTGGTGAAGCAGCGCCTGTGGCAGCGCCTGCTTGCCCAGGTCCCCCATGACCCCAGCCTGACAGTGGTGGACAGCTTCCCCCTGCCGGTCTGCCAGTTCGCCCGGGCCTACCGTTGCCGCCGCTTCCGGGGCCAGGCGGCCTACGGCTACGCTGCCCTCGCCCGTCAGACCTTCTACGGCTTCCGCTGCCACCTGCGCCTCAGCTGGCCTGGAATCATCAGCGGCCTCCAGCTGGCGGCAGCCAACCTCTCCGAGCCGGCGGTGGCCAAAGCGCTGCTGGCCGCGGCACTGGGCACGGCGGTAGGCGACCGCAACTACTGGTCGCCGCGCCTGGCCCAGGAGCTGCGCCTGGCAGGGGTGGCGCTGCTCGCGCCCTACCGCTCCGCCCGACGGGACCCCTTCCCCCGGCGGAGCCGCCTGCTGAGCCACATCCGCTACCGCATCGACACCGTCTTCGGCCAGCTGGTGGGGCGCTTCCGCGTCAAGACGGTCTGGGCGCGCGACCTCTGGCATCTCTGTAGCCGCCTGCTGCGGAAGGTCTTGAGCCACACCATCGCCGTCCTGCTCAACATCAGACTAGGCAACACACCCCTCCACCTGGAACGCTTGCTCACCCCCTAAAGAAACTTGCACATCGGGTTAAGCGAGCTCCTTGTAGGGGTCGAGGATGGGTGGGTTGCCCGAGGACAGGCCCACCAGCGGCGCCCTGACGGTACCGCCCGGGCGGGGCGTCTCCTCCTGCACCGGTGCGGGCGTTACCTGGGGCTGTTCCTCTCGGCAGGCCAGGGCGGAGGCGCTGGCCAGGGCGCCGGCGGCCACCATGCCCTTCAGCACCTGGCGCCGGCTCATGCGTCTCAGCCATAGCTGCTGTCTGCGCTGCACCGAATTCATGGTCCCCCTCCTTCACCTACAGACCGTGCGCTGCCGCAGACACAGGGCCGATACCCCATTCGCTGGCCATAAAGTAGGCCGCCGGCGAAGGGTTGTCGATATGAAGTCATCTCAAAAGTCTCCAGGCGATGAGGAAGAAAGCGAGGTAGACGAGAGCGGCGAAGGTGGCCAGGAGCCTCTCATGGCGCAAGGCCAGCGGCCGGAAGCCTCCCTCGAGCCAAGCGAAGAAGCGCTCCACAGCGCTCCTGGTGGGCCTGTAGGTGGCCCGGCAGAAGCGGTAGGGCCTCCCCACCTTCGGCCTCTTCCTACCCCTCGGGTTCTGGGGGATGCTGGCCTTATACCAACTGGCAATTCATAGTTCGGCATGGTACGTTGGCCCTGGTCATTCGGTTTGTGGGGGTGAGGCCGTTGGCAGGACGGAGGCTGGCGCTGGAATGGCATGAGACGGCCGAGGAGTTGCTGGCCAGGTACCGGGCGGAGCGGAACGTCCACCTGGCCCGCCGCCTGCAGGCCCTCTATCTGGTGCGGCAGGGGAGGCGGGTCGGCGAGACGGCCGCCGTGGTGGGGGTCTCCACCCGCTCGGTGGAGAAGTGGCTGGCCTGGTACCGCCAGGGCGGTCTGGCGGAGGTCTCGAGGCATCGGCGGGGCGGCCCCAGGCCCCGCAGGGGGCCCCTGGCCCCTCAGCAGCTGGCGAGCTTGAGGGAGGGGGCAGCGGCGGTGGGCTTCAGGACCGTCCAGAAGGCGGTGGAGTGGGCGGCCCAGGCGCTGGGGGTAAAGCTCTCCCCGCATCAGATGGGCAGGCTCTTCGAGAGGCTGGGGTTGAGGCGCAAGGTGCTGCGGCCACTGGCCGAGGGGGCCGACGCCGAGGCGCAGGTGCGCTGGAAAAAGGGGGGCTTCGGCAGGCGCTGATGGCCAGGGGGCTGAGGGTGGCCCAGGTGGTGGCCTGGGTGGACGAGATGCGGGTGGGGCTCCTGGGCCAGATGAGGCGGCGGTGGCTGCCCCGGGGCGTCAAGCTGCGGCAGAGGCTGGAGCTGAAGCGTGTCTGGCGGTATCTGGTCCTGGCGGTGGACCCCCTGCGGGGTCAGCTCTGGTGGCAGTGGGTGGAAAGGCTGAGGCAAGACTCCGTCCTGGCGGCGTTGAGGGCTCTCGAGGGCCAGGGGATAGAGGCGATGGTCTGGGACAACGCCCCCTGGCATACGGCCAGGCGAGTACAGCATTCGGGGGTGGTCACGGTGCACCTGCCGCCCTATTCCCCGGAGCTGAACCCTGTGGAGCGGGTATTCCAGGAGCTGCGGCGGCAGATAGAAGGGCAGGTGTACCGGCACATGGAGCTGAAGGTGGAGGCAGCTGAGCGGGTGCTGCGGGCGCTGGCAGCCGACCCGGGCCGCGTCATGCGGCTGACCGCCTGGTCCTGGATCACGGACGCCCTCCTCTCACTCCCTGCCTAATTCCTGAACTGTGACGTGCAAGTCGGTATTAGAGGCCGCGA
>FWWL01009455.1_pt1 | contig 11813 bp, 15 predicted proteins | sample 2228331 | NCBI WGS metagenome assembly FWWL01 (sample SAMEA103939775, study PRJEB20133) | metagenome | reverse complement strand
AATATCCAGAACTCCACGAAGTTAACAACATGCTAGAGGACTTAAATCCATACCTGCGGCAAAAAGAAAAAGTTAGACTCGTGTGGTCGAAGCCCGGAAGCGAAAACTATAACAAAGAAGACTGGGTGCGAGAAATAACCTCACTAACTGACAGTGAGTGGTATTTCTACACGAGAGCTGTAAGTATTTTATCGAACTGGGAATTTTTTGCAAAAGAATATCCAGAGATCACAGAAATTGCGTACCTCATGAGGGAGGAGCTGGCACGTGACGAAGACCTAATTCCTCCGGGCTACTTTACTAAGACAAGTCAAAAGTCATGAATGTGTCGGAGGCGAAAATAATGGGTGATGGAACAGTTAAACTTAGTCGTGCACAGATGATTAGACCACTCTTATTCAAAAAAATAATCGATGCGTTCAATGAAGGTGCAAAAAGCTACACTCTAAACTTTTATCAGATCATCGGTGATCATGGTGTCAGCTATAACACGGCTCGGGGGGTAACAGAGAGCATTGTTGCAGAATTCAGGGCTGACAAAAAACAGAGGTTCGTAGTCTCTCGGCTCAAGGCTGGATATGTCATAATGCTCAAAGATGGTGCATAAGTTTGGATAGTTCAGAGCTCATGGAAGTAGTGCGTATTGTTTTCAGTATTGAAGAAAGGGTGAATGACATAGAAAAAAGATTAGAGAAGCTGGAGGCTGGACGGAAATGAGCTTGATTGAGTGTGAGCACGAGTACGCTATCGAAGAGGTCGAGGGCGGCATTGTGTACTTCAGATGCACGCTTTGTGGACAACTATTCACATCATCAGTTGAAAGAGTTTTCAAAAATGAAACAGGTGAAGACTAATGTCAGAGCTCCTTTGTCCACTGAACTCTTTTACGTCATGCAACACAGCTTGTGCTTTTCGTCGCTCGTATATGACACGTGAAAACGTCGAAGTCGTTGAGTGCGCAGTGATGACTATAGCGCAAGCCCTCACTGTGATTCGCTTCAACCTCAACAATAAGGGTGCTAAGTCTTGATTGACTTAGTCCTTTTTCTTTTTGCAGTTTTCACGCCTCCGCTCATAATCATAAATGAGGGCAGTTAGGATTTGTGATTGAAAAGGTGCTCGACGATATGCTAGGACTGTGCCTGATGAAAAACTTTTGAGGGCTGGTATGTATGGTTTCGGTCAGAGTGACGTGCGAAAACCGGGCCAAGCACGAATGCCCCTTTTGCAAAATAGAATACGCCGACCTTCGTGTTCTGAAAAATCACGTGCGCAAAAACCATACAGATTCGTGCCCAGTTTGTGGATGGCAAGGACGTTTTCTTGCACAACACGTCATACAAAAAGATGACATAGATCATCAGCGTTTGGCTTTTCTACTCCTACCACGCTGGAAAATCTCAGCCCGTAGGGTCAGAGTAAACGATGACTTATCGACAGAGGGAGTTTTGTTTAGACTGTCAAAAAAAGGGCAATACCTCATCGGCTGCATACTAAAGCACAGCCTTCAGCCCCGCTATTACGACGAGCTTATGCAGCCTTCTTTACGGCCTTGGAAATGCCCTTTCTGTGGAATTGAATACAAGACGCTTTACAGCCTTCGATGTCATGCAAAAAAGCACAAGCTCGAAACGTGTCCGGTCTGCAATAAATCGTTTTCGAACCTTATTGCACACTTGCACTTCCAAAAAGATGTACAGCACCGACTTCTTATTGCTTTGCTTTACAACTGCAACAACCGGGCATCCAACAAACGCATAAACAATCTCCTAATCACTGCATGGCACAAGTACGGCTTGCCATAACAACCTCACTTTTTATTTATTTGAGCGGTAAACCATTTAATTATGGGTCGAAATTCTAAGCTGATCAGAATACGTGCTGATACGTACAAATCGCTACTGCAATACGAGGGCACCTTCGACCAGCGTATCAGGCGGCTCATAAGGGGTGAATGCAAATAATCACAAAGCAGTACACGGATGACTACAGGGAAACACAGTCATCCAGAACCGCAACTATACCCTCAACAGGGCCAGCAACTATACCCTCAACAGGGCCAGCAACTATACCCTCAACAGGGCCAGCAACTATACCCTCAACAGGGCCAGCAACTTCAACCTCAACAAATGAACAAATTGAGACTCTAAACAAAATAAGAGAAGAACAAGGGCTTGAGCCTATCAAGGAATACCCGGTCAAGATACAGGAAACCGTAGAAGTCAAGCAGGAAAACCCCTACTCGGGCTGGGGCACGCATTACCGTGATTTCAGTAAGCAGGGATTTGCGAACGTTGAAGGTGCCGGGTCGATAAGCACCGACCCGACGATAATTGACAAATCTGTGAGGGAAACGACCGTCTCGGAGCACATCACGACCTTCTTCTACGAGAAGGCAAAGGAGATCAAGGGCACGGGTAATGACATCCTGCTAGGACACGGTTCTTTTGTTCATGCTGATACGGGGATTGTCTCATCCGACCAACTCATTGACAAGGGGCCTGAGGTCAGGTTCAGCGATGTGGTCAGGGGTGCAGGTGATTTTCTGGGCGGCGGTGTAGTAGCGTCTGTGGAAAGCCTTTGGCATCCGGGTGCTCCTTCGGTCTGGAAAGCCCCGTTTTCTCAAGAAGACCAGCAGTTTTTCAAGGAGCACCAAACCGCTTTGTATGGTCAGGTTGCAGGTGAGCTGCTTCAGGCTGCTGCTTTCACAAAGGTGTCAAAGGCACTGACTGAAGCGCCAGAGGGGTACGTCAGGGCACAGAAAGTCATTGAGGTGCCGGCTTACACGAAGACCGAATCTCAGCTTATTGTTAAATCTGAATCCATCCCGGTCAGAGAGGGCAACAAGATAAAGCAGATGCACCCTACAACACTAATCGAATACGAGAAGCGCACGGGGGTACTACTCAACAAGGACAAGACATTTGTTCCTGATGATATAATACTGAATGCACAGAAAGAAGGCAACTTTATAGACTTAACAACGAGACAAGGCAATAAGATTGTCACTACGACCTACAGCGAAGGAAAGAATGCGGTCAAGCTTGCGACAAGGGAAGACGTTTTTACAAGAAAAAGCTTCATTTCGAGAGAGCGGTCTATCAGTGAGGCCCTGACCGAGTTAGAGCCGGGGCACTACACGAAGACACACGTCGTCAAGCAACCCCATGATATATTTCCTTCAACTAGTCTGGTGGACAAGATAAAAACAACCTATGAAAAGACGTGGTTTAAGCCCCCTTCAAAGCCATATCAAAAGGAAAGCATTGCGCCTGGTAAAAACTACTTCAGAGACCTCTATGCGTCTTCTCAGACTCAGACAAAAGCTGAGGCAAAGGTTAAGCCTCAACAGCCGAAATTACAGCTTGAGCTTGATCCTAAGAACACAGTTAAAGAAGATGTTAAGATAAACCAAACTCAGACTAAAGCCAAGGAGCAAACGATACTTTATATACCAATCGGTGAAGATGTGAGCATATCTACGAAGCTGTATGGCATCACTAAAACTGAAGCAACTATCTTTTCGCTTAGAGGTAGCAAACTATCAACTATCAACATAACAAAACAGCAGGACAGATTTGATACCACGACGGATGACTTTACTGACACAAGAACGGTCACGGATGAAATCATCAAGACGGATGACTTTACTGACACAAGAACGGTCACGGATGAAATCATCATAGATGATGATAGACAGGACGTGAAGCCCATCCAAAAGCTGACGATTACAACAACTGTGCCAACTCCAAACCCAGTACCACCCGACCCGTTCATCCCGTACCCGAGGCGCATAAGGTCAAGGAGCGGAGAGTTGTTTCTTCCAGGAATGCTTCAGATGTCGAGACGTGGGAAAGGGTGGGGGTACGGCTATTTCGTGCAGAAAGACCCGCTTTACATGAAAGACTTAATAAAAATAGGGAACTGGAGGGGGTAATAGCTATGCTCCTGATAGCTGTAATCCTGGCGATAGTTGTGTTGTTTGCCGGGGGGTTATTTTACGTCATCATGCTCAATCCATTCCAAACGATACTCTGGGCGATGGCTAATACATACCCAGAAGCTGAAAGCGTGCTGACTAACCTTAACATGCTGTACCTCTGGGCACCCGTATTCCTGATACTGATCCCGCTTTTCGTATATTTGATAGTGAAGGCAATGGAGGAAAGGGCAAGGGGGGAGGTTTATTATCCTGCTTAATAAACTGCTGACAATAGCAGCGCTTTGCTTTCTGCTGCTTATTGTTGCTTCTCCTGTTGCAGCCTTGCCTGATGCAACAAACCTGTACATCATAAACCAGAACTTTAACAACAACGACGCCACGGGGTGGTCTGGAGGCTCGATTTCGTCAAGTCAGTATAGGTATTCCGCAACTGCTTCGGGCACGTACACGGTAACAAGGACGATCCAAGCAGGGTACAACTTCGACTACATTCGAATAACGGGCTGGGCTGAAATCAAGTGGACGGGGGCATCATCGGATGGAGGGAGCTACATCAAATATGTGAATAGCTCGGGCACGTACACGCTGATGGACGGATATCAGCAGTGGTTCAGCAACAACTTCGACTACATCATTCCTTACGACCCAGCAGGGATGACAATTCAGTTCGTGATAAATACATTCTACTCTACATCACGCTGGATTTACATTGATAACTTCCAAGTTGCGCCGGCTACGGCCCCAAAGCTGCTATACGAGTTCGACTTTGCTTCATCCGATCAGGCAAGCTGGTGGACGGGCGGGGCTATTTCATCCGAGGCGTATATAGCTTCGGGCACGTCTGGGCTGACTCTGACCTGCACAGGCATAAAATCGCAGGGTTCGGCTTTGATGGTGTATGCAAAAATAAGCTATAACTATTCAGCTTCAGCCGCACGGACTGTTTCTGTCAAAATCGATGTTGCTGGGTCTGAATATACGGTCTTGTCGACAACAGGCACCTCCGGGTCATTTTCAGGATGGTACGCTTTCCACATGAACCCAACGGCAACGGGGTCGGTCAGCATCAAATCCACAGTTTCGAATTCGTTGACTTCATCGTATTTAACAATCGATGATGTAGTGATAGCAACGAACAATTATGGCTATATGATCGAGCTACGTGATGAATTTACCAACGAGTTTTCTTACAATTCTTCTTTATCGTACACCATGACCGCATATTATTCAGACACCACGACAGACTACACGATAACGGCAAACAGAACTATCTTCTCGGGCGCAATCCCGAATGAAGCAATGCTCTGGGTTCAGCAGGGCACGACCGGGTATTTCAGGAAAGCTGTTGGCTTGTCGCAGGACAACGTGATTTACACGTGCCCGTTCGAGAGCGTCAGGACTGTTTCTATATTGCTGGTGGACTATACGGGGAAATGGGGCACGCTACAGAACACGGAGATCATCGTCTACAACTACAACCGTGATAAGGTGATAACGACCAATTATGTGGACGTTGGATCACAGGCAATAGTGTGCCTGAAGGACTATGCGCAGTACTACATCGCCTTGCGGTCAGATTATGGCTATTACCTGTACGGTATATTCTCAGCTACGTCAGACTCTCTACAGGTAGTCATCACGTTTGCACCTGAAGGGCTTGATATACAGGTAAACGCAACGAGGCTGAGCAACACATCGATAGAGATAACGTATAATGATCCACAGAATTTAACTGCTTGGGTTCACATTAGCGTATACGATGCGTTCAAAACGCTAAAGTTTGAGGACAACACCACATCCATCCCGGCATCATGGGAACTGACCGAGTGCCCTAATACGGTGTGGTACAACATTTACGTTTCAGCGTACGTGCAGACATCGCCCGGCATATACGAAAATAAGAACTGGACTTTGAACGTCGGGATACAACCAAAACCCTTAACGGAGCAACAGCAGTCAGGCAACTGGACTTTAGCGCCTCCGTTCGACATGAGCCTTAACATCGTAGGTTTCCCCGTGATGGGTTCACTAATCGCATTCATCATGCTTTTTATTACCATGCTCTTTCCAGCACCCTATCTCAGATATAGCTTGCTTGCGGCTGGCGGGCTGCTGCTGTTCTTTGGCATAGCCGGATGGATTACTACAGTTTCGGACCTGGGCATCATGGCGATAGGGGTAATAACGATAATATACGCAATATTCAAGCGGGGGGCTTAGCTGTGACTGAGTTCAACTTCACGAAAGTGATGTTCGGGATAATCTGTCTTGCGGTCGGGTGTGCATTAGTACAGCTCTCAGGGTTTAACGTACCGCTTGATTCGACTTTGCTTGTAGCGATAGGGGGGCTTAGCCTCGTGGTGCCGATAGCCATCACGGGTGTTTTTGGATGGGAAATTACCTCTTCGTCGATCGCACTCATCAGCCTTTCTGCTTTGCCCCTTGCATACATAAACTACTTCGTGGTAGCCATCGGGGTTCCGGTACAAATTGCCTCTTTAGTCTTGTTGCCGCTGAATGCGTTCTTTTACATTGGACTGCAGAAGTACCTGACAAGACAGGGGGGATAAAGAGAAAATGAAAACAAAGGCAAAGAGCTTGTTTTGGCTACTTATGGTCTTGATGGTAGGGGCTGTGCCGGTATCAGCTTCGGATGAACATTCGTATTACATATACAGTCCTGAGCTCGGCGCATTCTATATCCTATCTGACCACCCCATAACCCAACCAAGATTACTTAATGATGGAAGGATGTTTATCTCTGTAAGTGAAGGTACTTCTGTTATCATCAGCTACAATGACTCAATGACTTCGCCTGTGTCTGCACATAAAATCCTAGGTGATAGTATTGAATACATCGAGGGTGCATCTGGAAGCAACACAACAATCAGCTTCACAGGACTCAATGAAGGCACTTACGTCATTCAATGGAAGGTACCTCCAGCGCTGAACAAATACAATGAGAGCACAGCGCTGATTTCACTTATCGCCGGGCAGCTTAACATTGCCGATGCGGTCATACAGCTGTTCAGCTTTGTCCTTGGGGACTTCTTCATCCTGTCGGCATTTGCGATCATGATGTTTCTTTCAGCCATGAAGTTTCAACATATAAGCGCTGGGGCGTTTTTAGGGTTTGTGTTTTACTTCACGCTGCTACCGTTCATGACACAGACTTGCGCTACACTGCTTGTGTTAGGCTTGGCCCTATACGTGGCATATGCACTGTATAGCATCTATACACGAGAAGACCGCTGAACTGACACCACTTTTTATTTATCCTTTTTTTTCATGATTAGAGTAGTGAAAGCCATGTTGCCTCTTGTGATGGGCGGCATCCTTCTGATAGTTTTCCTGAGCGTCATGATCCCGATCGGCATGGGCGTTTCCAACAATCTAATCAACGCTTTCCCACGTGACACCTGGACTACAGAAATGAACACAACTATAAACACACTCACTGGCCAGACGGCTGGAGCTTTTAGTCTGTTCACTGTGATCCCAATTGTGGTCGCTGCAGGCATAATCATCGCTGTGCTCTTTGCGGTCTTCAGGGGTAGAACCTAAACAGCCAAGGAGGATGTGCCAAAAAATGGAGCCTGTCGGCTCCTGAGTGCCCTTTTTTTCTCATAAGTAGAAAAGAAGTTTTAAACACTGAAGTGTGAAACATAAATCATGCTATTTGAAATATTGGCATTGTTAGTTGGGATTACACTGGTCTTTACGGTGCTTTTCTTCTGGATTTCAGTCAGCACTCTTGGCGTGCCTTCTGTATCTGGGATTTTAACAGGGCTTATTTCTGCATCGCTGTTTTACGTGATGTCTGCTGCTATCATAGTAGTGGAGATCGGAGGCGTTGAATACGCACAACCGGGTCTACCTTTGCTGTTTGTTGCGATCGGGTCGTGCATCGCAATCTTCACGTTTGTGAAAGCATTTGAGTTTGTCATGGCTATAATTGGCAAGAATGAGAAAGAGGAGGCTTTTATTTGAGCCTGAATCAGCGAATATACACTGATAGCCCTGATACACAACTGACTGAACTAATACTTCAGACTCCACTTGACGAGGAGACAAGGCGCTTTTTAGCAACTCTCGCATGGGCTTTTGACTACAAGACTCTTTCCACAACAAACCTATCCAAGAAAGACCTTAATGTGTTATCGCTCAGGCTGCGGAGCTTGATGCTTTCGTCAATGATGCAACATCCGACTTGGCAAAAGAAAAGCTATCAGTTTGTCGATGCGTTTACTGTGCTAACTGACCTGACTGCAAAGCGCTCGCAAGACGGTTTCTTGATAAAGAACATTTTCGGCAAAAGACTTTCGTCAATAGCAATCAACGACGTAAACGAACAGAAAGAGAAAAAGAAAAAGCGGTTCGGGGTGTTTTGAGATGATAGTGATCAGCGAAGCACAGCTTTTGATGTATCTTCTCACGTGGACATTGAGTGGCTTTGCTCCTTTCATCATTATACTAATTTTACTGAAGATGTCCCCAGGTTGGGCATTTTTTACATCGTGGATTTTAAGGAAACCGCTAGTACTAACGAAGCGCAAAGATGGGCAATGGGAAGCAATTAGCTGCACGTACAGGAGCGGGATGCTTATCGCAAAGAATGCAGTTTATCAACCGACAACTGACGGCACGGATATCGGCACGATCGGTAGTGTAAAGCTTGGCATCACTTCTGAGGAGTTCGGTGCTACGATATCTCCGCACAAGGTCAGGGCAATTGAACTCTGGAAAAAGGCTGGGCTGAATACGATCGTTGAAGCTGAGCTTTTCAGCTTATACGTGAAGGACGGTAGCATCCCGGAGAAGGACTATGAGCTAATCGGCAACACGACCGTGAGTGATGCGATATATATGCTAAAAGAGCAATATAGCATCAAGGGAGATAGCTACGAGAGCGTGAAAGATGGGATAATAAAGCGTTTCGAGGAGCTGAAGGAGAAAATCACGACTGATGAAAACGCACAGGTCTTCTATAAACCCGGAAAGGGGCTGTTTGCAAACGTCGGCTACATCGTAGACTACAATGCAATAAAAGGCTGGGAATTGCAATACGCCAGGCCAGACCTGGTGAAAGTCAATATTGCCGTGGAGACCGAGGCTCAACTAAAGAGCCGGGGGGATGTTGTACCGACAGCGATAAAACTTGTATCTCTTGGCATTATGGTCTTTCTGGTGTTGCTTGGTGCGAAGATACTCCTTAACATCTAACCCTTTTTTTGTTGTTGCAAAGGAGGTGAAAAGAAATTAGCTGGCTGACGGATGCAGAATTTAATAAAATGCTGCCCGTGCCTGCCCTGACAGCACAGCAGCAGATAGTCATGTCCTGGGTATTTGCTGCAAAGACAATCTCGGATTTTGCGATGGATACGAAGCTGGCGGAGCGCAACGATGCGGTAGCATCGTATAAGTTCTTTTTTGCGCTGAGCTATCCAGCCCTGAAGCCGAAGGCGGGGGATTACTGGGAAAAAAAGTTTAAGGAAACGAACTTTGAGCGGATCACTCCGCTCGACTTGTATTTCACGTTTATTGACTATTGCTCCGACCTGATCAGGGAAAAGGTGCTTCGGGTGGATATACCGCCGAGGACGCTTGAGGTCGCAAGCGGAGAGCTGAAAGGGGTCGATTTCGGGGGTGTTAAAGGACGTCTTCCGGCAAGGTGATTGATAATAATGCAGCCGCAACAACGGAGAAAGTAGCAGACGAAGTGGTGGAGTTTTCAAGCTCGAAGCTGCTGCTTGCAGTACAGTACGGCATGGTGAACCTCGGTTGGAAAGTCAGGGATTACATGAGAAATGCGGTGTTGCGGGGGCGCTATTGCACAACTCACGTTTGGGGCGAGCAAGGGTCGATGAAGTCAAACTTCACGCTGCAGACGGGGAGTTGGATATACGGGGAACAAGTCAGAGACGACTGGTATCCAGACTGGGATAAGGTGCTGAAGAACCTGATATTCAAACCAGGCAATGAACACCGGGGGCTGCTGAAATTCATTAAGGGCATTACGCATGGTGAACGAGAAGCGTGGATAGGCTGGGATGATCTGGGGGTTCATTTTCCAAGCACGACTTACAAAACAAACTTGGCTGAGTATGAAGCGATCGACAGCACCTTTGCAGCGATCAGGACGAAGATAAGCACACTCACAACAAACAACCCCCTAATCGACCGTGTTGCAAAGAACATCAAGGACAACATCACGATCGAGGTATTCATCGGGCCGAACCAGGCATATATTGCTGAAAGACTGTGCAGGATACCCGGCATCGACCGGGTAGAAAGCTGGTTTTTCAAAGTCATCATTGAGGGGCCGAAGCGGTTCGACTGGAGGGTGGTGCCTTCCGATGTGTGGAAAGAGTACTGGGAAATGCGCTTGGCGTTAGCTGACGAATGCATACAAAAGCTTGAGCAAGTGTATGCAACTGATGAACAAGGCGAAGAACTGATCAGCATCAACGATGCAAGCATGAGGTATAACATCACGTTAAGCAGAATCATGCAGGCTGCAAAATACAAGGTGATAAACCCCGTCAAACGGCCGAACGGCTCGTTTTTGACAAAAAACGACCTTCAACTTTTGCTGAGCGCACAGAATGAAACAAACAGTTTAGCAAGAAGGAGGCAATTGAAAGAAGGATGACGTACAGCATATTTGAGCTTGTGAAAGAAGTCAGGAAACGCATAACTTCAATTGATCCAGAACTACCTGTCAGGTACGCATTAATGAACTGTTATCTCCTTGCTACAAGGGCGAGCGAAACAGTATATTACCCATACGGCCCTGCGGGTAATGATGCACATGAAGAAATTCTGCTTAATCCGAGCACGGGAAAGTATGAAAAAGTTGCAGTCTTTTGTATCAAGACTGCTAAAAAAAATGGGCAATTGAGATATACGGCGCTACCATTGAGTCCAGAATATGAACCGCTGACAAGGGAGTTGTTTGACTATTACAAAATGAGGGGGTCAAAGCCGTGCTTTCCTTTCTCACATCGAACGCTTTTGAATTACGCACGTAATGTATTCACAGGACTTAGCTATCAGATTGAAGCATATTATAATTCAAGAAAGGATGTGAACGTTGAGCCGCATGAAAGAAAAGCAGCCGTGCATTTCCTCAGACACGTCAGGGCCTCAGAGCTTGCTACTCTATACGACTTTGATGAAAACCAGTTGCGGTTGTTTGGAGGCTGGAACCAGGCCGTCATGACCGGGTCATCCGTTATTTTAAGATATCGTCAGCTCACGTGGAAAGACTATATACACTTGTTAATGCGCCCCAGTCCATATGTTGAATTGAGTTAAAAATGACTGGAAAGCCCCCCCCTTGATTCGGAGTTCAGTATGAACTCCGAGAAACACCATTGTTTTCGCATTCAAACTATGAAATTCGTGCTTTCAGTGATGGTGAATTGTGTTATTACGTAAGTAAATTTACGAAACACGTACCATGAAAGCTGATGATAAACGACCTCCATGAGGATTGATGTTTTTGCACGAAAGAGAGTAGCTTCTTTGCGTCAAAGTAAAGATGACAGAGTCCTCAAGGTAGTGTAGGAGTGAGTGATATACAAGATAGAAAAAATTGAGGGGAGTGAGGACTCTCTTCCAGGCCTGTTCATGACTGCACTTCTAAAGCCTTCTTCTGCTCATCAGGAAGGTATGACATCACGGCCAGGCCTTTTAGGCACAGAAAGCGGATGGTGTTGGACATTGAAAGATCGCCTCGCTTGCTCTTAACATCGTTGAGGAGTGCGACTAAATCCTCCGCATGAAAGAAAAGCAGCCGTGCATTTCCTCAGACACGTCAGGGCCTCAGAGCTTGCTACTCTATACGACTTTGATGAAAACCAGTTGC
>FWWL01009454.1_pt1 | contig 11815 bp, 11 predicted proteins | sample 2228331 | NCBI WGS metagenome assembly FWWL01 (sample SAMEA103939775, study PRJEB20133) | metagenome | reverse complement strand
GGGGGGGGGGTGGGGGAGGGCGGGACGGCGGTCGGGGACGGGCGCGCGGTGGGGGCGCTGGTCGGCGTCGGGGAGGGTGCGGCGGGAGCGCACGCGCCCAGGAGGGACAGGATGAGAACGGATAGGAGCAGAAGGATGAGCGTTCGCCTCACGGTCGGTCCTCCTCCAGAAGGGTTTTTGCGGTCGCCTGGAGCCAGTCCAGCGCCGCCCGGGTCTGGCGGCGGCGCAGGTCCAGGACCAGGCGGTAGAACTCCGATTCGGTCTGGGTCCAGGCGCGCTCTATCTGGGCCAGCCGTTCCTGCAGGAAGGCGGTCTGCGCGGCGATCAGGGCCTTCGGGTCGGCCATTCCCAGGGTGCAGAAGTAGAGTTTCGCCAGGAACTCCACCCGGATATCGCGGACGGCGGGGACGGGTCGCCCGAGCCAGGCCAGCAGGACTTCCCGCCCGGAGGGGGTGATGGCGTAGATTTTCCGCGGCGGGAGGTTTTCCTGGGGGATGGTCGTGGAGGTCACCAGCCCGTCCTTCTCCAGTTGTTTCAGGGCGTTGTAGAGGTAACTGAGCCCGATCCGCCAGACGGGGCCCAGTTCCTGCTCCATCTGGCGGTGCAGGTCGTAGCCGTGGAACGGGCCGCGCATCAGAAACCCCAGCGCGGCCATCTCTATGGGCAACCGTCGGCGGATGGAATGGGATTCCATTTGTGAGTACTCACAAAGTGAATATCCGTCGGGCGCATTATACTGGCTCTTTGGGGGGATGTCAAGTAGGGTAACTCCCTACAGTTGGCAGCGACCAGATTTTCGCGGTATAATCTGCTTGCGTCCTGTATCCGTAGGCAGGGGGTGAGCGAAATGGAGGATTTCAGGGAGACGCTCCCGATGGCTGAGATCGCCGAATTCTGCCGTCGGTGGAGAATTCGGGAAATGGCGGTATTTGGCTCTGCGCTGCGCGCGGATTTTGCTCCCGAGAGCGACATTGATCTCCTTGTGGCTTTTGAGGATGACGCCGATTGGAGTTTGCTGGATCATATCCGAATGCAACAGGAACTTCAGGCCCTGCTCCGGCGGGATGTGGACCTGGTCACCAGGCGCGCGGTGGAGAAAAGCCCGAACTGGGTACGCCGTAAGGAAATCCTGGATACGGCCTCTGTGATTTTCTCCAGGTAGAGGTTGAATATGAGCCAGAGACGGGATAAACCCTCTGGCTTTGGGATTGGACGCTGACTCACGCAGATGAACGCTGACTGTGCCCTTTGCCTGCCGATGGGCGAGCCTCCTCCCCTGGTGTGGCGGTTGGAGGACAGAAAGCGCATGTCCCAGAGGATGGAGGTTGTCATCTGTGCCAAAAAATTTATAAATTATCCGCGTTTGTCAGCGTTCGTCAGCGTTTATCAGCGTCCGTAACTGTTCAGCCACCCCCGCCAGAGGGTCTGCTAAAGCAGGCTCATCTTCAGCCCCAAAAAGGGGCTTTTGCTTTGAGCCTGACGGTTTAGCGTTGGGCGAAGGCGCGTTTATCTGCGTTAATCAGCGTCCATTTTGGAAACCATTCTCTTCGGAGGTCACCCTATGCGCATCCTGATTACCGGCGGTGCCGGATTCATCGGCTCCCATCTCTGCGACCGTCTGCTGGCCGAGGGGCACGAGGTCATCGCGATGGACAATCTGAGCACCGGCAGCATAGAAAACATCGCCCATCTGGCCGGCCATGAACGGTTCCAGTTCATCAAACACGACGTCACCCATTACATCTACATTGCCGGGCCGCTGGACGCGGTGCTCCACTTAGCCAGTCTGCCCAGCCCGGTGGACTACCTTAACTACCCCATCCAGACCCTGAAGGTGGGGGCGCTGGGCACCCACAACGCGCTGGGCGTGGCGCTGGCGAAGGGCGCCCGCTTCCTGCTGGCCTCTACGTCCGAGGTCTACGGCGACCCCCTGGTCCATCCCCAGACGGAGGACTATTGGGGGAACGTCAACCCTGTGGGGCCGCGCGGAGTCTACGACGAGAGCAAGCGCTTCGCCGAGGCGCTGACGATGGCCTACCATCGCTACCACGGGGTGGATACCCGTATTGCCCGCATCTTTAACTGTTACGGCCCCCGCATGCGGCTGGACGACGGCCGGGTGGTGCCCAACTTCATCGGTCAGGCGCTGCGGGGCGAACCCCTCACCGTCTACGACGACGGCACCCGCACCCGCTCCTTCTGCTACGTCTCGGATATGGTGGATGGGCTGGTGCGCCTGCTTTTCTCTGACGAGACCCGGCCGGTCAACTTGGGGAATCCCCAGGAGATGACCATCCTGCAGTTCGCCCAGAAGATTCTGGAGATCACCGGCAGCAAGTCGGAGATCGTCTTTGTCCACCCGACCGACGACCGTACCCGCGACGATCCCCAGCGCCGTTGCCCGGACATCACCCGCGCCCGCACCGTCCTGGGCTGGGAGCCGCGCGTCTCGCTGGAGGAGGGCCTGCGGGAGACGGTGGAGTATTTTCGGGGGAAGATTGGAGTAGGGAGTAGGGAGTAAGGAGTAGGGAGTAGGGAGTAGGGAGTAAGGAGTAGGGAGTAGGGGAACGGAATACGCAGTACGCAACACGCAATACGCAACACGCAACACGGAGCACGCCTATGAAGAACGACCTGAATGCCCTGATGGAAGCCCGCGGCCTGGATGCCATCGTCGTTTCCGGCCGCACCTACGGGAATCCGTCCCTGGTCTATATGCTCAACGGGGCGTCGGTTTCCCAGGGGATTGTGGTCAAAAAGCGGGGGGAGACGCCGGTCTTCATCCACTCCCCCATTGAGTGGGACGAGGCGCGGGCCAGCGGGCTCCCTCTCATCAATATGGCCCGTTACCGTTTCACCGACATTCTTCGGGAGAAGGGCGACCGGCTGGCCGCGACGGTGGAACTCTACCGCCGTATCTTCGCCGATCTGGAGGTGCGCGGCGAGGTGGGGTTCTACGGTATGGCCGACCAGGGGCAATCGTATCTTTTCCTGACGGCCCTCTCGCAGGCGATGCCCGAAATCCGTGTGCGGGGCGAGTACGACGAGAACCTGCTGGAGGTGGCCCGGGCGACGAAGGACGCCGCCGAGGTCGCCCGCATCCGGGAGGTCGCCCGCCTGACCTGCGAGGTGGTGGAGGGGACGCTGGCCTTTCTGCGCCGCCACCGGGTCCGGGACGAGACGCTCATCACCGACGACGGCTCTCCCCTGACGGTCGGTCAGGTCCGGCGGCAGATTTACCGCCTGCTGGCCGAGCGGGGGCTGGAGGCGTCGGAGGGGCTGATCTTCGCCATTGGCAGGGACGCCGGAGTCCCTCACAACCACGGCAACCCCGACGACCTCATCCGCCTGGGGCAGACCATTGTCTACGACATCTACCCGCGCGGGCCCAATGGGTATTTCTTTGACCTGACCCGTACCTTCTGCCTGGGGTACGCCCCGCCGGAGGTGGAGAAGGTCTATCGGGACGTGGCGGAGTGTCTGGATGCGGTGATCGCCGAGGTGCAGGTGGGGGTTCCGGCGCGGCGCCTGCAGCAGGTGGCCTGTGCCTTCTTTGCCGAGCGGGGGTATCCGACGGTCGCCGAAGACCCCGAAACGGCCGTCGGGTACACCCATCTGATCGGCCACGGCCTGGGGCTGGCCATCCACGAAGAGCCGGTCTTCACCGACGTCCCCAGCAACACCCGTACCCTTCAGCCGGGGCACGTCTTCACGGTGGAGCCGGGGCTGTACGACCCGGAGCGGGGGTACGGGGTCCGTCTGGAGGACGTGCTCTGGATAGACGAGGCCGGGCAGGTACACAACCTGACGACGCTCCCCAGGACGCTGGTGGTGGAGTGGTAGCGACCGATGGGCACTGCTGGGGTTCTGACCGTCTCCGCCTACATCGCCGCCCAGATGCTCTCCGACATTCTCAGCCTGAAGATTGCCTGGGTGGCGGGCTTCAGCGTGGACGCCGGAACGTTTATCTACCCCTTCACCTTCACCCTGCGGGACCTGGTCCACAAGGTGCTGGGGAGAGGGGCGGCCCGAACGGTTATCGTCGCCGCGGGGGTCATCAATCTGGTGATGGCGGGGATGTTCGCGCTGGCTGCGTGGCTCCCGCCCGACCCCACCTGGCCTCTGCAGCGGGAGTTTGCCGCCGTCCTCACCCCGGTCTGGCGCATTGTGGTCGCTTCCATTGTAGCGGAGGTGTTTAGCGAACTGACGGATACGGAAATCTACCATCTCTGGGTCGCCCGAATCACCCGACGCTTCCAGTGGATGCGGGTCCTGATCAGCAACGCCGTAAGCATCCCACTGGATAGCCTCATCTTCTGCTGGGGCGCGTTCGGTGGACAACTCCCCGGAGCGACGGTCTGGTCCATCTTCTGGGCCAACGTCCTGCTGAAGGGGTTTGTCACTCTTATCGGACTCCCGACCATCTATGTGGTACGGGAACGGGGCCTTCCGGCCCCCGAATGACCGGAGAAACCGGTCGCAAAGGAGGAATCCAATGGAAGTTGAAATTCTGTATCGCCCATCCTATTCCCTTGCCATCTTGCGGTTGGGCCCGAACGAGGAGGTTCGGGTGGAGGGCGGTGCCCTGGTCAGCATGTCCCAGGGCGTTACCGTAGAGACGAAGGCGGCCGGAGGTATCCTCAAATCGCTGGCCCGCTCCGTTCTGGCGGGGGAGAGTTTCTTCCAGAACACCTACCGCGCCCCGGCCAGCGGTGGAGAGGTCACCGTCGCCCCGGCGCTGCCCGGTGACCTCTTTGTCCTGGAACTGCACAATGAGAGTCTGCTGGTGCAGTCCGGCTCCTACGTGGCGTCTGAGACGGGCGTCACCCTGGATACCAAATGGGGTGGGGCGAAAACGTTCTTCGCCTCGGAGGGGCTGATCATGCTTCGGGCGTCCGGCACCGGCAAACTGCTCCTCTCGTCCTTCGGCGCCATCCACGAAGTCAACCTGAAGGCCGGGGAGACATACACCGTAGATACCGGCCATCTGGTTGCCTTCACCGAGGGGATCGGCTTCAAGGTTCGCCGGGTGGGCGGGCTGAAATCCACCATCTTCAGCGGGGAGGGTCTGGTGGTGGACCTCACCGGTCCGGGCCGGGTTCTGCTCCAGACCCGCTCCACCGACGCGTTCCTCTCCTGGCTGGTCCCCAAACTGCCCAAAAAGAGCGGAGATTAGGGAAACCACGAAGGACACGAAGGACACAAAGATATATTTTCTTTGTGTCCTTTGTGTCGCCCTTTGTGTCCTTTGTGGTAAAAAAACAGTAGGGGAAAACCACAAAGGGCACGAAGGATACCACGAAGGACACAAAGATATATTTTCTTCGTGTCCTTTGTGTCACCCTTTGTGTCCTTTGTGGTAAAAAAACGATAGAGGAGTGGCGGGTTGGAGGGTCGCCGCCTTTACGTTTTACGCTTTACGTCTTCACTGCTCCTGGCGCTTCTGACTGCCTGCACGTCGGCTGCCTCCCCGGTGGCGTCGTCTCCGACCGGGGAGGCGCCGACTCCATGGGCTTCGCCGACCGCTCCGCTGTCCCCGCCGTCGCCGACCCTGCCGCCTTCGCCCGTCCCTTCCCCTACGGCGCCGCCCACATCCATCCCGGAACCGGAGTTCGCCTTTGCGGTGACGGCGGATATGCGGATTTATGCCGGCCCGGGCGCGTACGATTCCCCCCGCTACTTCCGCGGTGCCTGTGAGGCCATCGCGGCCCATGGACCCGTGGCCTTTATGGTCAGCCCCGGGGACGTGGACCCGCCCGGTGGCGTCCTCTGGACCATCACCCGCACCCTGGGGGCGGAGTTCCCCTGGTATCCGGCGGTGGGCAACCACGAAGTGGAGACGCCGGAAGACATGGAGTGGCTGCGCCGCTACGGCCAGTCCCTGACCGCCCCCGACGGCCGACCGGTCCGGCCCGGCCCTCCGGGTTGTCCCACGACCACCTACTCCTTTGACCACGAGAACGCCCATTTCGTCGTCCTCAACGTCTATTGCGACGCGGGGGGCGACGGGGTGACCGACGGGGACATCCCCGACCATCTTTATAACTGGCTTGCAGCCGATCTGGCCGCCGCCGATAAACCCCACATCTTCGTCTTCGGTCACGAGCCGGCCTATCCTCAGCCCGATGCGTTAACCGGCCGGGCGCGCCACATTGGGGATAGTCTGGATGCCCATCCGGAGCGCCGGGAGCGTTTCTGGAACCTGTTGCGGGAGCGGGGCGTTCGGGCCTATATCTGCGGCCACACGCACAACTACAGTGCGGTTCGGGTCAACGGCGTATGGCAGCTGGACGCCGGGCACGCCCGTGGGCTGGGCGATACGGGCGCGCCGAGCACGTTCATCCTGGTGCGCGTCCGCGGCCCACAGGTCATCTTTGAAACCTACCGGGACGACATGCAGGGCGGGCCGTATGGGTTGTTCCACACCGGCTTTCTGGCTGCTCCTTTTCAGTCATTCCTGCCGATGCTGGCGAAGTAAGGCTTTTGAATGTGCCAGCCATTCTGGGTGGCGATCACGGCCTGCTTACCCTGACAACTACCGACTACCGACTGCCGACTACCGACTGCCGACTACCGACTACCGACTCCTCTTGACGTTCTCCCCAATCCGTGGATAATAACAAGCAATGGATGAAGAAATTCGCACGGAAGAACTGGAAACGGTCCCCCCGGGCCACCGGTCCGGCTTTGTCGCGGTTATCGGGCGGCCCAACGTGGGCAAATCCACCCTGATGAACCAGTTGCTGGGGCACAAGGTGGCAATTGTCTCCCCCAAGCCCCAGACAACGCGCACCCGCATCCGGGGCATCCTCACCCGTCCCGATGCCCAGATTATCTTTGTGGATACCCCCGGACTGCATAAGCCGTTCCACAAACTGGGTGAAGTGATGGTCGCCACCGCCGCTGCGGCGATCCCCGATTCCGATGTCGTCCTCTTCGTCGTGGACGTCTCCGTGATGCCCACCGAAGAAGACCAGATGATCGCCGGGATGATCCGCCAGCGGACGTCCAATCCGGTCGTCCTGGCGCTCAACAAGATGGACCTCTTGCCCCCGGAAAAAGTGAAGCCCCATACTGAGGCATACTGGGCGCTGGTGCCGGACCACGCCGGCTGGATGATGACCATTGCCACCGAAGCGGTCAATCTGGACAAGTTGCTGAACATCATCATTGCCCATTTGCCCGAAGGCCCCCGCTATTACCCGGGAGACCTGATCACCGACCAGACAGAACGGGAGATCGCCGCCGAACTCATTCGCGAGCAGGTCCTGCATTTCACCCACGAAGAGGTGCCCCATTCGGTCGCCGTCGTTGTAGAAGAGTACAAAGAACGGGAGACCGGTGGCGTGTACATCGCGGCGACGATCTACGTGGAACGAGAGTCGCAGAAAGGGATCCTCATCGGCGCGGGTGGGCAGATGTTGCGCCGGATCGGGACGGCAGCGCGCCAGGAGATAGAGCGGATGGTCGGGGGAAAAGTCTATCTGGACCTCTGGGTCAAGGTGAGCAAAAACTGGCGAAAGGATATGCGCCTGGTGCGCCGGATGGGGTACATTCCCCCGGAGTAAGGAGGTCTGGAGGGGAAGATGAAGAAAGCGACCAACGAGGCGGACTCCGAAGTTCGGCTGGAACAACTGCGCCGCTCCGCCCGAATAGCCCGTATCATAGAACGGCTGGGGCGGCTGGACGACGGCACCCTGGAAGTGCTGGACCGGATGACGGCCGACGCGCTGGTCGGGGTGACGGAGCAGGCCAATCCTCCAACCGTAAGCCGACGGCAGTTTCTCGGGGCGGCCGCGGCGGGGGGCCTTATCGTGGCCCTGACAGGGGGATTGACCCTCTGGCAACTGAGCGCGGCCCATGCGGCCGCGCTGGAGAAAGAGGCCGACCGGTTGCGTCGGATTATTGCCCTCTACGAAGAGATGGACGCCCTGGGGCTGGATGACGTCGTTATCCGGGGCATCCAGGCTGTCGCTTCGCTCCTGGAGATTGTGCGGGACGGTGCCAGCCGCCTGCGGGAGGCAATCCGGGGCGCCCGCGCCGCTCTCCAGGATTTCCAGTCCCGTTTCCCCACCCTCCAATCCAGCATGCGCTGGCTGCAGGATACCCTGACCACCCTTTCCCAGCGGCTGACCGCGCTGGAGAACGAAATCAACGGCGTACTGGGATTGACCAGTCCTGTCGCCGAGACGGTGGGCGGTTTCCTTTCCCGCATCCTGGACCGGCTCCCGGGGACGTTCGGCCGCCAGGTCCGCGGGGGCCTGGAGCGGCTGGGGGAGGTGGTAGGAATGCTTCCAGCGCTGGCACAAGGGCTCTACACCCGTATCCTGGAGCCGATGAATGGGTGGTTCACCGCGCGCGCCGATGCGGGGCTGAACGGCTCCCTGGTGAACCCGCTTCTGCACACCGTTCTGGACCCGGCGGAGGCGCTGGCCGAAAAGGTGATGGAACTGGCGACGACCTGGGAGGAGCAACTTTCTGCCCCGGCCCGTCAGGCCATTGCCCGGCGGGAGGCGATCCGGGCGGAAATCGCTCGCCTGAAGGAAGGGGGGATATAGGCGGCTACCTGCTACCTGCTACCTGCTACCTGCTACCTGCTTCCTGCTTCCTGCTTCCTGCTTCCTGCTATTTTGCTACCTGCTATCTGGAGGCCAAGAAGTGCTCCCTAAAGACCTGATTCGTCAACTGGCTGTTGCGTCTTCCCTGACCCTCATTGGGACGATCCTGCTGGTGACCTGTGAATCTCCCACCCCCGTCCAGACCGTGGTGGTCCCGGGGCCCACGGTAGTGGTTACGGCCACCCCGACCCCCACGGAGACCCCCGGCCCGACCCGGCTCACCGTCTGCCAGGTGGGGGAGCCGGAGAGCCTCTACCTGTACGGAGGTTCTCCTGCTGCCCGCAACGTCCTGGAGGCAATCTACGATGGCCCCATTGACCATCGTTCCTTTGACCTCCAGCCGGTCATTCTGAAGAAACTGCCCTCGCTGGAGGACGGGGACGCGTATTTTCAGCCGGTTACTGTCCAGGCCGGAGCCCGGGTGGTGGATATTACCGGCGAGGTCGTCTCCCTGCAGCAGGGGACGCAGGTCTTCCCCAGCCATACCTGTATGGATGTGGCCAATCCCGATTGCGTCGTCACCTTTGATGGCGTCACCCCCATTGAGATGGAACAGATGGTGGTCTCGTGGGAACTTCTGGAGGGGATTCGCTGGTCGGATGGGGAGCCGGTGACGGCGGACGATTCGGTCTACAGTTACGAACTGGCCTGTCATCCGGATACACCCTCTTCCAGGTACATCTGCGACCGTACTGCGGCCTACGCCGCGGCGGGGGAACGGACGGTGGTATGGACGGGGGTGCCCGGGTATGTGGACCCTCTCTACGCGTTGAACTTCTTCAGCCCATTGCCGCGCCACCTCTGGGAGAAGCAACTGCGCGCGACTCCTGCCGACCTGCTCCGTCGCCCGGAGAGCACGCAACAGCCCATCGGCTGGGGGCCGTTCCGCATCACCGAATGGGTCCAGGGGGACCACATCACCCTGGAGCGAAACCCCCTCTACTTCCGCGCCGGGGAGGGGTTGCCGAAACTGGACGGTCTGACCTTCCGCTTCGCTCCCAATGCCGAAGGGGTGGTGGCGATGCTGCTGGCGGGCGAGTGCGACCTGGGCATTCTCGGAGACGGGACGGAGCCGCTTCTGCCGTTTCTGAAGGAAGCGGAAGGAGCGGGGCTTTTGCGCCTGATCGTCTCCACTTCCAACCAGTGGGAGCACCTGGAGTTCGGGATCAACCCGGCCCCAACGTACAGGCGTCCGGATTTCTTTGAGGACGTGCGGGTCCGTCAGGCCTTTGCCCACTGCATAGACCGGCAGGCCATCGTGGACGAGATCACCCTGGGCCTGGGGAAGGTGGCGGACGTCTACATACCGCCCGACCATCCTCTCTATGCCCGGGACCATCTGACGCGCTGGACGTATGACCCCCCGATCGGGCGGGCGCTGCTGGCGGAGGCCGGCTGGGCCGACCAGAACGGCGACGGCGTTCTGGAGGCCTATAATGTGACGGGGATCCGTGCCGGCACCCCGTTTTCGGTGACCCTGTTGACCATCCAGGGGGATGCGCAGCAGGAGACCATCGCGCGGATTATCCGGGCCAACCTGGCCGATTGTGGCGTTCAGGTGGTGGTGCATTCCGTGCCCGCCCGGGATTTCTTCGCCGATGGCCCCCTTGGCCCCATCTTCGGCCGTCAATTTGACCTGGCGGTCTTCACCTGGTACAATGAATCTATACCGCCCTGCTATCTTTATGTGACGGAAGAGATTCCGGACCAGGGGGACTGGGGGCGGCCGAATGCTGCCGGATTCTCCTTCCCGGAATACGATGCCGCCTGCCGCGCGGCCCGAATGGCGCTACCGGGCACTTTTGAGTACCGGAACTTCCACACCGAAGCGCAGCGCATCTTCACCGAACAGCTTCCGGCGCTTCCTCTTTTCTGGCGTCCCCGGCTGGCGATCGCCCGGCCGGAGGTGGAGGGGTTCATCCTGGACCCGTACGAAGAAAGCGAACTCTGGGGGATTGAGGGGATTGGCTTGAAACGATAATCCGACCGTCGGGGGGACGATGATGAACGAACCGTTGACCCGGGAATTGCGCGAGCATGCCCGCCGTTTGCTGGCCGAGAAGCAGGTGGACTGCGTGATCGGCTATGAGGCGGGTCGTCGGGGTGGGGCCCGCCCGACCATCATCTACGACCCCGCCGAAGCGGACCGTCTGGTCTGGGGGCCGGAATGTGTCCACAACCTCACCACCTACCTGCACAACAAAAAGAAGCCGCGTCGGCGCGGCGAAGAGCCCCCGCGGGTGGGCGTTGTGGTCAAACCGTGCGACAGTCGGACCCTGAACGTCCTTCTGGCCGAGCGGCAGATAGAGCGCTCCCGCCTCTTTGTGATCGGCGTGGCCTGCGAAGGGGTGGTGGGCGAGGGAGGCCAACCGTTGCCCAAATGCGGCTACTGCACTGATCGCTCTCCCGTCCTGTACGATGTGCTGGTCGGCGTACCGCCGCAGATGCCCCCTGTCCCGGACGATTGGTCGGACCTGGAGCGGGTGCTGGCGATGCCCCCGGCGGAGCGGATGGCCTTCTGGCTCTCCCAGTTTGACCGTTGTATTCGCTGCTACGCCTGTCGGCAGGTCTGTCCTGGTTGCTACTGCCCTACCTGCATGTTTGAGCGGGATGATGGGTTGTGGGTGGATGCGGGCATTGAAGTCCCCCAGAAATACATCTTCCACCTGGGTCGGGCGTTGCACCTGGCGGGCCGTTGCGTGGAATGTGGCGAATGCGAGCGGGTCTGTCCGATGGGATTACCGTTGATGCTGCTTAACCGTGCCCTGGTGCGGGAAGTGGAAACCCGCTTCGGCCACCGCGCCGGGCGAGAGGAGACCCTCAGCCCCCTGCTCTTTGAACTGGGCCCCGAGGGCTCCCCAATTTAGAATTTGGCGACTGAAGTCACCCCTGGGGGGCTTTCCGCCGGGCGTCCACCTTCGTGGACGCTTTCCGGCGACCGCGCAGGCGGTCGCCCGGCGCAAAGCGCCCTATCAGTCCGTGGTTTCAACCACTGGGTTGAATAGATTGGCAATGGCAAATTTTAAGTTATAAATGCAATATGGCAGCCGTATCCCCCGGAAAGGCTGCCGAAACGACGGATACTGGATGGGCTATCGCCCCGGCGGCCGCAAAATGGGCCGTTTTGGCCCCCTCACCCCCCTTTGTCCCCCCTCTCCCCCTGCCCTTCGGGCGGGGGCGAGGGTGGCAGAGAGGGG
>FWWL01007683.1_pt1 | contig 11816 bp, 9 predicted proteins | sample 2228331 | NCBI WGS metagenome assembly FWWL01 (sample SAMEA103939775, study PRJEB20133) | metagenome | reverse complement strand
GAAGGCGCTGGCCACCCCGGCCCCCGCCGCCAGCTGGCGGGCCTTCTCCGTGATGGCGTAGGCCACGGGGTGGTCGGGGTTGAAGGGGTCATGGGGGGTGTGGGTCATGAGGATCTGGGGGCCAAAGTCCACCAGGATGGCCCGGAGGCGTTCCACCGCCTCCTCCGTCATCCGCAAGGGGTAATCCCCCAGGTCTAGGGCCAAAAACTCCACCCCCAGGATGGCCGCCGCCTGGCTGGCCTCCCGGTGGCGGATGGCCTTGACCGTTGTAAAAGGCATCGTCGTTTATTTCACCGCGATGCCTGCCCGTCCCCAACGGTCAAGGACGGGGCTACCGTCCCTAGTGGGCCAGCTAGGGAGAGACCGAGAGGGGATAACATCCCCTGTCCTTCCCGAGGATCGGCTCCAGGCCGCCCGGTCTCCCGCTTTCCGCGGCGGTTGGGGGAGATGGTCAGGTTCAGCCCGTCAGGGCTGAACTTGGACTTATGCGGGCCCATAATCTCCCTATACCCCACGCGTTTCCCAACGGGTCGCCAGGGGCAGGTACAGTTTAGCACATCGGAAAGAAGCGGTGAGAGAGATGCCTATAGAAAGGACAACTGCTGCCAACCCTCAAGGCCCTGGTGGTGGTGGTCTTGGGAGGCCTAGGGGGGGTGCCCGGCGCCTTGGCGGGCGGGGTGGCCCTGGGGCTTACGGAGGGGCTGGTGGCCCGGTTTGTGAACCCCGGCCTGAGCCTGGCGGCCCTTTACCTCCTCTTTCTGGGCGCCGTCCTCTACCTGCGGGGCAACCGGGAGGTGGCCCGGCAATGAGGCTTTACCTTGCCCTCTTCTTCGCCCTGGGGCTCAGCCTGCCCTTTTGGGGCGGGGAGTATGGGGTTTCCGCGGGGATCTCCATCCTCCTCTACACCGTATTGGCCGCGGCCTGGGCCCTTTTCACCGGGCCGTCCCGCTACCTCAGCCTGGCCACCTCCGCCTTCTTCGGCGTGGGGGTCTACGCGGTGGCCCTCCTCCACGAGAGGGTGGCCTGGCCCCTCCTCTGGCCCCTGGCCTTCCTGGGGGCGGGAGGCCTGGCCTTCCTGGTGGGCCTCGCCACCCTTCGCCTTCAGGGGGTGTACTTCACGGTGTTCACCTTCGGGCTGGCCGAACTGGTCCGCCAGCTCGTCACCTGGGGCCAGCGCAACCTGGGGGGGACGGTGGGCGGCTACGTCTTCCTGGAGGTGGGCCAGGAGGCCATCTACGCGGTCCTCCTCTTCCTGGCGGCCCTGGTCTACCTGGGAGGGGAGGCCCTGCGGCGGAGCCCCTGGGGGCTCGCCCTCTGGGCCTCCGGGGACGACGAGCTGGCCGCCCGGCACAGCGGGGTGCCCGCGGTCCGGGTGCGCCTCCTCGTCTTCAGCCTTACCGCGGGCGTGATGGGGGTGGCGGGGGCCGCGGTGGCCCCCCGCTGGGTGTACGTGGACCCGGGCCTGGCCTTCAACCCCAACACCTCCTTCCTCACCGCGGTGATCGGGCTCGTGGGGGGGCTTCAGGGGCCCCTGGGGGCTTTCCTCGCGGCCCCTCCCTTCGTCCTCCTCTGGGACTTCCTCTCCGGCCGCTTTCCCCACCACGCCACCGCCCTCATGGGCCTCCTCTTCCTGCTGGTGGTGTACCGCCTGCCCCAGGGCCTCCTCGGCCTAAGGAAGGCCCCTCTAAAGGCGCTCCTTCCCTCCGAAGCCCACCCCTCGCCCCCTTCCCCGGCCCCCGTCCAGCCCCCGGCTTCCGCCCCCCTGCTTCGTACCCGGGGGCTTACCAAGCGCTTCGGGGGGGTGCTGGCCGTGGCGGGTTTGGACCTCGAGGTCCGGCCCGGAGAGATCGTGGGCCTCATCGGCCCCAACGGCTCGGGGAAGACCACCGCCTTAGGCCTCATCGCCGGCACCCTCGTCCCCGATGGGGGAGAGGTGGTCTTCCTGGGCCGGAAGGCCACGGGCCTTTCCCCGGAGGCCCTGGCCCGGTTGGGGCTGGGCCGGACCTTCCAGCAGGTGCGGCTTTTCCCTTCCCTCACCGTGTACCAGCACGTGTACCTGCCCCTGGCCCTCCGGGGGGTTAGGGTTGCCGGGGAGGAGGCCCGCCGCCTCCGGCGGGTGGGCCTCGAGGAAAGGGCCCACCTCTTCCCCTCGTCCCTGACCTACCTGGACCAGAAGCGGCTGGAGCTGGCCCGGGCCCTGGCCCTAGACCCCAGGCTCCTCCTCCTGGACGAGTGGCTGGCGGGGCTTTCCTCCACGGAGCTGGCGGAGGGGATGGACCTCCTGAGGAGCCTCAAGGCGGAGGGGCGGGCCCTGGTCCTGGTGGAGCACGTGATGCCGGCGGTGCGGGCCCTCTGCGACCGGGTGTACGTCCTCTCCTTCGGGGCGCTCTTGGCGGAAGGGACCCCGGAGGAGGTGCTCCGGGACCCCAAGGTGGTGGCCACCTACCTGGGGGTGGCCCATGCTTAGCCTCCGGGGCCTGGAGGTGCGCTACGGGGCCCACGTGGCCCTCCAGGGGGTGGATCTGGACCTGGCCCCGGGGGAGGTGGTGGCGGTCTTGGGGGCCAACGGGGCGGGCAAGTCCTCCCTCCTCCGGGCCCTTTTGGGCATGGCCCCCGCCCGGGGAGGCTACCGGCTGGACGGGGAGGAGGTGGGCTTCCTGATGGAGCGGGGCCTTACCGAGGCCCTGGCGGCCCGGGGGCTGGTGCTGGTGCCGGAGCGGGGCGGGGTCTTCCGCACCCTTACCGTCCGGGAGAACCTCCTTTTGGGAGGGTTCCTGCGGCCGGAGGGCCTGGAGGCGCGCCTTCGGGAGGCCCTGGCCCTTTTCCCTCCCCTGGCCGAGAGGCTGGGGCAGCGGGTGGGCACCATGAGCGGGGGGGAGCAGCGCATGGTGGCCCTGGCCCGGGCCCTGGTCCAGGCCCCCCGCTACCTCTTGCTGGACGAGCCCACCCTGGGCCTGGCCCCCCTCTTCGCCCGCCGCATCCTGGAGAGCCTCGAGCACTTCGCCCGAAAGGGGGTGGGCGTGCTTCTGGTGGAGCAGAACGCCCACCTGGCCCTGCAGGTGGCCCGAAGGGGGTACGTCCTGGAGCGGGGCCGGGTGGTCCTGGAGGAGGAGGCCCAGGCCCTCCTCCACCACCCGTGGGTGCAGAAGGCCTATTTGGGTGGTTGAAGGACCGGAAGGGCGCTTTCCAGAAACCCCTCCAGAGCAGAGACCTCCTCCTTCCACCTTGCCTCGGCTTTGGCCAGCCATACCGGCAGGGGCTGGAAGAGGCTCGGCTGGAGGAGTTCTCCTTGGAGGAAGAGGGCCAGCCTTTCCCCCTCCAGGGTCAGGTGGAAGGGGCGGCCTAGGGCGCGCCGGAGCTCCACCAGGACTTGGGCCAGGGAGGGGTCCAGGGGCCCTTTCCCGTAGACCCGGAAGAAGGACTCCAGGGGCGGAGCCTTAGCCTGGAGGGCCCGCCGGACCCGAAGCCAGTCCCACGCCGTTACCCCCCATCCCCCAAGGAGCAGGAGCGCCCCCACAAAGAGGATCTTTCCCTCCGGCCACTCCCGGCCCAGGACCAGAAGGGCCAGGGCAAGGAACACGCCGGAAAAGAAGAGCATCCCCGGCCCCGTTCCCCATTCCCGGGCGCGGAGGTGGAGTGCTTTCGGATGGCCCCGGGGCAGGCGGAATTGGTAGACGGTTCCCCGCTGGTGGGTGAGCAGGATCCACCCCCCTCCCCCCAAGGGGGCCGGCAAACGGACGACGAGCCTCGAGGCCCGAAATGGGCACCCCGCCATCCGGCCTTCCACCAGGTCCTCCGTTTGGTAGTTAGGCCAAGGGGGAAGAAACCCCGTCCAGAGGAGCTCTTCCAACTTAAGCCCTTCTCCAGGATTGAAGCGGAATCCCTGCGCCTCCACCAGGGGTTCCACCAGCTGTCTCCTCACCTCCTCCCGAAAAGCCTCGGCCACCAGGAGACCAACCAAAAGGGCGAGAGGGCTAATGAAGAACAGCCAAGGGGGTGCAGAGGCAGATAGGGAACCGAAGAGCAGAGGGATAAACGCCCCCCCTAGGGTCAAGAAATGCAGCACGGCTCTCTTTCTTTTGGCTTCTAAGGTTCGGAGCCATGGAGCGCTCATGCATGTAGCGGGGAGGAAGCATACCTCTAGGGGGAGAAGCGGATCAAGAAGGCATCGTAACTTCCTAGCCCTGCCTGGCTTGGAAGGGCTCCCTGAGCGTACCCCGCCACGTAAACGTTCCTCCCCAAAACCGCCACCGTGTAGGCGCCGTCGTTCCCGGGGGTGCCGAACTGGTAGGTCCAGACGAGATCTCCCCCGGGGCTGTATATCCGAAGGTAGGCATCCTCGGACCCTGCCGAGGTTTGGCCGGGTAGCGCTCCCCCCACATAGCCCACCGCGTACACGTAGCCCCCCGCGTCGGTGGTTATGTTCCAAGCGTTGTCTATGCCCTCGCTTCCAAACTGGCGGGTCCAAAGCTCGTTGCCCTGGGGGTCGTACTTCCGTATAAAAGCGTCCGCTTCCCCGCTGGAGGTTTGCCCTGGCAGGGTGCCTGCTACCCGGCCGGATACATAAAGCGCGCCGCTGCTGTCCACCTTGGCCGCAACGCCGAAGTCATCCCCTGCGGTCCCGAACTGGCGGGTCCAGAGGAGATTCCCCTGGCCGTCGTACTTGCGCACGAAGACATCCAATCCTCCTGCGTGGCCCTGTCCGGGGAGGGCTCCTCCGACCCGCCCCACGACGTACACGTACCCTTGGGGGTCCACCGCTACCGCCACGGCGAAGTCGCTTCCCGCAGTCCCGAACTGGCGGGTCCAGAGCTCGTTGCCTTGGGGGTCGTACTTTCTTAGGAAAGCATCCTGGTCTCCGGCGGAGGTCTGGCCGGGAAGGGTTCCCGTGGTGTACCCCACCAGGTAGAGGTTGCCTTGAGGGTCCACCGCAAGTCCCCGGGCAAGCTCATTCCCCCCTGTGCCGAACTGGCGGGTCCAGAGCAGGGTTCCATCGGTGCCGTAGGCCTGGACAAAGGCATCCAGGCCTCCGTTCCAGCTCTCCCCGGGAAGGGCTCCCCCTACGTACCCCCCTGCGTAAACCCGGTTCTCCCGGGCGTCCAAGCTGAAAATCCCATCGTATTCAGGGGTGTCCAGGTTACGGGTCCAAAGCCCGTCGCCTTGGGGGGTGTATCTGCTTAGGAAAGCCCTGCCCGGGGTTTGGTTGGAGTTGCCGATGGACCCTCCTACGTACACATGCCCTTCCTGGTCTAGGATTAAGGCATAAGCAGAGTCCCCATCTGCGGTCCCAAACTGGCGGGTCCACACGACCTGGAAGCCGGAAGGGGGGGTGCTCCCGCCGCCTCCGCACCCCCCGAGGGCAAGGAGAAGTCCAAGGACCGTAACCCAAAGTCCAAACACCCTCTTTTTCTTCCGCATGCTTTTCCCTCCTGTGCACCTGGCCTTCAAGGCCTCGCTTTCTTAAGCCCACCTCCTCATTCGTTTCCCAGGTCCCAGCCCCCCCAGTCCCACTCGTGCAGGGTGCCCGAGGGGCCTTCCCAGTAGGGGTTGCCCTGCTCGTCGAAGTGGGTGATGTCCGGGGTCTCCCCGGAGAGGGCCTGGCTCCATTCCTCCGACATCCAGGTGTTGAACTCCTCCCCCTGCTGCCAGCTGTCCCAGAAACCCCTGTCTCCGGTGTCGGGTGGTCCGGGGTCGCCAAAGGAATTGGTGTCGTAGGGAAGGGCAGGCTCGTATCCCCCGTAGGGGTCTGGAGCGGGTCCGGGTGCGGCGTAGGGCGTGGGGGTCGGTAGAGGCCCCGGTGCAGGGGTGGGGCTTGGCATTGGCAAGGGTGCTTCCTCCTGTGGGAAAGGTGCCTGGGGGGTTGGGACCGGGCTTGGCGCTTGGGGTAGAGGGGCTCCCCCCTGGGAGGAAGGCCCTTGGGCGGCCTGGGCCAGGCCCAGGGGAGTCATGGCTTCCTGGAAGGGGCTGGCGTACTGCGCAAGCTTTCCGGGTTCTCCCGTTAGGGTGATCTGGTAGCCCTCCCTACCCAGGACGAAGGCCACCACCTGGAACTCCAGGGTCTTCCCCTGGTGGGTGCCCCGGGCGGCGAAGGCCACCCCCGGGACCCCCAGGACCTGGACGGGCCGCACCCCGCCCACCTGGAAGGCCTCGAGGCCCTGCCCGTTCCGCCAGGCCACCACCTGGGCGTACTGCAGGCTGTTCACGGGCTGGGGTAGGGCCTCCCTAAGCACGGTGAGGTTTTCCCGGAAGCCATCCTTGGGGCCTTCCTTGGGGGCCAGGAGGGCCTTGCCCCCTTGGATGTCCTTCACCTCAAAGCCCTGGGGCACCTTGAGGCGCACCGCGCCCACCTGGACCTCCTTTGGCCCTTCAGGGAAGAGGTTCCCCACAATCCCGAGCACGAGAAAGGCCAGGAGGCCTGCCAAAAGCCAGTCCCGCCCCGACCGGGGCCAGAGGAGCCTGGGGCGGGGGGCAGGTTCTTGGGTCCCTGTTTGTTCTTCCATGGCCTCACCTCACCTGGAAGCGGAGCAGGATCTCTTGGAGGAAGTTCCCGGCACTTCCCCCTTGGTTCCCAAAAAGGACGTAGCGGAACTTGAGGCGCTTGGTGTTGGGATCGTATCCAAAAACCTCTACTCCTCCAGAGGTCCAGTCCCGTCCAGAGCCTCCGGTGGTCATCAGGTAACCGATTTCCACCACCCCATCCCGGTCAAAGTCATCGGTCAGCTTTCCACTTTTGTAGACCACCGGGCTCGGCACAGGGCTGATGGATGGGTTAGATAAGAGCCGGAGCAAGTAAGGTTTTTCGGGAAAGATGGGGCATAGAATGCCGTCCATGGCCGGTTGGCCGTTTTGCCCGGCGATCTCACAAGCGGGGGTGGCCCAGTAGGTGCCCTGAGGTTGTCCTTGTTCGTTGTAGTCAACCCCGCGATACAAGCCGTTTGGCATCCGTTGGAGGGTGTAGAGCACCCGCGGGGTTTGGGGGGTTTCGCGGAGGACTTGCCCCGTGACAGGGTGGAGTTGCCGGCTGAACCCCCCGGCGACCTCCACCCGGTAGCTAGGGGCGGTGAGGACCGGCCGTCCCGGGAAGGGGTAGCCTGCGGAGGCGGCCAGCCCACAGGCCATCTGGGCCATGGGGTTTCCAGGGGAGGCGTAGGGTCCATAACATGTGGCCGCGGCTACCCGCTGCAGGCACATGAGGTAGGCTTCCGCCCCCTGGGCCTGGTGGGCCTGGCACTGGGCGTGGGCCTGCTGTCGTAGGCCCTCGTAGGGGCCGAAGTCGGGGGGGGACATCTCCACCTGGGCTAGGGCGAAGAGGAGGAGGAAGAAGAGGATGAGGCCCTGCATCAACGCACCTCCTTCAGCCGGTAGCGCACGCAGGGGTTGGCCTTTTTGGTCAGGTCGCAGTAGAGGAGGTAGGCGAGCCAACCGTCCTTGCGGTAGGCGAACTCCACCAAGCTTTCCCGGTCCTGGTCCCGGTAGACGGTGAGGTCCCCCTGGGCGTGCTTTTGGAAACGGCGCCCTCCGATCTCCGTTCGCCCTGTGTGCCACACGGGGGGCAGGATGGGGTCCTCGCCCCCTTGCAGGCTAAAGCCGTCCACCACGTAGGTGTCCTCCGTTTTCCCCTCCGCGTCCTCCACCGTCTCCCGCACCTCCCACCGCCCCTGGCCCTTGGGGGTGATGCGATAGCGGAGCCCCCCCAGGACCGCAGCCAGGCGGTTCTGGTCCCCCACCTCCTTGCCGTAGACGAGCTCCACGGTCCGGTTTCCCGGCGGGGTGAAGGCCGGCTGGGCGAGAAGGCTAGGCCCCTGGGTCTGTGCCAGGGGGGCTTCCTGGGCCGGCCCAGGGGCTGGGGGGAAAGGGTTCGTACCCCCCGGGGGTCCGGGGAAGGGCGGCATGGGGGGTTGGGGTCCAGGGGCGGGGTAGGCCGGGGGCTGGGGGCCTGGTGGGGTGGGCCCGGGGGCGTAGGGCGGCGTGGGCCCGGGGCTATAGGGGGCCTGGGGGGGGAAGCCTGGGGCCCCGGCCCCCAGGATCTGCGCCTGGGCCAAGAGGGTTTGGAAGGCCCCCTGCACCTGCTGGAAGGCCTGGGCGGGGGCGGTGAGCTGCAGGCCGTAGGCCCGCCCGCCCTCCACGGCGTAGACGGAGATGTCCACGTAGCTTTGCCCCTGGTAGAGGATCTGGCTGTAGACCCCCAGGGCGGGCCGCCCCCCGAGGGTGAGGCCGGAAAGGGGCTGGCGCTGGACCTGGAAGCCCTGCTGCCGGAGGGCCTGGTCCTGCTGGGCCAGGGTCTGGAGGTTCATCTGGTGGAAGGTCTGGAGGTCCATGGGGCCGGGTAGGCTGTAGCTGGCGGCGTAAAGCTGAGCCTCGCTAGGGTGGAAGAAGAAGGCCACCATCCCTCCCGGAAGGGGTTGCTCCCCCGCAAGCTGGAACCCCGGGGGAATGGGGAAGGCCATCCCCAGGTTAGGGTTCTGGTACATCCCGCCCGCCCCGGGCAGGCCCGGCATCCCCAGCCCCGGGGACGTGGGGCCCGGTCCTGGAGGGGCCATCCCCGGCCCCGGGGGGAGGCCCAGCTGGGCCAGGGCGCTCGCCAGCAGGAAAAGGCCGAACGCGATCCTCCTCATCGCGCACCTCCTCTAAAGCCCGCATCCATTTCCACCTCACGGCCGGACCGAACCAGAAAGCCTAAGCTCAAAGCGCTCGGTGTCGTAGCGGATGGTGGCCTCCTGGCTGCTTTGGGCGTTCCCGGAGATCCTGGCCCCCACGTAGAAGCGCCCGCTGGCGATGGCCTGCACCTGGGCGGGGGTGGCGTTGGCCGTCCCCTCCACGCAGACGGGGTTGGAGGAGAGGCCGGAGATGTCCTGGCTTCCCTCGGCCAGCCGGTTGGCGTCTGCGAAGAGGCCGCTGGCCTCCCCAGAGAGGTAGGCGGTGTAGACCAGCGTCCCGCTGAAGCTTGCTCCTGGGGTTTGGGAACGGAAGCAGACCTTGTAGCTCAGCGTGGCCCCGGAGAGGGTTACGCGGCTATCCGGCTGGTAGCTCACCTCCACCGGGCCGATGTCCTTGGGGTTGGGGTTGATCCCTCCCTGGCCTACGGTGAAGGTGCCCGAGATGGCACCGGGGCTGTTCCGAAGGAAATCAAGAGCGTCTAGGGTGTAGCTGAAAGGGATGCTACACCCCGCAAGCCCCAGGACCGCCAGGAACCAAAGCCGCTTTTTGCCCATGGCTTACCTCCTTACCCTCAGCCTAGGAACAGGCCCTTACAAAACCCCAAATCTCAAGGTTTGGGGGTCCGGCTCTGGAGCGGGGGCCTTCTCAAGGAAGGCAGAGGAGTTCGTATCGGCAGGAGGCGGAGTTTGGAGGCAGGAAGGCTTTTGCCCCAACCGGGCGGATGGGGGTCCGGGGTCTAGGGGTTCAGGCGCCGGAGGAGGGTTTCCACCTCGGAGGAGGGCCTTTCCCCGAGCTCCTCCCAAAGCCGCTTGCGGTAGGCCTCGAGGGCCCTTAGGACCCTCCCCCTCTGCCCCCGCCTTAGGCACCCCTCGGCCCAGAGGAGGAGGGCCTCCTCGTCCAGGGGGTCCAGCGCCAGGAGGCGCTCGAGGTAGGGGGGTTCCCCCACCTTCAGGAAAAGCCGCCGCACCCCGTGGTAGACCTCCTCCCGCTTCCGGTCCACAAGAGGGTGGTCCACCCCGGGGAAGAGGGGTTCCCGATAGAGGTTCAAGACCCCTTCCGCGTCCCCCCGTTCCAGGGCCCCTTCCAGGGCCTCGAGGTCGCTTTCCACCCTTTGTAGCCCTTCCTCCCCCAGGTAAGTGGGCACGCCCCAGGGCTCCAGGGCCTTTCTCAGGCGGGAAAGCCACACGGAAAGGTTGTTGAGGGCCCCCTCCTCGGAGGCATCGGGCCAGAGCGCGAAGGCCACCTCCTCCCGGGAAAGCCCCAGGAGGAGGAGGGCGAAGACCTCCCTCAGCTTTCCAGAAAGGGCCACGGGCCCCAGGGGGCCCTCCACCTGGAAGCGGCCGAGCACCTCTACCCTTAGGGGCGGGACCTCCTCCAGCCTTAGGGCGATGGCCTCCTTCCAGCCGGAGCGGAGGACTTCTGGGAGGGAATAGGGGCGGGCCAGCTCGGGGCGCTTCCTGGGGAGGAGGTCCAGGGGAACGAGGCCGGGGAGAACCCCTTCGCCCACCTGGGTGAGGCTCAGGAGGGCTTCCAGGTCCCTTTCTTCCCTAAGGAGGCGGTAGCGCAGGGCGTGCCAGTGGAGCCGCTCCTCCCGCCCCTCGGGGTAGGGGGGGAGGAGGGCGGGGTCCCCCAGGAGCTCCGCCCGGGCCAGGGCGGGGAGGAAGCCCTCCTGCCCTTCCAGGAGGCTTGGGTTCTTCCGGAGGAGGGCGAGGAGGGCCCGGCCCCGGCCCGCCAGGTAGGGGTTTTCCCAGAGCTCCGCCCGGGCCACGAGCTCAGAGAGGGTCTCCTCGTCCCCCCGGAGGTGGGCCAGGAGCATGGCCGCCTCCAAGGCCGCCAGGGGGTGCCCCTCCGTCCGGGCCGCCTCCTCTAGGTACCGCTCCGCCTCCTTTCGCTTCCCCAGGAGGAGGTGGAGCCGCCCCAGGTCCCTGAAGTGCCCTGCGTGGTTAGCGGGGCTGTAGCGGAGGACCAGGGGAGCCCCCTCCTCCAGGGCGCGGATGCGGCCCAGGAGGTCCCCCTGGAGCTCAAACCGCAGGAAGGAGAGGTTCAGGAGGGGAGCCACCCGAAAGGGGCTCTCTTGGGGAAGGCGCCTCAGGGCTTCCTCCAGGAGGGCGAGGGCTTCCTCCGGTTTGCCCTCCTCAAAGGGCACCCGGGCGGCGTCGTTCAGGAAGCGGCCCGCAAGCTCGGGGTCTACCCGGTTCAGGAGGGCAAGCCCTTTTTCCACGTAGTCCCGGGCCTCCAGGAGACGCTTTCCCAGCATGGGCTCGGCCAGGTAGTAGGCCAGGTGGCCGCAGGCCAGGAGGGCGATCCGGGGGTCCTCCGCCTCCGTCAGGGGCTTTAGGAAGGCCTCCCCTTCCCGCTTCCCGCACTGGAGGAGGGCCTCCCCAAGCCGCAGCCGGGCCCGGGGGCCTCCTCCCTCCAGCACCGCCCGCCAGGCCACCAGGATCTCCGAAGCCAGGTTCAGCTGGATGGGCCTCTCCAGGAGCGCCAGGAGCTCCCCGTGGAGGCCGCTTTGGAAGTAGGCCTGGGCGAGGAGCTCAGGAGGAAGCCGCCCCTCCGCCCCCTTCACCGCCCGCTGCACCTCCTCCCTGAGGCTTCGGAGGGCCATCTCCTTCAGGAGGTCGTGGAGGCGGAGGCCCTCTGGAAGGCGGCGGAGGAGGCCCTTGGCGAAGAGCCCCTCCGTGGCCGGGGTGGCGAGCTCTGGGGGCAGGTGGGGGAGGGCGGCGAGGAGGAGGCCTTCCCCGAACTCCTCCGGAGTGAGGCTCTCCTTCAGGCCCCGGACCAGGGCCCCCGGCTCCGGGGGTTCCCCGGTGAGGGCGGAGAGGAAGAGGGGGAGGGGCCAGCCCCCCGTGGCCCGGTGGGCCTCCTCGGCTCCCGGCCGCTCCCCGAAGAGGGCCCGGGCCTCCTCCAGGGTGAAGGCCAGCTCCCCCGCCCCCAGCCGCACCAGCCGCCCCTCGGCGAGGAGCTTGGGGAGATCGGGGTAGGGGAGGGGGTTCCGGCTGGCCAGGACCAGGAGGGCGGGGAGGGTGCGGAGGAGGGGGCCAAGCTCCTCGTCCCCTTTCAGGTCCTCCAGGACCACCAGGGTGGGCTCGGCCGCCAGGGCCTCGAGGAGGGGTCCCCAGGGAGCCTCCCCAGGAAGGCCCAGGCCCCGGGCCAGGAGG
>FWWL01009453.1_pt1 | contig 11818 bp, 8 predicted proteins | sample 2228331 | NCBI WGS metagenome assembly FWWL01 (sample SAMEA103939775, study PRJEB20133) | metagenome | reverse complement strand
TACGATATCAACTGTGGGGTGCGCGTCTGTAAGACTCTTCTCAGATATGACGACCTCAAGGGCAAAGAACAGCTTCTCGTCGACACGCTCTTCAGTCAGATCCCCACGGGCATTGGCGAGGGCTCCATTGCGGGAAAGCTCTCCAAAGCCGAGATCGACAAGGTCGCGGTCCAAGGGGTGCAGTGGGCCCTGCGCCACGGCTACGCCGTCGAAGACGATCTCGAACATTGTGAAGACAACGGCGTCCGCCCCGGCGCTGACCCCAACGCCGTCTCCAACGAAGCCAAAGAGCGCGCCCAAAATCAGTTGGGCTCGCTTGGCTCGGGAAATCACTTCCTCGAAGTCCAGCGCGTCGCGGAGATCTTCGACGAGCATGTCGCTCAAGAATTTGGGCTCTTCCAAGACCAGATCGTCATCATGATCCACTGTGGCAGCCGGGGCTATGGGCACCAGATCTGCACAGACTATCTGAGGCTGATCGAGAGAGAGCACCGCGATCTCTTACAGTCGTTGCCCGACCGGCAGCTCGCCTGCGCGCCGGTGCACAGCAAGTTGGCTCAAGACTACTATGCGGCTATGAACTGCGCGATCAATTTCGCCTGGTGCAACAGGCAGCTCATCATGCACAAGGCTCGAGAGTGTTTTGAGCAGGTCTTTCGGGCGAGCTGGCGCGAGCTGGGCATGTACTTGCTCTACGATGTCGCCCATAACATTGGCAAGCGCGAGACCCATAGAATTGACGGCAAAGAGATTGAGGTCTATGTGCATCGCAAGGGGGCAACGCGGGCCTTCCCCCCGGGAAGACCCGAAGTCCCCCAAGCGTTCCGCAGCGTGGGGCAGCCCATCATCATTCCCGGCTCGATGGGCACGGGCGGCTATATCTTAGTGGGCACCGAGATAGCTATGCGCGAGACGTTTGGCAGTACTGCTCATGGGGCGGGGCGCGTCATGAGCCGTGCCAAAGCGACCAAGCAGTATCGTGCGGACAATCTCGTCAAGGAGCTGCGCGAGCGCGGCATCTACGTGCGTGGGCAGAGCCGAGCTACGATCGCTGAAGAAGCGCCGGGGGCGTACAAAGACTTAGACGAAGTCGTGCATGTCTCGCACGTGGTGGGGATCGGCAGAAAAGTTGCCAAGCTCCTGCCGGTGTGCAATATCAAGGGGTGAAAGACACAAGGGCACTGGGGAACCCCCAGTGCCCTCAACGATCCGCTCACACTTCTCTTACTTCTTCTCCAGCAGCCAGGTCCTCAAGATGGCCGAGGCGTCGATCTCCGCGCCACTGATGTTCTTCCGCGTAGCAATGATATTCTGGAGCTTATTGAGCCACAGCGGCACCAGCGGCACATCGCGAGCGACAAGCTGTTGCAGCTGCTTGTAGATCGCCATGCGCTCGGCAGCCTTGGCCGGGTCTACGATGCTGCGTGCTTTGTCGAAGAGCGCCTTGTACTCGGGGAACGCCGGATGGTGATTGAAGAACGTCCCCAGCCCTTCGGGGTCATCCACAAGCCACGGCCCAAGGAAGTTATCCGGGTCGATGAAGTCTGGGAACCACCCTAGGGCAAAGAAGTCCATCTGGCCCGCGCCCAGCCGCTGGAAGAAGGTCACGCGCTCCAGAATCTCTATTTCTACTCGGAAGATCCCCGTCTCTTCCAGAGCCCGCGCCACGATTAGGGCCACATCGCGCTCGGTGTCGCCATAGCGCGTCGTCGCTGTAAACTTAATGCGCAACGGCGGATTGAGCCCCTTCTCCTTGAGATACTCTTCAAGGAGCTTCTTGGCTTCAGCGACGTTGCGGTCGGGCATCGCTTTGACATAAGCGTCCTTAAATCCCGGCGGCACCATGCTGTAGAGGGGCTCATTGATCCCTTGGAAGACCTGCTTGACGATCTTGTCGCGGTCCACAGCCAGCGCGATGGCCTTGCGCACGCGCACATCGTCAAACGGTGGCCGCGTCACATTGATCACCAAGTACCGAATATTGAGGCTCTCCCCACGAATGACGTTGACATTGGGGTCTTTCTCTAACGCTAAGACGTCTTCGGGGTTGAGCGTGTGGAAGGCGATATCGATGTTCCCCGCGCGCAACGCTGCCGCCAGCTGGGGTGCGGCGCCTTCGGGGAAGAACTGCGTGATGATCCTTGGAGTCTTAGGGGCTTGGCTCTTGTTCCAATACTCCGGGAACGACTCGTAGACCGTCTGCTTATCGGGGTCCCAGCGAGCGAGCTTGTAGCGCCCCGTGCCTGCGTACTGGCCGCTGGCGATCCTGTCAGCAGGGGTAGATTTGGGGCTCATGATGAAGGCGCAGGCACAGCCAGCCAAGCGCGCTAGGAACGTAGCATCCGGCCCCTTGGTCGTAATCTTGACGGTATAGTCGTCGACCTTCTCGATCTTCTCCACATCGTACATGAGGGCTTCCCAAGCCCCGTTAGGACCGTTGAGCCTCTTGGCGCGGTTGAGCGAGAAGACGACCGCGTCGGCATTGAAGTCCGCGCCATCCCAGAACTTCACTCCCCGGCGTAGCTTGAACGTATATTCTTTTCCATCAGTCGAAACCGAGATGCTCTCCGCCAGGTGAGGGACGACTTTCGCTGTCCCGCGCTCGAAGTCCACTAACCCCTCAGACGTGTTCTGAAAGACGTGCCATGTCCAGTAATCGTAAGAATCAGCTACGTCCAGCGTGGTGATGCCGTCGGTCGTCCCAATGATGATCGTATTCTGCTGCGTCGATGCAGGAACTGTGAGAAACGCCAAAGCACCCAGAAGAACACCCAGTACTAAAAAACGCGCTTTCATTTTCTACCTCCTCCTTGTGGTTTTGGCAAGATGTGTGTGACTTATGCCCCGTCGTGCAGTTCTGAGATCGACCACCTCCTTTGTGGGCACTTTTTTATTATAGCCCAGTCTGGTGCAAAAGTGAAGACCTCCCTACGGCCGCTGCCGTCTTCTGGGATTCAATAGATCGTTCAACCCTTCACCGATCAGCCCAAACCCCAGAGATACGAACATGATCATCAAGCCCGGAAACGTGATGAGCCACCAATGGCCGCCCTGCAAGAATTTTTGGCCCTTGTTGATATCGATGCCCCAGTCAGCTGCTGCCAAGTCATTGGGGTCGAGCGTCGGCGATAGCCCCAACCCCAAATACGACAGCCCCGCCTCAGTCAAGATCGCATCGGCAATATTGAACGGGATGATCGCTAAGACAGAGGTGATCGTGTTGGGAGCAAGATGACGCAGAAGAATGCGCAGATGGGAGGCTCCCAACGAGTGCGCCGCGGCCACAAACTCCTCCTCGCGCACCTGCAGCACCTGCCCACGCACTACACGATAGTAGGTGGGGATATACACTAAAAAGATCGCCAGGATCATATTGAGAATCCCAGGGCCGAGCATCGCCACAATCGCGATCGCCAAGATCAGCGAAGGGAAAGAGTAGATCGCGTCCATGCAGAGCGAGAGCACCCGATCTAAATACCCCCCAAAATATCCAGAGATCCACCCCAGCATCACCCCAACGGAAAGCGACAGCAGCGCCGAAACGAACGCCACGAGCAACGGCACCCGCCCACCATAGATGACACGGCTGAGCATGTCTTGCTCGAGGTTGTCCGTCCCCATGGGATGCTCCCAACTGGGCGGCAGAAGGAGCTTCCCCTCAAGAGCCTCTGTAGGGCTATGCGGAGCGATCCACGGCGCACAGATCGTCATGCCCGCAATCACCCCAACGATGACTATCCCCACAAGCAATAGCCGATTTCTCCGTATGGAGCGCATAATTTAGTACCGCACCCGCGGATCCAATCGCGAATACAGCAAGTCAACGATTAAATTCACCGTCGAGATAAAGAGCGTGATGAAGACGACCGTCCCCTGAATAGCAGGGTAGTCTCGAGCATTGATCGCCCGCAAGAGATACTGAGCCAACCCCGGCCAGTTGAAGACCGTCTCTGTCAAGATCGCCCCGCCAAGCAACAGCGCAAACTGCAACCCCACCACGGTCACGATGGGGATCATGGCGTTGCGCAGGGCGTGGAAGAGAATCACCCGGCTCTCCGGCAGCCCCTTGGAGCGCGCGGTCTTCACGTACTCTCTATCTAAGACCTCGAGCATATTCGCCCGACTGATCCGCCCCACCACCCCCGACAGCACCAGCCCCAAGGTGATCGCCGGCAGGGTGAGATGCTTCAAGACCTTCAAAAAAAGCCCCAGGTCCGCACGCAGCACACTGTCGAGCAGATATAACCCCGTAATCGGAGTGAACGACAGCCCCGTGATGGGGTCGAGCCGCCCACCCACGGGAAAAATCTTGAGCCAGACAGCAAAGACGATCTGTAAGATCAAGCCCACCCAGAAGATCGGCATCGCGAACGCAATGACGTTGAAGAGCCGCATCCCGTGATCGAGCGGCCGATCGCTGTACACCGCCGCTCCCACTCCGGTCACCAGCCCGATCACCACAGCAATGACCATTGCTGCTAGGGCCAGCTCTAAGGTCGCGGGAACCTGGTTGAGGATCTCTTGGAGCACAGGCTTGTTGGTGCGCATGGAGATCCCAAAATCCAACCGTGCGATCCCGGAAACATAGTCAGCATATTGGGCGAACAACGGCTTATTGAGCCCCAGTTGTTCCCGGCACCGCTGGATATCCTCAGAGCGCCCGCGACCCCCATAGACGACGATGCAGACATCCCCGGGCATGATCCGCAGGACGACAAAGACCACGCTCAGCAAGATAAAGACCATCGGCATGGTCAAAGCTAAACGCGTCACAGCATATTGCCAAAAGCTCATCGAAAGTCAGCCCTATCTTTTCGTTCTTGTGATTATACGGCTTGTGACTCCCCCAATGCAAAACGTAACATACGTCACCGCCAGCTCTTGCCTTTTGCCCTCGACCACACTATAATAAGCCCATCTTGAGGACAGCAGGAGGTGGCAACGGTGATCATCATTGACCCGGTGTTGGTGCTGCTCTTTGCGTTCTGGCTCGTCTTCTTGACGGCGCTCATCGTCTTCTTGGCCGGCGCTGGCAGCTAAGGAGGAAACCGTGCGCAGAGCATTACTCAGCCTCGTCGTGCTGGCTGTGGGCATGGCTCTGCCTGCCTTTGGGCAGAGCGCCCTCGAAGAGCTGGCCAAACAGCAGATCGCCCAGAAGACCGGGCTGGATCCCAATCTCTTGGCGACGCTCTTCGTCACCGAGGGGGAGAATCAGTTCATCTTAGCGTTCGTCTACGTGAACGATCAGACCATGCAGAGCCAGCTCAAAGCCGAGCTCAAACACGCCATCGCGCCGTATGTGAACAGACGCGCGCTCTTGACCCTGCTCGCCCCCGCGAAGACGTCGTTCTTCGACCCGTTACGGATCAACTTCGAGCAAGAGCAAGCGCGCTTCTTGCTCTCGGCGCAGTCCATTGTCAAAGTGACGCCGGACTTTGGCGCGGGGAGATTCGAATCGGGCACGGTGAGCGCAGGGATCATATTGCTTCCAGATGGGCTCGATCTGAGCAAACCGTTCCGAATCTATTACGGCCCGCAGTCGACGGTCTTCTCGCTGACGGGACAGACGCTGCCGGCGCAACCGAACCCGTTCGCGCAGTTGCTTTTCTTCTTGCAGTTTCTCTTTCTGAACATTCTGTTGTTCTTCTTGATCCCGTTCCTGTTGGGGCTGTAAAAAGAAGTCAGAAGCCAGAGATCAGAAGTCGGATTCCTTCTGACTTCTTTTTTCATTCATAGCGCAGCGCTTCAACGGGATCGAGCTGCGCCGCCCGCCACGCCGGCCAGAAGCCCGCCACCGCCCCTAACAGTACTGCAAAACCGAGTGACCCGAAAATCAGCGCCCCGTCAAACACTACAGAGAAAAGATCCGTGCGCACAACCTGCTGCGCCGCCACCGCCACAGACTGCGCTATCGCCCCACCGAACAGTACCCCACTCACACCCCCTAAAAGCCCCAACAAGCTCGACTCCACCAGAAAGAGCGCGAGAATGTGCTCGCGCCTCGCCCCAAGGGCTTTTAACACCCCGATCTCGTGGGTGCGCTCCAAGATCGCCATGAGCATCGTGTTCATCAGCCCGATCCCCCCCACCAAGAGCGAGATCCCCGCAATCGCCCCCAGCGTCCAGCGCAACACCGTCAGCACCCCGCTCACCAAGTCACTGAGCTGCTTCGACGACTGCACGAGAAACTCGCGCTCGGCGACAGCCTCCCGCAAGACCCTCTGAATCTCTTGAGCTAACGCTGTGGGATCCACACCCGGTGCGGCCCGCACGAACGCCATCGAGATCAAGCCCCTCTCGCTCACAAACTCCTCGAGCTTCTCCAGCGACAGATAGACGGCGTGATCGTCTTGGTCACCCCCCCTCAGCAGGCCCACCACGCGAAATGGGCGATCCTGAATGGTGACGCTCTGGCCGAGAGAGACCTTCAGGTCGCGCGCCGCGCCCTCGCCCAGCACGACTTCGTCCTCCCCCGCGACAAAGAGCCGCCCCTGCACTAGCTCCAGCCCACCAAAGAGCTGCGGGCCATCGTCATGCACCCCGACGACGGTGAGAAACCCCGGGGTCGCGGCGCTCGTGACAGAGAGAATCTCGCGCCGCACCGCCCCGACACTCCTGACCCCAACGATATTTTTCAGTATAGAGAGATCGAGCGGCGCGGGGCGCGGCTCTCCCAGGCCCCCAGCGGGCACGACGAGCACGACGTCAGCGCCCAGTTTGGCGAACTGCCGCTCGATGGCGCGCTGCGCCCCCAAGCTTAACGAGACGAGCGCCACGACCGCGGTCATCCCGATGGCGATCCCAATGAGCGTGAGGGCGCTGCGGGCCTTGTGCGCCGCAAGATTCTTCAGAGCTAGCAGAATCAAATCGCGCAACATAAAATCAACTCAATCTGAGCCGACGACTGAAGTCGCCGGCTGAGCAGATGAAAGCGTGCTGAAGCACGCTGGGCGGCCCCCTTCAGTGGGCCTGCATATTCTGAGCCGAATGCTTCAGCATTCGGTGTCATCATAAGCGCATCGAGAACTCTATCAGTTCCAGGGTGAAGACGGTCACAAAGAGCAGTCCGCGGCGTTCGTCAATCTGCAAGAGCGGGGGAAAGGGCACGGCCTTGTTGAGCGTCAACGCTAATATTGTGCGCTGATTGGGCTTCTTCGGGTCGGTGAGCACCCCTCGGATCACGTCCACTCCAGCGATCTTGTCGCGCTCACCCGCCTCAAAGCGCGCCCCGTTGGGCAGCACGTAGACCGTATGCGGCTGAATGTCGGCTACGAACTTTCGTAGGGCTGTGAGAGACTCGCTGTTGACCTCAAGTTGAGCACGAGCAAGCCCCTCTAAGATGCCGCGCTCGAGATCTGTTCGCGTGCCCGTGACTTCGTTGGTCGTCTTGACCGTGAACGTATCGCTCGCTATGGGCTGAATCTCCATGGTCAAGAGAATGGGATAGCTCGATTTCTCTTGGGTGATCTTGTAGACGGACTTGCTTGAGCCACCGGGGTAGTTCTGAAAGAAGCCGCCCTGTTGGGCCACGGCCCACAGGCCCACCGCTACTGTGACTGCTCCAAAGACTGCGAGGCGTTTCATAGGTCCTCCTTATCTGGCCCTCACCCCGCCCTGCGGACACCCCTCTCCCGTAGGTGAGCTACGGGAGAGGGGTTAGGGGTGAGGGCCTTCTCCATGTCCATAAAAAAAGAGATGGCCTTAACCCCAGCTGATGCATCCCCCCCCTCACGGCCTGGGCGGGGTCTCCCAGCAGCCGCTGAAGGGCGCGGTTCGATCACCGGGTTAAGGCCTTCTCTCATCTTAACGCATACACACTCAGTTGACTGTGAGAAAGATCACCAAGCGATTATTGGTCTCATCCGGCTCGGAGATGCGATTCTCCGGATCGACCGTCACGGCGATCTCGTACGTCCCCGGCGATAAGGAGATGGTGTTCAACTGGGCAGCGAGAGTCGTCCGAGCACCACCCTCTAAGTTGGTCACGGTCTGGCGGCTGAAGATTGTTTCGGTCCCTGGTGAGCTCACCAGATTGCGATAGCTGAATTCGACCACGAACGGCCCCGACGGCCCCGCGCCCAGATTCGCGATGATCGCTGAGAATCGCACGACCTGCCCGCGCGACACAACCGGTTGGTTGGGCGTCATGGTCAGACTGAGCACGCCCAAATCGACCAGACCAACCGCTCCACCGATGGCCACACGAGCTATCTGTGTGTTATTGGTCTCGTTCACCTCAGGGATGACGTTATCCGGGTCGAGCGTGACACGAATCTCGTAAAGACCTGGGACGAGATTGCTCGTATCCAGCTCAACTTTGACTTGTTTGGCTTTATCTGGCCCCACGTCCAGCTCCGTGATGATCGCTGTGCCAAAGACCTTGAAGTCTGGGCTGGGCTGGGCAGGATCGTCCACGCGCCGCAGAGCAAACTCCACCTTGAACCCACGAGTTGTCCGTCCTGCTCCGATGTTCTGGACATCAGCAAAAATCCCCAAGATTGTGCCGATGGGCACAGGCCCGCTGGGCTGGAAGACCAGCGGCTCGCGGAAGGTCAGATCGGGCTTCCCGACGATTACCACTTGGAAGCCGCGAGGGCCGCGAGGCCCACCAATAAAGTTATTCAGCTCGCTGACTTCTTCCACACGCCCGAAGGGCAGCTCCGGCGTTGGCGGATCGACGATGACCCCGATCTCGTAGACTCCCGGCGCGAAGAGCTCCGTGCTCACTTGGGTCTTGGCGGTGAACTCGTCAGCGAGCCCTAAGCCCGTCGTTCGGGAGCGCGTGCCGATCTCGGTGCAGGGCTGCTGGGAGAAGTACTCTCGTATACAAAAAGCGACATCGAAGCCACCGGCAGCGATCTGCCCATTGTTCTTGATGGTCACCTCAAGATCGAGCAGCTCGCCCTGGGTGACCTCAAAGCTGATCGGTGGGGTTGGGATCTCGGGAACGCGCTTGACCTTGAGCGTCGCGCGATCCGGCAGGAGATCCGGCCCAAAGATGAGCAGGGCTTGGCCCTGCCCTGGCTGACCTGGAATACCAGTGCCGCTGGTCGCGATATTGTTCGCTTCGTTCTGCTCTTCTATACGGTTCTGCGGGTCGAGTGTGACGGTCAGCTCATAGAAGCCTGGGCGCACCGGCGGACCCGTCTCCAACCGACACTCGGCAGCAAACCGCCCCCCCGGCACCAGGGGCGGGACAGTCACCCTGGCGAAGGCAACCGGCGCAGCTGTTACGTCCTCCAGACGGCGATAGGCGCATTGCGCCTCCGAAGCTTCAACAGGAGCATCACCGATGTTCTCGACGGTGAAGAGTATCCGCACGGGCTGCCCACGATGCGCAGCTAATGATGGCGGATCGAACGCGAACTCCGTGATCGCCAGATCGGGCCGGCGCGGCCGGATCACGCGAAAGCCGATGACCATCTCGTTGTTCGTCTCGTCTAATTCTGCCACACGCCCCTGGGGGTCCACGACGATGCGCACTTCATACGCCCCTGGGGTCAGGGCGGGCAGCTGCGCTTGTGCCGTCAGCTCAGCGTTGGGATCGAGTCTATTATTGGTGCAGTTGGCCGTGCACGGGATAGGGTTCCAGCGCAGGCGTCCTGACTCACGTACTGAGAATTCGACATCGAACCCCTCAGCGGTCTTCGTCCCGTTGTTGAGAATCTCTGCTATGACTGTGCCCCGCCCTTGTTCTAGGGGCGATGCTGGTGTCACGATCAGGCTCTTGGGGGTGAGCTCCGGCAGGCGTGGCAAGGGGGGCTGCAGGGTCAGCGCCGTCACTAAGATATTATTAGACTCATCCAGCTCACTGATGCGATTGTCGGGGTCGACGACGACGCGCAGCTCGTGGGTACCTGGGGAGAGCTCAGCTGTCTTGAGACTGACTTGGGCAGCTTGACGGCCCGGCCCAGCGATCTGCGGCACGGTGGCGGTCGCAGAGCGCCGCCCGTCAAGAAAGAGCGCTACAAGAACGTTTTCTGCGGGAGCATCGCCCGCGTTGACCACCTGCACCGTGACGAGCACGTCGTCACCGGCGCGGACTGGAGTCGGGGTGAGCACAATGCTCTCAGGATAGAGCTCCGGCCCTTTGACCATAAGATACGCCGTCAGGGTGTTATTGGCTTCATCTTGCTCTTCGACAGCCCCGTTGGGCTGGTCTTTGCTGGGAGGGTCTACACGAACTTGAATGAGATAGATCCCTGGCTCAAGCTGGGCCATGGTGCGGGGAGGAAAGTCGATCTTCTGACCGGAGCGCTCCTCCCCAGCTTGAAGCCCTTCCGCGAAAGCCTCCCGGGCAAATTCGACCAATGGATCGCACGTCAGCTGGGGCGCAGGGAGCTTGCAGAAGAGATATTGCACATCGAACGCACCGGCACTCACGGGGCCATTGTTGCGTATCGTCGCAGTCAGTGTCGTCCCGCGATTGACCTCCAAGGGAGATGGTGGATCGAACGTGAGCGCGAGGGGGGCAAGATCAGGCTTGTTGAATAGTGATGGGCGAATCTGCACGCCCACGATCAGCTCGTTATTCGTTTCGTCTTCTTCGGAGATCTGATTGGTAGAATCGACTAAGACACGAATCTCATAGTTCCCCGGCTCGATCTCGGCCTTCGAGGTGTCCAGAGTTCCCTCAACAGTGATCGCTTGGTCGCGAGGGCTGAGCCCTTGGGAGACGATAACCAGTCCCTTGCCATCAGGGAAGCTCACCCAAGGGCGGGTGGGATCGCTCTTGAGCCGATAGAAGAACTCTACAATAAAGCGCGGGGCGGGGCTGCCGCCGGTGTTGACGATCTTCGCCCGCGCGATGAGAGAGACGCCCTTATCTACTGGGGAAGCGGGGCTGAGCACCAGGCTGATAGGATGGAGCTCGGGCAAGGCCGGCCCACCCGCTTGACTCCACCCCGTCCACCAGCTCGACCCCATCCCCCACACCATAACAGCGCCAATAAGAATCAAAATTCCCCCAAACATCCACGCTCGCGATCTTTCCCCACTGTACCGCGCCAAGCGACCCATGAATGCCACCTCCTGCTCTTTTGTTGAGCCCATTTTAATTCTTACTATCTTCAAAGTCCAATCCCTTCTGTTCTTCGGCCTCACCCCTGCACGGGAGAGGGGGCTGGAGGGCTCTCTCCTACCGCCGTGCCACGTAGAGCCCACCGTCATCGGCGCCGACATAGATCTCTATGGACGCACTGGGGCCGCTGACGTAGAGCGCCGGGGTGGTGCGGATCGCCGCGCGGGGGTCAACGCCCGCACCCGGCACGGTAAGAATAAACTGAGCGCGTCCGCTGTCAGGACTAATCCCATAGAGCCTGCCGTCCACAGAACCAACGATGATCGTTCCCGTTCCGGTGGCTCCCAGACGCCGGTCGACGACGGGGGACGAGCGGGGCAAGTCGCCGTCGAAGGGGTTGGGATTGTTATCCGTGACGATGGCGATGGCGAATTTCTGTGTGCCGCGCTCCCGGCCCTTTATGGGCTGCCCCTTACTGTCTTTTTCGTCGCTGCGGAAGAGCGCATAGAGCCTGCCGTCATCGGAGACGAAATAGACGGCGTTCTTGACCGGGTCGACGGCCGCTTTGGTGCGGACTGGCCCGAAGGTCTCAAAAGTATAGAGATCGCTCCCGTCGCGCTTAATCGCATAGAAGACGCCGTTGTCCGCGCCGAAATAGATTGCCGCTTCAGTCCCGAGAATATCCAAGAGCGGGGAGCCACGAATGGGACTGCTGATATCTTTAGGAGTGATAACTTGTTGTTGGAAATTATCGCGATCAATCGCGTAGAACTTGCCATCGTCGGAGCCAAAATAGAC
>FWWL01009452.1_pt1 | contig 11818 bp, 6 predicted proteins | sample 2228331 | NCBI WGS metagenome assembly FWWL01 (sample SAMEA103939775, study PRJEB20133) | metagenome | reverse complement strand
CTGACCCCCCTCTCCCAGACTGGGAGAGGGGGGAACTTTTCCACGGGCTCCCCCTTCTCCCGGAACGGGAGAGGGGCCGGGGGTGAGGGCCCTAATCGCCTCGGTTATTCGTTGCAGGGCGGCCTCGACGTTCGCTTCAACCAGCCGGGCGGGAATCCGCACGACCCGCAGGCCCAGGGCCTCAAGCAGGCGCTGGCGTTCGGCGTCCAGCGCCCGCTGTTCGGGGGTTTCGTGGATGCCCCCGTCCACCTCGACGACCAGCCGGTACGCCGGGGCGTAGAAGTCAACCACAAAGGGCCCAATCGGATGCTGGCGGCGGAACTTGACATCCCCGAGTCGCCGGTTGCGCAGGGCCTCCCACAGGATCGCCTCGCTCCGGGTCGGGTTGCGGCGCAGTTGACGGGCGACCTCCACCATCTGCCGCCGCAGCCCTTCCGGGATTCGGAGGCCCTCACCCCCCTGGCCCCCCTCTCCCAGCATGGGAGAGGGGGGAATGTTCCCGCGGACTCCCACCTCTCCCAGTCTGGGAGACGGGGGAACTTTTCCACGGACTCCCCCCTCTCCCGGGCTGGGAGACGGGGGAACGTCCCCCCGGGCTCTGCCCCCTCCCAGGCTGGGAGAGGAGAGCATCGCCCCACTCGTTCTCCCCTCTCCCGTCCCGGGAGAAGAGAGCATGACCCCACGGACTCCCCCCTCTCCCGTTCCGGGAGAGGGGCCGGGGGTGAGGGCCACAAACCGGTTGCCGACCAGCCGGTACCCGGCCTGCTCAAGCTGCTCCCGGGTCCGGAAAAGCTGGGAGTCGTTGGCCATGTCGAACATTCGGAGAAACCCGACACCCCACGGGTTCTCGCCCGTTCGCTCGTTCACCAGGACCGGGACCCGCCGGTAAATCGCCTTCGTAAGCTCGGCGTCCTGCCGGGTCCGGAAGACCGGACAGGTCCGGGTGTTCGGGTTAAGCAGGGCCAGGTCCTGGGCCGTAAGGGTGAACCGCCGGCCGCCCTCCCGGAGCTGCTCGGCCCGGGTCAGGAAGAACGCAAACTCCGCCGCCTCCGGACGCCGGGCGGGCCCCCGCAGGGTCAGCAGGCAGAACTTGTAGCGGCTGTCCACCGACGGGAACAAGCCAGCCCGGTTCTCGAAGTCGTAGAGGCTTGCCAGCCGGCCCGACTCGACCAGGTGGGCGAAGAAGTGCTTGTTCGTATCGTCCGTTGCAATCCCGGTCGGCACCACGACGCCGACCCGGCCACCCGGGTTGACCAGCCCGGTGAACAGCTCGCTGAAAACCGCGTACGTGTTAATGTCGCCCCGGGCGGTGAGGGGGAAGCGACCGCTCGCCCGGAGAAAGCGGCTGGTTGCCCCGGCGTCGTGGAGCGCCCGCCGGTATTCCTCCCACAGGGCCGGATTGCGCCGGGGCAGCTCCCGGATCAGCCGCTCCCTTGAAGCCTTGTTCGGCGCCCGCGCAATCTCCGGGTCCCGGCCCGCAAAGAACTCCTGCTCCTGAAGCTTGATCCGCTCCCACGGCGGGTTGCAAAGGACCACATCGAACCCGCCGTCGGCAAACACCTCCGGAAACTCCAGCGGCCAGTGGAAAAAGCGGAGCCGTCCGGCCAGGGCCCGCACCTCCCCCACCAGGTTCGCCGGGACGGTCCGGGGATTCGCCAGGAGCCGGCGGAGGGTGCCGGTCGTCGGCCGCTCGCCGAGGCCGGCCTTAAGCTCCAGGATGAACGCCGCCGTCCAGAAGTCACACCCCAGCAGGCTCCGGCCCCAATCGGTTTCGTCGGCCCGGGCCGCCTCATACCGCCGGGCCTTGGCGTGGACCGCCGCGACCGAATCGTCCGCGACCAGCTCCAGCTCCCGGATTACCCCGGCCAGGGCCTCGATATCTGCCGGTAAACCGGCCCCGAACCCCAGTTGCCCGGCCCGCTCCCGCCGGTTTATCGCCTTGAGCTGGCGGCCCAGGGCCTTCTGGTCCGGGTCATCCCGGTCAAAGGCGTCGTCGGGGATGCCCTCCCCCAGGGCCGAAAGGTCCAGCACGCCCAGGAGCGAGTCGCCGCACCGGACCCGGTGGTCCAGAAATGTCAGCGGCTTGCCGGGAGTCTGGCTCTCGATCCAGAGGGCGACCTTGCACAGCTCGACCGCCAGCGGGTTTTTATCGACCCCGTAGATACAGTGGGCGACCACATCCCGGACCGCCTCCCGCAGGGCCTCGGGCGAGGGCTCATCCTCGCCGGTCCGGACCCGGGCCAGCTCCTTGCCCAGCCGGCGGGCGGCAGCAAGCAGAAAATGGCCCGACCCCGCCGCCGGGTCCACCACCCGGATGGATAAAATCGCGGCCTCGGCCAGGGCCGTCCGGCGGGCGGCGGCCGAAAGGGCGGCCCACTCCTTCGGGCCGGTCTGCCGGGCCTCGAGCGCCCGCCGGAGCCGACCGGGCAGGGCATCCCAGGCCGACCCGGCGAACCGGGCTGCGGCCTCAAGCCGCTCCGCCAGCACCGGCTCAAGGGCGCTTTTTACCAGCTCGCCCACCAGTTCTGGCGGGGTGTAGTATGACCCGGTCGATTTGCGCTCGGTCCCCCGGGCAAAGTCGAACTCGGGCCGGCCGTTGGCCGTGGCGACCACCGGGTGGTGGTCGAGCAGGCTTTCGTAGACCGACCCCAGCTCCTCAACGTCCAGGGCGGCGTAGTTGACCCGCCGGTAGGCCCGCGCGTCCTCGTCGTAGTAATAAACCAGGCGGTAAAACGCCTCGAGCAGGTCCCGGTTCGAAATCGACCAGCCCTCCAGGTCCATCGGCTCGAACAGGCCGCCGTCCAAGACCGGCAGGCCCAGCAGCGCCGCCTTCGGCCGACCACCCAGCTGGGGAACCGGGTCGGCGTCCCGCAGGAGGTGCCAGAGGACCCGGAGGGAGAGCCAGAGGTCTTCGTGGTCGGTGTAGGCTTCCCGGCGGTCGACCAGCCGGCGCAGCCGGCCGATACTGTAGTGGTCCCGGTAAAGGTCGGTGCCGCCGAGCAGGCCCCGGTCCTCGGCCACCAGCAGGAAGAGAAAGCGATACACCAGCCGCAGCAGGTCGCGGTAAAGGGTCTCGGCTTTTACGGCGGGGGCCCCGCGCCGCAGGAAGCCGTTTGCCAGCCGCCGGATGCACTCTTCGACCCCGTCCCGAAGCCGGTCGCGGGCCCGGTTCCCTTCTTCCACGGCCTGCTGGTGGTAGCGCTCGAGGAAGCAGTCCGGGCCGCCGGCGACCCCCACCGGGAGCCGGGTCCGGTGGAGGAGCCGGTAGAGCACGTTAAAATCCCGGAACCGGTCCCCTTCGAAGACCGCTTCCAGGTCAAACTCGACGTAGGCTTGCCGGCGCAGCAGGGCCGACTTTCGGAGCAGCCGGACCACCCGGCCGTTGGTGACCAGGCCCCAGAGGTGGTCCGACCGGTTCAGGAATTCCTGGAGGAGGGCGTGGGGCGAGACCCTGGGATAGGCGGTCGGGTCGACCCGGCCCAGCTCCCGCCGCGCCCCCACGATATGGACCGGCGGGGCGTCGTCATTTTCGCCCGCCCGGTGGGAGATTCCGTATCTGACCCCGTCCAGCTCATAGGCGCGGCGGTTGTAGTAGAGGTCGTAGCCGAGCAGGTCCAGGAACGGGACCACCCACCCGTCCCGGGTCAGGCTGGTGGCCGGGTCATCCTCGCCCAGCCGGTCGAGCCGCCGCCGGAAGACCTGCCAGATATCCCGGGCGTCCCGGTAGGCGGCCGCAATCTCGTCCACCAGGCTCCGCCCGGCCGGAAAGCCGAAGTCGGCCGGTTTCTGGCCGGGCAGGTCGCCGGCCTCCAGCCGCTCCAGGATGTCGGGCCCAAGCAGGCCGCCCTCAAGGCGGACCGCCGGTCCCTGACGGAGCCCGGTTCGTTCGGGGGACTCGGTTGCAATTGCCAGGGCCATTAGAGACCTCCCGCAACGGGCTGGAGGACGAGCAGGCCCAGCACATCGGGGGGCCAGTGGGGCCGAACCGCCAGGCCCCGGACGGCCTCCCCGACGCTCTGGCGGACCCGCCGGTGGGCCGCCTCAAGGGCCGCCGCCCGCCCATTCACGGCCCGGCCCAGCGGTCCGTCCGGGCCGCCGGCCAGCAGGCCGTTAAGCTCCTCCAGCATCAGTTCGACCAGCTCCCGCCGCTCGCCCGGGGGAATCTCGGCGCAGGGCTCGGCGGCCCCAAGGAGGCCCAGCGCCTGCTCAGGGGCAAGCCATTCTTCCCCAAACCCCCGCCACCCTGCAACCAGAACCTCCTCCGCCAGACGGGGCGGCCGGCCCGCCTGCTCCAGCCGGTACCGGGGCCGGAGAAGGACGAGGGTCGTCAGCCGGTTCACCTGCCTTGTCCGGATACAGCCGCACCGAGCGACGGCGGGCGGCCCAAAGGAGCCGTCAGCGGCCGGCGGGTCGAAGGCCCGCTCAAAGAGATACCGGGCCAGGGCGGTCACGAACGGGTGATTCCGGCCCAGGTACTCGGCCCCGTCGGCCACCGGGCTGGTGAATGTTACGACCCAGCGGCCCCGCGGCCCGGCGGGCAGGGTCGTCCGGACCATCTCGGGCACGCCGGTGGTCGCATCCGGCGACGTCAAAACATGCCAGACGTCCTGGACCTTGTCGGCCCGCCGGACCTGAAGGCCGACCTGTTCGGCGGCCAGCAGGACGAAATTGCGGACGGCGGCCGGGTCGCCCAGGACGGCGTCGGTGGCCTCCAGCTCACGGCGCACCTCCTCGGGCTTGAGGGCGTGCTGGGCGAAGCGGGTCCGGCTTGTGCGCTCCCGCTCGGCGTCCAGGTCCCAGCGGCGGTGAAGCTCCTCAACCGGGTCGTCCCCGAAGCGGAGGGCAAGCTGGGGCCCGGCCGTAAACCCCTGCCTGAAGAAGAGAAAGTTCACCAGCGCTTCAACCACGAACCGCTCCTCTTCGGGGACCGGCACGTAGGTGCCGAGGGTCCGGTAGATCTCCCGGGCCTTATCCAGCAGCACCCGGATGACCGCCCCGTCCACCAGGTTGTCGGTGCCGTAGTAGCGGACGGCCCGGACAACCGGGCTGGGCTGGCCGTAGCGGTCCACCCGCCCCTCCCGCTGTTCGAGGCGGTTCGGGTTCCAGGGCAGGTCGTAGTGGACGACGGCGTTGAACCCTTCCTGCAGGTTTATGCCTTCGCTCAGGCAGTCGGTTGCCACCAGCACCCGCCGGGGTTCGGTCATAAGCTCCTGGACCTTGAGCCGCCGTTCGTCTTCGCTTACCCGGCCGGTAAGGCACAGGACCCGGACGTCGGGGAACGCCGCCGCCAGGGCGGCCTTGAGGCGGTCAGCCACGTATTCGGCCGTCTCCACGTAATAGCACCAGACCACCGGGTTGAATCCGTCGCGGAGCAGGCCCTCGACCAGCCTGATACAGCCGGCCAGCTTGGCGTCATCCTGGTCGGTGATCTGGGCAGCCAGGTTTTCGAGCCGCCGGAGCCGGTTGCGTTCCGGCTCGGACAATTCGGCCTCGGCCCGGCCGAGCTGCGGCCCGGGAACCTCGTCCCACGGGACCCGGTCGGACGGCTCGTAAACGTAGCCGATATCGTCGGCCTCGGGGGTTTCGCCGGGGCTCTCCCCATGGTAGCGGCTGCGCAGGGCGACCCGGGCCGCCTGGGGGCTTGACATGACGCACCGAAGCAGGGCCAGGGCGCCCCACCAGCGCATCCGGCGCCGGTGGACCTGGAGGGCCTCGCCGCTCCGGACGATCCCGGTGCAGAAGTCATAAACCGCCTCGAAGAGGCGCCGGTAGGCGGGCGAAAGCTGGTAGGTTGCGTCCCGGGTCTCCCGCCGGGGGAAGCAGCCCTGCCCCTCCCAGTGCTCCTCAACGTCCCGGCGGGTCCGCTGGACAAAGTGACGGGCAAGCTTCGACCGCTGGGCAGGCTCCAGGGCGGCCAGGTCCCAGGTTTCAAAGCGGCGGTCGAGCAGGCCCAGCAGGCGCTGGAAGGCCCCGGGGATGCCGCTGTGGGGCGTGGCCGTAAGCAGGATCAGGTGACGGCCTGGGTCCTGGGCGAGTTCCCGGACCAGCTCGTAGCGCAGGTGCCGCTGGTCGGTGCCGGGGGTTGCGCTGTGGGCCTCATCGACGATGACCAGCTCCGGTGGGCTGATTAGAAACGCGTGCCGGTTCCGGTCGTATTTAACAAAGTCAATGCTGATGACCAGGCTGTCATAATGCTGGTAGACGGTCCGGCCTGGGGGAACCGTCCGTTCAAGCCGGCCAATGGTGTCCGAGCCGATAACAACCGCGTCCAGGTGGAACTTTTCGGCCAGCTCCTTCTGCCACTGATAACAGAGATACGGCGGGCAGAGGACTGCAAACCGGCGGATTTCGCCCCGGTCAAGCATTTCCCGGAGGATCAGGCCGGCCTCAATGGTCTTGCCGACGCCGACGTCGTCGGCGATGAGGAGGCGAACCGGGTCCAGCCGCAGGGCCATCATCAGGGGGACCAGCTGGTAGGTGCGGGGTCGAACCGAGATCCGGCCGAACGAACGGAACGGGGCTGCCCCCTCCCGAAGCAACAGGCGGGCGGCCTGCCAGAGGAGGCGGACGCTCCTCCCGTCGCCGAGGGAGTCTGCGGTTGGAGGTGGGAACTCCGACGGTGCCACCCGTTCGGCCGGGAGGGTGTAAGCGAGGAGGTCGGAGAGGCGGCGGTGGACGGCGACGACCTCGTCGCTGGTGCCCGTCAAAGGTCTGAGAAGGAGGAGATCGTCGTTGTCGGCGGGCAGCAGTACCCAGTCACGGTTTCGGAACCGAACGATAGAACCCGGATTCAAGGTTGCAGCCCTTCCCGCGCCGGCCGGTGCTGGCCGCAGGCCGGCCCCTGCTCAGGCCGGCCGAATCTGGTAGATTATACCCATCAAGCGGAAAGGCTCAAGGCCAGCCGTCTTCCCGCATCGGGGCCAACGCAAGCCCCCAGGTCCGCAGCGGTTACACCCCCGAACGAACTGCCAGATTGTACCCTTGCCGGACCCCGCGTTCCCTCAACCCGCCCGTTTAATCGGATTCCGGACCGCAAAAAGGACTACGGCGGCCAGCCCAAGGACAACCCACCCGACCGGACTCCAGAGGGGCCCGGCCACGGCCGGGTCGGCACCCCGCAACACAAGCAGGGGAAGGCCCGCGATGGCATTGAAGGCCCCATGGGCGATGGTTGGCGGAACAACGCTTCCGGACGCAAGCCGCAACCAGGCAAAAACCGCCCCGAGCAGAACGCAGAAAACAGCGAACAAGACGACGCCCCTCAGATTCGGGACCGGATGGCCCGGGTAGTTGTAGCTAGCCAAGACGATGAGGGGGGCGTGCCACAGGCCCCAGACGGCCCCGTGCAGGAGGATCCCGGGCCACGGCCCGACCAGGCCCATAAGCCTCGGCAACAGGTAGCCCCGCCAGCCGAACTCCTCCCCGAACCCGAACACGCTGTTAACCGGCACCGCCACCGTAAGGGCCGCCCCCACCTGGGCCAGGAGGATAACCTCGGCCGAAACCGGCGGCTCCCGCCCGGCCACCGCCAAAAGGCTCCTTAACGCGGTTAGTTCCGCGTCCGGCGGGTAAACGGCCAGGCTCAGGACCGCCGAGGCCAGGGTGAGCACGGCCGGCCCGAACCAGGCGAGGCCGATATAAGGCCAGGCCGGCCAGCATAGGCCGGCATCCCCGAACCCCGAGCCCTCGACCCGGCGGGCAATGTAGGCCCCAATGGCCGGCGGCCACATCAGCACAAAGGCCACCGGCAAAACCAGCCACGGGCTCTGGACCAGGCCGGCGTTCCGCCCCAGCATGACCAGCCCGACCTGGGCCGGCCAGGCGAGGCCGAAGGCGACTGCCAGAAAGACTAAAAGGCCCACTTACCCTTTTGTTGGTAGAAAGGGGGCCAGGAGCCGCAAGGACGCATCTTACCCGGCAGGCCCGCAGGGCCCGGACATACTTGGGCCAGATACCCTCCGGGCCTGAGCACCGGCTACGCGCCCCTGGCCACTCTACCGGCGCACTACGGATGGCGGGCAGTTGCCCGCCACGCTGCCGTAATTTTAGCACCGGTTTCGGCCTCCGGCGCGAAAATATATCCAAGATGGGGCGATTTCGCCGGCTCATACCGGTACTTATCGGCCTGGGCCTCGTGGCCGGTTGGTGGGCCGCCCGCCGGCGAGCCGGCCGGAACCGGCGCCAACCGTCAGGCCACCGGTGGTTCGCGGCCGTCTATGACCTGGCCACGGGTCGGTTTGAAAACCGGATGCTCGGCCGGTTGCGGACCGAGGTGGCGGGGCTGGCCGAAGGCCGGGTTTTGGAAGTTGGGGTGGGCACCGGGGCCAATTTCCCCCACTACCCGGCAAATATCAGGCTCGTGGCCATCGACCCCGACCCGTTTATGCTCAGGCGGGCGAAAAGGCGGGCCAGAGCCCTGGGCCGGGAGGTCGAACTGGTCCTGGCGTCGGCCGAGGCCCTGCCGTTCCGGGACCACACTTTCGATACGGTGGTAGCAACCCTCGTCTTCTGCTCGGTGGCCGACCTGGCCCGGTCACTGGCGGAGGTCCGCCGGGTCCTGCGGCCGGGCGGAACCTTTGGATTTATCGAGCACGTTCGGGCCCACGCCGGCCTCCTGGCCCAGGTCCAGGACGCGGTCACCCCGGTTTGGCGGCGGGTTGCCGCCGGATGTCACCTGAACCGGCAGACGGTGGAGGCCATCGAAGCGGCCGGGTTCGACGTGGTCCGGCTCGAAGAGCACGCTTTGCCTTTTATGCCCCTGGTTGCCGGCATCGCCAGGCACCCCTCAACTTGACCGCCGAAGGCCGGAAGCTGCCTAATTTAACCGATGGGACTTCGTCAGCGCCTCCGGATTTACCTTACCCTCGCCTTTTACCGGCTGCTCGATTGGGTCGAATGGGCCCGGTTTCACATCCCCGACCCGCTTCGGAACTGTCTGGTTCTGGCGGTGGTCTTCGGCGGTCCTTTCGGGCTGTGTCTCGTTGTCTACTTCGTGCCGACAGTCCTTCAGGCCGTCGGCCTGCCGACGTCTATCGTTAACGCTGGCCTGCTCATCACCCTCGGGGTGGCGTTCGGGCTGGTAGTGCTGGCGGACATCTTCGTTATCCTGCTCATGTTCGCCGACTGGCTCGACCGGGAGAGCAAGCGCCCCCGGGACGAGCTTTAGCCGGCCAGGCCCCAGCGGGCGGCCAGCTCAAGGGTCCGGCGTGCCCGCTCGTAAATCGGCCGGTCCACCATCCGGCCGCCGACCGCAATTGACCCCAGACCGGCCTGCCGGGCCGCCTCGTAGGCTTCAACCACCTCCCGGGCCCAGCGTAGCTCGGCCTCGTCGGGGGTAAAGACCCGGTTTATCGGCTCAACCTGGTCCGGGTGAATCGCATACTTGCCCGTGAAGCCGAGCTGACGGGCAAGCCGGGCCTCCCGGACGAGGCCCTCCGGGTCCCGAAAATCGGGGTAGACCGTGTCGAGGGCCTGGACCCCTACCGCCCTGGCGGCCAGGACGACCAGGACTCTGGGTACAAATAGCTCCTCGCCGGTCGGCGACCGCTGGGTGCCCAGGTTAAACGTAAAGTCTTCGGCCCCAAGGCTCAGGCTGATGACCCGCCGGGACGCCCGGGCGATGGCCTCGGCCCGGAGCAGGCCCGCCGGCGATTCAATGCCAATGCCAACGCGAACGGTTCCCCGGGCGAGTCCCGCCCGGCCCTCGGCCCAGGCGAGCATCTCTTCAACTTCACGGAGGTCCGCAGGCTCTTCAACCTTCGGCACGTCCACCCCGAACAAGCCGTCCACAACCACCGCGGCCAGGTCGTCCTGGGTCAATCCGGACCCCAGACTATTAACCCGGACCAGAACCGTCCGGCCGGTGAACGCCCCTGACAGGAGCGCCTCCCGGACGAGCCGGCGGGCCTCAGCTTTCTCTTCGGGCGGGACCGAGTCCTCCAGGTCAAGGACAAAGGCGTCGGCCGGCAGGGTCGGGGCCTTGGCCAGCATTCGGGGGCGGTTTCCCGGCACGTAGAGCACGCTGCGGAAGGCGGGCTGGGAGTTCATGGCGGCACCTCGCGGTCAGGTTTTGTAGAAGCGGCGGCAGTACGGGCACACCGAGTAGTAGCGGCGCTGGCGGCGACCAAGCTGATAATAAACCTCGTAGACCTCCGAAAGGTGGGCCTCACAGAAGAGCCGCCGGCATCGGGAGCACTGGCCCCAAACCGGCTCGGGACAGCCGGCGTGGCCGCAGGTTCCGGCCAGGTTTCGGGCCTCGGCTTCGAGCTTGTAAGCCTTGAAGGCGTCGATTTCGGCCAGGCGACGAACACAGTCGGGGTGGCTGCAGACCGTCGCCTCATTGGGGAGAAACCGGCCGTGGTCGCTGCAGAACGGCCGGCCGCAGTAGACGCAGACGGCCACCGGCCGGTTCCGGCAGCGGAAGATCCGGTACCGGACATACCAGCAGACTTCACGCGCAGCCCACAGACTCATCTGACTCCGGGGTCTGCCGCACCCCTCACCGATTGGACCACAGCAGCGGGGAAAATGCAAGCAAGGCCAGGCGCCAAGCAACAGGACCCCGAGGCTCCCAATAATTGGCGCCGCTTTTCACGGCAAGGTAAAGCTGACCATTTATGGTTAAGTTCCTGACCCAAAAGTCCGGCCCAGTACTTTCGTACTATTGACATTGGGGTATGTCAGTCAGTAGCATAGGTCCGAGTTTATGCAACTGGGGAGTGGATGGTTATGACGTAGCCACCTGGACTCCGACATGCTGACTGCCGGACCATCATAGCTCATTCAAACAGCTCCAAAAAATCAGCATGAGGGAGGGAGCGAAGCCTTGCGAGGTCCTTCCACCTTTTTACGCTTCCTGTTCCTGTTAACGGCCATTCCCGCGGTTTTTATTTCAGTCCTGGCATCCGCAGCCGGGGCGGCTATAGATTCCCAGCCCGATACCTCCCCGGCCAGCCCGGACGGGCTCGTTTTTGATGCCGGTTCACGCCTATTCATCCCGGCCGTATCAAATGGCCGCCGAAAGGCCACGCCCACGCCCACGCCGACGCCCTCCACCAGCCCCACGCCCTCAAGCTCGTCCGTGTATACCCTGTTCGGAAACCAGGCTCCGACAAATTTCGACCTGTCCGATACTAGCTCGGTGGAGCTGGGTGTAAAGTTCAGGCCGACGGTAAACGGATATATTCTCGGTATCCGGTTCTACAAGCACAGCCAGAGTACTGGCACGCATATCGGCAACCTGTGGACGTCCACGGGTAGCCGGTTGGCCTCGGCCACCTTCACGAACGAGACCTCATCGGGCTGGCAGCAGGTATATTTTGCCAGTCCGGTGCCGGTTGCGGCCAACACGGTTTATGTCGCCTCGGTCTTTATGTCCCAGGGCCGCTACGCCCAGCACACCTACTACTTCACGACGACCATTACCAGCGGGTACTTGCAGGCTCTGGCCGACGGAGCGAGCGGCCCGAATGGTGTTTACGTTTACAGCAGCACCAGCGCCTTCCCGCATAACGGGTATCAGGCCTCCAACTACTGGGTAGACGTGCTGTTCAGTCCCGGTTCGAGTTCGGGGAGCAATCCGGCACCGTCGCCCCCCACGCCAACTCCGACGAGCAACCCGGGTTCTTCACCCAGCCCGACCCCAACTCCGGCGCCTCCGGCGGCCAGTCCGACGCCTACACCCACGTCCGCGCCGTCATCGGGGAGCGGCGGGCCCAACGCCACCACCACGGGTGTTTTGACGCTTACGGCGACGTATCGGACGGTGAGCGTCTATGCCGGGTTCAGCGGCGATGCCAACGCCAATAACCGTGCCGTT
>FWWL01009451.1_pt1 | contig 11818 bp, 7 predicted proteins | sample 2228331 | NCBI WGS metagenome assembly FWWL01 (sample SAMEA103939775, study PRJEB20133) | metagenome | reverse complement strand
TTATTTTTGCTTTTTTCAACAAAGAATTGAATGGTTAGGATTGTATAGAAGATATCCCGAGAAATTTCAGATAGCAATGGAAATGGAAAAGGAAAATCCTGAAACCGGGGAGAAGTACACATGGATTCCAGGAGAAAGCCTTAAGGAAATTATCACCCCCGAACGGATTCAGGAAATAGAAAACAGTTTTAAACGAAAGACAACAAGGACAATGGAAGGATTAAATCCGAACACTCCTCTTTCTAAGATTTTCTCTTTAGATCAACATAACGATGAAGGAGAAGATTCATGTCTGATTTGTCATTTATGACATCTCTTGAAAGATTTAAGAATGAAATTAATTACTTAAGAAGGGGAAAACGAGGAAGCCATTATCGTCCTCATAAACTAGTTTTATTACTTGCTGTGATTGAATTAGCAGATAGAGGCTTGCTTAATGAGAATAAAATTGAAATTGATTCCAAACTAATAAGTATTTTTGAGAGTATTTTTCTATTGGTTAAAAAAAAGGACGATTTGTGTCAACCCGGTCCTCCCTTTTTCCATTTACGGACTTCAGGATTTTGGTTTCATAAAGTACGTTCAGGAAAAGAAAAAGATTATGCCAACTTAACTACAACTGGTGGCGGTTTAGGCCTCATTCATGATTATATTGAATATGCTTACTTACGTGATGATGTATATAACTTAATAGTGGATCCTATTAGCCGAAAAGAATTGAGGCGATTTATCTCCGAATTGTTGAATATACCATAATGAAAAAAACAGCCCCCACATTTTCCCATAATCATGTGCGTGAATCTTTGTATACTTAGGAGGGTGTAAGAGGATGGAATCCAAATTTACAACATGTTTTCATGAAAGCTTTTCATTGTCACGCAGTGCTCTACAGATTATTCTAGATAGCACAGTTGCAGGTCGACTTGACAAGGAATTACTAAAGAATTCACCTTTAGGCACAAATTATCAGAAGGCCATGCCTCGTTATGCTTATCGGGCCGGGCTTCTGGATAAGAACAACCGCCTCACCCTCCTTGGCCGTTTTGTCATTCAGCACGACCCCACCTTAGAAAAAACCGGTACGCAATGGCTGATGCACTACCATCTCGCCGCGCCGCATGGTCCAACTGCCTTTTGGCATCATCTGGTTGTACGACGTTTCTTGCCAGGCAACATCTTCACAGATCAAGACCTGATCACCGATTTGACCATCTTTCTCCGAGAGCAATCTGGAAAAGCCCCTTCTCCCCGTTCTGTGCGCAGTACGGTGACAGTGTTTCTGGGCACCTACCTCAAAAATGATGGATTGAAACGGTTAGGGTTGTTAGAAGAGAATGACGGACATTATCGTGTTTGCGACGCGCCGCCACCTCCAGTTTGGGCACTGGGTTACGCATTGGTAGATTTTTGGCAAGCCCATTACGGCGAACGGCTGACAGTCAACCTGGATGATCTCGCCAGTGAGAAGTTTGCGAGCCTATTCCTGCTTGGGGAAAAGCGCTTGACCGATTTATTAATCGAACTGAAGCAAGAAGGAATGATAGACCTATACCGAATTGCCCACCCATATCAAGTTGTATTGTTACAACCCAATCCAGAGTATACTCTGATGAAATTATTCGCTGTCTAATTTATGGGGTAAGGGGGATACGGAATGAACATTTACGACATGCTCCAACAACTGAATCAACCCGGTGCCCGAATGGGAATAGCGGTCTGGCTTCTACCACGCCAATTCCTTGGGCAAGAAGAATTGCTTGCAGCGCGACTGAACCTGCAACCAGTGGATGCGCGTCAGGCATATCTCGACCGTTTGCCCAAAGGAGCACGTTTTTCGGGCCTTACCCGTCCAGGCGGACACACCAAACTGGTTGAAATGGTGCGACAGTTGGCAAATGGAACTTATCAGCGCTCCTGTTTGCTCTTGCACACACTCGACTTACTCCTATTGGGGCTGGAAGTAGATGAAAGGGAATATTTCTGGCAAGCAGTTTTGGAACTGCCATATCCACGAACAAAATTGATCCTGACCATTCCAGAAAATACTCATGATCTTTTTCCCCCTTTGCTTGCCCAGCGCTATGCTGCTTTGGTTGCCGAAGGTGCCTGCTAAAACTATCGAAATCAGGAGGGATTTATGCTCATAAAAGATTTAGTTTCCATTGATGAACACGGCTCTTTCCGCTCTGATGTTCAATTGAGCGATTATGATTACCCCAAACTTAACCTCGAACTGTTGCGCAACTACATCTTCACAGGCAGAACTCCTCTTACCGGTGGTCCCGGACGTGATTCCTCTGCCATAGATGTGTTGGATATGCTCAAAACCGCCTTCAGTACGGATCGGTTTGAAAATCGCATGGTGCTGACCGCCAATTATGGACACGGTAAAAGTCATTTGGCGCTTGTCCTAGCCAATTTCTTTGCCCGTCCAGTAAAATCTGAAGAAGTCCAGATTATATTTAAACGACTGGAACAGGCGATTAACAACCCAGCAACTCTTTCTGGTTTTCGTGAGTTTAAACAAACGAAAGGTGAATTTCTTGTAATTCGCTTACGCGGTGATGGGTTTGAAGATTTACAAGAAGGCTTCCTTTATGCTCTGGAACAGTCATTAAAAGAACACGAGTGCACGCGCGGCATCGAGATCCCGTTTTGGTACTCTCCCGCTGTAAATTGGCTCAACAGATTAAGCGGAGAAGACCGTCGTAAAGTCGAAATGTTCCTTGCTAATTACAATACCGACTTGGCTTCGCTCTGCCAGGATATCCGCAAGAGTGGGGCGTATGAACTCGTCCGGGAAGCCTTTAAACATCTGACCGGTGCTTACCCCGATTTTGGACGCGAAGTTAGCCTGAAAGACTTGGTCCTTTGGGCAGTAGATGAGGTCTGTGTACCGAACAAGATGGGTGGACTATTGATCTTGTTCGATGAGTTCAGCCTGTTTTTGCAGAAATATGTGGTTTCACGCGCCGCAGGAAAACTGCAAGATTTGCTCAACGGTATTAGTGACCGACTAGGCAAAAGCGCCTTTTTAGCATTTACCCAAATCGATCTGGATAATGTGGTTGATACTTATGCCCAAGGAAGCCGGCGTGATGATGTCAGAAGAGAACTTGATCGCTTACCGAAAAACCGTCGCAACCGACTGTTCTCGCTGATGGAGAGTGTGCTGGATTCTTACCTGAAGCAGGATGATATTGTTTGGGAAGAATGGATGAAACGACACCCCATCCGTGCGACTATGACGCGTAATCGCGAAATGCTTTTGAATTATTTCTCCCAGCGGTACGAAACAAACCTCCGTTGGAGTCTAGAGCAAATCCAAGAAACCATTATTAAGGGGTGTTATCCACTGCATCCACTGACTGCGGCGATTCTGTCCAACCACACTTTCGAAGCAGGGACGGGCGAGAATCCACGTACAGCCTTGCACTTTCTCCGCGACCGATGGGAAAAAGGACTGCCCCAGCAACCTGCAGAGCGCGCCGACGGCACTCCCAATTTTGTTTTTGCCATTGAATTGGTAGATTTCTTCGGCGAGCAAATATCTAAACCCTGGTATGATGCCTATCAGACTGCTCTGAAAAGCACTCCTTCCTCCCTGAACGAAGAACACCACACTGCCCTCAAAGCCTTACTTCTTCAACAAGCCGTCAGCAATTTGGAGAGACACAAAGCAAGGGGTAATGAACAGTTAGAATTATTGAGCGCCCTATCCGGCTTGTCTGTAGAACGTCTAAAAGAAGTATTGCGTGAACTCAGTAATAATCGTGTTATCGATTACGATCCATACCTCAAATACTGTTCCCTGCCCCCTTCTGGGATGCGTTCTCCAGAGACCGGAAAAATTATCGAAGAAGCCGTTCAAAAGATTCCCATTGACAGAAGTTTGTTGGATGAAATTGCCAAGTCCATTCCGACGCTCGAAGTGCCACTACAATTCGGCAATGCAAGTGACTGGGCACCGCGCCAGATCATTCTGACCGAAGAATTCTTCACTTCTGAAACAATCAAATCTTTGCTCTCTCGCTATAAGGCTGGCATAAACGGAATAGAAGAAGGCGTGCGCGGTTTGGTTATTTGGCTCTTGGCACAAACCGAAGAAGAAAAAATGCGCTTGCGTCAAAATGCACAAAAAATCCTGGATGATGCCCTCCGCAACGACACACATCCTCTTCCGGTTGTCATCCTCTTGCCCAGGCATCCGAATCCGGCCTTATTGCAATCAGCCCGTCGAATAAAAGCGATAGAAAACTTGAATCAGAATGACCGGGAAAAAATTGGCACAATTGGACGTCAGAACGAACTTAACCGTGCCCTGTCCGATTTTAAATTTAATTTCAGAGTGTTCTTTGATCCAGACCACTACGCAGATTTACCCCGACAATTCTTTGAATACGCACTCCCTGCAGTCTATCGGACTTCTATAGTGGCTAAGGAAATAAGCTTAAGAGATGTCTTGTCCCAAATCTACCGTCACGCGTATAAGTACCGAGTGGAGTTTTACACACAGTATCCTGTCATTGGCAGGGGTCCTAATTGGTTACGTGAGGCTGTAAAAAAAGTAACGCTGGGGTTATTCAGTGATGAAATTGCTGGCACCCTCGGAACTTTGGGAAATCAAGATATTCAAGCCCAAATCATAAGGACCTATCTTCCAGTGAAATGGGGCTTGCTCTCGGCTCAAACTTATACCATTCAGCCGCCTACTTCGCTGGCTCTGCTCGAAGCCTGGAACCGGTTGGAGGAAACCTTCACCCCAGGCTGCAGAGAGACCCGCGCCCATGAAGTTCTGCTGGAATTGCTCAATCCGCCCTTTGGTCACGACTATAACACCCTGACACTACTGCTAGCCGCCTGGATCGGCTATCACCGTCATGAAATCCGGATTTCATTGAACGGACGACTCATTTCCTTAGAAAATTTTAAAAACTACTTTGATGAAACCAGAGGACCTAAAGACTTTCTCGACCGGCTCGTCGTGACTGCCCCATTGGCAATCAGCCGCATTAATGCCGATGAAATGTTCGCCGAGGCAGATGCAATCCTTGAGCAAATTCGGCAAAACCGCTCCTTTTCCATTTCACAAGCACAGCAAGCGCTCGCCAAACTCCAACAAGCACAAAACAATCCCAGATTATCTCCCGAACGCAGCGAGGCTATAGAATCTTATGCTCCACGACTAATAGATGCTATTTCGGCTGCCCAAAACTACGATGACCAAGCATTGAAATTCCTGAATGAATTAAGCCATTCAGATTTTGATGGCTTACTCTCTTTACGGGCGTCGCTTGAGAAATTGACTCTGCCTGCACTGGTATCCCCCACTCAGCCTGTACCTGAGCGCTTGCTTGAAAGTTGGGTGACCAAGGTGAAGCAAGAACTGGAGATTTTCTGCAAGAAATACTCAGAATTAAGGGACCTGAGTGATTACAAATCCAATCAAGAGCGACTGCAGAAAGCGCACCGTCAACTCAAAGACTATCCAGCCCTTCAATCCGTCGTGGAAGACGCTCTAAGCACGTTGGATCAGCATCGTGACCAACTTAAGCAAACAGAAAGTGAAAAATCCATTCGAGATGAAATCAAAACTATGGCGTCTTCTGCCGGATTAGCCGACCTGTATCACTATCGGTCAAGACTGGCAGAGTTCAATAATTTATCACCTCAAACCGAACAACTTCGCCAAGAAAAAATTAGGGAAATCGAAAGACGTATCCAACAATTTGAGCAATTAGAAGAACTGCTTTCTCAGGCAATTGGGACTGCTAATTCCCTAACCATCCTCCGACAACAAAGAGAAACCCTGCTCCGCAATCTTGATCAGGTAGCAAACACCTCACTTCATCAATCCCTAGTTACCCTCAAAGAGAAAACAGAGTGGTTGGAAAAATTCTTCGAGCAACTCATCGGGTTAGATAGCATGCCAAACCAAACGCCACAAGAGATTGCAACCTTTGAAACAAAAATCCATGATCTGGAAACCGAATTCAGACCCTGGCTCAGCCCAATGCAAATCGAATTGCTGAATAAGAAAAAACAGCAAATTTCCGAAATTCGCCAACGAAAAACTGAGGAAGCACGACAATGGTTGAGAAAGTTGGAAGATGCCTATGAAACCGGCGGAAATATTGATGACCTCCAACGAAAGGTGCAAAACCCACCCGCATTTCTCCCCGCTGAAGAATTGGCGAAACTGGAGCAGTTGAAGCAAATCATTCAAAAGAAGATTGAAGAAGACCTCCTGCTGAAAATTGAAATCCTGTTTGGGAAACTCGGTCCAGATGCCCGTCGGGAATGTCTCCAACGCCTGCAAAGTTTAATAGATAAGCCATGACGATTATGATCCTACTTGATTACGAAGGCGACGCAATTGCACCGCAAGACATCCAAGTTATTGAAAGTGAAGTGGATTTCCTGCGCGCTGCTACCTCGCGGCAATCACTCTTGATTCGCGGACCTCAATTGTGTAATTGGGCAGAATCCTTCTATGCTCTGCGCGGACAACCAGTACAAATTGTTGAATCACCAGTTTCTGCTCTGAGAAGTGCCTTCCCCAATCTTTCACCTGCGCAAGCACAAGAGTTAGCCAAGAAGATTGGGAAAGAGTACATCTCCAAAGAGGTAAGCTCTGTTTTTGTGCTTAATGCCTGTTTTCCCGATGACTCTACTCTCTGGCAAGAAACCCCCTCATTCCAACACGCTGCTCGGTGGCTGCTCTGGCTGCTTGAACATACTCCAAGTGAAGCCGAAACTGTCATTTTGGAGAGATTTGCGTTTGAAGTAGAAACTAAATGTTATGAATCGCCCATCAGAGATATTTATCGTGCCATCAATGCTACAGAGGCAAAACAATTACTTTTCCGCTGGTTGGGTGCGGAGAAAAATGCACCGCACACCTGGAACGAATTTCCAATTGACCTACCATCCCAATGGCTGAATGCAGTCAAAGAAGGCTGGATGAAGCATATCATTGATACAAATGGCAATTTCTTTACCGAAATGTTATCTTTTCCAATCCCGGTGAACCTGCGTCGGGAATTAGCGTCTCAAACCGCAGAGTACTACAAACGAAATGTGGACCAACTAACCCGTACTGCCCTTCAGCAACTTCAGCCATACCTTGACCCATCCAGCCTGAGCATCCTTGAACAACACCTACCTCCAAACCAACCTGGCCCACTGCCGAAGGATGAAGATGATGTAATAGAGTGGTTTAAAAATCAATACCTCCGTTATCGCCAATGGCAGGCACGCTTCGGAGATGAAAACGCTCGCCGAATTGCAATTGCACATGCACAAACCTTTGCCCGCTGGTTACTGGAACGCTATCCCCAGTGGTTGCTGGGAAGTGAGCATCTTTCTTTTCAAAAATCTGCCCGTCTACAAGATCCAAATGCCCTGACGATATGTATCGTTCTTGACGGATTACCCTTCTGGGATGCAGAATGGCTGGCACAGGAACTTTCTGCCCGTGCTCCACGCCTGACCTTGTTGCAAAAAACATACTGCTTTACTGCTCTGCCAACCGTCACCGAATTTGCGAAAGACGCCTTACTAAAAGGAATCCCACCACGATTAAGGGAACAAACTCAACCCTTAGGAACGATATTGCCAGACAACGTTGTTCCTCAAAAACATCTCACAGAAGCCCGTAAAGGGGAAGTCTATTTCTGGCGCGTGGATCAGCCCGATAAAGCCTATCATTTTGGAAACGAGGATAAGCGAGAGGGGCAGGTCCGTGCCCAACTACAATCTATACTGGAAGAAATCAAAAAAGTAGTTGAGGCTATCCCAGAAAATGTTCAATTAAACATCTTACTCACTTCCGACCATGGACGATTAATGAATCCGCGTTCCCCACGCCAGTTACCCATTGAGAGAGGGATGGAAACACACGGACGCGCCGCTTGGGGGAACTTCGACCGTAAATTCCCTGAGTCAGGCTTCATATTGAATGAAAATGAGGGATGGGTTGAATTATTTGGTGAGCGTTTTGGTACCGAGTACAACTTGCGCATTGCCTGGGGCGAAGAATGCTTTTCTCCGATCAATGGTACAGAAGCCTATCCTCATGGCGGGTTATTTCCTGAGGAAGTGATTGTCCCATGGTTTATCTTCCAGCGTGATGTGACACCCCCCAAGTTGGAGCTCTCTCTCACCGGCTCGGGCGAGGCTGACATGAATGGAAATATTTCCGTTAATATCTCAAACAACAGTCCATTAGAATTGGAATGTCTTTCAATAGAATTTTCATATGGTGTCAAACTTAGCGGTAGTTGGAAAATCCCCCCTCTAAGCAAACATACATTCAGATCCTCACTGACTCCTTGGCCCCCAAAATCTGTTGAAGGGAATATTACTGCAACGCTATTGTTCCGCCAGGCAAACGGTGTGACTTTTAAGCGAATTATTCCCGCTAGCCTACAAATTAATGTGCTTTATGACCAGCGAGACGACTTACTCAAGGAGTTGAATTTATGACATCTTCACTTACGCCTGAAACTCTCAACGAGAAAGTCAGGGCTGTTTTCGGCCGCCTCGCTATTGACAAACGCCGCTTGCCCAGTAGTCAACTTAACCGGCGCAATGTGCCGGCATATGTAGCAGAATGGGTGTTAGAGAGTCTTGCTCCTGGAGAAGGTCCTGTATCTCCCGACGAACTAGCAAAAATACAAGCCTGGGCAGATCGTTTTTTGCCTTTACCAGAAGAGGCAAATATTATTCGAAATCGTCTGTATAACGGAGAAATTGTTAAAGTCCTCACACCGGTAGAGGTAGAAATCATTCTTACCAGGCATAGACGGGAACGCGTTGCCCAACTCAAGTTATTGGGGCTATCAGAAGTTGCGATTGCAGATGGAATTGTGGAACAGTATCCTGACCTTCTCAAACAAGGTATGTGGGGCGTAGTAGAGTTGACTGATACACAAGAAGGCATTGCGCTAACCTCTTTCAAGCCAATGCAGGCTTCGGTGAATCTGGAACTCTATAAAGAAAAACGAGCATATTTTTCATTGGAAGAATGGCGCGCTCTGCTCCTGACTTCAATGGGCTATAATCCCTGGAATTTCACCGAGCGCGAAAAAACTTACTTGCTTTGCAGACTTCTTCCTTTAGTAGAAAAGAATCTACATTTGCTTGAACTTGCCCCGAAAGGCACAGGCAAGAGCTACCTGTACGAAAATATTAACCCACGTGTCCGTCTTGTTAGTGGTGGTAACGTTTCTCCTGCGGTTTTGTTCGTAAACAATGCTAGTGGACAATGGGGATTGCTGGCACGCTTTGCTGTGGTTGTCCTAGATGAAGTCCAGACATTGAAATTTGAGAAACCTGAAGAAATTGTCGGCGGGTTGAAAGGTTTCCTTGCTAATGGCAGGTTGACACGTGGCGGCTTGTATGAGACATCCAGCCCTGCCAGTCTAGTGATGCTGGCTAATATCGTGCTAGATAATGAGCAACGCCCCATCAACACCCCCCTCGTTAAGGAATTGCCTGAATTCTTGCAAGAAACCGCCTTTCTCGATCGTCTACGTGGTATCATTCCTGGCTGGAAAGTGCGTAAACTGAGCAGCGATTCGTTCGCTCAAGGTATGGGACTAAAATCAGATTTCTTTGGAGATGCCCTACTTGCATTGCGTGAGGATGTGACCGCCAATCAATATGTCCAACGTGCTGTATCACTTGCAGGCGAAAAACGCTATAAGCGGAATGAAGACGCTGTGCGACTGATTGCTAGTGGATTGATGAAACTTCAGTTCCCCAATGGAATAATTACTCCAGAAGAATTTGAAATTTATTGTCTTAAGCCTGCAATTGAACTACGTCAGTTAGTCTGGGATCAACTATATGTGTTAGACGCCGAATACCGACAGTACGATGAAGAAATTAAGGTTATACAAAATTATTAATACGGTGACTTAAATGAGCATTTACCTGGATTACAACGCTACGACCCCATGCGATCCCCGCGTTACTCAGGCTATGTTGCCCTACTTTACCGAAATCTATGGTAACCCTGCCAATGGTTTACACGTGCTAGGGCGTAAAGCAGCGCGAGCAGTAGAATTGGCACGCGAACAGGTTGCCAGTCTAATTGGAGCTAATCCAAGAGAAATTTTCTTTACATCTGGAGCAACAGAGAGTAACCATTTGGCAATCCTCGGTGCAGCTGAATATGCTCCACCAAATAGCCGTAAAATCATCACATGCGCTATTGAACATAAATCGGTGCTTGCTCCCTGTAAGCGTTTGGCGGAACGTGGGTTCGAGGTCATTATATTACCCGTGGATAAAAATGGCTTGATAGACCTGGAAGACCTGGAAAATGCTCTGGATACACACACCTTTCTTGTATCTATCCAGGCTGCAAACAACGAAATTGGCACATTACAGTCGATAGCCGAAATTGCTACCCTTGCCCATAGATATGGCGCGCTTATTCACACCGACGCGGCACAAGCAATCGGAAAAATTCCGGTTGACGTAAACAAGTGGGACATAGACATCCTCTCTTTTAGTGCGCATAAGATTTACGGTCCCAAAGGCACCGGTGGTTTGTACGTGCGTGGCGGTAAAAGTAGAATTCCAATTCGCCCAATTTTGGAAGGTGGAGGACAAGAGAGTGGTCTTCGAGCAGGCACATTGAATGTACCAGCAATTGTTGGTTTTGGCATGGCCTGTGAGATTGCTATGGAAGAACTTCCTTCCGAGCAAATACGTTTACAAACCTATCGTGATGAACTTGAGTATGGTTTACTGGCAACCGTACCGGGATTGATCATAAACGCGAGGTATGCACCTCGCCTTCCTAATACTACCAACATCACGATACAAGGGATTGAAACAGAAGCATTGCTGTTGAGCTTGCCTGATCTCATGATGAGCACTGGTTCTGCTTGCAACACTGGCGCTCCAGAACCATCTTATGTTCTTCAGTCCATTGGACTTACTCGTGAACAAGCCAGCGCTTCTATTCGTATCTCGTTGGGACGTATGACGAAGAAAGAAGATATCAAAGAAGTAGTTCGTCAATTAGGGGCTGCCCTGAATATTTAACCTTCCAGTTTTATATACGATAAGTTTAGACTCTTTTCGACAGATGATGATCATTGTCACCACCTGCCTCAATGTGTTTCAGAAAAATTTATCTTCTTTATAAAAGGTTACGATTTTTCTTTATTACCCATGATAAATCGAATGTATCTTACCGGGGAAGTTAAATAACAAAGCCAGACTCTGGTAAGTCCTACTTTCTCTTGAAAGGATGTCGAACTAAACACCATAAGCTGCGTTTAGCACCAAGAATTTCCCGTGCCAAACCAATCAAGCCAGGCGGGGTAAGCCTGGCTTGTTTTTGGGGAGCGCAACCTGGGCTAGGCAGGGTACTTGTCGAGGAAGGCACGCGCCGCCGCCTGGAGCGCACGAGCCGGGGGCGTCCGGGCGTCCATCTGGGCGTACCACTCGATACTACTGCGCGGGATGTTGCGCAGTTTCAGCCCGGCGTGCTTCTTGAACGATTCGGGGACGATGAAGTCCCCGATGTCGCCCTGTACCTGTGCTTCAGGTTGCGGCACAGGCGCCGGGGCAGGGACAGGGTCAGGCTCCGGCACATAGCCTTCGGCGGCTACCCGTTGGACCGCCGCTTGCGTGCGCTTTTCCAGCCGCTCCCCGGCGGGCAGTGCCCATTCGGGCAGCTGCGGCGGGTTGACGATCTTGCGTTTGGCGTGGTCATAGTCACACCACACCTGCGGCAAGGCGTACAGGTACGCCCCCAGCCCAAACTTCACACACGCCCGCTTGAACGCCTGCGCTG
>FWWL01009450.1_pt1 | contig 11819 bp, 11 predicted proteins | sample 2228331 | NCBI WGS metagenome assembly FWWL01 (sample SAMEA103939775, study PRJEB20133) | metagenome | reverse complement strand
CATTTGTTTTGCGATGACGCCTTCATGTGTCTCCTGCAACGGGTAAAAGTTTCCCCTGATTCTACCCCCATTTTTTGATCAGGAGAAAAATAGAAAGAATGTACTCCAACACACTCTTGTTTTCTCCTGTCCGCCATGCTATGCTCGTTTTGGAAAGGCGTGGTATGAGGAACAAACCCCTTTTTCTGACGCTGGGCTTTCTGCTTTTACTGGTTTCTGCCTGTCAGCGGGCGATTTCAGTGCCATCTCCTGCTCCAACGGCGTTGCCCTCTCCAACCCTGCCGCCGACGGCAACGGTTTTCCCCTCCCCCACACCCACCCTGATAGAGGTAACGGCGACATCGGCTCCAACGCTGCCTGCGTTGACCCCCACACCGCAGGTGCAGGGTCCGTATGCGGTAGTTGAGGTGCAGGAGGGAGATAGTCTGAACGTCCGCGCCGAGGCGGGCACGCAGGCGCGGGTGGTGGCAACTTTACCCCCCACGGCAACAGATGTGTACCTCACCGGCGCTTCTCAGCAGGTGGATGGCGCCCGCTGGGTGGAAATTCAGCGTGGCTCGGATGCCAGACTGCGCGGCTGGGTGAACGCTTTCTACCTGACCCCATGGATCCCGCCGGAGGACTTCTGCGCATCGGTGGAAGGGCAGGCGGTGCTTGGCGCGTTTGAGCAAGCCATCCGTCAGCGGGATGGCAGACAACTGGCTGATCTGGTCAGTCCGGTGCATGGCATGACGGTATGGTTGTGGCGTTCGGGAAATCCCATCCGTTTCGATGTGGAGCATGCCCGCTGGGTGTTCACCAGCACGTATTCACACAACTGGGGCATGCATCCCGCCAGTGGTTTGGAGACCAGAGGCTCCTTTCAGGAAGCCGTTCTACCTGCGTTGGAAGATGCTTTTCTCCATTCTTACGAAGTGCGCTGTCATGAGCGCACAGTCCCGGGGGTGCTGGATTCTTACGTGATTCCCGTATCGGTGCAGAACTACAATGTGTATAAGGTCTTTAAGCCCGGCTCGCCCGGTGTGGAACTGGACTGGCGCATCTGGATGGTGGCAGTGGAAGTGCTGGACGGCAAACCCTACCTGACCGCATTGATTCACTTCCAGTGGGAGCCGTGAGCCTCTGTTGGGAGAACCCGTCTGTGCCATGGTTGTACGGGGTGCAAGCCAGCCAGCGTTTTCCCCTGCATTTGCCTTATAATGAAAGTGGAGGACGTTATGGGTAGGCTCAATTGGGTCCGTCTGGTCATTCTGGTGCTGTTGGCGTGGGGCTGGTTGGGCACAGGCGCTCCTTTGTATGCTCAGGGCGATGTGCCGGTGGTGGTGACGGTGCGTCTGGAAGGTCCGCTCAATCCCATCTGGCAGGAAACCCTCAAGCGTGCCATGCGCACCGCGGAGGAGCGCGGCGCGGAAGCGCTGATTCTGGAACTGGACACACCGGGTGGACAGATTGACGTGATGAACCGCCTGATTCAGCAGATCCGCAACAGTCCGGTTCCGGTGGTGGTGTACGTCTCGCCTGCGGGAGCGATGGCGGCTTCGGCAGGCGCCATGCTGACTCTGGCGGGACATGCCGCCGCCATGGCACCCGAGACCTCGATTGGCGCCGCCAGCCCGGTGGGTGGTCAGGGCGAGGATATTGGCGAGACCATGGAAAGCAAGGTCAAGGAAATCCTCAAAGCCAGCGCGCGCGGCTTGACCCTGCGGCGCGGTGATTCTGCTGTCCGTCTGGCGGAAGAGATGATTGAAAACGCCCGCGCCGTCTCAGCCAGTGAAGCGGTGGAAAATGGTCTGGTGGATCTGGTGGCAGCCGATGTGCCCACCCTGCTCCGCAAACTGGATGGGCTGGACATCGAGTTTGGCGATAGCCGGCGCACCCTGCGCACCGCAGGAGCCGTGGTGGTGGAAGTGCCGCTAACCTTCATGGAGCAGGTGCTGGTGGTGCTGGCGAATCCCAATCTGGTCTTCCTGTTGCTTTCCATTGGTGTGCAGGCAATCCTCATTGAACTGTCCAGCCCGGGCGGTTGGGTAGCGGGGTTCATCGGGGCGGTTTGTGTCACCCTGGCAGTGTTTGGATTGGGCATCCTGCCGGTGAACTGGTTTGGCATCATCTTTCTGGTGATGGCGTTTGTCCTGTTCGTGCTGGATATTCAATCTCCCACACATGGCGCGCTGACCGCCGCCGGAGTGGCTTCGTTCATTGTGGGGGCGCTGGTGCTCTTCAACTCCCCCAATATTCCCGGCACGCCGCGCGTCTCGGTGCCGCTGGTGATCGGTACGGGGGTCACCCTCGGGGCGGTCTTCATGTTGGCGATGGCTTTTGCCCTGCGCGCACAGCGGGCGCCCATCCGCATCGGGCAGGAATCGCTGGTGGGGCAGATTGGTTATGCCCGCAGTGACCTGAATCCCGTGGGGAATGTGCAACTGGGAAGCGAACTCTGGACTGCCGAGAATGTAGATCCGACCGTGCCCATCCCGCGCGGTGCGCGGGTGGAGGTGGTGCGGGTAGAGGGTATCCGCCTGATGGTGAGGCGGGTGAATTAATCCGGATAAACCTTCCAGCCCAGTTCTTCCAGATCCTTCAACGGGAGCATGTGAGGAGGAATGTCGAAGAGCAGGGTGGTGCCTTCGGCTAGCAGGTTGCCTTCCTCATCGTAAATGCCCGCCCACGCCTGCGCGGCGCGTCCCCGGTTTTCCAATTTTTTCCCCACAATCCGCAGGGGTTTTCCAATCGGGACGTTCTTCCGGTAGATCACTTCCAGTTTGCCGGTGTACATGAAGCGCGGCTGAGAAGGATCGCCCATATGTGCCCGCCCGCTGATTTCATCCAGCAGGGTGGCGATGATGCCGCCGTGTAAAACTCCCGGATAGCCCTGAAAATGTTCTGGCGCGATGTAGGTGGTCTCAATGACCCCTTCCTCGATTTGATAAATTTTCAGTTGCAATCCTACAGGATTTTCGACGCCACAAACGAAACAGTGGCGCGAGTTGGGTTGTTTGAGGCGTTTTGCGGTCATGTGTACATCCTTTCCAGGAACATAACCCATTGTACCCGGAATGGATGCGCCGAAAAAAGAAATTCTCCGCCGACCTGTTAATTTTGGAGTAAAAAAGTCGGATTGATGCTGTACCTTGAGTTGACAGCGCTTTGCCCCCCTGATACAATCCACCCAACGAATGAGGAGGTCACAGTCATGGTTGATGCAACCCGCGATCGGGTAGATCCGCAAAAAATCGATACGACACCCATTCGTCGTCCTTCCTGGATTCGCGTTCGCGCTCCATCGGGAGAGACTTACGAATGGTTGCAGAAGTTGATGCGTCAGAAAGCCCTGCATACCGTGTGTGAAGAAGCCGGTTGTCCCAACATGGGCGAGTGCTGGGGATCCGGCACGGCAACTTTCTTAATGTTAGGCGATGTCTGCACCCGCACCTGCGGCTTTTGCGATATCAAACGGGGGAGACCCGCGGCGCTGGATTTTCTGGAGCCTGAGCGGGTGGCGCAAGCCGTCAAAGCCATGAACCTCAAGCATGCGGTCATCACCAGCGTCAACCGCGATGACCGTCGGGATGGCGGTGCGCCCATCTTTGCCATGGTGATTCAGCGCATCCGTGAGATTCACCCCGGTTGTTCCATTGAGGTGTTGATCCCGGATTTCAAGGGCAGCGCCGAAGCCCTGCGCATCGTCATGAATGCCCGTCCGGAAATCCTCAACCACAACGTGGAGACGGTCCCGCGGCTGTTTAAACTGGTTCAACCGCAGGATCGCTATGAGTGGGCGCGCGCGACCCTCACCCATGCGAAACAGATGGATCCGGATGTGCTCACCAAGTCGGGCATCATGGTGGGGTTGGGCGAGACCATGGATGAGGTCAAAGCCGTGATGCAGGATCTGCGCTCGTGGGGGGTAGATATTCTGACCATTGGGCAGTATCTCCAGCCCAGTCGTCAGCATCTCCCCATTTCACGCTACTACCACCCCGAAGAGTTTGATGAACTGCGGGAATTCGGTTATCAGATTGGATTTAAGTGGGTGGAGAGCGGTCCTCTGGTGCGGTCTTCCTACCATGCCGCCGAACAGGTGCGTGCGCTCAGCGCTGTGCACCGCCAGTTGTACGGCTAAAGCCAGCGCTCAAAGTACACATCGCCATCGGCATAATGGGTGATGGCAAATCCGCACTGAAGGTAAAAGGCAATGACTTCCGTCCACGTGGCGGTGGTTTCGAGAATGGCGCGCCGGTATCCCCGGCGTGCCGCTTCTTGTAGCAGGGCTTCCAGAATGCGCTTGCCCAATCCCAACCGCCGGTGGCTTTTCCGCACCGACATGCGCACAATCTGCACGGTTTGCCCATCGACCGGCAGGAACGCCCCTGTTCCGACCAGTGTCATCCCCTGCCATGCGGTCAGGAACAATCCATTCGCGTAGGTATGAGCAATATCATTTAAATCCGGGTTGAGGGTGGGATCGAGAAAGCCCCAGTGTTCCACCAGTCCTTCCAGAATCAGTTCTCGGGCGGGCTGTTGATCCTGCGGTTGGAAGGGGCGCAGGAAGATGCTTTCCTGAGGGGAAGGATTTAACATTGCCGCACCGCCTCCAGCGCAATTTCATACAGCAACCGCCGCGCACCCCGGCGGGAGTTCCACGCCCTGCCATCCCAGCCTTCGGGAAGCACCAGATCGCCGCCGTACACAATTTGCCCCAGGGTGACCTTACGGAACTGTGCCACCGCAAACAGCGCCGCGGCTTCCATTTCAACAATTTCACATCCTTCGGCAAGTCGTCGAGCGCGTTTTGCGGGCGTTTCGCGGTAAAAGGCATCGGTTGTCCAGGTTTTAGTAGTACGGTAGTGTACTCCCATCGTTCGGCAGACCTGCTCCAGAGCCTGCACAGCCTGAGGTGAAGCGGAAACGTTTCGTGAAGGGGGAAGATAATGATAGGATGTGCCTTCATCCCGCACGGCTTCCACCGGAATCAGGGCATCGCCGACTTGAATTTCCGGTTTGAGCACCCCACATCCTCCGCACACCATGACTTTTTTCACCCCCATGGAGAGGATTTCTTCCAGAAACCCCACCGCCAGCGGGGCGCCGACCCCCGGGTGGATGACGATGACCGGCGGACGGCTGGGACTTTCGTGCAGGTAGATGGGGTTTTCGCCGATTTCCGAACCCAGCATGCCGATCACGCGCAACTCATCCCTTTCTACGCTGTCTTTCAGAATATCGGCAAAGAAGCACAGCACCGCCCGTGTGCTTTGCGCCGGCTCGCAGGATGGGCAGTGCGGGTTAAGGATGGCGTTCGGGTCGGGGTCAAATTCGAGAATGGGGTAGGGTTGTTCCATGGAAAATGTCCTTGTCAGGGGGTGTGTTAAAATCAGGGGAACGAGATTGTGGAAATTATACGCGCAAGTTGGGAAAACTTCGGAACATGATGGCTTTTTTTAAGCGCTGGGTGCGGTTGGGATGGTGTGTGCTGTGTATGGGGATTTTCCTCTGGATGGCAGTCGCCTGCTCCTCTCTGCCCCTGGAAAATCATGCTGTGCTTCCTCCGGTCACTGCGACGGTTCCAGCATCCCCAACGGAGGTTGTTCCCGCGCCCGACCTGTTCACCCCCGCTCCGGTAGATACGTTCTCATCTTCTACCCCTCAGCCTGCCCGGACGAAAGAGCCTGCGGAATCGTATCGGCAGGAACCTGCCGGCTGCCGTCCGGCGGATGTGCAGCAGGGCGAAACTCCGGCGCAATGGCTTGCCTACGCCGACTCTTTATTGGGATGGCAGCGCCCGCTGGCGAAACGTGCGCAGGTTCGGGTCTGGCATCCGTGGAAGCAAGAAGCCCTGCTCAGCCAGGATGGAGTGTTTGCCCTGGATGTGAGCGATGTTCGCCCGCGTTATCTCATCCAGAAAGCCCTGAACGCCCTGCACGTTGCCGGGTTTTCTGTCTGGCTTCGCCGCGATTCACAGGGCGGTTTGGAAATTCTGGCAGTGCCTTTTACCCCACAAGCGCGGGATGGGGTGTGGGGAGAGTATGTGCGTGCCTACTGGCTCAGCCCGCTTTCTCAACCACAGGGAGATGATACCGTCCTGCCCACGATGAAACTTACCCCCTGCCGCTGGATGGTGACTTCGGGTGTTGCGCCGGATCTCCCTGCCGGTACCATGGAGCAAGCCCACTGGGAGATGCCCGATTGGGCGGCGGCTGCAAGCGCCTATCTGGCAGAGACTACCGAGCAAGCCTATCGCGTGGCTTTTCGCATCAACTGGCTGGGAGATGGCGATAACGAAGGTCCCCGCACCATGTGCGGTCCTCTGGCGTGGTCCATCCTGTGCGACGCGCAATCTTTCCCCCCCGGCTTTGGCGATTGGAGCGAAGGTCCCAAAGCCTTCTGGCTTCCCAAACCCAACGTCAACGGCAGACCATGGTCGCTTTTCCCACCGGACACCTACACCCTCCACCATTTTAACGAGCCGGCAGGCACTTTCGATTTTGGGCGCTTCCCGCTTGCCGCAGGAGATGTGCTCTACCTGTACGGCAAGGGCGATGGCTTTGATCATGTGGTGCTGGTGACCGAAGTGGACGCTCAGGGCAATGTCTATGCCGTCACCAACCGCGTTTGGGTGGAGCCCACCCTGCGTTTTGCCATTGAGCGGGTGGTGCTGTACAACACAAATGACAGGGAAACGGGCATCCTGCGCAACGAGTGGGCAAAGGACCGGGTGAATGGTCGCACCGGACACGGCGGCTTTGAGGTGTTCCGCTGGCGCTGGCGGCAAAAACAACTGGACGGGCAGCCTCTCCAGACCGTCGTGGAAGTTGGCGATACCCTGCCGCTCCTGGCGATGAAATGGCGCACGCCGCCGGAGCAGATCGCGGCGGCGAACGCATGGACGGCTGATGCCGCCCTCTCGGTTGGAATGAGCCTTGTGATTCCCTGAGTTATCGGCTGATGGCGGGTTTTCCTGCGCTAGCAATGTAGATCACAAATTGATCCACCCCATCCAGATGAAGCAGGTCGTTGACCTTTTGATCGTGGAAGGCGGCAATGGCGCAAACGCCAAAGCCGATAGACTCCGCCGCCAGATAGAGATTCTGGCAGACATGCCCGGCGTCCAGATGCAGGTACCGCATAGAACGCTCCACGTACCGCCATGCCATGCGCTCGGTGACGGCAACCCACAGGAAAGTCACCGCGCTCTGGCGCACCTGTTCCTGATTCCAGCAGGCAACGGTCATGCGCTCACGAATGTCCTCCGGCGCTTCCAGACGGATCAGGGCGTGTTGCGTTGCCACATATCGGTACAGTCCGGGCTCCAGTCCTTCCACCAGATTAACCAGTAAAATGGTCTCGAAGGCGTGGCGCGCTCCCGCCGAAGGGACGGGACGCAGGGTCACCCCGCGCGCAGATTTTTTCTGCACACCCTGAGTCAGCCACAGCAAATAAGCCAGTTGCTCCAGCGTGAGTGGAACCGGCTCATAGTGTCGGCGGGTGCGGCGTTGTTCCATGGTTTTGCGCAAATCCGACGCTGGAATGTTCCACGTCTCCGGAGCGGGCAGAGGGATCAGAGTGGCTCCATCCGGGACGGGCAATTCGACGGGCGGTTGAGGAATGCCCTGTTCCTGTGGAGATGGCGAAAGCGATTCGTAGGCGGTTTTTTTCAGAAATTCTTCAAAGAATTTGCGCATGGGTTCACCTGTGTTTGAACGTGGAATACGGTGTCATTATATCCCTTTCTATGGGCTTTTTCTGAGAAAGGTTGCTGTTATTTGAAAAAGGCGATCTTTTGCTGAAGGATGCGCCTGAAGGTTTGCGTCTCCGGTACCTGTAAAACGATCAGAAACGCTCCATACACCCCCAACCCGAAGATGGCGCTTCCGACAATTTGAAGGACATCGGGCAGGGATGTCCAGCGCAGGAAGAGGGCGATTCCCCCTGCCAGCACCAGCGAACCTGCACTGGCAGAGAGCAGGGCTCCCACCACACGGCGTCCTTCCAGCCCTTGTAAGCGCTTTCGGAGCAACATCAACAGGGTGAGCATTTCCAGCGCCGTAGCCAGCGAATTTGCCAGCGCCAGACCCCCATGCGGCATCCATCCGATGCGGGCGAACAATCCGGTGAAGAGGAAACTCAGGGCAATGTTCAATGCCATTGCCGCCACACCTACCCCAACCGGCGTGCGTGTGTCGTGCAGGGCATAAAATGCCCGTACCACCACTTCCAGCAGACAGTGGGCGGGCAGTCCCACGGCGTACCAGAGCAGCGCCCAGGTGACCATTTCGGTGGATTGTGCGGTGAAACTGCCGCCTTCGTACAAAAAGCGAATCAGCGGCGTGCGGATGAGAATCAGCCCGACCGCGGCGGGCAGGGAGAGGAAAATCACCCCGCGCAGCGCCCCAGCCAGTGCAGAGCGCAGTTCATCCAGTTTGCCCAGCGCAACCTGCGCGGAGAAGGTGGGCAGGGCGGCGATGGCGATGGACTGGGCAATGATCGCCTGTGGCATGAGCATCCAGGTGAACGCCAGCGTCACTGCAGAGACACTGCCTTCGGCAAGGCTGAGCGCCAGAATGGTGTTGACGATGAAGTTAATCTGCACCACTGCCGCACCCAGCACCCGCGGCGCCATGAGTTTGCCCACCTCGCGGACTTCCGGCATGTCCAGCCCCAACATGGGCTTGAAGCGTCCGCCCAGTTTCAACAGGTCGGGAAATTGAACCAGCAGATGCAGCAGGGAGCCGATCAACGCCCCGGCGGCAAGGCGGTAGATGCCCATCCCGGCGGGCAGGAACAGCACCCCGCCGATTTGTCCCAGCGAGTACATGGCAGGTGCCAGCGCGGGCAACCAGAAGCGCTGATGCGCGTTCAGAATGCCCATCACCAATCCGCTCAAGCCAAAGATGACCACCGTAGGCAACAACAGGCGCAGGAGGGAGATGGTCAAATCTTCCTGTCCGATGGAGCGTTCTGGCGAGAGGATGAATAAGCCGTGCCGCACCACCTGCGGTGCAAAGATGAACACCACCAGGCAGATCAGCGTGAGCACACCGAACAACAGGGTGGCGATTGCCGAAGCCAGTTGCCATGCCCGCTGACGGTTTTCTTTTGCCAGCAATCCGGTGAAGGTGGGAATGAAGGCAGAACCCAGCGCGCCGCCTGCCATCAGGTTGAAAAGCAGTTCGGCAACCCGGTTGGCGGCGTTGAAGGAATCCAGTTCGCTGGAGGTGCCGAAGGCGCGGTAAATCAAAATGCCCCGCACCAGTCCGGCAATCTGCACCAGGATGTAGGCGCTCATCACCGTCCCGGCGGCGCGGGCAATTTGATGCAGGGGAGAACGGGTTGGTTGATTCATTGTAAATTGCGGCGCAGAATCTCGGCGAGGGTCATCCCGTGCCGCCGATGGAGTTCTTCATTAATCATTTGAATTTGCTTGCGAGGCGAGTAGAAGACCTCGCTCCAGCCATACCCGGCGCAGGCGGTGTCGGCAATCCACTGTCCGGCAGCATCCATGCCCCACCACTGCCGGTAGGCGTGTTCCAGATCAGGGCGGATGTGCAGTTCGGGAATGTTAAAATGCGCCGAGTAGTAGTAATCGGGCGGCAGGGCGTTGAGCAGGGTTTCAAACACATGGGCGCGCACCGGAATGCTCCCGTTGAAGGAGGTGCGAGTCAGCCGTGTCAATCCCCGCACGGTTGCCAGCGGAGCAATCACCTCGACCCGTTCCAGAGCAGGGAATCGCCGCCGGATGTGTTCGATGACTTCCCGCATCACCAGCCCGCTGGCAATGCTATCGCCAATGATGGCAACCTTGACCGCGTTGCGTTGTGCCGGGTCGAGGTCTTTGTCCTTGAACAGGGTCATCTCCACTTTGCGGTTGTACAGCGGAACGGTGTGGTCAAAGACGTGGTGGGCGTCCAGAAGGATTTCGTCGCAGTAATACCCCTGTGTGGCGAACAGGGCTTCGGCAATCTGGTACTTCAATCCCTCTCGCGCAATGGGGAAGACGGCAATTTGTTCCTGCGTGTACTGGCGTAAACTTTCCCGCAGAGGCGGAGCGGCGAAAAGCCCCTGAATGGCTTCCCCGATGACCGCAGTCCGCGCCGCCCCGAGGCACAACTGTCCCGGCAGGGTGATGACCCGTTCAGCCGGAAGGGGGGCTGTCAAACCGGCAATGCGGAGCAGTTGAGCGTCGGCGGGTTGCTCGTGCAGGTAGATGAAACGAGCCGTTGCCGGGTTGTGGTACAGCACCAGTTCCAGAGGGTGATGCCCGTCTTGAGCGAAGTGGATTCTTCCGGGACGATAAAAACCGCTTTCCTGAGGGTGAGTTGAGCAGGGAAGCGGTTTTTCGAGTTCGAGGTTAATCTCGACGGTGGAAGAATCTTCTTCCAGAAAGATAAATGGGTAATGAAAAGCAGAGGTCTCAATGTTCAACACGTAAGGTCTCCCATCCGGGCAGGCGGTTGGAGGGATGTACCTGCCCTATTGATTTTAACGGAGAATGGGCAGATTGTGCGAGCCAAAAATGGCATATAATCTACCCAAGAGGATATTTTTATGTTTCCCATCAAGGATACTGTTCACTCTCGTTCGTTCCCTGTGGTGATGTGGCTCATCATCATTGCCAATACTCTGGTGTTCATGCTGGAGTTGAGCCTGGGACCGTATCGTCTGGATCGGTTTATTTTTCGTTATGGTCTGGTTCCTGCGCGTTTTGATCTCTTCGACCCCTTCACCTGGACGCCGCTGTTCACTCACATGTTTCTGCACGGCGGTTGGGTGCACTTCCTGAGCAACATGTGGACGCTTTTCATCTTTGGCGATAACGTGGAAGACCGCATGGGTTCCGGGCGGTTTTTGCTGTTCTACCTTTTGGGTGGAGTGCTGGCGGGACTGGCGCAAGCCTTTGTGGATCCGGCTTCTCGCGTCCCTGCCATTGGCGCCAGTGGGGCAATTGCCGCAGTGCTGGGAGCGTATTTCCTCTTCTTCCCCGGATCGCGGGTGATCACCTTTGTGCCGGTATTTTTCCTTCCGTGGTTTGTTGAAATTCCTTCATTTATCTATCTGGGCTTCTGGTTTATCTCGCAATTGTTTTCCGGCGTTGCCGCGCTTGCCACGGTCAGCGGGGTTGCCGGTGGTGGCGTGGCGTGGTGGGCGCATATCGGTGGATTTGTGGCAGGGTTGTTGCTTGCCCGCCCCTTTGCAGCGGGAAGAAAGTATCGTTCCTGGTATCCGGATGAGTTTTTCCCATATTGAGGCTTGAAGGAGAGAAGACCCTATGGACCTGCTTAATTTGTTCTGGATTTTCCTGATCATTTCCAGCCTGGCGCCCATGGTGCGCCAGCAGATTGTTGCCAGCACCCGGTTGAATCTGCTTCGCCGGTTGGAAGTGAAGCGTGGTTCGCGGGTGATTGGGCTGATTCATCGCCAGGAAAGCATGTCTCTGCTGGGCTTCCCCATTGGAAGATACATTGATATTGACGATTCGGAACAGGTGCTTCGGGCGATCAAACTGACCGACCCGAAAGTACCCATTGACATCATTCTGCACACGCCGGGCGGGCTGGTGCTTGCCGCCGAGCAGATTGCCAATGCCCTTGCGCGGCACCCCGCACCGGTAACGGTCTTTGTCCCTCACTACGCCATGTCCGGTGGAACGCTGATTGCGTTGGCGGCGAATCAAATCGTGATGGATGAAAACGCAGTACTGGGACCAGTAGATCCTCAACTGGGACAGTATCCGGCGGCGTCTATCCTCAAGGTGCTGGAGCAGAAGGACATTAACCGCGTGGACGACCAGACGCTCATCCTGGCGGATGTGGCTCAGAAAG
>FWWL01009449.1_pt1 | contig 11821 bp, 14 predicted proteins | sample 2228331 | NCBI WGS metagenome assembly FWWL01 (sample SAMEA103939775, study PRJEB20133) | metagenome | reverse complement strand
GAAAAAGAATAGAAGAAAAAGGAATAAACCTTCATCCGTTGATTCAAAGTATGAAACCTTTTGGATTTGTAGATTACGTAAAGCTTGAAATAGATGCAAAAGCGGTTCTAAGCGATAGTGGGACGATAAGCGAGGAGACGTCGATACTTGGACTTAGAGCATTAAACATTCGTGAAGCACATGAAAGACCGGAAGCGATGGAAGAAGGAACAGTTATGATGGTCGGACTGAGAAAAGAACGAATCTTGCAAGGGATCAAGGTTCTTGAAGCTCAGACGAAAGACACAATACGAATAACCAAAGACTACGAGGTTCCGAACTTTTCTGAGAAAGTTTTGAGAGTAATTCTTTCGTATACTGATTATATTAGAAAATTCAATTACTTTCTATAGAGATTATTTTCTTAGTACGCTGTATTTTTGGATTAAAACATATAAATTTTAGCTTATAGGTACTTCAGAAATGAATAAGAAAAAACGAAAACAAAGTGAAAGGTAAGATAAGTTCGAGAAAAAGTTTACAAACATTCTTTGAAAATTGAAAAAACTGATCAAAAGTGGAAATGCATATAAAACGAAAGCGGTATTTTGGTGAGAAAAATTCTACGAGAAAATTGCAGTTTCTGAATAACTGCTCAGTTGAAAAATATGATATATCTGCTTAAAAAAATCAAACTAAACTAACAAGCAATTCCATACAGAAAAGTGTGTAATTTTGATTCTAAGACAAGAATTTGGCACAAGAATAAAGTTCGAATATCTCTTTACAAAACTTTTCGGGTTCCAAAGTAAAAGGATAAAATCTTTGAGCATATTCTAAAAATTCGTTAAATGTTACTTCACCAAAAATGTATTTAGCAATGAATTTACTTTCCTCATAACCAAACCCAAATACTTCTTGAAGTGTTTTACCTCTACCCAAAAGAATCTTTTCAAATTCTGTTTTTTTACTGATTATACCTTCTTTTATAGCGTAATATACCATAATAGCTATACCTAGAAGTTGATCAAATAATCTTTTTAATTCAGGACTGTTCCAAGAATTTCCAGAGTGGATTCTATAAACAGCTACGATATTATCACTTACTAAAGCCTTTTTTCCAAGATTTTTCGATAAGATTAAAGCAAGTTTAGCGTAGTCTTCTGTATAATAAAATGGTTGACCAACTAACGTTTCCTTAAGTACGATATCTTTAAATGTAGCTCCTCCAAAGAAATGCCTAATAATTCCCTCCTTTAGGAAAATTTCTAATATTTCCTTTCCAGTTTTATCCGAATAGCAAGACCTATCATACAAAATGAATATTTCATTTTCAGGAACTTTCAAACCAATCGCTAGTCTTGGTATTAGTACAAAGTAATCTTTTTCTAATTCACTGAGTTCTAACTGCAGTAGGTCAGTATCTAAAACAAACAACTTGTCATCGTCTGCTAAAATCATTCCATATTTTGTATCCAGAACTTTGCAGAGAGTGTTTACAACTTGATTAACTTTTTCATTTCTTTCATTGAATATCAACTTTTCTATTCCGGTATTTCCTTCTTGCTCAAGAAAATTTTTTAGCCTTTCTCTTTGGTTAGTTTCAGAAAAATCATCTACTATAATTTTTCTTTGCTTTCCTAATTTGTGACCGGCTCTTAAGTCTTCAATCAAAAATTTCGAACGATTGTAATGAGGTATAAGAATTGTTAGATTATCAACTGGTTTCGGATTATGTGTTTTGCTAATTAATTCTTCTGCAATATTTAGTGTTCTCTTTTCAATACAAAAACTCGGGTTTAAAAAGTAATCGTAAAATTTCTTTTTATCTTCGGAGAATTTTATTGTCTTTTCTTGAGCACGTTCAAAATTTATGTTGTAACTACCACTCGAACTAAATATCTTCTGACACTCTTCATATTTAAAGAAAATATTCTTATTTTCAAATATTTTTCTTGATTGTGGAAATTCATATATAATAGCTACTTTCAGATGATTTGTGATTATCCTGTAGACATAATTTACTTTACTTCCGAATACATCTATGTAGATTGCATATTTCTTATCTGCAAGAAAACAACTTAAATCTTTATAGCTTATATTTACAAAATTGACTTTTCCTTGAAGATACAAATCTTTCAATTTTTGCTTTAAATAATTCTCCAAAAACGGTTCTGAGTCTTCAAATAAGATAAAGAACTCGTAATTTTTGTTGTTAAAATTAAGTTCTCTAATGCACTGTAGCAAAATCTGAATATTCACTTGGTTGGTAAGGTCGGTTATTACAGCAACCTTGTTTTTAAAATTTTGAACTTTATGACGAGAACGACTACTAAAATTTATAACGGGGATGTACGTAAATCCCGCTTTTTTCAAAATGAATAATCTGCCAAAATAATAGTAGAGTGTCTCTGAAAGAAAAATTCCTAAATCAATATTTGATAAATCTTTATAGGACAAATATTTGTATAGATATGATACATTTTCCTGAGCAAACGTGCAGAAAATTATCTTTTTTCGAGATAACTTACTTCTTAAAATATTTACTGTCGTTCTTGTACATTTATGAATTACGCAGATATTTCCAATTTCTAAAATATTTTGTATCTGTTCCTGGTTTAATTCATCAGCGTTTTCAATATTCTCAACGTCATAATTATGAGAAAGTAAATATGCAAAAACTTCCGAGAACTTATCAGCCTTGCCTTTATTTAAAATAAAAGCTTTAGCTTTTTTCTCTATAAGTTTACTGGAAACCACCACTTTTCATCTCCCTTGTACATTTCAGTTCTTTTGTATATATTAAACCTGATCAAAAATTAAGATTCTTTTCTAGTAATTTGGTAACGAAAAATGTCTTTTCAAAATCGTACTAAAAAAATTCAAAGAAAATTATCAACATCTTTCTTCAAAACTGATATAGCGGTTACACCAAATGCGTGTCCTGTTAACTTTTTAACCTTTTTTTCGGTTTCAAGGTCCCATATTATTATTGTTTTATCCATACTTGCGCTTAACAGATATCTACCACAAGGACTAATACAAATGTCAGTAATTACATCGTTGTGTTCCTGCAGTACTGACAGCAGTCTCATGGAATAAGGTTCTAAAACATATACATCTTTAGAATCCAAATTAGTTATAAAAAGTTTATTTCTTTCTAAACTAAATTCTAATAGTACACCCGAGTTGTCAAAAATTCTGTATTCGCTTAAGAATCTGTTTCTGTTCAGGTCAAGAGTTTTCACCTTACCACTAAACGTTCCTAAAAAAACGATGTTTTCAGTTTTCCAAAACTTTGCAGAATAAAAGTACTCTATATTTGTATCGTTCAATATCGAATCAACATATTCGAACGATGGAATTTTCAAAAGATGTACCCCGCTTTTGTTTTTCTCTTCATTTGTAAAGGGCATAAGTAGAATATTATCTTCCAAAATGATCATTGATGGTCCTATGTAACCTTCCACGCTTGTAGAGCCAACAAGTTTAATATCTGAGGCATCCCACGCTTCCAATCCTTCGTCCGTAGATAATATTAGGTATTCGCAACCTTTCGTAAAAACTGCAGAATGAATTCTATTCAGTTTTTTTCTCGGTAGGCAGACTCCGGACTGTCCTTTTCCGAAATTCCATAATATATAATTAAGATCATAACTTCCAGAGAGTAAAAGATTTTTTTCATAACAAGATTTGATATTGCAAATTCTTGAGCTAAAATTTAGTAATATTTTTTCTGGAGTTCCTCTTTCAAAATCCCAAAATCTTATTGAGCCACCAGCATCGCCAGAAATTATTTTAATTTTACCTAAACGTTTGTCAATACTTTTATATTCTGATATAAATATCACCTCTTTGACTTTTAAATTATATGAGAATTTTGAATTTGATTTGCTTTTGGACATTTCTATTAGCAGCTTATACTATACTTTACACTTTTTATTTAGAGGATTTTAAAAGCAAATATAGAGAGATATTACTTTGTATTGATCACAAATCTTTTCAATAATTTCAAAGGTTTCCAAAATCTATTTTTTTGTTTACTGTAATCTCTTTGATATGAATATATTATTTGTCAAAGATTTAGACGATCTGCGACCAATACAACAAACGTGTAGTTTTGAAGAAATATCATTTTTAAAATATAGATTTGAAATCAATACTGTTTTTTTGATTAGCTTAGTAAGAACTTTAGTTTCATAGAAATTTCCGAAAAGTACTTTTCATCTTCTGACAATTGTTCTTGAATGAATTCTCTACATTTATAAGGTGAAACGTAGAAATGCATAATTTTCAACATTTCTGTATTTGTTGTGAACATTAGATTTTTGAAAAAACTTGAATACATTTGATTAGGTTCGTCGTAAACCATTATCAAAGGTTTAATCCCTTTTGCCATAGATACGTAAATATATTCAAAACCATTCTGAAGATTCTTTGTTGATATTACTAAACTTTTATTATCAAGCCAATCATTTAATTTCGAAAATAAAACATTCTCTATATATATTTTGTTTGATTCTATTTGTTCACGAAGTTTTGTTCCCAAAGTAATGCTAGCGATAGAGTTTCTGGGGAATCCAGCCAAGTAGTATTTGAACTCTTTATCAATTTTGCTTAAGGTGTCCACTATTTCAACAACATTAAGAATGCTCGAGAGACTGTCATTATCGTAAAAAATTGCTATTTTTTTTTCGTCTTTTCTTTTTGTAATGGTAAATTCTTCTGGAAATATTAATGTAGGAACAACAAATAGATCGTAGCTTGTATTAAAAATTTCGATGGCATCTATGTGGCTTTTCTTTACCAGTAAAGACAAAGATTTTTGGTTTAAATTTTTTAGTTTGTCTACTAGATTTTTTATGTTATCGGTATCAACTTTTATCAAGACTTTTTTTTGTCTAGTGTAAAGATAGTCAGATAATTTTATTATTGAATCGTCTACAAAATCGGAAACGACAAAAGGTGAATTATCAACTATTTGTTTAACGAAATCAAAACTCAATGATTGACACTTTGGTAGAAACTCAAGTTTGAATCCGTAGTAAGACAATAATAGATTTAAAGTGTAATATATTGAGTCAAGTGTTTCTGACTTAAGAAAAACATATATTTTTTCATTATATTTTGGTTTAATAACTTCATAACTATTAAGCTTCTTAAGTCTATCAATTAATTTATATTTTTGTTCCTCATTATTTGTTAAAAGCAAAGCTCTTTTATAATATTCTTTTGCAACTGATATATCAGACACTTGTTCTGCAACAGAACCTAATTTGTAGTTTAGTAAAAAATTGTTTTCGTAGAGTTGGAGTCCTCTTAAAAAATATACTTTTGCACGTTCAAAGTTTTTTCTTGCATATTCTATCATTCCTCGAATAGTATATTTCTCGGGGAGTTTGTAAAATAAATCTTCGTTTTCTTTTATTATCTTTTCAGCTTCCAGAATTTGATTTAATTCTATTAAATTGATTAATCTATTCAGAATATTTTGAGTATTCACAAGAGTATTTCCTCCTTAATCACTGCTCTTAGAGAATGGTTTCTTCATAAAACAATCTGTAGTTCGTTTTTTAGAAAATCTATGTAGTTATTTTTCCAATTAGATTCCCAATATTTTGAAACATCAACCGTGAATTTTGATTCATCGTGATTTTTTATAATTTCTATCAATTCTTGGATGTTACTAAATCTAATTCCAATATCATTGGGAATATAGAGTTTCGACCATATGTCATCAAGTATTAAAGGGACCTTATTGAATGCTAATGATTCAAAAATACTTGTTGAATAATAACATATGATAATTTCAGAATCATATAAATGATCAAGAACATCCCCATTCTCTTGAAGGGAAACATTTTCTAGGGCTTCCAAATGTTTATATCTATTTTTTGAGGATATCTCGTTCGGATGTGGTCTAAAAATAATCTGATAATCACTTTGAGAAAGTTCCCGAGACAATTCTTCAGTAATTTTTACAAATCTATCGGTAACTGTCCATTGTGAAAGCACAAGAATCTTTTTTCTACTTAAATCTGAATTTTCTTTTTTCAGTGTTTTTCTTTTTTCAAATATGTGTGGATTTCCTATAGTCCTAACTTTTGACAAATTTCTCATTTGTGTGTTCCAGAAATCTCCAAAAGTTAGTATGTAATCAGGAAAAAATTTAGCAAGGTTTTTGTTTTCTATAACTGACTGAGAGTAATTGTATGAAAAATGATATAATGATATTAAACCATGTTGGAATTCACATACAGGAATTGACATTTCTTTTGCCGGTAAAAGCCTGTCAAGTTTGTGCCCGTCTATGGCTTCGGTCAAAAATACCACTGACGGTTTTAATTTATCATAAAGTCTTATGTATTCATTATAATATATAGGAATAGTTACAGCAAATTTTTCAAGTCTTTTTTTTATAATCTCAACCTCATTTTTTAAGATTTGTGGGAATAAATACTGGAGCTCTTTACAAAACTTTGTAATACTCTTTTCATCTTTATCGTACAAAACCTTTGTCTTTGCAATGTCTTGAACTTTGTAGTCAATATAATCGTTATAATAAACGTTTTTGAAAAACCGAGGTTCACGTAAGTTTTTGTTGTTAGAGTGCTGTATAATTACTGATTTATCTTCATATACTAAGGCAAAATAATCGTGTATAACATCAAAATATTTCCCGTCTTTTACAGCACTACAGTTTGTGTTATCCGTAAAAAATAAAAACTTATAGTTCTTTTCCGAAAAAAACGGATTTGTAGTAAATAAACTAATCGGCAATTCAACTTTTTCTGAACTATCAAACCACTGAAATGGAAAGACTTTTTCTAAAATAAATAATAATAGAGTAAATCTAACAGGTAAAAGAATAGGGATATCTTTAAAAGAAAAATTGTGTTGGAAAAGACTGTCAACTTTAAAAACTATGTCATTAAAAATATTAAAAATATTACTAGACAGACCTATCATAATTTTCCCCCTCATGTTAACTTTTAAGTATTTAATCTAACTAAGTTTCTATCGTACGAATACTAATATTTTTGGTAGAGTTTGTTTATCACGTTTCTTTCAGCTATTACATGGTACTTTTCTAAAAATTCACTATTTTCCAAATACCATTTTATTGTTATTCCCAAGCCATCTTCAAATTTTATTGTTGGTTCCCACCCAAGTTCTTTTTTTATTTTTCTTGAATCGATAGCATACCTTCTATCGTGACCCTTTCTATCAGCTACGTAGGTTATTAGCCCCTCTGTTACGCTGGAATCGTAGTTTTTGTTGAGATAATGGATTATCATCTTAACGATAGAAATATTTTTTTGTTCATTATTGGCACCTATATTGTAAACCTCTCCTAATCTTCCTTTCTTTATAACTAAGTCAATTGCTCTGCAGTGGTCTTCAACATATATCCAATCTCTGATATGAAGCCCGTCTCCGTAAACTGGTATTGGTTTTTTATTCAAACAATTGGTTATCACAAGCGGTATAAGTTTTTCAGGAAACTGATATGGTCCGTAGTTATTTGAACATCTTGTTGTTATAACAGGCATTTTGTAGGTATCATAGTAAGATTTTACGAGAAGGTCTGCTGATGCTTTACTTGCTGAATATGGGCTGTGTGGATCCAATGGTGTGGTTTCTGTAAAATATCCTTTTGGTCCTAATGAACCATATACTTCGTCAGTAGAAATCTGAATGAATTTTTTACCTTCGAGAAAACTATCGTCATGTTCCCAGTATCTTCTAGCAACATTGAGTAACGTTGCTGTTCCTAATACGTTTGTTCTAACAAAGATTTCCGGTTCGATAATACTCCTGTCAACGTGCGATTCAGCTGCAAAATTTACCACGTAATCTATTTCATATTGACAGAAAATCTGGTCAACAATTTTTGAATCAGCTATATCACCCTTTACAAAAATCAGTCTCTTATCGTTTTCGTACTCCTTATGATTTTCCAAATTTCCAGCATATGTTAGTTTATCAAGGTTTATGATTTTTATATCATCATAGTTTTTCAAAAGATACTGTATGAAATTTGTACCAATAAATCCACATCCACCTGTTACTAAATATGTTTTCATATTATTAGATCACTTCCAAATTATTTAAAATATCATATGCTGATTTTGTATACTTCTTGCCATTTTACGAAGTTAAGTATTTACCATAAGTCAGAAAATCCGATTGAATTAATGTTTTCGCTTATTGTTTCAAAATATTTCTCCAAGAGTTTCTTATCAACAAAATACGGAGTTCTATCAAATACTATTTTACGTATAAATTTTCTTTGTTCATAAAGCCAGATTTTTTCTGGTGTGGCAAACCCCATCTTGTCCTTTCTCCATCTTATTGTTTCAGGAACTAAACCTTTTACAGCTAATCTTAAAATATATTTTGACCATCCGTTTTTTATTTTTGTATTTAGTGGTAGTCCTACAACATAGATCATTATCATCTGCAAAAGGAACTCTACTCTCAATAGAAAATGCCATCGAGTTGCGATCTTCGTATCTAAGTAGTGCTGGTAAACTTATACTTGTAAGATCTCGATACAGTGTTTTTGCGAGATTACTTTTCGGTGGAATCTTAATCAAGGATTTTTTCTTTGTCGAAAAATTATCGATAAAATCTTTTTTCAAATAAGAGTGTTATTGTTGTCTAAATTTGATGTTATATAAAATTAAAGAATTTTTATTTAATGCTTCTTTCAGAACTAAATTAGAATATTCTTCACCAAATATATTTATAGCACTTTTATTTCAATCCAAAATCGCTTAAATAATTTTTTGATTTAATAACTGTGAAAGATAGACCTTGAAATAACGGAGAATATATCCTGCAAAAAGTTCATCAGCTCCTTGTCCGTCAAGCATAACAGTTAATCCAAGTTCTCTTACCATTTTCATAACACGATATTGAGCGTATATACTGGTTGAACCAAAAAGTTCGTCCTGTACGTACACTAAGTGCTCCAAATCTTCTATTAGATCTTGGGAAGTCGGAAAAACAAAATGAGATTGTAGGTTTTTGGTATTTTTTAGTAATTCATACACGTATTTTCTTTCATCAAACAACAGATTTTCAAAAGCTGATTAATTACATTTTGAACAGGTCCCACTGACTCTACTTCACTATTGTTCAGAAAACTATTAACAACACTTACTATTGTTGACGAGTCTATTCCACCACTTAAACAAGAACCAATCTTTACATCTGCTCTCAATCTCTTTCTTACGGATTCGATTATTCTTTCCCTTAACTTTAAAGCCATCTTTTCTTCTTCCTATTCCGAAAGTTTTTTTGATTTCTCCGTTGACAAATGTACTCCAATATTTGTTTATTTTTAGGCTGCCATAGAAGTTTAATTCTCGAGCAAAACAACTTCTTTTCTCTCAAGTCCAATACACAGAACGTCTACATCCCGTTGAATTTCTTTACGCACTCTTTTCCCCATTCTTCGTAAACTTTCAATATCACTTCTGTATCCGTCTTTGTACAAAATACATAACCTTTTGATATTAGTTCATCTCTAAGCTCAATGTTAGTTATACACCTCTCCATTGAAAACAATCCATAGCGTTTTGTCATCGTTGTGAAAAGGTTGATGCCCGTCTGTTGAAAGGTCGATAATCGAAAGCCTTCTGTGTCCTAAAAATCCGTTCACTGGTGTTTTGAAATTTCTTATATGAGTCCCCAAAATTTTGCTCTCGTCTCCAACAAGTTCATACACTCTCAGACTCTTTGTATCAAAACCCAAAAATCCTTCATCATCAGGTCCTCTATGACGAAGAATTTTGTTCATACTCTCTATATATTTTGGTTCAATATCTCCTTCAAAACTTATTAACCCCGCTATTCCACACATTAATTTAGCCTCCAAAATGTAAACTTAAAATTCTAACAATCTCTTTCGAACTTTCACCTTGACCGTATATGTTTGGAATGTATGATAATCTTTCGTCCACTATCTCTTGGTACTTTTCAAAAATTTCATCTGGTTCAGAAAGCCTATTCCATCCAACTTCTACAAGCTCTCTCCAACCTGTATCTGGCATCACTACTATCGCTCTTTTCCCACAAAAATACGCTTCTTTTTGCAATCCGTCACTATCAGTTATAACTAATTTGCTCTTTTGAATCCCATCGTCTTTAAATAATCTAATGGTTCGGTTGTTATTATTCTATTATTTATTTTATCATATAACTCAAATTTTCCCATCATCTTTCTTGTCCTTGGATGCATTGGAAAAACAATTGGTATTTCTTTAGATATTCTGTTTAGATTTTCGATGATTTGTTCCAAGTTCTCTTTAACATCCGTATTAAAATCTCTGTGAATTGTACAAACTATATATTCGTTTTCTTTCAGGTTCAATCTTTCTATGAACGAATAGTCAAAGAACGGTCTCATTTTCAAAAATAAATCGTACATCACATTCCCAACGAAATATACTCCTTTTGTAATTCCCTCTTTCTCAAGATTTTTCACAGATAGTTGAGAAGGACAAATAGAACCTTGCTAACGTGGTCTGTAACAACTCTATTTATCTCTTCAGGCATATCCTTAGGTTCTTGTCTTATCCCAGCTTCAATATGTGCAACGGGTATCTTTATTTTTGCTCCAACTAATGCACCTGCAAGTGTTGTGCTTGTGTCTCCATACACAAGAATTACATCTGGTTTTTCTTTAAGAACAACTTTTTCGAATTCGATCATTATTTTCCCGTAACTTCTCTGTGAAAACCTGAACCAATGTTGAGGTTGTAATCTGGTTCTTTCATTTTTAAAACTTTGAAAAAAACATCAGACATATTCTGATCATAGTGCTGGCCAGAATGGACTAAGATTTCTTGGATACCGGCTTTTTGTAGTTTTTCTTGAACAACAGTTTCTTTGATAAATTGTGATTGAGCACCGACTAATGAAAGGAATTTCAAAAAATTTCGCCCCTTTTAGTCGTTTTTAAAACTGAATCAGTTATTTTTTACTCTTCATCGATAAGAGAATACAAATACTGGCCATATTCAGTCATTTTTAGCTCTTTTGCTCGGTCTCTTAATTGTTCGGTTGTAATAAATCCTTTCCTCCAGGCTATTTCTTCTAAACAAGCGATGTAAAAACCTTGTCTTGATTGGACTGTTTCGATAAATATTGACGCTTTGATAAGTCCTTCGGGTGTTCCTGTATCTAGCCAAGCCATTCCACGAGTAAATTGTATTACACTTAGTTCATTTCGTTCAAGATAAACTTTGTTTACATCTGTTATTTCTAACTCGCCTCGTTTTGAAGGTCTCAAATTTTTTGCGATTTCTACAACGTTGTTATCGTAGAAATATAATCCTGGAACCGCATAATTTGACTTTGGTTGAGGCGGTTTTTCTTCGATAGAGATAACTTTACCGTTTTTGTCAAACTCAACAACTCCATACGAGCGTGGTTCTTTGACTGGATAAGCAAATATAACAGCTCCTTTTGTTGTTTCTTTTGCCTTCGTTAAAAGAGCGGTCAAGTTTTGCCCATACAATATATTATCGCCTAAAATGAGACAAACATTATCATTACCGATAAAATCTTCTCCAATAATGAACGCTTCTGCTATTCCTTTTGGCTCTTTCTGTGACTTGTATGTAAATTTGACACCGAATTTACTTCCATCTCCAAGGAGTTTTTCGTACAAAGGAAGGTCGTCAGGAGTGGAGATAATTAATATATCCCTAATACCTGCAAGCATCAAAACAGAGAGAGAATAATAAATCATCGGTTTATCGTAAATAGGCAAAAGTTGCTTTGAAACAGCAACAGTTATCGGATACAACCTTGTCCCTTTCCCACCTGC
>FWWL01007806.1_pt1 | contig 11823 bp, 13 predicted proteins | sample 2228331 | NCBI WGS metagenome assembly FWWL01 (sample SAMEA103939775, study PRJEB20133) | metagenome | reverse complement strand
CTTTCTCCTCTTTCGTTTCGATCACATAGCCACGGCGCAACAACAACCGGCCGTCGCGGTCATAGACGTCAAACGGCATTGGCTTGCCGACGAGAAATTCGTGCGGTTTGACTGGCGTGCGCAGCATCAGAACTTCTCCGCGCGCATCACTTCCACCTCGGACACAAAAGCGATCATCGCGTAGTGCGCATAATAGCGCTCCATAAGGTGCGCAAGCACTTTTTCGGCCAGCTCCCGCGCGCACACGATCTCGATGCGCAGGTTCTTTGCCTCGTCCCAGTCGCTGTTGCGCACACCGCGCGATCCCTTGCCGCGGGCGTCGGTCAGCGTATAGCCCTTGACCCCCAACCGTTCCAGATCGCGCAACAACAACGATTCCAGATTGGCTTCGGTGACGATGGTCAAAAGCGTCTTTTTGCTCAGAGTCATGACATCCACCCGAACCAAAGCTTAGCGAGGGCATGATACAACGGGATGCCCACCAAGACGTTGAAAGGAAACGTCACACCGAGCGCTCCGGCCAGGGCCACGCCAGGGTTGGCTTCCGGCACCACCAAACGGAATGCCGCCGGCACGGCGATGTAGGATGCCGACGCGGCGAGTGTGGCCAGCATCACCGTTCCCCCTAGGGATAGCCCCAAGGCATGCCCGATGAGCGTGGCCGCTACCGCCGAGCTCAGCGGCATAGCGAGCGCAAACACCACGATCGCCACACCCCGGCGGCGGATCTCGGCCATCTGCCGGCTCACCACCAGCCCCATTTCCAAAAGAAACAGCGCCAACAGTGGCTTGAACCACTCCTGGAATAGCGGCGCGATCGGCGCAAGGCCCTGCGGTCCGGCAATCCAGCCGATCGCCAGCCCGCCGATGAGCAGCGTGACACCCTTACTGAGAAACGCTTCGTGCATCACCAGCGACCAGCGGGTATCCCGGCTCACCCCTTTGGCCAGAAACACCCCGACGATGATCGCTGGCAATTCCATTAGCGCCAACAGAACCACCATATGACCTTCGAACGGAATACCGCGCGAAGACAACCAGGCCGAGGCAACGGCAAACGTGGCCACACTCACCGAACCGTAGTGCGCTGCCACCGCGGCGGCGTTTGGGCGGTCCAGCGCAAAGCCATAGCGCAGTACCACAAAACCGATCAGGGTTTGGACGATGCAAAAGACAATGACGGCCGCGACATGCGGCAAGACAGAGACGAGAGCAACATCGGCCAGATACTGCCCGCCTTTGAGGCCGATCGCCAACAACAAAAGCAACGTCAGCCCATCATAAAAACCACCAGGCAGTTTGAGTTCGGAACGCAGCCAGCCGGCGACCAACCCAAAGAGAAAAAAGAGGATGACGACATCGATCGCTTGGGCCACCGTCAGGGCTCCAGAGCTCGCACCGAGGTGGGAACAACCGCTGGCTCAGCTACCTGGTTTTCGCTCGCCAGGGACGAGCTGGCCGCCTTCGCCGCACGTCCTGCCGTTTCGATTTCCGCGAGCGTGCGCCCACAGCCGATACAAACCCCTTGCGACCCATCCATCGTACACACACCGATACAGGGCGAAGTGACCTCGGGCATCGCCGCTTACTCCCATTCGATCGTTGCCGGAGGCTTGCCGGAAATGTCATAGACGACGCGATTGACGCCGCGCACCTCGTTGATGATGCGATTCGCGACCCGCCCCAGCAGTTCATAAGGCAGTTCCGCCCAGCGTGCGGTCATGAAATCCTGCGTTTGCACCGCGCGCAGCGCCACTACGTATTCATACGTGCGCCCGTCGCCCATCACGCCCACGCTTCTGACCGGCAAAAACACGGCAAACGCCTGGCTGACCTTGTCGTACCAGTCGGCGGCGCGCAGCTCGTCGATGAAAATCGCATCCGCCTGGCGCAGCAGTTCCAGATATTCGGCGCGGATCTCCCCCAGCACCCGAACCCCCAGCCCCGGGCCAGGGAACGGATGGCGATGCACCAGCTCGTGCGGCAACCCCAACGCAACGCCCAAGGCGCGCACTTCGTCCTTGAAAAGTTCCCGCAACGGTTCCAACAGGCGCAGATGCAGCGTCTCGGGCAGTCCCCCGACGTTGTGGTGGCTTTTGATCGCGTGCGCCTTTTTCGTCTTGGCGCCGGCGGATTCGATGACGTCCGGGTAGATCGTGCCTTGCGCCAGCCACTTGGCGTTGGAAAGCTCGCGGGCAGCTTCCTGGAACACCTCGACAAACACCCGGCCGATGATTTTGCGCTTCTGTTCAGGGTCCGACACCCCCGCCAGTGCCGACAAAAAGCGCTCGCGGGCGTCGACAAAACGCACCTTCATCCCCAGATGCCGCGCAAATACCTGCCGCACTTGCTCGGCTTCGTTGAGGCGCAGTAAGCCGTTGTCGACGAACACACAGGTGAGCTGATCGCCGATGGCGCGATGAATGAGCGCAGCCGCCACTGCCGAATCCACCCCACCGGAAAGGCCAAGGATGACCTCGTCATTGCCAACCTGCTCGCGAATGCGCGCGATCGCCTCGGGGATGAATTCGGGCATCGTCCAGTCCCGGCCGCAACCGCAGAGGTCGTGCACGAAGCGATCGAGCATCTCCTTGCCTTTGAGCGTATGCGTCACTTCCGGATGGAATTGCACGGCATAGAAACGGCGCACTTCATCGGCCATTGCCGCGACGGGCGTGGCGTCGTTGCGCGCGATCACGGCAAAACCGGGCGGCAGTGCCACCACCGCATCGCCGTGGCTCATCCACACCTCGAGATAGCGCCGACCCTGCGCGTCGATCCGGTCTGAGAGGTCACCAAACAACGCGCTATTCCCGACAAGTTCGACTTCGGCATAGCCGAACTCGCGTTTGCCAGCGGGTGCGACGCGACCGCCGAGTTGCGCGGCCATCGTCTGCATGCCATAGCAGATGCCCAGTACCGGCACGCCCAGGGTAAACACCGCCTCCGGGGCTCGCCAACCCACTTCATCGTAGGCCGAATTGGGCCCGCCCGAGAGGATGATGCCTTTGGCACCAAAGGCGCGGATGAAATCGTCGCTGACGTCGAACGGATGGATCTCACAATATACCTGCAGCTCGCGTACCCGCCGCGCAATGAGTTGCGTCAGCTGCGAGCCAAAATCGAGAATGAGGATCTTGTCGTGACTGGCCATGATCGTGAGCGGGTTTCCTGCTACGCGGCACCACCGGCTGCGGCGGTGCCTACAAACACAAGGGTTCAATCGAGGTGGTAGTTTGGCGCTTCTTTGGTGATCTGCACGTCGTGCACGTGCGATTCCCGAATGCCGGCAGAAGTGATTTGGACGAACTCGGCCTTGGCGTGTAGTTCGGCAATGGTGCGGCAACCGAGATACCCCATCGCCGAGCGCACCCCGCCGATCAACTGGTGGATCACCGCCGCTACCGGCCCCTTGTAGGGCACCCGCCCCTCGATGCCTTCGGGAACGAACTTATCGACGTTGGCGGTGTTGTCCTGGAAGTAGCGATCGGCCGCTCCGGCTTGCATTGCTCCAAGCGAACCCATGCCGCGATAGGCTTTGTAGGAGCGCCCCTGGTAGAGCACCGTCTCGCCGGGCGCTTCTTCCGTGCCGGCAAATAGACCGCCCAACATGACGCTGTGTGCGCCCGCCGCCAGCGCTTTGGCAATATCGCCGGAATAACGGATGCCGCCATCGGCAATCAATGGCACATCCGTGTCTGCCAACGCTTCGGCCACGTCGCTCACCGCGGTGATCTGCGGCACCCCGACGCCTGCGACGATGCGGGTGGTGCAGATCGAACCCGGTCCGATGCCGACCTTCACCGCATCGGCGCCGACATCCATCAGCGCTTTGGCCGCTTCGGCGGTAGCGATGTTGCCGCCGATCACCTCAACCTGCGGGAAATGCCGTTTGACCCAGCGCACCCGCTCAAGCACCCCCTGCGAGTGACCGTGCGCGGTGTCCACCACCAGCACGTCTACCCCGGCCTCGACCAACAGTTCGGCACGCTCTTCCGTGCCGGCGCCCACACCGATCGCCGCACCCACGCGCAAACGCCCTTCCTCATCCTTGCAGGCGTTGGGATGCTCGGTGGACTTCTGGATGTCCTTGACGGTGATCAGACCCTTGAGCTCATCGTTGGCCCCCAGGATCAACACCCGCTCCAGGCGATGTTCGTGCATCAAGCGCTTGGCTTCCTCGAGCGAAGCTCCTTCGCGCACGAATACCAGCCGTTGGCGCGGCGTCATGATTCTCGCCACCGGCACTTCGAAGCGGGTCTCGAAACGCAGGTCGCGGTGGGTGACGATCCCCACCACTCGCCCTTCATCCACCACGGGCAAGCCCGAGATACCGAGCTGCTTGGTCAAAGCCAGGACTTCGCCTACGGTCAGTGACGGCGGAATGGTCACCGGATCGCGCAGCACCCCCGATTCGAAGCGCTTGACTTTAGCGACTTCGGCGGCTTGCTGTTTGGCGGGCAAGTTTTTGTGAATGATGCCGATGCCCCCTTCTTGCGCTAGGGCAATCGCCAACCGAGCTTCGGTGACTGTATCCATCGCCGCCGACACCAAGGGAATGTTGAGGGTTATGCGGCGGGTCAGCTGTGTGCGCAGATCCACGTCCCGGGGCAACACCTGTGAATGTGCCGGCACAAGCAGCACATCGTCGAACGTCAAAGCGAGCTTACGCAATCGCATTGCCGATGCTCCAAGCAAAAAAACATTATACCGCAGCGTCCCCAGCGGCTTTCTCACTTTTCTTGCGACGCGCCGTCTTGGGATCGGCAATCAGCGGCCGATAGATCTCGACCCGATCCCGATCGCGCAAAGGCGTATCCAACGTCACCACACGAGCGTAGATGCCCACCTTGTTCTTGCCCATGAGGTCGATCTCCGGATGACGCTGCAAGATTCCGGATGCCTCGATCGCCGCGCGTACCGTTGCATCCGGCGCCATGCGTAGGGAAACGATGTCGGCCTGATGCGGGCTGGGGCAATACACCACTTCGATCTGCAAAGTTTCCATACTCATCGCTTTGCCTTTCACGGGCCCCTAAAAGTTGTTTCATGGTTGCGCCGGCGGGTGTTCGCCTGCAGCAACGTTTGCATGGGGCGGCAACTGACTGGCGCGCTGCACGAAAGCATCGACAAAAGTCTGGGCGATGCGCTCGAACACTGGCCCCAAGACCTTTTCCAACAACTTGCTGCTGAACTCGTAGTGTAGCTCGAAGACGATCTTGCACCCCTCCTGCCCCAATGGCAAAAACCGCCAGCGACCGTGTAAGTGCTTGAACGGCCCTTCTTTGAGCCGAATCACCATTTCATACGGCGGGGTTTTGTCGTTGACGGTGCGAAACGAGGTGCGCACGCCGTGGTAATCCACCTTCAACGTCGCGTCGGTGCGCTCGGGGGTGCGCTCATGCACGATCGCACCGCCACACCACGGCAAGAACTGAGCATAGTCCTCACAGCGATCCACCAGCTCGAACATTTGTTGCGGCGTTCGGTCGATCAGCACGGTTTTGTTGACTTCAGGCATGGGAAACCGGGGATAGGCAGTATAATTGGGCGATTCTATCGTACCCGCAGCCCAGTGCATCATGACCATCACCGAAAACCGTAAAGCGCGGCACGATTACTTCCTCGAGGAAACGTTCGAAGCGGGCCTGGCGCTCGAAGGCTGGGAAGTCAAAGCGATTCGCGCCGGACGGATCAACCTCAAAGAAGCCTATGTTTTGGTCCGCCAGGGAGAATTGTACCTTTTGGGCATGCACGTCTCGCCCTTACCCAGTGCTTCGACCCATGTCAAACCCGATCCCACGCGCACGCGTAAGCTCCTTCTGCACCGCCAGGAAATCGACCGGCTGATCGGCAAAGTCGAACGCGCCGGCTATGCGCTCGTGCCGTTGGACCTGCACTACCGCAACGGCCGAATCAAAGCAACGATTGCTCTTGCCAAGGGCAAGAAGCAATACGACAAACGCGAAAGTCTGAAGGAACGTGACTGGGAACTCGACAAAGCGCGGCTGTTGCGCGCGATGCGCTGAGTTTGGTGCTTTAGTGTCGCGCCGTCCCGTCTATAATTGCGCTATTCCTGATTGGAGTTGACCAATGGGTTTTTTGACGGGTAAGCAGATCCTCATCACCGGGTTACTGAGTAACCGCTCGATCGCTTATGGCATTGCCGAAGCGATGGCGCGCGAAGGGGCGGCCCTGGCCTTTACCTACCAAAACGACCGCTTCAAAGAGCGGGTCACCAAGATGGCCGCCGAATTCGGTTCTGAGCTGGTGTTTCCGCTCGATGTCACCAAAGATGATGACATTGCGGCGCTTGCTGACGGTATCCGGACGCATTGGGGAGGGCTGGACGGTTTTGTGCATTCGATCGCCTATGCCCCCAACGAGGCGCTTGAAGGGGACTTCTTGGAAGGGTTTTCTCGCGAGGCGTTTCGCATCGCCCATGAAGTCAGCGCGGCGAGTTTTCCGCTACTTGCCAAGGCGTTTCGCCCGTTGATGCAGGGTCGGCGCGCCTCGCTTTTGACCCTGTCCTACCTGGGGGCAGTGCGCACGATGCCCAACTACAACCTCATGGGCATGGCCAAAGCCAGTCTGGAAGCCGGGGTGCGTTATCTCGCCGCCTGTTTGGGACCGGAGGGAATCCGAGTCAACGGCATTTCCGCCGGGCCAATCAAAACGGTCGCCGCTTCCGGCATCGGCAGTTTCAGCCGACTACTCAAGTACAACGAGCACCATGCACCGCTGCGGCGCAACGTCACAATCGAGGAAGTCGGCAACGCCGCGGCTTTTCTCGCTTCTGATCTGGCAAGCGGCATCACCGGCACCATCCTGTACGTGGATGCCGGCTTTCACAATGTCGCTTTGGGCAACCCCGAACCGCTGACGCTGTAAGACCCAGCGTTTGACCGAGTAGCTGGCTAAAGCGCACCAGGCACAGACGGCGCTCTTCGCCCATGGGCGCCGTGCGGGCAACGCCGCCAAGCGATGCACGCCCATGAGAAGGCGCATCCGTCCCTCAGGAAGGCACAGCGGTTCCCCATCATCGCCTTTCAGGCCATAGACGCGGGAACCTCCCACCGCAACGGTGGTTCCCCCCTTGGGCTTTCTCAGCGGAGATCGACAAACTGATTCAACGCCTCGCGGCGGATGCGTACGGGGATACGGCGCTCCAGCGTCGCGAGCCAAGCGCGGTATTCCACCTGGCCATGACGTTGCGCCAGGTTGGACAACACTTGCTGGCGCAATGCTTCGGGCAAAGGTTCTGCGGGCGGGGAGATCGCCTGAAGCTCGATCAACCACACCGCCTCTTCATTCACCACGACCTGACGCGACGGCACCTCGGTAAGCGCAAACGCTGCTTCCACCACGGCCTCGGGTAGCTGGGGAGCAAGGCGAGTGAGTTCCACCGTTTGTTGCCAGGCGATGTCGTTTTTCCCGCGCAGCGCCTCGGCCTGCGCTTTGGCTTGACGCAGCGCCTCTTCCCGCCGCCAGTCCGCCTCGACGCGCTGGCGCGCTTCCTCGAACGTCAGCGCCCGTTCCGGTTCATAGGCGCGCACGCGCACCACTGCCCAGCGATCGGGCGCCAACGCCACCGGTTCGAGATTTTCTCCGCGCCGTGCCTCTTCCCGTGCCAGTTGCTGTTGTAACGCCGGCGGCAAGGGCTCCCCCGTCAGTCGCAGCTCACTCAGCGGCAGCGACTGGGTTTGTTCTACCGGCGCAGCGATTCTCTCAGCAACCGGCTGCAGCCGATCCACCGCATCGTACGCCCATTCCGGCAAATGCGCGACGAGTTCGTTGAAGCGGCGGCGGCGCTCTTGTGCCAGCCATTGCAGGCGCACTTCTTCTTTCACCGCTTCGAAGTTCGGTATGGTCGGCGCGGCGATTTCCTGAACATAGAAGACGTGCCAGCCTTCGGCCGTGGCGATCGGGCCCACCACCCCCGGTTGCGCCGCGGCAAAAACGGCCTCGGCCACCTCCGGCGGCAAGTCTTCGCGCACCACCCAGCCCAGGGCGCCGCCCTCGCGTTTCGTGACCGGATCGTGCGCCAACGCCTGCACAGCCGCCAGAAATGCCGCTTCGTCACCCCCGGCCAGATCGCGCAGCAGCGCGGGCATTTCGCCGTTGCCGGCATCGGCCGGCACGAACAGATGCCGCACGCGCCGCCGTTCCGGGCGCTGGAACTGTACCTGCCGTTCCTGCCACCACTGACGCAGCGTTGTTTCGTCTGGCTCTTCCGCCTGGAGCTTGTTCTCCTCCAGCAGCACATACTCCAACGCATAGCGCGCCGGTGCGGTGTAGCGATCCGGGTGGGCGGCAAAAAAGGTTCGCAGGGTCGCTTCGTCCGCCGATAATCCTGCGGCGACTTGGGCCAGCGGCAACGTCCAGACCCCCAGCCGACGCACTTGCGCCATCGTTTGCCACCAGGCATGGGCTTCGGCAGGAGCAGCAAACCCGGCCAGCGCCGCCACCGCCAGGCGATCGGCGGTCAAGTCTTCGCGCAGCAACGCCTCAAAGCGTGCCGGGGTCAAACCTTGGCTTCGCAAGGCCGCTTCGTAGGTGGCATAATCGAAACGCCCGTCGCGTTGAAACGCCGCAAAGTCGCGCAGCGTTGCGCGCAATTCCTCGGCATCGATGGTCAGACCGATTTCCCGCGCGTGCGCCAAGATCAGCTCTCGTTCGATGAGTTTGCGCAGCACTCCTTCAACGAAAGCGCGCTGGCGCACCCAAGCGGGATCGAACGACTCGCCGGCTTGTTGCCGCAAACGGTTGACCTCCCGATCGATGGCTTCTTTCAAGGCAAACACCGTCACGGCCCCATCGCCGACCCGCGCCACTTCCGTGCGCGACGGCCCCCCGGAAAAATAATGCTCGATGCCGAAAAACGCGAACGGCACGACCAAAAGCAACAAAATGATTTGCGCAATCCGTTTGCGGCGCCGAATGACATCCAACATGACTGATGCGAACCCTGTTTTTGATCCAACCGCGATGTTACCACTGTGGCGCTGCACCCTCACGACAACAGCTTGGCGTGCGGCAGGTTATAATACGCTGAAAGCCCGTTTAGGCATAGAAAATGAACGACGAAGTCAGGGATTTTTTGATCATCGGCAAAACCTCGCAAGGCCGACTCTTTCGCCCTAGCGACTGGTCCGAGCGGCTATGTGGCATCATGGTCTCGATGGGCACGGACAACAAAATGCGCTACTCGCCGTACGTTCGCCCGGGACCCATGGTCGATGGTGCCAAAACGGTCGAAGTCGACGCCAAACTCTACCAGGTGGCGCCGTTGGCCTATCGGTTCTTGCTCAACTTCGCTCGCGACAATGACCTGATCGTCGAATATCGCGACGTGTGCACGGTTGTGCCGGCGCAGCAGTAAGGGTTGGGGGGTAAAACACTTCTTTCGTGCTTACCCTGCGAACGCTGTCTTGCCTTTGCCTGTCATGCAGCGGTTCTTGTAAAAGCTGCCATCGAATAAACAAGGCTGCCTTGCCCGATCTAGGGCAAAGAAAAAGCGGCCTTCGGCCGCTTTTTCGCTTCATGCTGGACCAATGGGCCATCAGGCCAGTGCCTTGATCTTGGCGCTGAGGCGGCTCTTGTAGCGTGCCGCGGTGTTTTTGTGGATGATGCCCTTGCCCACCATTTTGTCGATCACCGATTGCGTCTGCACAAATACCGTTTGCGCTTCGGCTTTGTTACCCGAAGCCACGGCCAGGCGCACGGCTTTGATCGCCGTCCGCAGCTTCGAGCGCAGGCTGCGGTTGTGGGCACGGCGCTTCAGGTTTTGACGTGCGCGTTTGCGCGCTTGTGCCGTATTGGCCATTCTTTACCCCGTCGTATTCTTGATCCACCGAAACTATAATTCTAACCTTTTGCGGCGCCAAGCGCAAGGCTTTGCTCGATAATGAACCTATTACGCACGTTGTCTCTAGTCAGCGCTCTGACGCTCATCTCCCGTGTGCTGGGTTTTGGGCGCGACCTGTTGATCGCTCACCTGTTTGGTGCACAAGCCGCGACCGACGCGTTCGTCGTCGCGTTTCGCTTGCCCAACTTGCTGCGGCGCCTTTTTGCCGAAGGGGCTTTCTCCCAGGCGTTCGTGCCGGTGCTTGCCGAAGTACGCGAACGTGCCGATCGGGAAACCTTGCATCGCCTCATCGCCCGGGTGTTTACGCTCTTGTTGGTAAGTGTCGCGGCAATCAGCATTCTGGGCGTCCTCGCCGCGCCCTGGTTGGTCAAGATCTCCGCCCCGGGTTTCGCGCACGATGCAGAGCGCTTCGAACTCGCGGTCGAGATGACGCGCGTCACTTTCCCGTACATCCTCTGTATGGCTTTGGTGGCTTTTTCATCGGCGCTCTTCAACACCTGGGGTTACTTCCGATTACCGGCTGCCACCCCAATCGCGTTGAACCTGTCGTTCATTTTTCTGTTGGGGGCAGCGGCATTATGGGGCGAGGTGCCAGCGATGTTGCTCGCCTATGCGGTGGCGCTGGGCGGAATCGCGCAGCTGCTGTGGCATTATCTTTATCTGCCGCGCCTCGGCGTATTCCCCCGCTGGGAATGGGCACCACGGGATCCGCATGTGGTGCGCATCATTAAGCTGATGGCTCCAGCACTCCTGGGTGTGTCCGCGGCGCAGGTGTCGCTGTTGCTCAATACCGTATTCGCTTCGTTGCTTGCTGCCGGCAGTGTCTCCTGGCTCTATTATGCCGACCGTTTGATGGAACTGCCGGTAGGGCTCCTCGGGGCCGCGCTGGGGGTGGTATTGTTGCCGTTTCTGAGCAAAGCCGTCGCGCGCAAGGATCTGGCGCAATACCAGGCGCTTTTAGACTGGGGGTTGCGCATGACGCTTCTGTTGACGCTGCCGTGCGCGCTCGGCTTGATGCTCCTTGCCGAACCGATCGTTGCGGCGCTCTTTCAACGCGGCGCCTTCACCGCTTCTGACACGCAGGAAACGGCGCGCGCGCTGGTCGCATACGCGTTGGGCCTAGTGCCGTTGATTACGATCAAGATCCTGGCGCCGGGTTTTTACGCGCAACAAAACACCCGGGTCCCGGTACGCTTTGCTTTGGTGTCGTTGGCAGTGACCCAAGGGTGCAACCTTCTATTTTTGTTCGTACTGGGCTGGGCGCACTGGGCACTGGCTCTATCGATCTCTCTTGCCGCTTGGGTCAATGCAGGGCTCCTGTTTCGGGGACTTTATCGCCGCGGCTGGTACCGTCCTTTGCCTGGGTGGCGGCGATTCACCTTGCAAGTCGGGTTTGCCAATCTGGTGCTTGTCCTGCTCGCGGGTATGGGCCAAGGCTGGCTCTCCACGCCCGAAAATGGCACGGTCACAGCGCTCCTTGCTACGGTCGGTTGGGTAAGCTTTTGTGGCCTGGGGTATCTGGGGGCGTTGGCGATCAGCGGCTTTCGCTGGCAAACGATGCGTCGTCCGGTGTAGGAACGAGCGTTCCTTTCTGCAGCAAAGTCAGAAAGGCTGGCGACGGCAGCGGTCGGGACAGATAATATCCCTGCAAAAAATCGCACCGCCACTGCCTGAGCAACTGCATTTGCGTGCCGTTTTCCACTCCTTCAGCAACCACCTGCAGATCCAGGCGATGCGCCATCTGGATGGTGGCGTCCACGATCGCCTGATCGTCGGGCGAATCCTCGAGATGCCTCACGAACGCGCGGTCGATTTTGAGCTTCGCGACCGGCAGCCGTTTGAGGTAAGCCAGCGACGAATACCCAGTGCCAAAATCATCGATCGCAAAGCGCACGCCGATTTCGGTCAAAGCGCGCATCACCGCCAAGGCGCGTTCGGGATCCTGCATCATCGTC